>Ga0164242_10000766_pt1 | contig 38580 bp, 41 predicted proteins | sample OricomgcompostMG_FD_108783 | JGI IMG/M metagenome (GOLD analysis project Ga0164242, IMG submission 108783) | Miracle-Growth compost microbial communities from Emeryville, California, USA - Original compost - Miracle growth compost (MG) ... | reverse complement strand
TAGGCGAACCAGAAGCAGAACACACCATTCCAGCGGGCGAACCGGAATCCGAGCGCCGGAATGAGGATGACCACGGCGAAGACGACGATGGACGCCAGATAGCCCATGCCGAAGCCGATCGCGGTGAGGTCGCCGAGTGCGGTGCCCATCGCGAAGGTGGCGACGACGGCCGCCCAGTACAGCAGTTCGCGCCGCGGCGTGACGATGTCGTGCACCGACAGCGTGTGCTCGAGCCGTCGCCAGAGCACGAAGACGGCGGCCAGGACCACGGCGTAGAACGTCGTACTCACCACGTAGGGAACGCCGAGCGCGACATGCATGACGTCCGCCGCCATCGTGCCGAACACGCCGACCATGCCGACGGTGAGCCAGTACGACCAGGGGGTGTACCTGCCGCGGGTGAGCTGCACGATCAGTGCGATCACGAACAGGGCGAAACCGCACAGCACCGCCACCACCGGAGGGAGCACGTGGATGGAGTAGTCCGAGACGGCCTCGCCCATGGCGGTCGAGACGGCCTTCGTGATCCAGAAGACCGGCGTCGGGTCGGGAACGCGGGGGAGTCGGGGGCTGCTGTGGCGGGCGGTGGCGGGTGGTGTCATCCGTTGTCTCTGTCGATGGGGTGCTGTGGGTCTTGGATGCCTGTCAGCGGGTGAACAGGTAGATCACGCTTCGATGCAGCGAGTAGTGCGCGGTCTCGTGGTAACCCAGCCGCTCGAGCGACTCGGTGCCCCACAGGTACACCTGGCCCGGCATGGAGTACTCCACGACCCACACCCGGTCGATTCCGTGAAAGCGGCCGAGCTCGGCAGCCTGCTGCACCGAATACGCCGAGTCGTACCAAGTGTCGTTCTGCGCGTATGGCACCCGCAGTGTGACATCTTTCACGGCCGAGAATGCCGCCGGGTCCGTACTCATCGCGAGCCGGGTGCGGCGGGACGGACGAACGCCCTCGTCGAACACGATGCCGTCACCCTGATGGGCGTTCGCGTGCACGGTCGCGGCGATCTCGTTCCAATCCGACTCGTTCATCGAGTAGGGCCCCCGCTGGCTCACCCAGACCGGCGCAGCGGCGATCAGCACGGCGGCGATGCCGGCGATGCCCACCCATCGGTGGGCGGTCAGACCCCACCGGCGTGCGGTCAGGCTCACGAGGCGATCGATGCCGGCGGCGATGAGGATGGCCGCAGCGGGTGCCGCCATGGTGCCGTATCTGGCGGTGAAGTCGTTGAAGACGGCGCTCGTCGCGATCAGGATGCCCATGGGCAGCACGAGCCAGCACAGCCCGAGCACGACGAGGTCGGCCTTGCCACCCGCGAAGCTGCGCACCGAGGCGGCGCCGGCCGGCATGGAGCGCGACCGCCGGCGGCTGCGCTCCATGCGCAGCACCAGGTCGCCGACGGCCACGAGGATGAGGAGCCATGCCACGATGGCGAACGGCACGGCGCTGAACCACATCTGCACGAAGACGGCCGACGACGTCACCTCCGCCTGATCGGCCAGGTACGCCACCTGGGCGCGTTCCAGATAGGCGAACACGAGCAGCGGCGCCGAGGCGAGCACGGCGATGCCGGTCGCCGTCACGAACGCGCGGAGGTGCCTGCGCGCCATCGGCGTCATGGCGAGGAACACACCGATCGCGATCACGATGAGCAGGTTGTAGAGGAACAGGTAGGTGGCGAAGACGAGCACGATGCCGTACGCCGTCCACAGACCCAGGCTCCGCCGGCGGCTGAGGACGATCTCGACGACGATCGCGCACAGCACGGCGCAGAGGGCGGCATCCGTGGCGTACGACCGCGCCTCCTCGCCCGCATAGGTCAGGCGGGGAAGCACGGCGACGACGATGCCGGCGATCACGGCGAACCGTGCCCCGCGCATCCTGCCGCACATCCAGGCCACGGCGGCCGCGCCGATGCCCACGCCGACCGCGCTCGGCAGCCGGATGGCGAACGGCGATGTGCCCGCGAGGTGCACCCAGAAGTGCAACAGCACGTAGTAGAGGCCGTGCACGGCATCCACGTGTCCGAGCATCGTGAAGAGGCTGCCGAACGAGCGCTGCGCCGACAGCAGGCTGGCAGCCTCGTCGCCCCACAGCGAGGGAATCCATGAGCCGACCAGGCTGAGCACCATGGCAGCCGCGCCCGCCGCCACGGCGATGACGCCGAGACGGCGTCTCTCGCTCATGCGGACGGCGCTGACGACCGGTGCGGTGGCAGTGTCGACCATGCTGGCAGTCAAATCGCGCGAGTCCAAGAACCTGCTAAGACCGCGCCGTTCGGCGCGCTTCCTGTCAGCATTCAGAGAGGAGCTCACCGGCCGGCCCGAAGACCTGCGCCATGAGGTTTCTTAGACCACGATGAGGACGCCGAGACGAACATGGTGCCGTGGATGCCCGAACGCGCACCGCGCCTCCGCTTTCGCCGGAGGCCGGCGCCCAGGAGACGCGGCGCGCCCGGCGCGCGCTGGCGCCGTTGCGGCATCCTGCGCTCTGGGTCGCAGCCGGCATCGCCGCGATGGTCCTCGTGCTCGTGACCGGGCTCGTGCTCGACGGACATCCGTCATGGTCCGCGGCCGAGCTCGCCGTCGACGAGTGGACCGGAGTCGGGTCGCCGGCGCTCATCGGCGTCGTCGCCCTCGTCTTCGACATCACGGTCAGCACGGCGGCAGGGGTCGTTCTGCTGCTCGTCGCCGCGCTCATGGTGTACCTGATGGCGGACGGGGCGACAGCCGTCGTCTTCGTCGGCGGCGTGTGCCTGGCGTGGCTGGCCTCGACCGCCGTGTCGCTGGCGGTGAACCGGCCGCTCCTCGAGTCGTCCGCCGGACACACCGTCGTCTCACCGGGAGCGCTCAGCTACCCGAGCACGCCCACGGCGTTCGGCACAGCGACCGTCATCGGGCTGCTGCTCGCCGCGCGCGGAAGCAACTGGCGCTGGCTCGTGGCGCTCGCCGGAGGCATCGCCCTGGCCGTCTCGCTCTGGGCCAGGCTCTACCTCGGAGCCGGCTACCCTACGGATGTGGTCGCCGGCGTCCTGGTCGGCGGCGCGGTCGCAGCGATCTACTATCCGGTCATGCTCGATCTGGTGCTGCCGGCTATGCGCCGCAGGAATCCGTCGCGCTGAGCACAGAACTCGCCGAGCGCGTCCGGCGCGTCACTCGTCTGCCTCGTCGGCGTCGTCGGCAGTCGCCTCCTCGTTCCGGAGACGCCTCTCGTTGCCGAGCAGCGCAAGCGCGAAGAAGGCCGCACCGGCAAGCAGCGTCGCACCCAGCGTCGCGGTCGCGGCCATCCATTTGACGCCCACAGGTCCTCCCGAATCTCCTGCCGAGTGTGCCATTCGTCATCCCAGTTTCGTCTCAGAAGATGGCTGGTCGAGTGCCTCACGGATGTTTGCATCGCGACGTTCACGCCCGTGGCAGCGTGAGCGTGAAGGTGGTTCCTGCCGGGGAGGTGTCGGCGATCTCGATGCGTCCGCCGTACCGTTCGGCAATGTCTCGCACGAGCGCGAGCCCGATCCCGAATCCCGACCGGGCACCGTCCCGGGCGGCGCCGTCTCCGTGAGCGAACCGCTCGAAGAGGCGCTTCGGGTCGATGCCGATGATGCCCCCTCCGTGGTCGCGCACCGAGAGAGTGAAGTATCCGCGGTCTCTGGCCGACGCGAGCACGACCTCCACTGAGCCGCCATCCGGCGAGTGCGCGATCGCGTTGTCGACGAGCGCCACGATGCAGCGGCGCAGGGTGCTGGCCGGCACACGCGTTTGTGTCTCCTCGAGCCTGGCGCCCTCCAGGTCGTCGTCGGCGATCAGGGAGAGCGTGATGTCGCGCCGGTCGGCGATCATCCGCAGATCGGCGATCGTCGCGCGGGACAGCGCTGCCACGGAGGTGAGCCGCTCCGGTTCGGCATCAGCGGGGGGTGCGGCGGTGAGCAGCAGGTCGGTGATCACGTCGCCGAGCACGCGCACGTCATCCCGCAGCCCTGCGAGGTTCTCAGCCGTGTCCGTCCCCGCGTCGATCTCCTGCCCGAGCAGTTCGACGCGCGCGGCGACGACCGCCACGGGCGTGCGCAGCTCGTGGCTGGCATCCGCGACGAACGTGCGCTGGATGCGCAGCGCCTCGCCGAGCGGACGCACCGCGCGGCGGGCGATCACCCAGCTCATCAGACCGGCCAGCGCGATCGCGATGATGCCGACCACGATGAGCGCGACGAGCATCTCGTTCGCGTCGACGTAGATCTTCGTCTGCCCGGGTGCAGGCTTCTCGAGGAGCTCCCTCGGCTCGGACTGCTTCTTGATGAACGCCACCGACAGCGCGACAACGAGAACGACTATGGCGGCGGCAGCCACCGTGATCTGCGCGGTCACGACCCGGGAGGCGTGGGAGATCGCGGCGGCATCCGTTCCGTCGCCCGGCCGCCGCCGGCTCACAGCTGTCCCAGTCGGTAGCCCTTGCGCCGAACGGTCAGCACGATGTCGCGATCGGTCTTGCGGCGCAGGTAATGCACGTACGTGTCGACGGTTCCTGGCTGGTCGTCGGCGCTGAACACGGTGCGCAGGATCTGCTCCCTGGTGAACGTGCGCTCGGGGTTCTCGGCGAGCAGGCGAAGCAGTGCGCATTCGCGAGGAGTCAGAAGGATGCGTCCGATGTGCGGCGAGTAGATGCATCCGTCGTCGGGATAGAAGGTCCATTCGCCCACGGGTAGGCCGGCGCCCTGGGGATCGAAACGTCTCGTGAGCGCACGCAGCCTGGCCAGCAGCTCGTCGAATTCGAACGGCTTCACGAGGTAGTCGTTCGCGCCCGCATCGAGCCCGTCGACCTTGTCGGCAGTGGTGCCGAGCGCCGTCAGCAGCATGATCGGCGTCGCCACGCGCTCGTGCCTGACGTTCTGCACGATGCTCAGTCCGTCCATCGATGGCAGCCGTCGGTCGATGACCATGACGTCGTGGTCTCCGCTGAGGGCGCGTTCGCAGCCCTGCTGCCCGTCGGCGATCAGCTCGACCTCGAACGATGACTGCAGCACCTTGGCCATGAGCGGCCCCAGCTTCGGGTCGTCCTCGACGAGCAGGAGGAAGGGGCGTGTCTCGCCGTTCGCGCTATTTCCCATGAATGGCACCCTCTGCTCCGGTTCGTTCCACACCGGTACCCCACCGTCCGCGCACCGCGGGCATCGCAACGTTCAGGATCAGGGGTATCACGACGCCGGCGACAGAGACCGTCAGCAGAACGGATGCCGTGACATCCGTCGGAAAGTGCACTCCCAGATACATCCGTGACCACGCCACGAGCACCACGAGGCCGGAGCCGAGCACGATGACGACCCACTCGTATCGCCAGTCGCGCAGAGTCAGCAGCAGTGCGAGCACGATTGCGCACGCGAACGCGGTGTGCCCGCTCGGAAAGCTGAAGCTGGCGGGCGTCTCGAACACCGGTGCGGAGAGGCGGGGCCGCGGCCTCTGCACCAGGAACTTCATGCTCTCCGTGGCCCCCCAGCACACTCCGACCGTGACGGCGAACACGAGCGCGCGCGTGAATGAGCGGGTCAGCGCCCAGACCGCTACCGCGATCAGGAACGTGAGCGGGGCCGCGACCGGCGGGGAGAAGAACCACGCGATGAACCCGGCCAGCGCCAGCCCTGCCGGCGTGTGGGTGGTCGCGATGGCGTTCAGCGCGTCCGTCTCCCACGCCGTCCACTGCGGCGCGTGCGTGACGGCGAATCCGAGCGCTCCGGTGAGCACGATGCCGCAGATCCCCAGTACGAGGAGGGGAATCGGATGCCGCACCGGGCGCAGCGGATCGCTTGCGGTCATCCGGCGCTCAGCCTCGCGGCATCCGCGATGCCGGTGAACTCCTCGGCCACCTCTGCGCGGTAGGCGTCGGCGTCGAGCGAGCTGGGCGGAACCTCGCCGTTCAGGTACGCGAGCAAGCCGTCGGCCAGAGCGGAATCGGTCTGACCGACGACGTGGATCGCGTCGTCCGGCAGCGCGTCGTGCACGGACGCGAACGCGGTGGAGACGATCGGGAGCTGGCACACGGCCGCCTCCAGCAGCACCATCGGCTGCCCCTCGTAGACGCTGGAGAGCACGAAGCAATCGCACGCGGCGAGGATCGCGAACGGGTTCTGATAGGCGCCGGTCAGCGTCACGACGTCTGTGAGTCCGAGCTCGTCGATCAGGGACTGCAGCTCGTCGCGGAGCGGTCCGCCGCCCACGATCAGCAGGCGGGCATCCGGGCGCCGCTCGTGCACCGTCGAGAACGCTCGGATGAGTCGCGCGTGGTTCTTCTCCGGCGACAACCGCCCCACCGTCACGAACCAGCGGCCCTCGTGCTGTTCGAGCTGCCGCACCCAGTCCGGCACGAGCACTTCCTCGGTCTCCGGGTCGATCGGATGCCCGGCGAGCTCGGCCAGCGGCTGCTGCATTCCGGAGAGCACGCGTTCCACATTCGGGAGGTTCCGCACGGTCACGAAGCGCTCGGCCGGCGCGAACTCCGCCAGTTCGCTGCGGTTCAGGTCGGTCAGCCGCGGAGAGACCGAGACCAGCTGATCGTAGGAGCGATACAGCGCGAACACGTGGCCGAGGCTGCGCAGCATGCGCTTCTTGCCATTCACCTCGCGGTGCCGGTCGGCCGCCATCTCGTTGTGCAGCCAGATCGCTCGCGGGGCATCAGGGGAGTGCAGTAGGAGCGTGGCCCAGAACGGGCTGTATCCGCTGAAGTCGGCGACCCAGTCGAACTTCGCGTCGCCGAAGACGCGCTTCCACTCGTCGTCCCACAGTGCCTTGTACCGCAGCGGATCGTCGTGCTGGAGCACCTCGCCACGCCGCTCGTCGAGCTTGCGGCGCACGTGAGCCAGCTTGCTGCCGTTCATTCCTCCGACACGGTAGATCTGCCGCACCTGTGGTGGGATCAGCGCCTGATTCGCGCGCGCCCATCCGCGCCGCGAATACGACATCAGAGCGGTCACGTCGTAGTGCTCGTGGTCGATGCCGGCCAGAAGATTCATGGCGGCGGTCGTGATGCCGTTTGAGCGCATCCCGCCGAGGTAGAGAAGCAGACGGCGGCGTCCGTCGTTGCCGGCGGCCCGCACGTGGTGGCCGTCCACGATGCCCTTGAACACGATGTCGATGACGCGCTGAGTCGCGTGGCCGTCCTCGTGCGAGGCGAAGCGGTCGCGCCACTGTTCGTAACGCTCGGTGAGCGGATCGTCCTTCAACAGTCGCGCCATCGCCTGGCCGGCCAGCGCGGCGTCGTCGACGACCGGTCCCGGAAGTTCCTCCGGCGGAAAGTACGTTCCGCGCGTCTCCGTGTACTCGTCGGCATCCGGCGTGTAGAAGACGATCGGCTTTCCGGTGGCGAGGTAGTCGAAGAAGATCGACGAGTAGTCGGTGATGAGCCCATCGCACACCCCGAGGATCACGTTCGTCGGCAAGGAGTTCGGGGCGAGTATGCGCCGCAGCTCGGGTCTGGATGCCGCGAATCCGTGCACGATCTGGTGAGTCTTCAGCAGCACGACGTGGTCGGGGCCCAGCTCGCGTTGCAGCCGCTGCACGTCCACGATCAGCTGGTCGACGTCATCCTCTGGTCGTCCGAACGTCTCGCCGTGCCAGGTCGGCGCGTAGAGCACGATGCCGCGCCCGCCGAGTTCGGCCCCTGACCGCTCCAGGGCAGCCCGCACCCGCCCGATGGCCGGGCTGTCCAGCCGCTGCCGGTCGATGCGGGGGTAGCCCTCGGTGATGATGCGCCCGGTGTACACGTTCCGCAGGCGGTAGGCATCCTCGTACATGCGCTCGGCCATGAAGTCGTTCGCCGCGAGCAGGAAGTCAGCGGCCAGGAAGTTGCGCAGCGTGTTCGCCGAGTCGAGCGCCCCGCCCGGCATGTCGAAGCCCATCTGCTTCAGGGGAGTGCCGTGCCAGGTGTTGAGGTACACCTGGCCAGGTCGCTTGCTGAACTCTGCGGGGAACGTCGCGTTGTTCACGAGATACTGGCTCGTCGCGAGCGCCTTGTAGTAAGCCCCGCTGCGGTATCGCACGAAGGTGACGCGGGGATCGTTCGCGAACTCGCGCACCAGTTCGGGGGCGGAGTCGCGTTCGGCCAGCGCCCATACGTGTTCGAAGCCGGCGAATTCGGGATCGGCGATCAGGCCGCGGAAGATCGCCTCCGGGTTGCACAGGGCGCCGTTGCCGGAGAACGACTCGTACAGCACCGTGCCCGGTCGAACCGGCTGCTTGCGCCAGTATGCGTGCCTGTCGTACTCGGCAGCGCGCTTGAGCTTTCGCGCTTGTCGGCGGATGCGTGCGAGCGGTGACTTCACTAACGACTCCTGGCAATACGTGGCCGCGATGAGTCTTTGCATGCGGCTCAAAGACTCCTCACATCGTAGGCGGCGCCGCTGTACCACCCCTTCGCGGTTGAAGGAAAGCGGGTGACGCGCGATGCCGTCCTTCCTAGCGTTGCCCTCGCAAAGCAGAGCAGAGAGGAGAGGCGGATGAGCGCGAATGTCCATCTGTCGGGTGCCGAGAGGCCGCCCATGGACCCGAACACGTCAGAGGCCACCAAGCGGCAACTGGAGCTCGCCATCGGGCAGGGCGACGCCTATCACAAGGCCGTGGAGTACATGGTCGGCGACATCGCCAAGGGCGGCGGCATGCAGAAGAAGGGCGACTACCTGATCGGCTACGCGGTTGAGGATGCCGAGGGCATGTACAGCTTCGACGACGGCACGCTGACGTGGAACAACCCGCAGGAGGAGAACCAGCACCTGGAGATCGTCGTGTGCGACGGATCGGACGGCCGCTTCATTCCCGGTGTCTCCGTCACGGCGACCCTGATCACGCCGCGCGGCGAAGAGCTGGGACCGCACGACCAGGTTCTGGTGTGGCATCCGATGATCTACCACTACGCCCGCAACTGGACGCTGCCCGAAGACGGCGAGTACGTGCTGCGCGTGCACGTCGACCCGCCGACCTTCATGCGTCACGACGAGGTCAACGGCCGTCGGTTCACCGAACCCGTCGACGTGGAGTTCACCGGCGTCAAGATCGAGCGCGGCGCGGAGCCCGTCACCCCGCCCTCCCAGTAGGCCCATCGCGAGGGTGCGCGTTCTCCCGCGCGAAGGTGCGTCTGCTTCTCCGCGAGGGTGCGCGTTCTTCTCCGCGAGGGTGCGTCTTCTTCCGCCCGAGAGTGTGCGATTAATGCTGCCGGAAGTGCCTCGATTTTCGGGTGTCGGTCCACCGTGCTAGGCTCATTGATCGTGCCGCGGGGTGGAGCAGCTCGGTAGCTCGCTGGGCTCATAACCCAGAGGTCGTAGGTTCAAATCCTGCCCCCGCAACCAAATGAGAAGGCGTCCCGCGAGGGGCGCCTTCTTCGTATCGCCTCGCGCGAGGCGCTCGAGCGAATGGTGGCATCGTGTCGAATTCAGAGACGCTCGTTCCGGTCGCGGTCGCGCAGTTCGCACCCGGTCCCGACACGGCGGCGAACCTCGACGCGATCGCCGGCCTTGCATCGCAGGCCGCTCAGCGCGGCGCCCGGCTTGTCGTCTTCCCGGAGTACTCGTCGTACTTCGTCGATCCGGTCGACGCCCGGTTCCTCGACCATGCCGAGCCGCTCGACGGCCCTTTTACGAGTTCCCTCGCACGGTTGGCGGATGAACTCGGGCTCACGATCGTCGCGGGCTTCGCCGAGCGCACGGATGATCCGCACCGCTTCTCCAACACGCTCGCGGCCGTAGCGCCGGGCTCGGGCATCCGCGCGGTGTACCGCAAGCAGCACCTGTACGACGCTTTCGGCGTGCGCGAGTCCGATGTCGTGCAACCCGGACCGCTCGAGGCACCGCAGGTGTTCAGCGTCGACGGTCTGACTGTCGGACTCCAGACCTGTTACGACCTGCGCTTCCCGGAGATCACGCGCACCATCGTGGATGCCGGTGCCGATATCGTCGTCGTGCCGAGCGAGTGGGTGCGCGGCCCGCTCAAGGAGCATCACTGGCGCACGCTGATCACGGCGCGGGCGATCGAGAACACCGTGTTCGTCGCCGCAGCCGACCAAGCAGGGGGCGTCAGTATCGGCTCGAGCCTGATCGTGGACCCGATGGGTGTCGTGCTGGCGGATGCCGGTGAGCAGCCCGGGCTCGCCCTCGCCTTGATCGATCGCGAGCGAATCAATCAGGTGCGAAGCCTGAACCCTGCGCTGTCCCTGCGCCGCTACGCCGTCGTGCCGAGGGCCTGACCGAGGCGAGCGAGTTGCGCTGCGGCTCGCTCGAGCACGTCGACGCGTTTGCAGAACGCGAAGCGCACGAGCGATGCCGCTTCTTCGCGCGTACGCGGTCCGCAGAACGCGCTGATCGGAACGCCGACCACCCCGGCGAGCGAGGGGAGTTCGCGGCAGAAGGCGACGGCATCCGCGTAGCCGAGGGGTGCGGCATCCGCCACGACGAAGTACGAGCCGTGCGACGGGAACACCCGGAACCCGGCGCTTTCCAGGCCCGCGGAGAGCAGGTCGCGCTTCGCGGCGAGTGTCGCGGCGATCTCGGTGAAGAAGGAATCGGGCATCCTCAGCCCTGCCGCGATCGCGGGCTGGAATGGTGCGCCGTTCACGTAGGTGAGGAACTGCTTCACCGCGGTGATCGCCGTCACGAGCGCTGGGGGAGCGGTCAGCCAGCCGATCTTCCAGCCCGTGGTGTTGAACGTCTTGCCGCCCGACGAGATCGTCACCGTGCGATCGCGGCCGCCGGGAAGTGTGGCGATCGGAATGTGCGGCCGATCGAACGTGAGGTGCTCGTACACCTCGTCCGTCACGATGACGGCGTCGTGCGCGTGCGCGAGCTCCACGATGGTCTCGAGCGTCTCGCGTCCGAATACGGCGCCCGTCGGGTTGTGCGGATCGTTCACCAGGATCACCCTGGTCCTGTCGGTCACTGCCGATCGCAACTCGTCGAGATCCGGCTCGAAGTCAGGCGCCCGCAGGGCCACCGTGCGATGGATGCCGCCCGCCAACGCGATGATCGCTCCGTAGGAGTCGTAGAACGGCTCGAACGTCACGACCTCGTCGCCGTCCTGCAGCAGTGCGAGCAGCGTTGCGGCGATCGCCTCGGTCGCTCCCGCGGTGACCAGCACTTCCCGATCCGGATCGACGGTGAGTCCGTAGAAGCGCTCCTGATGCTCGGCGATCGCCTCGCGCAGCACGGGCATCCCGATTCCCGGCGGGTACTGGTTGACGCCGTCACGGATGCTCCGCACTGCAACGTCGAGCACCTCGGCCGGTCCGTCTTCGTCGGGGAACCCCTGCCCGAGGTTGATCGCTCCGGTTCGCGTCGCCAGCGCGCTCATCTCGGCGAAGATCGTTGCGGACACCACGCCCTCCGGGCTCAGGAGCCCCGCACCGTGCGCCGCGCGCTGCCAGTTGCCGGGAATCAACGCCGTCATCGTTCCTCCGCCTCCTCGTCGTCCACGGCTGCTCCTCGCCGCGGACCGTGTTTTTCAAGGTAGTGCGCCGGTCGAGGCTGCGCCTGTTTTCCACTGCGTACCGATGTGCCCGCGTGGCTGTGGATAACACCTGCCCCGAGCATCGTCGTGCCCTACGGTTGTCCCCATGTCACTGCGCCGACGGATGCCCGCAGCGGCCATCGCCGCGCTCCTCGCGATGCCGCTGGCCGCCTGTAGCCCCACGCAGCCGACCCGCTCGCCGACGCCCACCCCTGTACACACGGCGCTCTTCGCCTCCGATGCGGAAGCGCTGAAGGCCGCAACGGATGCCTATGCCGCGTACCAGCACGTAACCGATGAGGTTCTTCATGCTGGCGGTCAAGGTGCGGACCGATACGAGAAAGTGGCTCTCGGCTCCGCGCTCGAAAAGGCCCTCGATGGAGCGAGGCAGTTCCGCGAGAAGGGCCTCCACACGACCGGCGAATCGCGCTTCGACTCCGTTCAGCTCCAAGAACGGAGCAGCAAGAGCGTTTCCTTCTACGTTTGTGACGACGTGAGTGATACTGATCTTCTCAATTCATCCGGTCAGTCGCAGGCGGCGGCGAGTGGAACTAAGCGCACTCCATGGCAGGTCGAAGCTAAGGCCGATGGAGGGAGCACGCTACTCATTTCGAAGCGCGACTTCTGGACCGGGAGCGACTTTTGCCAGTCCTAGTTGCCGCAATACTCGTCGTCGCTTCTTTAGGTGGCGTGGCTTCGTCAGCCTCTGATGACTGTGGACCCGTCGGTCAATACGGAGGAACGTGCTCCACCGGCTCCATCGCCGGCGATCACGTCGACGTGGGTGCGCACGGTGGCTCCGACGGGAGCGCAGGCGGCAACGGGTCAGACGACGAGGCGTCAGACGACACGAATGCCCCGACCCCGCCAGCAGGCGTCCCCTGTCCGGCCGGGATCGCATGCGGCGGCAACGCTGTCGTGCAAGTGCAGGGCGGCGTCACGATGTCGGCTCTCGCGTCGTTCTATCCGCAGAAGCCGACGGTCTCCGGCGAGCCGAACGGTTGGGCGATCATCGGGCTCGACGCGAACTTCGTGTCCAGCGCCGGCCGCCACACGGCATCCGGACCCCTGGCAGGACAGCCCGCCACCGTGCGCTTCACGCCGGTGCGCTTCGAGTGGGACTACGGCGACGGCGTACACGCATCGACCGCGACAGGCGGTGCCACATGGCGCTCACTCGGCGTCCCAGAGTTCAGCCCGACGCCCACCAGCCACGTCTACACCGCGGCCGGCAGCTACGGCGTCAGCCTCACCGTGGAGTACACCGCGCAATATCGAATCGGGGGCGGTCCATGGCGAGACGTGCCGGGTACGCTGACGTTGTCCGCACCGACGTTCACGGTCATCGCAGCCGATGCGAAGACCGTGCTGGTGCAGCGCAACTGTCAAGCCGACCCGCGCGGCCCGGGCTGCTGACACAAGGGGACCGATATCCGCACATCGCTACGCGCAGGCGCGGCGCGTCAGCCAATCACTCATTCCGGTCCCATGGGATCGTTCTAGTCCGTTCACAGATTGCCCATAAGCGATGCCCAGCATGACAGCGGATGCTTGGAGTGCTTGGAAGGAGCACGACAGATGACCGACACACCGAAAGATCCCGCGGAGACGCCGGAGACGGCACCGCAGCAGCCGCCCGCGCAGGACTCGGTTGCCGACTCGGCGCAGTCCGCCCAGCACCCTGAGGCGGCGCAGTCCGTCCAGCACCCTGGGGACGCGCAGTCCGCGGCGGAGCAGTCGACGGCTGAGCAGCCCACGGCCGAGCAGTCCGCTCACGAAGCCCAGGCCAACCAGACCCAGCCGACGGAGCAACTGCCGCCGTACACTGCCGCCGCACCGGCACCGGCGCAGCCCGAGCAGGGATCGCAGAACCCGTACGCGCAGCAGGGCTACCACTACGGCCAGCAGCCCGGCTACCCGCAGCAGCCCGGTCACTACCAGTACGCATCGCAGCAGGCAGGTCAGCCGACGGGCCAGCAGGCTCCTCAGCACGGAGCATTCGGCCAGCCCACCTACGCGGGCCAGCAGCCCTACGCCCAGCAGCAGCCGGGTGAAGCACCGAAGCCTGCCAGGCAGAAGGACGGCAAGGGCAACCGAGCCGGACTGCTCATCACCGGATTCGTGCTCGCGGGTCTCCTCGGCGGCGGCGTCGGTGCCGGCGTGGTCGGCATCTATGCGGCGAACTCGAACACGGGTAGGCCTGTGGCATCTACGGGCGCCACCAATGTCACGGTGAACGACCCGCAGACCGCCACCAACGTCACCGCGGTGGCGTCGAAGGTCAGCCCGAGCGTCGTCACGATCAACGTCACGGGCGGCCAGGAAGCGGGCACCGGGTCGGGCGTCATCCTCAGCTCCGACGGTTACATCCTGACGAATACGCACGTGGTGACCCTCGACGGGTCCACCGGCAACCCGACTGTGAGCGTGACGACGAACGACGGCAAGATCTACCAGGCCAAGGTGGTCGGCACCGATCCCATCCTCGACCTCGCGGTGATCAAGCTGCAGAACGCCAGCGGCCTCACGCCGGTGACGTTCGCGAACTCCGACAAGGTCAACGTCGGCGACCAGACCATCGCGATCGGCGCTCCGCTCGGCCTGTCCGGCACCGTGACCAACGGCATCGTCAGCTCGCTGAACCGCAGCATCTCGATCGCCTCGTCCGCGGCTCCCAAGCAGGACCAGAACGACCAGGGTGGCAACAGCCCGTTCAACTTCTGGAACTTCGGGCAGAACGGCAACAGCCAGGGCCAGTCGTCGGCACAGAGCACCATCTCGCTCCCTGTCATCCAGACGGATGCCGCGATCAACCCGGGCAACTCCGGCGGCCCCCTGCTCAACGGCAAGGGCCAGGTCATGGGCATCAACGTCGCTATCGCGAGTGCGAACTCGTCAAGCGACTCCAGCGGCCAGTCCGGAAGCATCGGAGTGGGCTTCGCCATCCCGTCGAACGTGGCTCAGCGCGTCGCGAACGACATCATCAAGAACGGCAAAGCGACGAGCGGCCTGCTTGGCGCGACGGTCACCGACTCGACGTCGGACAAGAACGCGACGACGGTGGGTGCGCTGATCAAGTCGGTCAGCTCTGGCGGCGCGGCGGCGAACGCGGGCCTGCAGGCCGGTGACATCGTCACCAACTTCAACGGCAAGCCGATCACCGACTCCACCGATCTCACGGCCCAGGTTCGGGCACTGGCCGGCGGCAGCAAGGCCACGCTCACCTACGACCGAGGCGGGCAGACGAAGCAGGTAGACGTCACGCTCGGCACGCTGTCGAGCGACTGAGTCGGAGCACGGCACCGCGGGTTGAGTTCGAACAATCGGACTCAACCCGCGATCGTTTCTGCCCCCTAGCGCGCTGAGCCCGCTCTCATCGCGCTGATAGGCTGAGCCGACGATTCGACGAGCGGATGTGATGGGCGAGGCCAGCAGTTCAGGCGCCGAAAGCGCCCTCGACAGGGCGGGTGCACTTCCAGGTGTCTCGTACGTGATGCCGGTGCTGAACGAAGCGCCGTACGTGCGCGCGGCGGTGGAGCGTCTTCTCGCTCAGGACTACCAGGGCCCCTACGACATCACGCTCGCGGTCGGACCCAGCACCGACGGCACCGAGGACGTGCTCGACGAGCTGGCGCGCGAGCATCCGAACGTGCGCGTCGTGCCCAATCCGGTCGCGTCCACCTCCGCCGGACTGAACGCCGCGATCAGGGCATCCTCGTACCCGATCGTGGTGCGTGTCGACGCGCACTCGCTGCTGCCACCCGAGTACACCCGCATCGCCGTCGAGACGCTGCAGCTCACAGGCGCCGACAACGTCGGGGGACTGATGGATGCCCGCGGCACCACCCCCTTCGAGAAGGCGGTCGCCCGCGCCTACCGTTCCCGGATCGGCCTTGGCGGCACGCAGCACCACGTCGGCGGCAAGGAGGGCCCTGCGCAGACCGCGTATCTCGGCTCGTTCCGGCGTGACCGCCTCGAGGCGGCGGGTCTGTTCGACGAGGGCGTGCGTCGCGGCCAGGACTGGGAGCTCAACCGCCGCCTGCGAGCCGCCGGGGGCACCGTCTGGTTCACTCCGCGACTTGTGGTGACGTATCAGCCGCGGTCGAGCATCCGCTCGCTTGTCAACCAGTTCTTCGCCACCGGCATGTGGCGTGGCGAGCTCGTGCGACGTTTCCCGTCCGCGAACTCATTGCGCTACTTGGCGCCGCCCGTGCTCGTCGTGCTGCTCGCGGCAGCGGTCATCGTCGGCCTGCTGGGCATCGCCGGTCTGATCATCGGAGCGCCGCTCGGCTGGCTGACCCTGGCCTTCGTCATTCCCGTGCTCTATCTGCTGTTCGTTCTCGCCGCCTCGTTCACCATCGGCTCCCGAGACGGGGGCCCCGCTATGCTGCGTTTCGTCATCGTCGTGCCGACGATCCACCTGAGCTGGGGCATCGGTTTCATCGGCGGATTCTTCGAGCTGTCGCACGACCTGCACAGCCGATCCGGGAGGTAGCGTGTCGGCTTCGGATTCCTACCGCCGGCCGGCGTCCATCGCCCAATTGCGCGAAGTGACGCAACCGCCTGAGGTGCGGCAGCGGCGCAACGCCGAGCACTGGACGGCGCACCTCTACCTGCGCGACATCTCGCTGTATCTCACCTGGACGCTCTTGAAGACCCGCATCAGCGCGAACGGCGTGACGGGCTTCATGATCCTGACCGGATGGCTCACCGCGGCCGCCCTGCTCATCCCCGGTTTCTGGGGTGCACTGATCGCCGTCGTGCTCGGCCAGCTGCAGATGCTGTTCGACTGCTGCGACGGCGAGGTCGCCAGGTGGCGCAACAGTTCGTCGCCGGCGGGGCACTTCCTGGATGCCGTCGGCCATTACTCCACGGAGACGTTCATCGCGATCGTCCTCGGCCTGCGCGCCGCGGCGTGGCCGTTCGAGGCACCGGACGACTACCTGTGGACCACGCTCGGCTTCGCGCTCGCCCTCGTGCTCGTGCTCAACAAGGCGCTGAACGATCTCACCCGGGTCGCACGTGCCTATGCCGGCTTGCCCCGGCTCGGCAATGCCGAAGCGGATGCCGCCCCGCAGCACCGCCTCATCGCCTTGGCTCGTCGCGCGGTGAAGTTCTTCCCATTCCACCGGATGTTCCACTCCGTCGAGCTGACGCTGCTCACGTTCGTCGTCGCCATCATCGCCCTGTTCACCGGGTCGCCGGTCACTGAACGTGTCTACCTCGTCGTACTGCTCGCATTCGCGATCCTGGGGCTGATCGGTCACTTCCTGGCGATCATGAGTTCGAAGCGGCTCAAGTCATGAGCTCCGGCATGCCCACGGTCGGCGTCGTGGTGCTCACGCAGGGAACACGGCCGCGGGAACTCGCGCAGGCACTGGCATCCGTTCTCGCACAGCGCGACGTCGAGGTCGACATCGTCTGCGTGGGCAACGGCTGGAGGCCGACCGGCCTGCCGGCGCGGGTGAAAGCGCTCGGGCTGCCCGAGAACCTCGGCATCCCTGCCGGCCGCAATGCCGGTGTGCCGGAGACGACGGGGGAGTTCCTGTTCTTTCTGGACGACGACGAATACGTCGAGTCCGAGACGTTCCTTATCGATGCCATCGCCCGCTTCCGTGCCGACCGCACGATCGGGGTGCTGCAGCCGCGGGTGCGCACGATCGACGACTCGATCCCACCGCGCCGCTGGGTCCCGCGCATGCGGAAGGGGGATCCTGCACGGCCGAGCGCCGTCTTCTCGCTCGTCGAGGGCGCGATCGTGATGCCACGCAGCGTGTTCGAGGCGGTGGGCGGCTGGGCCGGGCCGTTCTTCTACGCCCACGAGGGCATCGAGCTCGCGTGGCGTGTCTGGGACCAGGGCAAACGTGCCTGGTACGCGGGCGACTTGGAGGCACGGCATCCGAACGTGCCGACGACCCGGCACAGGGACTTCTACTGGCGCAACGCGCGCAACCGGGTGTGGGTCGCAAGGCGCAACCTTCCTGCCGTGCTCGCGCCCGTGTATGTGGCGACGTGGACGGGAGTGCAGCTCCTGCGTGGCGGCCGCAACCCGAAGACGCTGCGCCCCTGGTTCGCCGGCTGGGCGGCGGGCTGGAGAGACGACCCCGGCGAACGACGCCCGATCCGCTGGCGCACCGTGTGGCGCATGACACTGGCCGGCCGCCCGCCCGTCGTCTGATCAGCAATAGCCGTCGACTGCGCCGCGCGCCGCGAAGCAGGCGTACCGAAACCGCCGCTAGTCGACCACAGCCAGCTCGGCTCCGTCGACAGGTTCCTCAGTGGCCGCAACGTCCAGTGCCGCAGGAAAGGCCTCCGGCAGCGACCCGAACGCGACGTGCGCGGATCGCACGACCCGGGATCCCGTGATGCGGTTTCCCGCTCCGCCGACGACGGCGCCGATGCCGAACGGAAGCGCTTTGCCGAGGATGCTCGCCGTTCCGGTGGTCGCCAGCCGCTTCGCCGCGGCGGACTGGAGTCGTTGCAAGAGCGGGCCGACGACGACGCGCGGGATGCTGCTGGAGACGACCTGACGCCAATACAGCTCGCGCGTCACCTCCTTCTCGGTCAGCTCGACGCCCCACTGACGCACGAGGTCGGACCCCTCTTTGCCGAGCATGAGCGCCAGCACCAGCGCGCGGGCGCGTTCCGGGTCGTCAACGGGCAGCCCGTGCAGTTCGGCGATCGACTGAGCGAACAGCGCCGTCGCCTCGAGGAACGCCGCGGTCTCGACCGCCGAGAGCGCCAGCGTTGTGACGGTGCCGACCGCCGGGATTACGGCAGTCGTACCCACCGCTGCACCGCTCGTGGTGACGGCCGCCAGGTAGCGCCGGCCCAGGACGTACGCGACTTCGCCGGGTGTGGCATCCGGATGCCTGCGTCTGATGCTCCTCAAATGAGCCAGCACGACAGGTCGCTGCACGGCGAGAAAGTGGTCGACCCCGCGGTTCAGCCGGGTCGGGATGGCGACACCGCGAGCTGTGCTCGTGCCGGTGACGCCGACGAACGGCTTGACCTTCTTGGAGCGAGCCATGCATCCGAGTCTACGGACGGGACCTATTCCGCATGCCGCATAAGCGACCGCGGGACTGCACCTTGGGTGGTTTCTCCTAAGCTGGCCGGGTGCCTCGCCTGATCACGCAGAACGACTTCGACGACGTGCGCCTCCGCGCCGACCGAGCGGACGGCTCCATCGCCGAGACCTTGCGTGCGTGGGCGATGGAGACCGACCGTTATCGCCTGGCAGACGACGTCTCGCGCGCAGCCGTGCTGATCGAGGCCGGCGAGGACTTCGGCTATGCGGGCGACCACGCCGAGGCGCTGCGCATGTACGAGGCGGCCCGGGACGACGGCGGTCCCGCCTACGTCGATCCGCGTGCCCTGATCGTGCAGGCGCTGTACCAGGGCGGTCAGACGGATGCCGCACTCGAGCTCGCGGACGCCTTGCGCAAGGAGTCCCCGCGGCAGCTCAATACGTTCCTGGTGCTGGGTGGGTTCTTCGAACTCGTCGATGAGTTCAAGCAGGCGCAGCGCTGGTACTCGATGGGCATCCGCGCGATGGACAGCGGCAACGTCGCGGGCTCGGAGTCGCAGTACGAGTCGATGCTGATCGGCCGAGCACGTGTTCGCTCCGAGCTCGGGATGCCGCGCGACACCCTCGACGACGCGGCCGCGATCATCATCGAGCGCTACGCGGCCGAGCTCGAGTCCGACGAGGAGTGAGACGGGTGCCTCGCACGATCACCGAAGACGACGTCCGCGCCCTCGAGGTCTCCCGGCCCGCGAAGGGTCAATCACGCGACGACATGCTGCGGCAGCGTATCGAGACGCTGATCGGATGGACCTACAGCGCGGACATCGAGCTGGATGGCATCACGCGCGCTCACCTGCTCTGCATCGCGGCGGAGCACTCCTTGACCCTCGGCGATGCGCCGCGGGCCCTCGAACTGGCGCGCGCCGCAAAGGCCAGCGGCGACCCCGACTCATTCGATGCGGTCCCCGACCTCGTGACGGCGCTTCTCACACTCGACCGAGGTGACGAGGTGACAGACGTCGTGAAGGAAGCACGTGCTCTCGTTCGTGAGGATGCGAGTGCGCTTCCGTGGACGGTGCTCGAGCGGGTGGGTGAGGAGCTGGCCTACTTCGGAAGGCTGGATGACGCCGAGCGCTGGTTCGCGATGTGCGTGCGCGTTTCCGAACGCACAGATGTCGGCGACCTGGCTGCCGCTCGTGCGCTGACGTTCCGCTGGGCGACGCGTCGTCGCGCCGGAAAGCCGCAGGATGCGATGGATCAGGAGGCCGAGCGCGTCGCGGCCGCTCGTGGCTGGGAGAACCCGGACCCGCTGGTCTTCCGCGAAGACGAAGGGCGATAGCGAGCGGGTGCCGACTCAGTTCTGGGAATGCCCGAACAGCGCGCGTGCGATCGACAAGGCGGCCTGAAGTACCTCGTCGTCGACTCCCGCAACCGGAGTGCCAAGGGATGCCCGGCTGGCGGTGAAGAGCTTCTCTGGTCGAGCAAAGCTCACGAGGGGTAGGGATCCATGCGAGAAGGAGTCGCGGCCGATCTTCACGTGGTGCCTGCTGGCGTAGGGCCGAGAAGTAACTTGGCACACGATGACATCGCGATCGTCGGCTTCTGCGAGCACTAGCGCCGGCCGCCGTTTGACACCGCTTCCGTCAGAAAACGGAAACGGAAGCACCACGATGTCGCCTACTGAAGGAACGCCCACGCCTCGTCCTCTTCGGGTCGTTCCCAATCAGACAGGGCGTCGCGCGACATGAGCATCAGAGCCAGATCTGACTCCGGCTCGGGCGCAGGTGACAGCAGAATGCCGTCATCCACGACAACCATCTCGAGCGGTCCGCTGATCCCGGCTTCCTCAAGCATCGGTTTCGGGATGCGAACCCCCTGCGAGTTCCCGATCCGCACAATCTTGCCCTTCATGGTAATTACAGTGTAATCACCAGCTCTATGGGCGGCATTCCAGTGTCGTAGTTTCGCAGTCGTGCTCGTGGGATAACGAAGCCTCATCGGGATCTGGGGAGGAGAAGCTCAGATCTCGAAGACCTAGTTCTCTACGGAACTGACCCAATAGGGCACGAACACTCTGGATACGAACGCTGCCTGATTCGTAGACAAGAAGGCGTGGTCGAGCCGTTCTCCAACGCCGCTGGCGTCTTCGGGAAGCGGCTGCGCGCCATCCGCACCGGGCTGGCGCTGAGCCAGGAAGAGGTGGCGCACCTCGCGGAGATCCACCCGACCAATTACGGCAAGCTCGAACGCGGTCGCGCGAACCCGAACATGGAGACGATCATCCGGATCTCCACCGTGCTCGGAGTCGAGCCGGGGGAGTTGCTGCAGGGGCTGACGACGGCGGACTACCCGGGCCATCAGCACAACGTCACTGCCAAGGAGTGGCTCGAGGCGCGCCAACGGATGCGTTAGCGCGCGTCAGAAGCTCGCTCGCCACAGGTACTCGTCGCCGTTGGCCCGGTGCCATCGCACGACGAGAACTGTCGACCGCGCGAGATCGTGCCCGTAGATCGGGATCTCGGCGACCGCGCCCGGTTCGAGCGTGATCGGTGCCTGCACGGGCATGCTGCCCGCACCGAGGAGGGAGAACCTCACGCCGGTCAGTGTCTCCAGACTTGCGTTGCGCAGTCGATAGCGCGGGGGAGAGCTGCGGTCGAAGGCGAACGGAACCGGGTACGCGAGGGTCGAGTCGTCGGTGGGCTCGTCGGGTCGAGTCGTGGTCATGCAGGGAGGCTAGGCGGGGCATCCGACGAGCGGGCATCCGCTGTGGATGCCCTCTTCGACCGGTCTTCTGTGCACGGAGAGAGCCGGTCTGAACTGGGACGCCTCATGCGCCGTAATCGATGTTGTAGCGCGCCAGAACGGAATCGATGTCGGAGTCGAGCGCGAGCCCGTGGTCGTTGAGATAGAGGCCGCGGGTGCAGAAGCGACGGATCTCCTTCTCGTTGTGCGAGACGAAGAACATCGTCCGACCCTGGCTGAGCATCTCCTCTATGCGCTTGTAGCACTTCTCCCGGAACATGCGGTCACCCACTGCGAGCACCTCGTCCACGATGAGGATCGGCTCGTCGAGCTGCGTGATCACCGCGAACGCAATGCGCACCTTCATGCCGCTGGAGAGGTGCTTGTACGGCGTGTCCAGGAAGTTGCCGATGTCGGCGAAGCCGGTGATGTCGTCGAATCGCTCGTCGATTTCCGCCTTGGACATGCCGTGGAGTCCTGCGGTCAGGTAGACGTTGTCGCGCACGCTCAGGTCGTCGACGAAGCCGCCGGTGATCTCGATGAGCGGGGCGGTTCCCGCCTTCACCTCGACCGTGCCCTCGTCGGGCAGGATGACGCCGGCCACCAGCTTGAGCAGCGTGGACTTGCCCTGCCCGTTGCGTCCGACAACGCCGACGGCCTCACCCGCGGGCACGGCGAACGACACGTTGCGCAGAGCCCAGAACTCGTCGGGCTTCGATCGGCGCTGACGCGACGAGAACAGATCCTTGAAGCTACGACGCGATGAACGGTTCCTCTTGAAGCGGATGCCGACATCCGTCGCCTCGATCATCGTGCCGGTGGTGGTCGAAGTCGTCATCACATCTCCTTCAGCACGCTGCGGATCGTGCGGGAGTAGACCAGCCAGCCGATGATGAGGAAGATCACGCTGCCGATCGCCGAGCTGAGCACCAGATCCCAGTGCAAGTCGTTCGGGAAGAACGCCGAATGGTAGATGCCGAACAGGCCCACCAGGGGATTCAGATCCGAGAACACCTTGAAGATCGGGAAGTCTTTGGGCACGGCAGTCGCCGGATAGAGCACGGCGGAGACGTAGAAGAGCAGACGGAGCAGCAGCCTGACGACGCGCTCGAGGTCGCGGAAGAACATCACGAGTGGGGCGACCAGCAGCCCCAGGCCGATGAGCAACACAGCCTGGATGAGGAGCGCAAGGGGCATGAGCGCGAGCTGCCAGTGCACCTGTGCGCCGGTAACGATGACGAAGAACGCCAGCACGGGAAGCGAGAAGAGATACTCGATGCCCTTGCTGAGCACGATGCGGTTGATCCAGATCGTGCGCGGAATCGCTACGGAACGGATGAGCTTGGCGTCTCGGCTGTACGCCCGGGTGAAGTCGGAGACGGCCCCGTTGAACCACGTCCACGGCAGCATCCCGGAGAGCAGGAAGACGATGTACGGCTCCTCGGTGATGCCACCGCGGTGGAAGATCACGGTGAAGACGAGGAAGTAGATGCCCGCCATGAGCAGTGGGTCGAGAATCGACCACACGTAACCGAGCGCGTTCGTCGCGTAGCGCACGTGCAGGTCGCGCTTGGTCAGCAACCACAGTGAATGCCGGTAGCGCCCGACCGGCGACCGCTGAATGCGCTCGGTCGGTCGCGCGGCGGCAGAGATCGTCACTCCACGATCGTAGCGATGACCGGCTGAGCAGAAGACGGATGCCGTCGACCCAGCGGGCCGACGGCATCCGTCACATTGTGGAGCGGTTGGTTCAGACGAAGAGGTTCGCGCGCTCCAGGTCTTCTGCGAAGTCGATCTCGACCGCGTACAGGTCGGAGATGTCGATGGGCTCCACGAGCATTCCGTCGTACTGGATGGCCAGCTCGAGGCCGCGCTCGAAGTAGTCCTGGTCGTCGACGTGCTGCAGGTGGTGCAACAGTGCGGCCTTGTCGTGGCTGGAGACGTAGTTGATGCCGACGGCCTCGCCGAGTCCACCCTTGACGGTCTTCGAGAGCTTCTCGATGTAGCCCTCGGCGCCGGTGGTGTACTTGACCTCTTCGTCGGAGACCTTGGCGGTGTTCACCGTGACGAACGACTGATCGCGAGCGATCGCGGCCGCAGCGCGCACCAGCACACCCGGGTCGAAGACGACGTCGCCGTTCATCCAGAGCACGCCACCGTTACCGCTCGACTTGAGCGCACGCATGAGGCTCTTCGACGTGTTGGTCTGGTCGTACTGCTCGTTGTAGACGAAGGACGCGTCCGGGAACGCCTCGACGATGTGCTCGAGCTTGTAGCCGACGACGATGGTGACCTTGACCTTCGGTCCGAAGGCGGCGTGGATGTTGTCGAACTGCTGCTGCATGATCGTGCGGCCGTCACTGAGCTCCGTCAGCGGCTTCGGGAGCGAACGCCCGAGCCGGCTTCCCATACCTGCCGCGAGAATCACGACCTGCGGTGCGGTGGTCACGTTTCGTCTCCTGTCATTCGTGCGCATAGTCGACCCCCCATGAGTTGAACTGTGTGACTTGCGGATGACAGCCGATCGGCAGTGAATCTTGGAGGTGCGTTTCCGCGCCGACCGCTTCCGTTCACCGAAGTGTCACTGATGCGTGTGTACAAAGACACCGCGTTGTGCCGAAATCGAATCTACCGGCTCTCTGCGCCCCGAATGCGGGGCGTTGCCGTTTCGTGATCGTTTTATGGGAGTGCTCTTAGAAAGCGGATGCCGGCCGGTCGCCTGAATGTCTGCCTGTTCCACCTGAGTTTCGGAGGATCAGAACGGGATGTTCGACGGGAGCCACACCTTGTGGCGCAGGCACCATGACAGCAGAGAACTATGGGTCCATCCAGGGGTGTTCCGACGAAGATTGGTACGTTAGCGTAGAGCGTTCGAGGGGACCACGGTAACGGGGGTAAGGCGCGTGCAAGAAGACCCGCAGACGACAATCGCGGGTGGCGCCCAGACGGTGAGTGGAACGGATACTCCCAGTTCCGGCTCATCAGGCGACGCCCCCGTTGTCGGCACGCGTGGCGCGAAGTCGAGCGATGCTCGCCGTGGTGGGAGGCCTCGCGCGACCGGGGCTGCCGCGGACACCTCCGTCGTGGCCGATGCTGCTGCGGGCGAACCTGCCGCCGTCGTGACGGCCGCGGGACCGCGCGGTCCGAGGGGCTCCTCACGCGCTCGCGGCACGGTGACCCGGGCGACGAAGGGAGCCGGCGTGTCGACCTCGGCTCGGCCCGCCGTCGTCGAGCCGAGGACGCCTGCGGTCGCCGAGCCGAGAACTACTGAGCCGAAGACTGCGGAACCGCGGAAGTTCGAGCCGAAGGCGGCGGAGCCGGCAACGGTCGAGCCTCCGATCGCAGAGCCGGCAACGGTCGAGCCGAAGGCCCCCGAGCCGGATCACGACAACGTCGACACTGGACCGATGCCCGTGCTGTCCTCGGCAGTCGACGAGAACACCGGATCCCGCCAGCGCATCACGCTCTTCGGGCGGCGGCGACGGGCCGCTGCAGCGGCGGCAGCGCCCGCTGAGACCGAGCGAGAGGTGGAAGACGGCGGGTCCGACCTGCTGGCGGAGCTGGTACGGGAGACCGAGGCGGACGACACGCCTAGCCGCGCACCGTCCGTGGAGCAGCTCGAACCTGATCGGCGAGAAGAGACGCTCAATGCGCGTGTGCCCGAGGACGAGTTCCTGCAGGAGACGATCGATCGCTCGACGCTGACGCGCCAGGACGACTCATCCGCGACCGGACTCGAAACCTCGCCGCCCCCGCGTGCGCGCCGCGCGGCCGAGACCCGGGCCTACCCGCCCGCGCGGCCGGCTCCGCCGACGACGGCGCCGGTGGTGCTGGCAGTGACGGGCCTGCACAAGCGGTATGGCGACGTGGTCGCGGTCGACGGCGTCAACCTCAGCATCCGTGCCGGATCGATGTACGGCATTGTCGGACCGAACGGCGCCGGCAAGACCACCACGCTGTCCATCGTCACCGGCCTGCTCCGAGCCGACTCCGGTGCCGTCTTTGTCAACGGTGTGGATGCCCGCAAGCATCCGCGAGCCGCGAAACGCGCCATCGGGGTGCTGCCCGACCACCTGCGCACCTTCGACAAGCTCACCGGCGCGCAGCTTCTGTACTACGCAGGAACGCTGCGCGGGCTCGACGCCTCCACGACCCGGCAGCGCTCAGCCGACCTCGCCGCCGCATTCGGCATCGAAGACGCCATGGGCCGTCTGGTCGCGGACTACTCGGCCGGCATGACGAAGAAGGTGTCGCTGGCCGCGGCCATGATCCACTCGCCTAGACTTCTGGTGCTCGACGAACCGTTCGAGGGGGTCGATCCGGTGTCGGCGGCGACCGTCACGGGCATCCTTCAGCGTTATGTGGATGCCGGGGGCACCGTGCTGCTCTCCAGCCACGGCATGGACCTTGTGCAGCGCATCTGCGACAGCGTCGCGATCATCGTCGGCGGTATCGTGCTCGACTCCGGACCCGTGGACGAGGTGCGCGGCGAGAAGACGCTCGAGGACCACTTCATCGAACTCGCAGGCGGCCGCAAGGCCGTGGAGGGGCTCGAATGGTTGCACAGTTTCTCCGACTGAAGCTGGCGTCGCTCGGCAGCGGATTCCGTCGGGGCGGCTGGCACGCGTTCGGATTGGTCGTCGGCCTGCTTTACACGGCGGCGCTGACCGTCGTCGTCTGCGGGGTTCTGGCGTCGGCGCGCACTGCCAGCGACGGGCAGCTGGTGCGCGACATCCTCGTGATCGCCGGCGGCGCCGCCGCCTTGTGCTTCCTGCTCGTTCCGCTGTTCAGCAGGCACGACGGGACGTTCGACCCGCGGTCGTACGCCATGCTGGGCCTCGAGTCGCGGCAGATCGCTGTCGGGCTGGGCGCCGCGGCGCTGGCATCGGTGCCAGCGCTCGTGCTTCTCGTGTGCTCGTTGTTCACCGTGGTGACGTGGTCGAGATCCCCGGGCGCGGCCGTGCTCGCGTTCATCGCGGCGGTGATCTGCGTGCCGACGTGGATGCTCGCGGCGCGACTGACGTCATCCGTTGCCGCGTTCGCGCTGTCGACGCGTCGCGCCCGGGAGTTCAGCGCGACGGTCGCGGTGCTGATCGTGGTCATGCTTCTGCCTGTCGCGTTCTTCCTGGCGACCCTGAACTGGAGCCGAGACGGTCTCCGGGTCGTGCACTCCGCAGCGAACTGGGTGAGCTGGACGCCTTTCGGGGCCGCCTGGTCGGTGGGCGGCGACGCTGCAGCCGGTCGATGGGGCCTGGCCGTGCTGAAGCTCCTGATCGCGATCGTGACGCTCGCCATCGTCGCCGGCGCATGGTGGGCCCTGGTGCGCCACATGGTCGTCACGCCCGATCGGCAGGTGTCGGTGAAGACCTACGCCGGTCTGGGCTGGTTCGGCAGGATGCCCGCGCGCCCGGCAGGTGCGATCGCCGCCCGCAGCCTCACCTACTGGGGTCGCGACTCGCGTTACTGGGTGCAGCTCGTGCTCGTACCGCTGTTCCCGCTCATCATGGTGGCGGCGCTGCTCATCTCCGGCGCGGTGCGGCCGCATGACCTCGCGCTCATCCCGCTGCCCGTGATCTGCCTGTTCGTCGGGTGGGTGGCGCACAACGACATCGCCTACGACGGAACGGCCATCTGGCTGCACATCGCCTCCGGAACCCGCGGTGTTCCCGATCGCCTCGGCCGCCTCGCGCCTGTGGTGCTGATCGCGGTTCCCGTGGTCGCGGTGGGGAGCATCCTCACGGTGCTCGCGTATGGGAACTGGGACGTTCTGCCCGCGGTGACGGGCGTGAGCGTGTGCCTCGTGCTGACCGGGCTCGGACTCTCCAGCGTGTCGTCGGCGCTCACGCCGTATGCGGCTCCGCGTCCCGGTGACAGCGCGTTCGCGCATCCGCAACACACAGGCGGAGCGGCGACGTTCGCGCAGTTCGCGAGCCTGTTGCTCACCGCGCTGTTCGCGGGAGCGCCCATCGCCATGATGGTGCTCGGCGTCGTGCAGAGCCCGGAGTGGTTCACGATGTGCCTGTGGACCGGGCTCGGCATCGGAGTCGTCGTCTTCGTCGCCGGCGTGCTGCTCGGCGCGGTCGCCTACAACCGCAGGGGACCCGAGATCATGGCGTTCGCACTGCGCAACGCCTGACGTCCGGCGGCCGCTCGGTTAAGCTGTCGGGATGGTCGACAACAGCATCGCAGAACCCGGCGGTCCCGGCGCGGCACCCGATGGCGGCGGCCTGGCCACCCTCGACCGCGAGCTCGAGGAGCTGATCCAGAACGAGCAGATGGAGCCGGGCGACCACGAGCGCTTCTCGCACTACGTGCGCAAGGAGCAGATCCTGGAGTCCGCGGTCACCGGCAAGCCGGTCATCGCGCTGTGCGGCAAAAAGTGGACGCCGAATCGCGACCCCCAGAAGTTCCCGGTATGCCCGGAGTGCAAGAAGATCTACGAGGGTCTCAGCGACGAGTAGCGCATCTCAGACGTACTCCGTCTGCAGGGCCGGCTCGCCACGCCCGAGCCGGAACGCCGATTCGGGCAGTTCCTCCCGCACTATCGCGTGATGCCGTCGCGCCGCCTCGACGCCCGCCGCGCCGAGATACTCGCGCCCGGCGACGCCGTCGCGCATGAGCGGCACGTGCAGGTGGCGGCCCGCCGGCATCGGGGTCGTGCTCTGCAGCACGTGGATCTCCTCTGCGGATGCCACACCGAGCTTGTCGATCGCCCGCACGGGCACCTTGGCTCCGCCGATGGACGTCTTGCCGGTGGATGCCTTGGCCACCGGCACCCACGCGCCGGCCGCATCCTTTCGCGCAACGAGCTTGTACACCATGCCGGCCGTCGGCGCACCGGATCCGGTCACCAGCGACGTACCCACTCCATATGAATCGACGGGCGAGGCGCGCAGCGCGGCGATGGCGAACTCGTCCAGGTCGTTCGTCACGGTGATGCGGGTGTTGCGAGCACCGAGTGCGTCGAGCTGTGCTCGCACCGACCCGACGAGAACCGGCAGGTCGCCCGAGTCGAGCCGCACGGCTCCCAGCTCGGTCCCCGCGACGCGGACGGCGGTCTCTATCGCCTTGTGCACATCGTAGGTGTCCACGAGAAGCGTGGTTCCGGGACCGAGGGAGCGCACCTGCGCGCGGAAGGCATCCTCTTCGCTGTCGTGCAGAAGGGTGAACGCGTGCGCGGCGGTGCCCATGGTGGGGATGCCCCAGGTGCGGCCGGCCTCGAGGTTGGATGTCGCGCTGAACCCCGCGATGTAGGCGGCACGGGCAGCGGCGATCGCCGCCTCTTCATGTGCGCGCCGAGAGCCCATCTCGGCCAAGGGCCGTCCAGCTGCGGCGGAGACCATGCGTGCGGCCGCGCTGGCGATCGCGGAGTCATGGTTCAGCACGCTCAGCGCCAGGGTCTCCAGCAGCACGCCCTCGCCGAACGGGGCATCCACGACCAGGATCGGCGACCCCGGAAAGTACAGTTCGCCTTCCCGATAGCCGCGGATCGTGCCGTTGAACCGGTAGTCGGCCAGCCAGTCGAGCGTCTCGTCGCGCACGACGCGGTTGTCGCGCAGCCACTCGAGTTCTGCATCCTCGAACCGGAATCGCTCGATCAGCTCGAGCAGCCGTCCCGTACCAGCGACGACGCCGTAGCGACGTCCGCCCGGCAGCGAACGTGCGAAGACCTCGAACACGCACTCGCGTTCGTGGGTGCCGGAGAGCATGGCGGCGTCGAGCATGGTGAGTTCATAGCGGTCCGTGAGTAGCGCGGAGGAGCGGCGCTCGTGCGGTGGCGTCACGTGCCTCAGCCTATTGGAGCAGGTGGCGGCCGTATCCTGGAGAACTGTGACAGACGCTCCGATCGGCATCTTCGATTCGGGGGTGGGCGGGCTCACCGTCGCCCGCGCCGTGCGCGACCAGCTGCCGAACGAGTCGGTGCTGTACGTCGGAGATACGGCGAACTCGCCGTATGGTCCGAAGCCGATCGCACAGGTGCGCGCACTCGCGCTCGAGGCGCTGGACTTCCTGGTAGAGCAGGGCGTCAAGATGCTGGTGATCGCGTGCAACACCGCATCGTCAGCCATGCTGCGGGACGCGCGCGAACGCTACGACGTTCCAGTCATCGAGGTGATTCAGCCCGCTGTGCGCCGGGCCGTCGCCACGACGCGCAGCGGCCGCGTCGGGGTGATCGGCACCGTCGGAACGGTGAATTCCCGCGCCTACGAGGACGCGTTCGCCGCCGCTCCGTCGCTGCAGCTCTTCACGCAGGCGTGTCCGCGTTTCGTGGAGTTCGTGGAGGCGGGCGTGACGAGCGGACCAGAGCTGCTGGATGTCGCGGCGGGATACCTGCGTCCGCTTCAAGACGCCCGTGTGGACACCCTGGTGCTCGGGTGCACGCACTACCCGTTCCTCAAAGGCGCGATCTCGTACGTGATGGGCGAGGGAGTGTCGCTGGTCTCCAGCGATGTGGAGACGGCGAACGACGTGTACCGGGTGCTGGTGTCGCAGGGACTGGAGCGCACGGCGGCGAGCGAGCCGAGCATCCGGTACGAGGCGACCGGCGACGACACAGAAGCCTTCGTGCGGCTCGCGCACCGAATGCTCGGCACCGAGGTGCCGGTCGTCGACGTCGTGCGCACCGGCGCGATCGATCTGCCCGGGTTCGACGCTCGCCGATAGGGTGGAGCGGTGAGCGAGACCATCCGAGCCGACGGCAGAACGACCGACCAGCTGCGCCCGATCAGCATCGTGCGGGGCTGGAACGAACAGGCGGAGGGAAGTGCGCTCATCTCGTTCGGGCGCACACGCGTGCTGTGCACGGCATCCTTCACGAACGGCGTTCCGCGTTGGCTGACCGGCAAGGGCAAGGGGTGGGTGACCGCCGAGTACTCGATGCTGCCGCGATCGACCAACGAGCGCACCGATCGGGAATCGGTGAAGGGACGCATCGGTGGCCGGACGCACGAGATCAGCCGCCTGATCGGACGCAGCCTCCGCGCCGTCGTGGACATGAAGGCGCTCGGAGAGAACACGATCGTGCTCGACTGCGACGTGCTGCAGGCAGACGGCGGCACCCGCACCGCGGCCATCACCGGCGCCTACGTCGCGCTCGCGGATGCGCTGGCGTGGGGCAAGGAGCGCAAGTTCATCGCGCAGCGCGCGACACCGCTCATCGACAGCGTCTCCGCAGTGTCGGTCGGCATCATCGACGGCGAGCCCATGCTCGATCTGGCATATGTCGAAGACGTACGCGCCGAAACGGATATGAACGTCGTCGTCACAGGTCGTGGCCTCTTCGTCGAGGTGCAGGGAACCGCCGAGGGTGCGCCGTTCGACCGCCGCGAGCTCGGCTCCCTGCTCGACCTGGCGGAGAACGGATGCCGCGAGCTGGCTTCGTTCCAGTCCCGGGCTCTCGGTGGCGACTCGTCCGAAGGCGAGGCCGACCGTCGTGGTGCCCAGCAGGGCGCGGCGAGCAGCGGGTCCGACGCTGCGGGGTCGTGAGCGAGGTGCAACAGGCGGGCATCCGAACGGATGATCGGGTCCGTGTCGTGCTCGCGACGCACAACAAGCACAAGCTCGAGGAGTTCGGCGCGATCATCGCGCAGCGCATGCCCCAGGTCGAACTCGTCGAGTACGACGGGCCGGAGCCGGTCGAAGACGGGGTGACGTTCGCCGAGAACGCGTTGATCAAGGCGCGCGTCGCGGCGGAGCACACCGGCCTCATCGCGCTCGCGGACGACTCGGGCATCTGCGTAGACGTGCTCGGCGGCTCGCCAGGCGTGTTCTCCGCACGCTGGAGCGGCAGGCACGGCGACGACGCCGGAAACCTGGCTCTGCTCCTCGCTCAGGTCGCCGACGTGCCCGACCGCCACCGCGGCGCGCACTACACCTGCGCCATCGCACTCGTGAGACCTGCCGAAGACGGCCGCGTCGCCGACGAGCGCACTGTGGAGGGGGAGTGGGACGGCGCGCTAGCGCGCGAGCCGCGCGGGACCAACGGGTTCGGCTACGACCCCGCATTCGTGCCCGACGGTTCGACGCACACGGCCGCCGAGCTCGACTCCGACGTCAAGAACGCGGACAGCCACCGAGCGCGGGCGTTCCGCGCAATGGTTCCGGTGCTGCACGAGTTGCTCGCGGGGGAGTAGCCACCCGATCGGCGCCCTGGACGCGCGCCTACCCTTGAAGAGACATGTCGCATCCCCACGATCACGGCGTCGGCCACGACCACGGCGCTCACGCATCCAGCAGGCGCCGCCTGGTGGTCGTCATCGCGATCGTGCTCGGTGTCTTCGTGCTCGAGATCATCGGCGCGCTCCTCAGCGGATCCCTCGCGCTGCTCGCAGACGCCGGACATCTCGTCAGCGACCTGGTCGGCCTGATCGTGGCACTCGTCGCCGCCACGGTCGCCGCTCGTCCTGCCACCGATCGCCAGACGTTCGGATTCCGCCGGGTCGAGGTGTTCGGTGCGCTCGTGAATTCCCTCATCCTGATCGGTGTGGCCGTGTCGGTCGCGATCGGCGCGGCGTTCCGTCTGGGCGCGCATCCGGACGTGCAGGGCGGCTGGATGCTCGTGGTTGCCGTGATCGGGCTCGCCGGCAATGTGGCCGGGCTGCTGGTGCTGCGAGGCGGAGCGCAGGCATCCATCAACATGCGGGGCGCGTACCTCGAAGTGCTCGGTGACGCTCTGGGCTCGCTCGCCACAATCGCCGCTGCAGTGGTCATTCTGGCCACCGGGCTCGGCTGGGCCGACGCCATCGCATCGCTCGTCATCGCGGCGCTGATCGTTCCTCGCGCGCTCAGCCTGCTGCGCGAGGTGGTGCGCGTGCTCAGCGAGTCGGCGCCCGCGTCGACCGATGTGGCCGAGATCCGCAAACACATTCTGGGCACAGACGGAGTGGTCGCGGTTCACGATGTGCACGTGTGGGCGATCACTTCGGGTGCTCCGGTGTTCTCCGCGCATGTCGTCGTGTCGCCGGACATCTTCGCGCGCGGTCAGGCCGGCGCACTGCTAGACCAGCTGGGCGGATGCCTGAGCGAGCACTTCGACGTCGCACACTCGACGTTCCAGCTCGAGCCGGCCGAACACGCGGAGCACGAGGGCGACACGCATCGCTGACGTCTCGAGTTGCGCTGAGATCAGCCCCCGAAGACCTCGGGCTCGTCGGCGTGATGCTTCGGGGACGAAGCCGGCTCGGACGCCACCGCCCGATCCGGCGTGGCGTGAGCATCCGTTGCTGCAGCCTCCGCCTTGGCCTTGCGCGACTTGCGAACGCCCAGCAGGTAGTGCACGAGGGCCGGGACCACCGTCACCACCACGGCGAGGATCAGGATCATGTCGATGTAGTGCTCGACGAAGTGCGCGACCGGCGGAATGAAGCCGAGCAGCCAGCCGAACAGCGTCAGCCCTGCGCCCCAGAGGAAGGCGCCGATCGCGTTGTAGAGCGTGTAGCGGCGGTAGCTCATGTGTCCGACGCCTGCAGCCACGGGGGCGAACGTTCGCACCACGGGCACGAAGCGCGCGAGGATGATCGCGAACGGTCCGAAGCGTTCGAAGAACCGGTTCGTCCGCTTCACGTTCTCAATGCTGAACAGTCCGCTCTCTTTGCGTTCGAAGATGCTCGGTCCGGCCTTGTGGCCGATGAGGTAGCCCACTTCTCCGCCGACGAACGCGGCGATGGCGATGAAGACGCAGACCCACCAGATCGGCAAGCCGTAGACCATCTTCGTGAACGTCAGGATGCCGCTGATCACCAGAAGTGTGTCGCCGGGCAGGATGAATCCCACCAGCAGCCCGGTCTCCGCGAAGATGATCCCGCACACCACGAGAAGTGCCCACGGACCGACCGAGTGGATGATGACGTTCGGGTCGAGCCACGGTATGAGTGCGGTGTGGAACACGAGTCTCCTGTCGTCGGCGCCCGCTGAACGCGGCAACCGGCCATCGGCGATGAGCTGAGGGATGTGACGCTGAGCAGTGCGTCGAATACGCGTTTGCAGTGAGTCTACCGACGACGGGTCGAGCGAAACCGGGTGTTAACCCCACGAATCGAGGTGATCTCGATGCGGCATTGCCGCACCGCTGACCTCACTCAATCGGCTCTGAAGCGTATGCGAGCTTTCGATTCTCTCGCGTCATTTGCGTGCGGGAGAGGGGACTTGAACCCCCACGCTCGAAAGCACAGGAACCTAAATCCTGCGTGTCTGCCAATTTCACCACTCCCGCGAGGGCGCCCATCAGCATAGCCGCAGCGCGTTCCGGCGCTCATCCTCAGTGGATTCCCGCCGGCGACCGATGCCTGGGGATAACTTCGGCGAGGCATCCGGCACTGGCGGCATCATGACCGCATGAACGATCCCGTGCGCCTCATCGCCGACCGCGTGCGAGACCGGGTGCGACGCGACGGAGTCGACCTCACGACGGATGCTCCGCGAGCGATGGCCTATGCGCGCGACGAGGTGCGCCGGTACTCGGAGCACGCGCTGGGAGGCTCCTTGCCGCTGGTGGCAGACGAGGTGCGTACGGAACGGGAGGTGCTCGCCTCGCTCACCGGCTTCGGACCGCTGCAGCCCTATCTCGACGACCCGACGGTCGAGGAGATCTGGCTCAACGCTCCAGACCGCGTCTTCATCGCGCGCGACGGGCGCTCGGAGCGCATCGATCTCGCGCTCACCGACGCGCAGGTGCGCGACCTGGTGGAGCGGATGCTGCAGGCATCCGGCCGCAGGGTCGACGTGTCGTCCCCGTTCGTCGACGCCTCGTTGCCGGACGGGTCGCGACTGCACGTGGTGATCCCGGATGTCACGAGGGCGCACTGGGCGGTCAACGTGCGCAAGTTCTCGCAACGGATCAGGGACCTCGGTCGGTTGGTGGCACTCGGTTCCATCACCAGGCAGGCCGCGGAATTCCTGCGGATGTGCGTGCTCGCGAACCAGAACGTGCTCATCTCCGGTGCGACCCAGAGCGGCAAGACCACACTGCTCGGTGCGCTCTTGGCGGCGGCGCGCCCCGGTGAGCGCATCGTCACCGTGGAGGAGACGTTCGAACTCGACCTCACGGCGACCGATGTTGTGAGCATGCAATGCAGGCAGCCCAGCCTCGAGGGAACCGGTGAGATCACCCTGCGGCGCCTCATCAAGGAGGCGTTGCGCATGCGTCCCGACCGGCTCGTCGTGGGCGAGGTGCGTGAGGCGGAGAGTCTCGACCTGCTCCTTGCTCTCAACTCCGGACTGCCCGGCGCGTGCTCCATTCATGCGAACAGCGCACGCGAGGCGTTGGCTAAGTTGTGCACCCTGCCACTGCTGGCCGGTCGCAACATCGACTCGAGCTTCGTCGTCCCCACTGTGGCTTCTTGTGTCGACATCGTGGTGTTCTGCTCGCTGGAGCGCGACGGGCGACGACGCGTGACCGAGATCTTGGCACCGACCGGGAGTGTGACCGGCGGTGTGATCGAGGCGAGCCAGGTGTTCGCGACCCGGAACGGAGAGCTCGTCGCCACCGGCGGATACCCGGCGAAGCGGGCCAAGTTCGAAGCGGCGGGCCTCGATCCCGCGGTGGTGCTCGCACGATGATCGCGGGGATCGGCCTTGGCGGCGCACTCGGCGTCGGGCTGCTGCTGGCAGCCTCGCCGTTCCTGTGGCCCTCGCGCGTGACGATGCGGAAGGCGCCGCGTGCAGGCGGACTGCGCCGGAAGCTGGTGCTCGCGGGCATGCCAGGGCTCCCTCCTTCGGCGTTCGTCGCCGTCAGCACCTTGCTCGCGCTCGTCTTCTTCGCCATTGCGCAAGCGGTGTTCGGCCTCATCGCGCTGTCCGTCGGGCTGGCCGCGGTGGGCGCCTGGTTACCGTGGAGTCTTGTCTCCTGGCGCGCTGCGGCCCGCTCGCGCGCCAATCGCACGATGTGGCCGGACGTGGTGGACCAACTCGTCTCAGCCGTGCGCTCCGGACTCGCCCTCCCGGACGGTGTCGCGGCCCTCGCCCGCACGGCGCCCGAGTCCACGCGGGACGCGTTCGCCGCCTTCGAGCGCGACTACCGGTCCAGCGGAGTCTTCGCGCCCGCAGCGGACCGCCTCAAGGCCGCCCTGGCCGATCCCGTCGCCGATCGCATCATCGAGACCCTGAAGATGGCGCGCGAGGTCGGAGGCGGTGAGCTCGTTGGCGTGCTGAAGGCGCTGGCCGCGTCGTTGCGCGACGATGCGGCGGTGCGGGCCGAGATCGAGGCGCGGCAATCCTGGACGGTCGGTGCCGCGCGCCTCGGAGTCGCCGCGCCGTGGCTTGTGCTCGCGTTGCTGGCCACCCGCCCCGAGGCATCCGTCGCCTACAACACGCCGCTTGGTGCCGTGGTCATCGTGGTCGGCCTCGTGGTCTCGCTGGTGGCGTACCGTGTCATGTTGGCGATCGGCCGGCTTCCCGAGGAGCACAGGTGGTTCCGATGACCAGCGAGCTCGGATGGGGCGTGCTGTGCGGCATCGGCCTGGGGCTCGGAATGTGGTCGCTGGTGGCGTTGCTCCCGCGCATGCGGCGGCCGCGTCTGGCCGATCGGGTGGCGCCGTACCTCGTAGACGTTTCCGAGGCTGCGCGGGCACATGCCGCACGAAGCACGGTGCAGCCGCTCCCGGTGATCGGCTCCGTGCTCGCTCCGGCGCTGGGCGCGCTGCGTAACGCGGCGTCCAGGATGCTCGGCGGCAGCGAAGCGATCGCGGCCCGCCTTCGCCAGTGCGCGAGCGCTCTCACTGTGGAGGAGTTCCGCCTGCATCAGGTGGCATGGTCGCTGGGTGCCCTTGTCACGGGTGGAGCGCTCGCTGCCGTCGCCGGTTCACTGCGGCCGCTTCCTCCCGCCGTACTTGTTGCGTTGCCGATCGTGCTGGCGGCGATCGGGTTCCTTCTGCCGGATCGCCTGCTGTCCAGGCGGGTGACGCGACGGCTGACCCGCATGACAGAGGAGTTCCCGACCGTTCTCGAACTGTTGACGCTGTCGCTGAGCGCGGGCGAAGGCATCCTCGATGCGATGCGACGTGTAGCACGCAGCGGCTCCGGTGAGCTGGCAGCGGAACTCGGTCGCGTGGTCGCGGAGACGGGCATGGGCGTGCCGCTGGCGACGGCGCTGAACCAGGCGAGCCGGGACATCCGCCTGCCGCAGTTCACGCGTTGCGTCGACGCGGTTATCACCGCTCTCGAGCGCGGCACTCCGGTGGTGGAGGTGCTGCGTGCACAGGCGACCGATGCAAGGGAGTCGGCGAAGCGTGGACTCCTCGAGCAGGCGGGCAAGAAGGAGATAGGGATGCTCGTTCCACTCGTGTTCTTGATTCTTCCCGTGACCGTGCTGTTCGCCGTGTTCCCCGGGATCGTCGTGCTGGAAACGGGCTTCTGATGAGTGGACGAAGACGCGCGCTGAAGCGGCGAGAAGAGCGGGAAGAGAACCAGAGACGTGAAGAAGGAGGGACGGGGTCGATGAGCAGAAGGCGCTGGAGGGATGCTCTGTGGCGGAGCGGAGAACGCACGGTGTCCCTGGTGGAGGACGAACGCGGCGATGTGCCAGGCTGGGTGCTCATCACCTTGATGACCGCAGGTCTGGTCATCATCATCTGGGGTCTGGCCGGACCGGCGCTGAGCGGGGTGTTCCAGCAGGCGATCGAACGCGTCACGTCGTTCTGATATGCGGAAGTGGCGTCAGGAACGAGGTTCCGCCCCAGCCGAGTTCGTAATGGTCGGCGCACTGCTGACCGTTCTGACGGTCGCGGTGCTGCAGCTCGGCCTCGCTCTGCTCGTGCGCAACACGCTCATCGACGCGGCTGCCGAGGGCGCACACATCGCCGCGCTGGCCGATAACACCCTCGGCGACGGCAAGCTGCGCACTCGCGAGCTCATCGGTTCGGCACTCGGAGACGGTTACGCGAAGGGCGTATCCGCGACGTACGGAACGTATCGGGGCACGCGATCGGTCATCATGACGGTTCGCGCACCGCTGCCGCTGGCAGGTCTGTTCGGGCCGAGTCGAGCGCTGGAGGTGAGCGGTCATGCGCCCGCGGAATCGCTCGGCTGAGAATCCGTCAGCCGAGGGTCGGGCGGCCCGGGCTCGCCTCGCGCGCCTTGTGGCATCCGACCGCGGTACCGCAGCCCTCGAGTTCGTGACCGCTGGACTCATCCTTCTCGTACCCACCGTGTACCTCGTCGTCGCGCTGGCGAGCATCCAGGGCGCGGAACTCGCGGCTGCGGGTGCAGCGCGCCAGGCGGCACGGGTGTTCGTGCAGGCCCCGAGCGAGACGGAGGCTTCGGCCGAGGCGTCCGTTGCTGTCGCGTTCGCGCTCGCCGACTTCGGGCTGCCTACCGACGCCGCTACTGTTCGTGTGCGGTGCGCGCCGCGACCGGATGCCTGCCTCACGCGTCTCGGCACCTTCACGATCGCCGTGCAGGTGCGTGCGCCACTTCCGCTGGTTCCGGATGTGCTCGATCTGCGACACGACGCGTCAGTGACGGTGCAGGCGACCAGCACCAACCGGGTGTCGCGACTGTGGGGTGCGAGATGAGTGAAACACGACTCGCGATCCTGTTCCATCGGAGCCCGCGTTCGCCGGCGTTGGCCCGCAGACTCGCTGACGATACGGGGTCGATCCTGCCGCTCGTGATCTTCTATGCGTTCCTCTGCCTCGTCGTCGTCTTGCTGGTCTCCTCGATCACGTCGCTGTATCTGGAACGCGAGCGCCTGTATGCGGTGGCGGACGGCGCGGCGCTCGCCGGCGCCGAGTCCTACGACCTCGAGAGCGTCGCCGTGGTCGACGGGCAGCCCCGCCCGACGTTGGAGGCACCGGCGGTGCGGGCCGCGGTCGCTGAATTCCTCTCGACGGCGGTCACCGACGGTTTCGATGCGCTCGAGGTCGAACGGGCGGGAAGCGCCGACGGACGCAGCGCCGTTGTGGAGTTGTCGGCGGTGTGGCATCCGCCGGTGGTCTCGGTGCTCGTGCCAGCGGGCATCCGCATCGGTGTCACCTCCACAGCGCGCAGCGTCTTCTGGTGAGCGTCAGTGTTCGCGCTTCGCGCTCTGCTCTCACCCCGAAGTCGTCAGGGTTCGCGCTTCGCGTTCAACCGGCTCCATGGTCTCGGCCGCGCGAGCAAGCTCGCTTTGCTCCCGGCTCAGTGAACGTGGCGGTTCCTCCGTATCGCGTACAGCACACCGCCGGCGCACACGACCAGAAGCAGGGAGACGCCTGCCGTGACAAGAGCGGAGCCGATCGCCGACGGCAGATCTATGCCATCGGAGCCGCCACTGCCGTCGTTCGCCACCGGCGGGGCCGTAGCGCCGCCGCCCGGCATTGCGGGTGGCGCGGGGGAGGCCGGGGCATGGCAGTTGTTCTCGG
>Ga0164242_10000765_pt1 | contig 38583 bp, 58 predicted proteins | sample OricomgcompostMG_FD_108783 | JGI IMG/M metagenome (GOLD analysis project Ga0164242, IMG submission 108783) | Miracle-Growth compost microbial communities from Emeryville, California, USA - Original compost - Miracle growth compost (MG) ... | reverse complement strand
GCCCGCGCCACCTGCTCCACGATGTCAGGCATCCCAGATCACTTCCTTTGGCAACGGCATCCCCGGCTCCGTCTCCCACTCGCCGTTCTGCACCGCAGAGCCGACTATGTGGACGCACATGTCGATGCTGCTCCATGCGCCCGAGGAGCCAAACCCGATTTCCGTGAAGTCGTCCTCGCCAGGCAGCCGTCGCGTGATCTGGTACTCGACCCGGTATTCTGTCTCGTCATCCATCCTGCTCACCCCTCAACAATCCGGTCAGATCAAACGGATCAGACGGGCACCCTCGCGCCTTGCATTGCTTCTTCAACTTCCGCTTAGCGATGTCGGGCGGAAAACCACGGCCGTCTGGAACCACGACCACGAACTCACCGCAGAGCTGGCACACCTGCACTGGCTGGGTCACCGCTCACCCCTCGCAATCTCTACGGCCTCACGGACAGCCTCGGCATACGCCGCCCTTATCGGGTCTTCCGACCCGTCGGGCCGAAGCTCACAGTTGTATGGGGTCAAGTCCAGAATGCGATTGGTGATCTGCTCCCTCACTTGCCGCTCGATGATCGGGGCAGCAGCCTCGATAGCCGAGGTAACGGAATAGTCTCCCTCCCACCCGTCGCATCCAGCTCGGATCGCCTCCGTCAAATCCAGTTCACTCGCCACGTTCCTGCTCCTTCCGTATCGCCTCACGGGCGGCGTCCATCGCCGCCGACTGGGTGTATGCCTCGCCCCATCGGTACGCTCGTGCGACGTGGTACACCTTCGGGTTGAATATCGACCACATCCACACGCCCGGCCAGAATCTCGACTGCCAAACCCGGCCCCGCAGCTCAGTCGCCATCGTCGGTCAACCTCGCCTCGTTGTAGACGATCGGCTCACCAGCCGGAGCCCACGTCCGCTTGATGATCACATCACCAGGCTCAAGGCGCATCCCGTCCGGAACAGACGCGACCGACAGGAGATACTCGCCTTCCCAATGCTCGAACATCATGAACCCGACGCTGCCGGGGCACGGATTGTGCCGGTCCGCTAGCTCACTCATCGTCGGCCACCCACCACGGGCACTGCTCCCGATACTTGTCCGCGTAATACCCGTCGAAATCGCAGCATGAGCACGCGTGATTGTTGGAATGCCGGCAGGCACCTGGACTGGCATGCAACACCATGCCGTCGCTAGCCGACCGTCGGTACGTCGCCCCATGTCCATTGTTGGACCGGACTATCGCCCAACGCGGAATACTGCCGGCCTGCTCACGTTGCACCACATCACCACGACGGAGCTGGGCAGGCTTGAGCTGCGACTCATACCGGTTAATCTCCCAATTATTCCCATCCCACCGGACCATGTACTCTCGGTGGCCGTTCACAGACAGGTAGCGGTGCGTCACGGTGCAGTTGGAGCTGCCGCAGGTCACCCGCTGCCCTATCTCAAACTTGTAGTCGCTCACTGCTCCTCCTCGTGTTCGTGGTCAAACTGCATGATCATTCGTCCGATGTGCTCCGCGACCTGCGGGACGACCGCGTTGCCGAGGGCGTGGATTCTGGCTCTGCGTCGACGTCCGTCCAGCCGAGAGGCAGACCCATCAACCACTCGACCCACGTCGGGTTCAGCTGGCCAAGGATGGCGTTGTCCCCATGCGATTGGAGACCCGAACGACGGGACGCGGTAGGCGTCGGCCAGATCGTTCTCGCCGACACGGCCTCGATCAGATTCCCGCCATCGCGGCTCTTCCTCGGCGTCACCCGTCCACCGTGCGTCCCGTCCGAGGCTCTTGGCGTCGGCCACATCTCCCGGTCCCTGACCGCTCTCGGCAGGTCGCACCCGCGTCCTGGGCCTTTCCAGTCCCGCGCCGTCGGCGTCGGCCAAGGCAATCCCGAACCACCTGTCACGGCGGTGAGGGGCGCCGAGGGACGCCGCTGGTACGCAATCCCAGCGCAGATCATACCCGAGCGCGGCCAGGTCTCCAGCGACGATCTCAATTGGGATGAATCCGTGTTTGTCTCGAACAAGGATCGCTGAGACGTTCTCCACGAGCACGTACCGGGGTCGTATTCGGCGAACGGCGTCCGCCATGAACGACCACAGGGACGATCGCTCGCCGTGGACGATCCCGGCCCGCTTCCCGGCAGCAGAGATGTCTTGACACGGGAATCCTCCGCAGATGATGTCAACGGTCGGCCTTTCTGTAGACAGCCACCACTCGGCGGCCGTTCGAACGTCGTCATGACGCGGCACATCCGGCCAATGCTTCGCGAGCACCCGCCGGCAGAACGGGTCGATCTCCACCTGGCCCACCGTCGTCATCCCGGCCCGCTCCAGGCCCAGCTCCAGGCCGCCGATGCCCGAAAACAGAGAGAGGACGTTCACCCGTCCTCCTCGTGTTCTTCGATCCGATGCTCCGCGCCCGCATTCCGGGCGTCCCGCCGGTCCTCGTAGTCGTCAGACATCCACCCGCACGGGCATTGATAGATGTAGGCGACGTGCTCAATGATGTGGTCGTCGGTCACGTCAGCCACCATTCGACGGCCTTGACCGGCCAACCCAACGACCGCGCCAGGTCGTGCTCGATACACGCCCCATTCGACCGCTCCCAGCCGTCCAGCATGGCCACGCCCTCGCATTTCATCATCCTTTTGACCGCCAGCCGCATGCACCGGTCCCACGTCCAATCGTCATTCGAGCCCACAGCCGGATTCACCACGCAGTAGCCGCGGCCCCGCAGCGCCTCGGCCGCCGCCTTGAATGCTGGGCGGTTGAAGTCTGGGTAGCCAGTCATCGGACCCGCGAGATAGAGCTTCATGACGCCCGGCGTTCTGCGATGCCGCGCCGATAGTCGGTCCGGGCCTGCTTGCACGCCAGACACAGCGGCTCGTGGTTGCGTTGATGCCGCCGGACCGCGGCCATGGTGCCGCACGGCTGGAGATCCATGCCGGTCCGCCAGTCCGCGTAGCAGCGGGTCGAGCAGAATTGGCGTGCCTTGCCGTCGCGGTGGACGGGTGTGGGCTTGCCGCAGTGACGGCACGGAGGCCCTGAGAGCGTCTCTGCCGGTTCCGGGGTGTCATCACCCGCGGTCGGGGGCGTCAGGCCGGGATTCTGGCGCTCAGCGGGCGGCGCGGGGGCAAGACCGAGGATGTCCAGGAGCTCCATGGCGGCCTCGCGGGTCAGGCGGCCGTCGAAGCGGCGCCGGTGAATCTCGCCGATCATGTTCGCCGACGCCTTCGCCAGCAGGGCGCGCTCGGCCTCCAGCTGACGTTCGGTCCACGGCGAGTAGCTGCCGAATCCTGTGCTCATCGCAGGGTCTCCTCGATCTCTCGAATGTCTGACGGGCGCCAGAGCCGGCCGTGGTCGCCGAGGGCGGCCAGCCAGTCCAGTTGCTCGTTCGACGGCTTCCCTCGCGCCGACTTCAACTCGGCTGCGATGAACCGGCCGCCTTTCGCCAACGCCAGGTCGGGCCAGCCCACGTGCCCCTGCATTGGCGTTCGGTATCCCTTGGCTGTCTTCGCCGGCCGGAAATGCGCGACCCGCCATCCCTGGATCATGGCCAGCTCGATCACGGCGTCCGTGAACACATCCTCGTCGACGTCGGGCCTCACGACCAGACCCCTTCGGAGGTGCCGGGGTGGCGCCAGATTCCGTCGCGCAGCTCCAGCCCCACCTCGGACGGATGGACGTGAACGCCGCCTCGGCGGATGTGGGCGTCGAACGCGCTGGCTCTACTCAACGTCAGGTGGCAGGCCGAGCAGTGGCAGCGGCTCACCCCCGACCACGTTTGGTCGCATCCGCCGCACCGGATCGCTTCACGAGTGCCGATTCCCGCAGCACGGGAAAAAATCTCAGCCACTTTTAGGCCTTCCTGGTAGTTCTGTAGGGGTAGCGAAGTTTCAGAGGCTCTGAGCGCCGACGTCACGCGACCATTTCCGATCGCATCTGCGCTTCCTCGACCAACTCCACGAGGAACTTGCGGGCCCGCGAATGGTTGACGACCTCGTGCTTCTCGCCCGGAACCGTCGCCGGCGGGACGTAGCCGTTCCAGCAGGCGAACGAGCACACCGCCGCCGGGTCCTTGCCCGAATGCCGACGACACCCAAACTCGGCGCAGTAGCGGTCCCGCAGATCAGCGTGGCGCTCGACCGCCGTCTTGCGGGCAACCGACTCCTCGCGGGCCTTGGCGCGTTCCTGCGCCCACTTGCGGACCCACGACGTGGCGTTCGCCGACGGGGTCGAGCGGGGCAGCTCCGGGGACTTCCACTGCCGGTTCGCCACATCCCGGATCAGGCCGGGCGTGATCCCGGTCGGCGTCTGGGTGCGCAGCAAGTCCCGGACGATCCGCAGCGCCGTGTCCGGGGCGACGTCGTCCAGCAGCGACGCCCACACCACGGCCTTGGCGGTGCGGTCCATCTCGTTGGCCGGGAGCACCTGCGGATGGACTTGGGCGATCAGGTTCAGGGTCGCCAGCGATTCCTTGGCGTTCACTTCGAGCCTCCTTCGATGGCGAACGGGTCGACGGCCCCGTCGAGGAGCGCGAGCGTCGCCTGGTTGATCTCCTGCTGGGAGCGGCGCGTCGGATAGGCGAGTGCCGGACCGCCCGTCATGCGCTTGCGCATCCACGTCCGCCAGGTCTTGTCCCAATCCAGCTTCGTGGCATCCGCGCCAGCCTTGGCCTGCCAGTAGTCGCGGAAGTTGTCGGTCTCCATGGCGATCACAGCCTCAGCAAGGCCGTTGTCGCGAGCCCACGCCAGCAGGTGCTCCGATGGGGCCCAGTCGCCCGGGATCCGGTGGCCTCGTTTCGACGTCGCCGCGGTGCTCGCGTCAGCGAGCGGCGCTGTCGTAGTTAAGTCTTTTTCTGTATCTGTATCTGTCTCTGTATCTGGTCCGTTCCTACGAACGTTTACAGCAACGTTCTCACCGGTACCGACCGGAACGTTCCTAGGAACGTCGTTGGAACGTTCTTTGGAACGTTCCCTATAGGCCCTTGTTCTAGAGCTGACATCATCGGACTCATACTGCCGGGAACCCCAGTTGCACACGCGGATGACCCCGTCGTTTTCGCAGGTCATCCCCAGTTTCTCCATGATCGACAAGGCCGGCGCGACGTCCCGCTCGCGGACGTCCGCGTAGGCCGCCAGCTCGCTTCGGGTCATCGGAATCCCGGGAGCTATCAACAACAAACCTGGCTCGCAAGATTCGCGCGCAGCGCCCAAAATCGAGCACCACAGCCACCTCTGGACGGGTGTCAAACGGCGCAGTTTCTGATCGTGGAACGACTCCACATAGAATCTAAACCAGGGTCTCGCGACTCTTGGCACGTCTCTCCGTCCTCCTTCCTGATCTCTGGCGTGGGGTCGCATGTCGGGTGCGTGGGCCGCTCAACGGCTGGGTCGAGAGGCCGCAGGCAGACGACGCAGCGGCGCTGTCTAGCCCGGCTCATCGCTGATCTCGACCCCGATTTCCTGCGCTAGCCGATGCAGCTTCATGCGTTGAAACTCCCGGCTCGGCAGGCTGTAGAACCGGTATGCTTCGGCCCGGGCGATGGCCCGCAGCGCCGTCGCGGTGGACTCTGGATCGCCGGTCAGCGGGTAGTCAGTCATCGAGCGCCGCCTGCTCGGGCTCGGCGGTCTCGGACTCCAAGGCGTCTGCGATCAAGTCGTCCAAGGCCGCTCGCGGGTCAGGCTGCTCTGCCAGTTCTTTCAGCCGGTCGATCAGGGTCGACGCCTCGCTGACCGTCACCTCATTGGATGACTCGACCTGCCGTCCGATGATCACCGCCACCGCAGTCAGCCGATACTCGCGGTCCTTGTTCGACAGTCCGAAGTCCTTATCGAACATGGCATTGATCGCGCCCCGCTGCTTCGCCGTCAAACCCTTCTCCGGCTCCGGGTTGCTGGTCGTCTCCGGGGCGAACTCGTCGAGACCGGAGGATTCAATGGCTGGCACCGGTTCATCCTCGAATGGATCGGGTGTCTCGTCCTGCACTGTCTCGACGGTCGGCCGTGCCGTGGCCGGCGCGGGCTGCGTCTTCCGGCGGGCTGTGCGTCGCTGCGGCGGACTGGATTGGGTCGCCGGGGTGATTGTGTCGACGTCGCCGTCCTCCAGCTCCTCGACCGCGTAGGGGACGCCCATGATGACGTCGGCGGCCACCAGCCGCGCGCATTCAGCCGTGGCCCTGGCGGTCAGCATGGCCTGCGGCTGGTTGCGCCAATTCTGCTTGCCCGTCAAGCCGAGCGCTTTGGCGCGGTCGATGGTCCACGTCGACTTCTGGACCTCACTCGACCCGGCGCGGCGGCCGGCGACGATGGCTCGCGTGCTATTGGCCTCCACCAGCCACATGTCGTGCCCATGGGAGAGCACGAGGGCGCGCAACGTGATCGCCCGGAAAGCCGGCGTGCCTTGAATGACGTCGAGGGCGCGGAGCGCGGCCATGGGCTGCATTCCGACCTCGACGCCGGTAAGGATCGCGGCCGTGATGTTGCCGACGGTGATCTCGTCGCTGTTGCCCCGCAGCGACTGCGGCACAAACGGCGTGCGGGACAGTGAGACGGCGACCTGTGACGCGCGGCGGGCCGAGTCGGCCCACGCCATCAGGTCGAAGCCGGGCGCGGCCACGGGTTGCACCGCCGTGTCTTGGCGGACAGCTAGCTCAGTCAACGAAACCTCCATGTTGGGATATGCGCCCTTCGGGCAATCTGACAGCCAGTGCACTGGCATTGGGAAAGGTCATCGAGCCCGTAGGTCGGGTGGCCGAATAGGACCGACGCGAACGCGTTCTCGGTCTCCTTGCGGTCGTAGCTTGCCTCGTGCCTGTATTCGGCCATCTCGGCTTCGCGGCAGTCGCAGGCGACGTGATGGTCGACGCACTCGACGTAGCGGGGGTCCAGCGTGTTCTTCGGCACCCGATAGAGCACGTGACCGGTCGGCCCGTAAAAGTGCGGGTAGCGTGGGCCGCCGCGGAACATGACGACGTCGGGGCAGTTTCGCAGCGGACCCACGAGCGAGGCGGTCATGCTGGGATTGCCTCCTTTGCGGGCGCGTGAATCTCGTCCCCGCGCCATGCGTCCATTTCGTCTTGCAGCCGAGCGAGCCAAAACACGCGGGTCGCCGCAGTGAACACTTTCTCCGATGTGTCGAGCGGGATCAGGTCGTATCCGTCGGCTCGGACGTGAATGGCGCCGCCGCGGGTGATTCCGAGCTCGGCCATGGGATGCTCTTCGCCGTCGGCCCCGAGGTAGACCTCGGCGTGCCGGTAGCTGGCGACCTGCAAAGCGACCTCCGGAAAGATTCCCGACCGGGTCGTCTTCACGTCAAGAATCCAAACCTCGCCGTTGATGCGGGCGACCAGGTCGAGGGTGCCGCAGTACTTCCATTTGCGGTGCGCCACAACGGATTCCACGAGGATCGGCTCAGGCTCGAAGTCGTCGAGGAATTTCACGTATGACTCGACGTGCCCGGCGATCGCCTCCGGTATCTCAACCTCATGTCCCTGCACCAATTCCTCTGCTAGCGAGTGGACCTCGGTGCCGCGACGCGCCGCCTGGTCTAAGTCGGCGTAGCGAGCCTTCTTGAGGATGTCGAGCCGCTTCGACACCGGCTCCTCTGACAGCTCGTCCCAGTGGTCGACGGCATATCCGGCGGTTGTGTTCGCCGCCCAATTGATCAGCGCGGGCTTGGGCAGACCCTTGCCGAGCAGGGTCGTCACCCCGTCGTATTTCTCGCCGTCCACTTTGTACGAGTGGCCGTTGCGGTATTCGCGTCGGACGATGCTCACCGGTCCAACCATCCTTTCCGGTCGCATATCCACGTGCCGGGCACCATGAGGCCGAGGATGATCGCCGCCCAGGCGAGGTAGACGATCACGACGCACGGCCTTCGATGTAATCGAATAGACGATCGGTCTGCCATTTGATTTCGGCGTCCCGAGCGGCGTCCCGAGCAGCAGCCCAAGCAGCAGCCCAAGCAGCATCCCAAGCAGCATCCCAAGCAGCAGCCCGAGCGGCAGCCCGAGCGGCATCCCAAGCAGCAGCCCGAGCGGCAGCCCGAGCGGCATCCCAAGCAGCATCCCAAGCAGCAGCCCAAGCGGCAGCCATCTCATCTCGCCCTATCTGGCCACGCGCAAACGCACGAGCTGCCTCAATAGCACGACGCGGACGATCGTCATCAGGTCGAACCTTGCCGAAGATAGGAAGCACATGCTCGGCGCAATCCGCCGCGAACAAACGAGCAGCCGTCTCATTCCACGTGTCCAACCGCTCAACCACACGGGCGCGACGAACCACAACCTTATCTTTCAACTCGATCAGCTCGCCATCATGCTCGGCACGCCAGATCACCGGCCCAAGCCATTGGGTCAAATCCTGCCGCCGGCACAAGTGCAGCCCGTTCTCGCACGGGACGATGTCGCCCCCGACCTGACGCCAGACGTTCAACTCCCATCTGTCGGAGCCGCCATTGCGGGACGCGCCGTCCTCGTTGGTGACTTTGAACAGTTCCATTTGTCATGCCTTCCAGTGGTTGTCGCCGATGTGGTGGTGGTACTCGTGCAGCGCTTTGTCGTCGCGTGGCAGGCCGGCGGATTCCGCGGCTCGGTCTCCGTCGGCGTTTTCCCCGTCGTCGAGGCACCACATGACGGCGAGCAGGGCGACGCAGGCGGTGACGACGACCGCGCCGACGCCGACAACCCAGGCCGTGTACGGGTATTTCGAGGCCCAGATCATCTGGTCAGTGACTGTCTTCGTGAACATCTTGGCTCCATTTCTCAAGGTCGATGTGCGGTGCGAGCCAGGTCTCCAGCTCCCGCACGCGTTTTCCGAGGGCTTTGTTTTCGAGGCGTAGCTTGGCGATGGCCAAGTCCCGCCAGTCGGGCTGTTCCATCACGTCTCCCCGTTCAGCGGTCCGGCTGGGCTTCCTGCGCAGTGGACTGCGAGGAATCGGCGTCCACCGCTCCCAGCCGGACCGCCGCTTTGTGTCGCCGCCGCCCGTCCCCCTTGGTGTTTCACGGACGGAGGCGAAGCGTTATCGTCGTTTCGGTTTTTCCAGCGCATCAGATAGCCGCCGGATTTCGTCTTGCAACGCGCGGACCAGAAGGTCTTTGCTTTGAAGCTCGGCGACCGCAGCCTCGTATCGTCGCTGCTGCTTGGCTAGGATTTCTTGCAAACATTCCGACCATGCCGACTCGGCGACTATCCGCTGCTCCGCGTCGGCGAGCCGGACCCGCAGCTCCTCGACCTGGGCGATGTACGAGTCGCCCGTTTTGTTGACGAGGAACGGATTGGATGGGGCGGTCATGATCTCGCCCGCCGACATTGGGCGGCCAGCTCTTTGCGGATACGCTGGCACAGCAAGTCGAGCTCGGCATGCAGATCCTGGACTGCCTCCAGCTCCTCCGCGGTGGGAATGGCGTCGGAGAGTGTCCGGCGCGCCCGCTCGGTCAGGGACGCGAAGGCCGAAGTGATCGTGTGAATGTCGCCGACCAGGAACCGGCGCTCCTCAGCGCTGTCGGAGGTCATGGCGTCACCAGCTCGAAGCGGGTTGCGAAGGGGACTAGCCATGTCACGCCGTAGACCGAGACCAGCTTCAGGATCCGGCCGTCCGCGGACAGCTCGGTGTAGCCCGCGGTGAACGGGCGGCCCTTCGGATCGCGGACCGTCAGCCCGACCAGCTCGGCCGGGATCGAGGACGGGGTGTAGGCGCACGTCGGGTCGTCGGAGATACGGCCGTAGATGGTGCTCATGCGGCGCCTTCAATCAGCCGGGCGCGCAGCGCGTCCAAACCCTTCGGGGTGACACGGACCTGCGGAGCCGCGGCCTGCTGCTCGCCGTCATCGTCGGTGTACCAGCGGGCCTTCGCCACCAGCCGGCCGTTGTCGACCTGGGCCTGGAACGGGATCGGCTTGCCCTTGCCGTTGCGAAACACCCAGCGGAGACGCTCCATGTAGGCGAAGAGCCGCTTCTCCCCGATCTGGATGCCGTGGTCGCGGCAGAGAATCTTCGCGGCCTCGCCGACGGAGTAGTCGCCGTTCGCCCCAACGAAGATGTCGAAGGTCCGGGCCTTGGGCTCCAGGGCTTTGACCTGGGCTTCGGCGGCCAACCGACCCTGCTCTTCGGCGATCCTGCCGAGCTCGGAGTCCCGGGCCAGCTCGATGAGCTCCAGCCGGGACAGCTCGCGGGGCTTGCCCACCTCGGCCTCGCGGGTCTTGACCGCGAAGTACGTCTGGGCGGCGGCGATCTCGGGCTTGCGCGGGTCGCCGTTCATGGCCACCATGTACGCGCCGAAGCGGGTCAGGCGGTAGTCGATGATCTTGCGCTGGGCGCCAGAGCCGATCTCGACCAACTTATGAGTGCCCATGACATGGTCCGGCGCGGCATCGCCCACGTTGTTGATGGCGACCACTGCGCGGTTGATGGCGGCTTGGAAGACCTGCCAGCTCTCGTAGCCGAGCGGCACCTGCATCTCCCTTGCCAGCCAGTACCGGCCGACGGCGTCCTCGTGGGCGATGTCGTCGAACGATGTCGAGTAGGAGCTGGCGACGCCTCCCGACCTGGGTGTGTCGTCCTTCGCGAGAGCCTCGTTCGTCGCGGAGAGGAGGGGCGTCAGGTCCGGATGCTTCGTCCCAGGGCCGCCGCGGTTGTACTTGGCTAGGACGCGGTCCCGGTTGCCTGGCGAGGTGTTGTTCATCCCGCCCTCCGCTCGGAGGTCAGCAGGGCTTCGACGTCGGAGCGCCGAATCAGATAGGGCCCGTTCGGCCCGGGCAGTTGCCGGACACAGGGCAGAGTTCCGGCTTCGATGAGCCGCTGGATGGTGCGAGCGCTCCGGTCGATGATCCGGCCTGCCTCCGCGCTCGTCAGGAGGTCGTCTGGGTTGGTCATGCGCTCACCATAGGTCAATGTCGCATGACGCGCAAGTGCCAACGTTGGTCGGCGCGTCGCGCGACGTTGGTGTGACTTACGCCGTTCCACTTGACGTATGACGCGCGTGCGTCACATAATGAGTCCATGAGTACAGATGCGGGAATCGAAGCAGGCATCCCAGAGTGGACGCTCGGATGGCGGCTCAACCGAGCGCTCGACTACGCCGGTCTCTCAGTCGACGCCATTGCGAAAGACCTCGGCGTGTCTCGCCAGACCATCAGCCGCTGGATGCACGACAAGGGCGCTGCGCCGCGCGCGGCCTACCTCAAGCAGTGGGCGCTGCGCTGCGGCGTCCGGTACGAGTGGCTGTGCACAGGCGAGGTCAGCGCGTCTGGGCCGAGTGGCCCCGACGGTGAAGAGTGCCCCCGGCGAGATTCGAACTCGCGACCTCCGGTTTACAATGCCGAAGCTTCAGTGCTCCCGTTCGCGCCACACCCAGCGTCCTTTACCCCGTCGTGTCCAGATCGTGACGTCGAGGCTGCGTGATCATGAGACATCGCCTGCGGCTGATCGATAACGTGCCAGCCGTGAACACAGATCAACTCCACGCCGCCCTAGTCCAATGGCAGATGTGGCAGCACGGGCAGGCTCTCAGTCCCAACACCGTGAACGCTCGCACATCCCGCGTCCGAATCTTCGCCGACACGCTGGGGGTCGACCCGATCACGGCCACATCCGACGACGTGGCGCGATATCTGGCCACCCTCAGCGGCCGGTCGACGAAGGCCACCTACTTCGGGCATCTGCGGGCATGGTTCCGGTGGCTCGTCCGTGTCGGCCGCCGCGCCGACGACCCGACCGTCAACATGAAAGCGCCCCGCGAGCCCAGACGTCTGCCGCACCCCGTCTCGGACGACCAGCTCAAGAGGTTGCTGCACACGCGGATGCACAAACGGACCCGCATGATGATCCTGCTCGCAGCGTTCCAGGGCCTGCGTGTGCACGAGATAGCGAAGATGCGCGGCGAGGACGTCGACCTGGAGGCCATGACGCTGACGGTCGAGGGCAAGGGCGGCCGGGTCGACGTGCTGCCGCTGAGCACGCGCGTAGCGTCCCTGGCGGTCGAGTTCCCTCGGCGCGGCTGGTGGTTCACCACCTACGTCGGGAACAGCGCGGGCGCCACCGGCGGACCGATCCTGTCCCGCTCGGTCACCGACATCGTCAAGGACGCCATGGAGCGCGCTGGCGTGCCGGGATCCGCGCACTGGCTGAGGCACTGGTACGGCACCAAGCTCGTCGACTCCGGGGTCAACATGCGCGTCGTGCAGCGACTGATGCGGCACAGCTCGTTGCAGACCACTCAGATCTACACGTTGGTCAATCGGGTCCGCGAACGGGAAGCGATGGATATTCTCGACCTTGCTTTGACCGGATGAATGGGGAGAAGATGAAAAAGCTATTGGCCGTCTTGGTAGCCGCGGCAGCGGTGGGACTCATCGGGGGATGTGGAGGCGGATCGGACGATGGCCAGTTAAAGCCGGCGGACGAGGTGCAGTCGAGCGCCCAAGCGAAGCTGCTCGCCGACGTGGGCCAGGTGAAGCTCGGTGACGCCGTAAAGGTCGCAGACGGCGTTACCGTCACTGTGACGAACCCGAGTGTGGATGGCGACGACTCCGGTACCTGGCTCGTGCTTGATGTCCGGGCCGAGAATCACTCAAAGGAGGACGTGAAACTTCCGGCAGTCGGCTTGCGCTGCGGTCAGATATTCAACGATTGGGGCAGCGTCTCAGGCGGGTCATACAATATGGCTTGGGGTGATCTTCCTGCCGGGAGCTTCGCCGACGGCGATCTCCGCATCTTGCGCCCGGGTGACGGGCGATACGGCCAGCCGGTCTCGGACTGTGCGACGCCCGCCGAGCTGGTCGTTTCAAAGGATGAATACCTGCCGAACGTATCGGCGATGATTCCATTGGACGACTCGTTGATCGCTGAACTGAATGCGCACGCGCCGGCGAGCGCTTCGACCGCCGCTGTGCGGATTCCGCCCCCATCCGAGTCGCCGTCTGCGCCGCCAACTGCCGCCGCGATCGCCGCCTGCGCCACGGCCTACGGCCTGATGACCGCGTTCGGCTCGGATCCCAGCGAGGCCAACTACCGGGCTGCGCTCGACCAACTGCCGACCGTCTTCGGCTCGATCGACGGGCCGGTGGGCGACGCGGGCCGGACGCTGACCGCGGACTGGCAACGGTACTCGGCCAAGTTCCTGTCCGGCGGGGCGCTCACGGACGGCGAGGCCGATGTGATCGTGGGCGACATCCTCGACTTGGCGACCGCGTGCGAGGGCGCTGGGCAGCCGGCGTGGCACCTGTGAGGCTGATCCTGGCCCTGTCGCCTCGGGCTCGGGCCCGGCGTCGGCGGTGTCGGGAGAGGCATCCGGCGGTGCAGTGATTAACGAACGAAGCGCCCCCCAACCCGTGAGGGTCGAGGGGCGTTTCGTTGTGCCCGGTTGCAGCCGGGGCTTGTGCCGATGGCGCGGTGAGACCAGTCTAGCTGCGGAGAGCAGAGGAGTCGAACCCCCAGGCTCACGCCTGCCGGCCGCTTTCGGGGCGGTGTGCGGCCTCCCGCGGTGCTCTCCAGGGTCAGATCGCTGTGGTGGTGATCTGTTTCCATAGTCCGCCGGTGGTGAGTGCCCAGCGTCCGGGGCCGAGGGTGTCGCCGCCGGAGTCGGCGGGTTTGAGGGCGATGAGGCCGATGCTGTTGTTGCCGGCGGCGCTCCACGTCTGGCTGATGCTGCCGGTCGCGCCCGCGGTCGCTTGGTCCTTGTCGGAGATGACCATCGGTGTCGAGGAGTCGGCGACGCGACGGGTGAAGCCGGTCGGCGCGTCCGGGTTGGCCGCGGAGTCGTTGATGGACGCGACGACGAGCTTCGTGCCCGCGACGGTGGTGGTGACGGAGACGCTCGGGGTCGTGGTGCTGCTCGTGCTGGAGTCGGCGAACGCCGAGACGTCGACCCCGCCCGCGCCGGAGTAGGCGGTGCAGCGGGCAGAGCTCCAGCACGTGCTGTCGTCGGCGAGGGCGAGGGTGATGGTCGAGCCCGAGGTCTGGCCGGCGAAGTAGGCGTGGGTTTCGGAGCTGGCCGGGACGCCGGCGTGCAGCTTCGTGAATCCCGCGGGTGTCGCGACGCCGGCGGGCGCGTTGGACGCGAACCAGCAGATGATCAGCCAGCTGTCGGCGTCTGAGCCGGTCGGGACGGGGATGTCGACGGTCTGGTAGTTGTCGTCGGCGATCTTCGAGGAGGCGATGTAGTCGATGCTCATGACAGGCTCCCGTTGTTCACCGTGACCGCCGAGCCGTTGTTGGTGTTCCCCGATTGAGTGAACGAGTTCGCTGGGTTGTAGTCGGTCGGGCAGAGCGACTGGCCGTCGGTCGCGGTGTCAAAGATGTTGTTCGTCAGGGTGCTGTTGGTCGGATTCCAATAGATCTGGTAGACGCCCCCGCCGATCAGCCAATTGTGGTCGAACGTGATGTTGTCGCAGTTGCCCTGGTAATTCTCGACGGTGACGGCCGCGGTGATCTGGCTCTTGGTCGCCGCATAGCCGTCAGCCGGAGCGACTAGGCTGAAGACGTTGTTTTGGATCAGGCTGTCGGTGACGGTCATCAGGTGCAGGGCTTCGATGTGCTTGATGCCAGTCGACTTCACAAGGTTGTCGAAAAGGCAGTTTTTGATCGTCACCCCCGAGCACGTCATGACGTTTCCCTGGTACGTGTAGACGGTGAGCTGCATGAAGGTGCTGGTTATCCCCCCGAAGTGGCAGGCGTCGAATGTCAGCCCCGACGCGCCGGTGGAATAGCATTCCGTCGCTTCCACCCGCGTCAGCGTCTGATTCGTGAGGACCGGGTAGTGCCCGGACGATCCACCGTTGGGGAAGATCGCGCCGTCCACCTGGCAGTCCGTCGCCGAGACGTTCGATCCGGCGAGGATCAGATTGCCGGTGATGTGCAGGCCGGAAATCGAGCCCGACGAGAGCGTGTAGTCCCCGGTGTGCGTGGTCAGCGTGACCCCGGCCGCTGGCCCGGTGTTTTGCGCCGTGGGCTTCGGGGCGTACCCGGCCCCCGCTGCGGTGGCCGCCACCGGGTCGAGGCCGGGCGACCGCCAATATCCGGGTGTCAGCGCCCACCGGGTGACGGTCATCAAGACGTCGCCACCGAATCGTAGAGGTCGCCGATCACGCCGTTGTCCTCGTCGTGCTCGTAGGCGCCATTGACGGCCGGAGACACCGCCGAATCAGGCTGCACTGTGCCTGCGTAGGTGCGCCAGATGACGATGATGTCGGTGCGGGCGGTCGGCCGGTCGGGCCAGACGCCGGCGGTGTCGGTGACGGTGATGTCCGATCCGGCAGGCAGACGCTCGATCGACAGGGCGCCGGTGGTCAGGTCGTCGGCCGAGATGACGACGTTGGCCGAGAGCGCGTGGCCGTTGACGGTGGTGGTCGTCGGGACGGCCGACACGTCCGAGGCCGCGAGCGTCACGTCTGCGCTGAGCGCCTTGCCGTTGACCGTGCGGGTCGTGGGCACCGCGGAGACGTCGGCCGCCGCGAGCGTGACATCGGACGAGAGGGCTTTGCCGTTGACGGTCCGCGTCGTCGGCACCTTCGTCGAGTCCGCGACGGTGATGGCTGCGGTGCCGTCGAAGTCCACGCCGTTGATCGCCCGGGCGGTGGTGAGCTTCGTGGCCGATAGGACAGCCTTGTCGGCGTCCGCGGTGTTGTCGACCGAGCCGAGGCCGACCGCGGCCTTCGTGAGCCCAGCTGGCTGCACGGCCGAGTCAGCCTTCACGCCTTGGGCAGCGGTCGCGAAGTCTGTCGTGTCCGCTGCGGCAGCGGTGCCGAGCGTCGGCGTGCCCGTCAGGTCGCCGTACGCGCCCGAGAAGTCCGACGTGCCGTCTCCGGTGCCCGCGCCGATGGCGGCTCGCGCCGCCGCAGCGTCCGCCCCGGCGGCGATGACCGCGGGCTTGCCGGTGATGTCGTCCCACGAGCTTGAGCCCGTCCCGCCGCCGGTCGCGGAGATGACCGGATTCGCTGGGTCGGTCGTGTCGACGGTGACGTTGTCGCCGGCCACGACGGACTGCACGGCGCTGTCCGCCTTGGCTCCTTGGGCTGCTGTCGCGAAGTCGGCTGTGTCGGCGGTCGCCGCCGTGCCGAGGTCGGCCGTCTGCGCGTACGGCGCCAATTCGGCCGGTTGCACCGCCGAGTCTGCGAGCGCACCTTGCGCTGCCGTGGCGAAGTCTGTGGCCGCGTGAGTGGCGGCGGTGCCGAGGTCGTCGCTGTCGGCCTTCGCCGCGAGCAGCGTGTCGGTCTTGGTCTTGGTGTATCCGGTGACGCTCATATCGTCCACGTCCCATCGCCGTTGTCAGTGAATCCATCCGAGGTCCAGGTGCCGTCGCCGTTGTCGGTGATCGAGCTCCCGCCGCCGGTGACTTTGTTGCCTGCCGCGTCGACCACGTCCCCGTCAGCGTCGAGGCGGGCCACGCCGCCGGGGATGCCGATTAGCTGCCCGATCTGCTCCACGTCGTCTTGGGGGAGTTGGATCGAGCGGAGGTTCAGGCCGGGCGGCGTCAGGCCGTTGAGCGACGACGGCAGCCCGAAGACGTACAGCTCGGGGCGCGAGCCATCGGCGAAGGTGATCAGAGCCGAGAGCTTGAATCCTTGCGGCAGGTTCGCGGCGTCGTCCGAGACCGGGCACAGCACAGAGAGGGACTGCGTGCCGGTGGTGACCAGCTCCCCGGACTTCCATCGCTGCGCCGGGAAGATGCCGTCCGCGTCGCTATTCGTGACGCGGGAGATCAGGCGGATGTCGAATGTCCCGGCCTTGAGGGTGCCGTCGTCGTTCCACCACGTGCCGTAGACCGGTGTGGTGACCCAGTCGACGGACATCAGGCGCTGGCCTCGGGCTGGTCAGTCACCTTGGGCGGCAGGTCCGCCGGGGCGATGGGTTGACCGGTGGTGGCTGCGGCGCCAAGGGTGACTGGGCTGACGGTCTCGACGTGCCCGGCGGCGATCAGGTCGTCCAGCGTCTTGCGGAGGTCGGCGATCACCGCTTCCTGCTCGGACTGTGAGAAGCCGAGCTTCTGCAAGAATTTCGCGATTCCGGTCGGAGACCAGACGGCCGCGTGCGACACCTGCCCGATGATCCAGGCGACCAGAGCGGTGCCGAGCGCGACTTTCCACGCGAATCCGGTCCCGGCCTGCTCGGCTTGCACGCCCTCCACGATGACGCCGAGCACGGCGGCGAGGCCGGTCATGAGCGCGCCCTGAATCCCGGACTTGGTCTCAGCTTTGGTGACGAGGCCGACTATCGGCGGCAGCAACACGCCCAGCAGCGCCCACAGGTGAACGTCAGTGAGAATCATCGGTCAGCCTTTCGATGTTGGGATCATCTTGATTTGGTCGAATGGAATCGGCGGGTTCGGGTAGATGACCTTGCCGCCGGCGGCCTTGACCATGGCGACGATCGCTGCCATTCCCTCGCCGGATTTGAACGACACCTTGGTCTGCGCCGAGGGCGTCGTGTAGGAGATGCCGGTCTTTTCGGTGAGGATCACTAGGACTTGCATGTCGTCGTCCTCTTCTTCGGGTGGTTGTTCGGGTGGTGTGGTCTCGACGGCCCGCAGAGTGAGCCGCATCCCGGGCGTGATGGCGTTCGGGTTGGGGCCGATCAGGGCTTTGTTCAAGTCGTAGATGGTGTGCCAGTCGGCGATCAGGTTCGCGGCGGCGATCGAGGCGAGCGTGTCTCCCTGCTGGACGGTGTATTGCGCCGCCCCGGCCGCGCCGCCGATCTGGCTGGATGTCGAGGGCGTCGAGTTGTCCACGGTGGTGACGCCGGTCGAGAACTTCGGCCGCCCGAAGCCGACCATGTAGGAGCGGTAGTGCTGCTTTCGCCGGCAGCAATTCCCCGTCCGCCCGATGCTGGCGTCGGTGGTGTTGCCCTGAATCGAAGTGATCAGGTCGCCTGATCCGCCGCCGATCTCGCAGATGCCGGTGTGCGACGCCCGGCCCAAACCGTAGTCCCAGAAGATGACATCCCCGGGCTGCAGGTATTCCTGCGGGCCGTGCCAGGTGCCCCATTGGCCGGACTGGAACATCGCCACCCCAGTCGGGCAGTAGGCGTAGTGGATGACCGGCATCCCGGCCTCAGAAAACCAATAGGAGACGGCCATGGCGCACCACTGGCCGGGGTTGATGCCGTACCAAGCGCCGAATTTGCTGTAGGGCTCATCCTCGGTGCCGGTGCCGTTGTAGCCGATGTCGAGCCGGGCTTTGGCGAGGACGTCTGTCGCAGTGGTCATGCTCAGCCCCTCGGTGGAATCGTGTTGCGGGTCGGCAGAGCGCTGGTCGGCGCCGGATCAGTGGTCGGCGCGACCGTCGTCGGCGTGGTGGTGGACGTCGTGCATTCCACGGTCTGGCTTGTGCCGTCGTCGTAGCGCACGGTGATGGAGATGGGCTGATCGGCGTCGCATTCAAACGATGCGATCCCGCGGCCGTCTTTGCCGTTCGCCCCGTCTTTGCCGGCAGCGCCGTCAGCTCCGGACGGACCTGCAGGTCCGGAAGCGCCAGTGGGACCAGCGGGCCCGGTCGCTCCGGGCTGCCCGTCGACGCCATTGACGCCGTTCGCGCCGTCGACGCCGTCGAGACCCGGCTCGCCCTGCGGCCCAGACGGCCCCACAGCGCCCGACGGACCAGTCGGGCCCGTTGGCCCGCACAGGTTCGTCAGCTTGTACGTCCGGCCATCCGACGTGCCGATGACGACGTCGCATCCGGCCTGCGTGACCGACACAATCGACACGCCCGCCTTGCCGGTCTTGCCGGTCGGACCCTGCTCGCCCGGCGGGACCAGAGCCGCCGCGAGCTGCGCGATGGTCTGCACATTCTCGGCCTGATTCGTGGCCGACGACGGCGGTGTCGTCGGGGTGACCGTCTTGATCGGCGGCAGGCCCTCTTTCTCCCGCTCCGAATTGATCACCTTGATCTGGGCCTGCATCGTGGCGATCGTCTGCTGCTGCCCGGCCACGATCTGCGCCCTCGCCTCGGCCTGCGCGTCGTCCTTCGCTTGGTGACGGGCGATCTGCACCACCACCAGCGACAGGAGGACGATCGCGGCCGCACCGATGATCCAGCCGATCCGCTCCACCTTGCGGCGCTTCTGCTGATCGCGGACCACGCCGACAATCCCGGCCATGGTCTCCTCGATCTTCTCCCCGTCAGTCATCTTTGCCCCGCAAGACGTTGCGCAGCCGCTCGTTGCAGCGTGCGCAGTCCATGGCCTGCTTCGTGACCAGTTTGTTCAGCCGCACGATCTCCGCGGCCTGATCGGCGATCGTCTTCTGCAAGAAAGAGAACATGGCTTTCACCTGGTCCTCGGGATTGTCTTTGCGCCGGGCCGCGACCCAAGCGGTGAGGATGCCGCCGATCGCGACGATCACCAAGCCAAGGAGCTGCGCCCAGACGGGTCCAGGCAGAGGAGTCTCGTCGGCCGCTATCCACATATCGAGTCCACACGTCGACTCCTGTCAGTACGGCTGGACTTTGAGCGCCCGGCCCGAGACGGTCCCGCTGCCCGTCGGGCTGCCAATCGAGCCGGTGAAATAGGCCAATGAGACGCTGTACGTTCCGGGCGTCAGACCGGTCAGCCACAGGCCATAAGTGGCTTGCTGCACCGCAGACTGCCCTGAAGATGCGTCGAACCGGATGTAGAGACCGCTGCCCATGCTCGGTGTCACATTGGTCGGCCCGGTGACGTTGGCGCCGACGTAGAGGTCAATGGGGGTGATGCCTTCGGCCAGCATCTTGGCCGTGATGTCGATGTCTAAATTGCCGTTGGCGACGACGATTCCACTGATGGTCGGGCCTTGGTCGGTGATCCACGTGTTGAGGGCGAGGTCGCCCGACTCGTCACTCATGACAATCGCGTCGTCGTCGCGTGCGCGCCCGTTGCCCCAGTTCCGTCCCGACCGGCCGAATGAGCGCGTCTCCAGCGCGGAGACCCGTTTGGCAAGGGATTTGACGTCGGCCATCCAGCCGGTTGGCTGCGCGATGGCCATGTCAGTCTCCCTCGATCGCGGGCGGCGGCTGGAATTCGAACGCGATCGACTCGGCGCCGGTGTCGGACAATGAGACCGTGTAGCCGATGACGCGGCGGGTGAAGTCTAGATCGCCCATCGCGTCGCGGATTTTGAAGCGGTGATCGCTGCCGAGCATGTTCGGCGTCCACCCAGAATTGCCGACGCGCACAGTCGCGGTGAACATCTCGGCCGCGCCCGCGTTGAGGTCCCGGTTCGCGGTGGCGTGGTCGTCCAGGACGCTCTGGGAGGAGACCGTCGAGTAGTCGGCGAATGCGACGTACCGCGGCCAGCCGGCGGCCAGCAGGTCAGTGGCCGCCGCAGCGTCCGAGACGGGCGGGGCGAGGTCCGCCGAGAGCCCGTCGTCGGCCTGCGCGCCCCGAGCGTAGTAGACCGTATTGCCGCTGGTGTAGTCCTCCTGCGCTGACCAGGCCAGCAGGTTGCCGCCGTTGCGGGACATGGAGAAGATCGGCAGATTCGATCGGGTGCCGCTGATCTCCGAGGCCAGACGGAGGCGCTTCACCATCGAGCCGTCGGTGTCCATGAAGGTGTCGATGGTGTACTCGAATCCGTTGAGGACGTTGGCCAATTGGTCGAGCGCGTCCCCTAGGTTGACCTCGTTGGCGACGAGGTATTGCGTGCGGTCCCGCAGCACGCCACTGAGCTCGGTCCCGTAGGTGACGCCGATGTCGCCGCCGGGCTGATCCTGTCTGGCCTGCCATAAGGTGCGGGCAATGTCGAACTGATCCACGCCCGACAGCGCATCGATGTCGGATTCGAGGTAGCCGCGGTGCAAATGCTGCTCCCACGAATTGCCGGCGATCGTGACCTGCACCGCGCCCTGCGCGGCCGAGGTGAGCTGCACATTGACGACCATGCCGCCCCACCACGGCGTGAACGGGCCGCCATCCGAGCGCAATGCGTAGATCGCGGCGGGCGGCACCTGATTGCGTCCTCCGTCGGCAGTGACATGCGGGCAGATTCGCCTCACCCGCTCCGCGAGATCATTCGATCCGCCGTCCATGGGGATTGTCAGCGAGCCCTGGAACGTGCCGACCGAGGAGATGCGCCGCGAATAGCTCACACCCGACAGGGGAAGCTCGACGATCGGATCGTCGGTCAGCAGGTCACGGAACGCGAACCGGTAGCGGATCACGCGGGGCCCATGTAGACGGCTTGCAGCCACGTCCGCCGCGACGCCGAATTCTCGATCGTGTCCCAGCTGCCCGACCCTGAGACGCGGGCGGCTTGCAGGATGATGGTGTGCGAGCCTGCGGCCAACACCACGCGCCCGGACGGCCAGTAGTCCATCTGCCCGGTCGATCCCGCAGTGCCGTGGGTCTTCTGGTCATCCGCTTGACCGGAGCCGTCGACGCCGATGTTGACTCGGATGCGGTTGCCCGCGGTGACGGCCTGCACGCGGGCGTGCGCGGCGATCTGCACCGCGGAGGACTTCGGCAGGCTGAAGGTGACCGTCAGGTAGGTGGTGAAGGTGTTGTTGGTGGCGGAGATGTTGCTCACCGTGTTGGAGACATTCTCGGCGTAGCCGAGCTCGGTTCCGGGGCGCGTCCACGCCGATCCCGACCAGCGTTCCAAGACGCCCGCGTTGTCCCGCCATTGACCGGTGTATGCGCCGTCGGGGTCGTTCTGAGAGACGACGTGAATGCCGCCCAACGCCTCAGTCAGGCAGGGCTGGCGGCTCGTGTCCACATTGTCGGACGTGAGGCCGTCGCCAGTCGACGCCCCCGCCGGGACAGTGACGTCGGCGATCAGCAGGTCCGTGGCACCCAAGGTCGGCGCGACCGGCGCGGACGCCTCCGTGCCCTTGATCGTCTCGATCGTGAAGGTGTTGTTTCCCGAGGAGTCGTAGAGGTCGTTCTGCACCCGGGCCACGATGGCGTCTATCCGGTCCTGAGTGCCGCCCGCGTCGAGGGTCTTCGTGCTCGTGGAGCTGCTCATCACCCCGTACAGGCCTTGCGTGGCGGTGCCCTGAATGAAGCCGCGGAACGCCGACGCAGTCACCGTCAGCCCGGACACGGTCACGGTGGCCACAGCGCCCGGCAGGTAGCCGGTCTGCGACACATCCGACCCGGCCGGGGCCATGATCGCGGCGAAAGCGGCCCGCAAATCCTCGGCCGAGATCGTGCCCGGCTTGATGGAGACAGCGCGCAGTGTCATCAGATGCTCCTCACAGCGAGGCCGACCGCCATGCGATGCGCATGGAGCCGGTCCCTGAATCAGGCGACAGGAAATAGAAATCAGTCGCGCCCGCAGGCACGTAGAAGTCCTCGGGCACAATCGATCGGGCCGTGATCCACGCCGACCGGTCAGCGCCCAAGGAGGCGTCGAACGGATCGATCAGGAAAGCGTTCACGGCCTGCGCGAGTGTGGTCAGCCGGGCCGCGCCCGACACCGAATTCACGAGCAGCGCTTGCCCGTCCGCGAGGTCGAAGGAGAATTCCAGGACGTCGCCGGTGTGGTCGATCGTGACCGACGGCATCGAGACGGGGCCGGTGAACAGGATGCGCGCCGGCGCCGGAGCATTGCCGTCGTTGACGCACGTCACCTGACCCGATGAGCCGTCATCCTCGCCCCAGTCGGCGTCCCACGTGATGTCCCACTCGATGCCCGACGGCGGCTGCGGCAGCAACGTGGTGGCCGTCGACCAGCCCGGCGACAGTTTCTCCGGGCCGCCCGTGAACTGCAACGTCACCTGCGGCGCGCCCAGGGCATGCATGATGTCCCCGGAAATCACGCGGCCCGTGCAGCGCGCCAGCATCATCGCCGAATCCGAGCCAATCGTGACCGTCAACGGCAACAGGTCGTCGGTCTTCACCATGGCCGCAGCGATCGCCGCCACCACGGCGCGGACCGTCGACGGCGTTTCGTTGATCTGCCCCGACACCTGCACCACGCGATCCTGGGACCGCAGCAGACCAGACCACGATCCGTTGGCCATCGGCTTCGCGACCGACCCGTCATCCAACGACGGCTGGTCATCCCAGCCCGTGATCTCCGCGAACGCCAACGGCAGGCTCAGGCCGTTGAAATCCACCGTCAATGACAGGCCCGTCATTCCGGCACCAGCCCCGCCTTGTAAGCCAGATTGAAGTCAGACCACACCTTGGCCGCATTCCACGGCTCGCCGTAGTTGTTGACGTTGAACGTCGCGCCCTGCCCCCGCCCGTTGAGGATGTCCTGCGTCGGACCAGCCGGGATAACTCGCGAGCCGCGAGGCAAGTCCACGATCTCGGGGCCGCGCTCGCCCACGACCGCCAAGCCGCCTTGGAAGAAATCGGTGCCCTTGGCCAAATACGGAATGTCCGGGACGCTCCAGCCCTTGCCGCCGATCTCCGGCACCCAACTCGGCACCGTGAACGACAGCTTGCCGACCGTGTCATTCCAGGCCCGCGCGACCCAGTTGAAAGCCGTCTTTGCCGCGCCAGTCAAGGCGTCCCACATTCCGGTGACAACGCCCTTGATGTCGTCACCGAACCCCCCGACCCAATCGAGCATCGTCCCGAACCAGGACGACACATCCAGCCACGCGCCCTTGAACTCGTCGAGGATCCAGCCCCACATTCCCGAGCCGACCGAGGCCAGCTTGCCGGGGACGCCTTTCAGCCAGGAGACGACCTCGTCAAACTTGCCGACGACACCAGACTTCAGCGACGACAGACCGCCGACCACCTTGCCGGGCAGGCCCGTGAAGAAACCGACAATCGCGCCAACGCCCTTCGACACATTCGACGACAGGTCTTTCCACAGGCCCGCGAAGAAGCCGAGGATCGCGTCCTTGAAGTGCCAGATCGCCGCGGCGATCGTGCCGGCGGGGAACAGGAAGATGCCGATGACGATCTGTGCCAGCAGCGGCCAGTTCTTCTGCACCCAGCCGATGACGGACTTGAACGCGTCCGGGATCGTTTTGGTGAAGAAGCCGACGAACGTAGACACGCCCTGTTTGAGCGCGTCCCAGCCAGTGACGAAATAGCCGGCGAACGTCTCGAACGCCTGCGGCAGCGTCTTGGTGAACACGGGCACGAACACGCCGGTGAACCAGTGCGCGATGTCCAGTGCGATGGCTTTGACGTCCGCGAACGCCTTGTTGACGAAGTTGCGGAACGTCTCGGACTTTTTGTAGGCATAGACGAGACCCACGGCGAGGGCGGCGACTGCGGCGATGATCAGGACGATTGGGTTGGTCGCCATGATGATGTTCAGCGCCTTTTGCGCTGCGGCGTAAATCTTGGTGACCTTGGTCAGGGTCTCCCACACGGCGACGCCGAGCTTGACTGTCTTCATCACCACGAGGTAGGTGCCGATGGCCAGCGCCACCGCTTCGACGAGGGTCTTGTGCTGCGACAGCCATTTGACGGCGGCGGTCAGCGCCTTGGTGAAGTCGGTCACGCCCTTGACGACGACCGGCAGCACCTTGGCCAGTGTCTTGATGGCGATGTTGGCGAACTGCTGCGTCAACTGAACAGCATCAGGAAGCACCTTGGCGATGAGGCCGCCGACGGCCTGCACGAGGCCGACGAACGCCTTCACAAGCGGCGGCAACAACGGCTGAAGCGCCTTGAAGATCAAGGACAGCGGAGAAGTGTTCCGGACGATCGCCAAGACCTGTGGGGCGAACGTCTCGAAAGCTTTCCCGAGGCTGGAGAACAGCCCCTTGAAATCGACCTTGGAGGCCGTGTTCCCAATCGAGTACAGGGCTTGGATGACCGGGTTTGAGCCCTTCAGGTAATTGGCGTTCCCGGTGAATCCGGCCTTGATGGCCCCGAGTGCGGTTTGAACGCCCGATTGTGCGATGTAGGCGGCGTTGCCGATTCCATGAAGCGCTCGGTCGACCGTGCCGAGCTGCGCGGACATGGCCTTCCCGTCGAACCCGTTCTTGAGGTTCTGCGTGAAATCAGCCCACGCGCCCTTGAAGATCGACAGCCCTTCGCCGAGCCCGTGGAACACCTTCACCAATGGCGTCGCGTCAGCCGTCAGGTCGCGGAATCGCCGGCCGGATTGGATGGCTGGCCCGATCTTCGACAGCTCGGAGATGAACCCCGACAGGCCCTTCGCGGTGTTCGCGGCCCACGTCGACACTTTGTCGCTGCCCAGCAGGTCCCCGAACTTGAGCAGGCCTTTGGTGGTGACATCGAAGAACGGTTTGAACGCACCGGCAATGGTCTGGTTGAGGGTGTCCCCGATATTTCCGAGCGCGCCGGAGAAGGTGACGGACTGCTGGTCCATCATGCCGCCCAGGGCGGCCGTGGCAGAGGTGCCCTTCTCGAGTCCTGCGACCAGCTTGGGGAGCGCGTCGGCCGACTGGACCTTGCCTTTGGAGATCATGTCGACCATCGCGCCGGTGGTCACGTGGTATTGGGCGGCGAGAATCTTCAGGGCGTTCGGGACGCCGCCCTGGAGCATCTGGTTCATGTTGCCCATGTCCAGCGTGCCTTTGGCCATCGTCTGCCCGAACGCCAAGATGACGTTGTTGAGCTGGTCCGAGGAGCCGCCGACGGAGGCCACTGAGTCGCCGAGGGCGGTCAGGGTCGGGATGATGTCCTTCGCCGACACGCCCATGCCCAGCAGGGTTTGGCTAGAGTTGACGAGGCCGCCGAAATCGAACGGCGTCTTCTTCGCGAAGTCCTGCAACTGGCCGAGGAACTGCTGCGACTTCTGCGCCGACCCCAACATGGTCGTGAAGCCGATGTTGGCGTTCTGCAACTGGGAGTTGAAGTCGAAGACCGCGCCCTTGGCCGCCGAAAAGCCCTTCGTCACCGCCTGATAGGCGAGCGCCCCCGTGACGATCCCCGCAGCCGTCCGCGTGACCGACTTCAGGGAGCTGAGGAGGCCGGACCCGAACCGGCTTCCGGCCTTCTGCCCAGCCTTGTCGGCGTCCGCCCCGGCGCCCTCGATGTCCTTCGCGATGGACTTGCCGATGCCCTTCGCCGAGGGCACCAGCGACAGGTACGCGGTCGCGATCTCAGACGCCATGCCCAGCCGCCTCCCTCAAGAACTTGTTCGCTTCCTCGACGGTCATCCGCGCGTCGCCGAACTTCGCTTCACCTGGCACCGTGCCGCGGATCGTCTGGTCTTGCCCGGGCCGCGGAATTGGCTTCGGATAGTTCCGGCCCGCTTCGCCGTCCTTCGACTTCGCCCACTGAATCCAGCGGAGAATGTCGACGGCGTCGGCGAGGAAATAGGTTTGCTGATCCCATTGGAGTTTCGGCGGGGCCAGCAGCCGGAACACCGCCGACTCGCGGCGGGCGTGCCTGATGATGGCGAGGACGGCCCGCCACGAGAGGCGGTCCGGGATGTCGTCGACCGTCCAGCCGGCGACCGTCAAATCGGCCTCGATGGCCTCCCACTGCTCCCGAGGAAGCTCTAGGAGGCCTGCGATTCCCCCACGCTCACACCGGAATGCTTCTGCCACGCGGCCATGAACGCCTCGAACTGCTCGGCGTCCAAGTCGTCGATCGCGGCGATCGTGTCGGCGTCGCAGACGAATTCCAGGATCGTCCAGACCCGGTCTTCCTCGTCGAGCCTGCGGGTGCGGCGCATGATGCCGGCGTTCATCTTCGCCAGCGACGGCACGGTGACCGTCTTGCCGTCGGGCATCGTGTAGGTGAAGTCGGTGTTGGAGCCCATTGCCGTGGTCCTTTCATCGGGTGCCGTGGCCGAGGATTGTCACGCTGGCGCGGGCGGGCCACGGCAAGTGAGAAACCCGCGCCAGCGCGCTGTGTCAGGCCGACTTCTGGCCGTCGTCCCAATAGATGTAGGCCTTGTTGCCCGAAGAGTCCGGGTAGGCGGCGATCGTGATCGGCAGCGTCACCGCGTCGGAGGCCACGTAGGACACGTCGCCCTTTTCGGTGATCTGGCAGTTGGGGACGACGATTCGGCCCGTGTTGTCGCCGTCCTTGAGTTGGAACACCCAGATTTCGGCGCCGAGCTGGGTGCCTTTCACGGTGACGGCGAGGGTGTTGCCGTGGTCGGCGGTCGCGGCCACCGAGGTCACGTTCGTCGCCCCGTAGAAGGCTTTCAGGGTCTCGGCGGTGCCGACCTGCATCAGGGTCAGCTTGTATGTGAGGTCGTGCGCGGTCTGAACGACCCGCACGGTGTCGCCCGCCCAGTTGTTGACGTTCGTGGTGCTGATGGAGGTCGACTCGACCACGCCGTCGGCGGTGACGAAGCCGACGCCCAGGAGCCCGGCGTCCAGGGCGGTCGTCGAATCGGTGGGCAAAGTGGTGTCGAGCGGCCCGTGGTACGCGCCGCCGGTGACGTCAGGGAGGCCGACGCGGACCGCGGTCACGCTGTTCGCTGTGGTCATGGTGAATCTCCTTCATGGGTGTTTGCCGTGGCCCGTGAAGGTGCTGCGGTGATGGGGATCTAGATCGGCGCGCCCCGAAGGAGGATTTGCGCCGTGTACGTGTAGCGAGGATTGCCGAATTCGTCGGGAAGATTCGCCGGCCCGCCGACCTCGGTGACGTCGTAGACCATGTGGCCATCGACGGTTTCGCCGACCATCGCCCCCACCAGCGCCCGGACGAGCGTGGCGAGGTTGGAGGCGTCGACCTGTTCGGCGTCGTAGCAGTCGAAGACGACCATGGCGTCGTCCTGCACCATATTCCGGCGCGGGCCGCCGACCCGCAGGACGCGCACGAAACGCGTCGTCCCGTCGCCCGGTTTCATCGTGCCCACCGCCGCCGTGTCCGAGCGGGCCGCCAACTGCGCGGTCAGCCACGAATAGGCGACGGCTTCGGCGTCCGGGAACGCGATCGCCTCAGCCACGCTTGTTCCTCGTGTAGTTGGCGATCTCCTTCGCCGAGCGCACCGACGTCTTCCCCGCCTTGGACGTGTAGAAGCTGCCGCCGCTCTCGCCAGCCAAGGCGCGCAGCAGATTGTGCTTGGTCGCCTCGATCAGCCGGGCGTCGTCCGTCGCCGTGCGCACCGTGACCCGGTCGCGGTTCTTGCCGACATAAGTTTGCACTTCATAGCCTTTGCCGGCGGCAGCCGCGATCCGCTTCCCGATGGACTCCAGCTCATGCATGACCTCTTTGGAGCGCAGAATGTCCCGCACTCCAGCGCTGTTGACCACCACTCGGGTTGTCGCCATCAGCCGCTCACCTGCTTTATCCACAACTCGAAATGGTGATAGGCGCCCGTCACCGGCGAATAGCACAAGGACGTGATCCCGGCGACGGTCGCCTGACCGGCGAACACGGCCGGGCATTCGATCCGATCCGACGACACGATGTCCACCACCGTGCCCGGCCGGCCATACACGCGCCACGCCGCCAACACGCCTTCGCGGTTGCCGTCGGGCAGGTCATCCGACGACGTCGGCTGAACCTGCACGTCCGTGTAGTCCATGCGCTCCGCGGAATCCCAATCCCGCAGCCGGCCGTGAACGCCGGCGACGAGGTCGGCGCGGACGCGGGTGATGGTGTGCGGGTATTTCACAGCAGCACCGTGGTCCGCGGACGCGACGGAAACAGGCGGTCCAAGACGGCTTTCTCCGACGGCATCAGCTCCGCGACCGCGTTCGTCGCCCACGCCCCGTAGGACATGGACTCCGCGCCCGTCTGCATCTGCTGGGCGCCGGCGATCAGATCGTCGGGGGTCGCGGCGAGCCGTGTCGCGATCTGCGCGCACAACTCGATCAGCTGGTCTGGGATCGTGGTGAACCCGTGCGAATAGGTGACGGTCAGATCGTGCTGGAACCGCATCGGCATGTCGTGGTGGATGATCAGCCGTTGCCCGCGGAGCCGGTAGTTCGCCGAGTCCAGCGTGTCGCCGTCCTCGTTGACCACCGACGTCACCGACGTGACCGGCCGCTGCGGAAGCAGCCACGGGCCAGTGCCTTCGAGCAGGATCGTCGACGTCCCGGACGTGATGTCCTGCCGCGTGTAGCCGCGGATGCGCGCCGCCGCCTTGGCCAGCTCGACGTCTGTCACGTCGGTGTAGCCGTAGTCGGAGGCGTCAGGAATCGTGCAGATCGGGCTCAGCATCGGATTCCTCCCGGTCGGGCTCGGGCTCCGACCCCGGAGCGATCAGCCAGCCTGAGGCTTGCCACCGCTCCGGGTCGGAGACGTTCCGCTCGACGCCAGGCAGCGTCGGATGGACGACGCGGGTCATCAGGAGATGACCGGGACCACGGAGGCCAACGCCTTGGGCTCGAAGACCTTGCCGCCGTACACCTGAAGGCCCCGGATGAGGTCGGCGAACCGGTTCTGAGACCGCAGGGCCTCCGTCTCGGTGATCTGCACCGCGAGGGAGGTCGCGTCAGCGATCCCGGCGAGGATCACATTGGAGCCGCTGGTCCCGATCGTCAGGTTGATCGCCGTCCCGGCGGCCGCGGCATTGGCAGACATGGTGACCGAGGTCGCCGACTCCACCGACGCGATCGTGGTGCCGTCGGTGATCTTCGTGCCGCCGTCGCCGACAAGCGCGCCGACGTCAGAGGCGGTGAAGTTCGCGGTCGCCGAAGTCAGCGTCTTGGACGAGGCCGTGGTCACCGCGTCCGCCACAGTGCGGGACCCAGACGGGGCCACATTCGACTGGAGGACGGTGAAGCCGGCGACGCGGCCGACGACGCCGTTGCGCAGAGTGTCCGTCGACCCCGACGCCGAGGCGTCAGTGAACAGCTTCGACTTCTGCAACACGCCGTAATACTTCGGCGACACGACCACAAACCGGCCGCCCGCGGGAATGCCCGCTTCGGTCAGCACGGTGCCCATGTCCACGAGCAGGTCGTAGGCGTCGTCGGGGGTGTCCGAGTCGATGGCCTGCACCGACATGCGATTCCCGGAGTCGACGCCCGCGGCCATCAGCGCCGAGATGAACGAGTCGATTTGAGCAGCCATCTTGTAGCCCGCGCTGCGGGTCGCCGGGCTCTGGAAATCGCCGGCGGCCTGCACCTTGTCGACGTCGTTGACGCGGAAGTTGAAGTAGTCGCCCTGGTCGATGGTCAGCTCGTCGCTGGAGTCGGACAGGTCGTCGGTGGTCAGGTCGGTGGTCTTGTCATAGGTGTGCACCGACACGTCGGCGATCGTGGTGACGTGCACGGTGTCGCCCTGTTGGCGAATCTCGCCCTCATAGTCCCGGTTCACCAAACCGGGCTGCGCGTAGACGAGCGCGGCTTCACGCGGCACCTGAACGGCGGCGGACCACAGCTCGGGGACGAAGTTGGAGATACTCATTGTTCAGCCCTTTCTAGGCTTTGAGGAGGTCGCGGAGCTGCCCGTCTTTGGCCGCCTTCAGGCGGTCCTCGGGCGAGAGCTTCGCGAGGTCTTCACGGGTCAATTGCTTTGGCGCGCCGACGTCCATGCCCTGCTTGCCGGCCCCGGCTTCCTGTGGCGTGGCCGACCGCGGCGGCGCGGTCGCGGTCTTGAATGCCAGCAGCCTGTCAGCGGCGGCCTCCAATTCGGCCTGAGTCGAACCAGCCAGCAACTCGGCCGGGACACCCTTCGCGGACGCCACGGTGGCCTTGAGAGCCTGCTGCTTGGCCTCGTCGCGGTCCTTCTCGATACCGGCGATCCGCTCCAGCAGCTCGTCGTATCCGGTGGCTTTCTTCGCCACCGACGACGGGTCGGCCTTGAACTTCTCGACCTGCTCCGGGTCGAAACCCAGGGCTTCGAGTTGGCGCCGCTCATGCTTGCGGGCGAGGTCCTTCCACTTCTCGGCCTCGGCCTTCCAATCCTTGCCGTCGTCAGCCGTGGCGGCCGACGACGCGGCAGGATTGGGAGGATCGGCCGGCGGCGTCGGAACCGGGGTCGGCGTCGGCGCGGCAGGCTGATCTGCCGGGGTCGGAGTGGTCGGAGCGTCGGGCATAGCTGTCCTCCTGTGTCAGGGGGTGAAAACCGGGCCATGTGCATGGCGCGGTGGTCTAGATGTCGGCGGGACCTTCGAAATGCTGGCCGCGGACAGCCAGCGTCGGGCCGTATTCGCCGTGCTGGCGCACGACGATCAGCTTGCGGTAGTCGGTGTCCCGGCCACCGCGGTCGACTTTGCTGCCCGACTTGGCAACCGCGTCGTGCGCGGCCTCCAGCAAATCCGGGGCGATGACCTGGCCGGGATCCTCGCCGGCCTTGACGTCATCCACGCCGCAGTCGCAGCCCGGATGGATCGGCGACAGATCGCCGACGTGATACCGCTGCGTGGAGGCGATGACACACAGCGCGCAATTCTCGGAGCCGGTCAACGTCCGCTTGAAATAGCGGACGCCGCGTCCGGACTGGTTGGCCCGGGCGGCGTGCGTCTTGGAAAGCTGAACGTCTGTCATCGCCAACGACAGCGCCCGGACGAGCCCGGCCTGAACCGCCTGGTCGACGCCCTGTCCTTTCGAGAGCGTCGTGTAGACAGTCACCGCCGGCCGGTGGTAGACCTCGTCCATTGGCACGCCCCGCAGCACGTCCCCGGTGACCGCCGACAACTTCAACGCCTTCGGGGCGGCCTTCGCCGCCACCCGCGTCAAATAGGCGTCGGTCAACGTCGCCGTCTGTTTCTCCGCGGCCAACACGATCGGGATCACGCGCTTTTCCCAGGCCGCCATGTCGGCGTCCCGAAACGACGACAAACCGCCCCAGGTGGCCCGGATGACCTGCTCCAGGCGCTGCCTGATCTGCGCCGTCTGCCGCTGGTAGGCGTCGAGCAGGTCAGGCACCGGTCACACCGGCCGGCGTCGGCTGGCCGATCTGCGGCAGAGCCGGCGCGGACGGGGCGATCGGCTGAGACAAGCCGAGGACAAGCGCGTCCTGCGCCCGCTCAGCCTCCATGCGGTCCGCCGCGTCGCCGTCGTAGCCCCAGATGTCGGTGACCCGCGTGCGCCACGGCAGGTCGTTGGCGGCCTTCGTCGCGGCGTCCGCGCGCTCCGACAGCGACAGACGCTCCGGCGGGGCGAAATCCACCGAAACCTCGGGCAGTTCCGCGGAGCCGCTCTCGATCGCCAGCAGCCGCGCCACCACCTGATCAGTGGGGACACGAGCCCGGTCGATCCGATTCGACGTCTTGAAAATCAGGCCCTCACGGGCGAACGCCGCCCCGTCCGCCGACTGATTCGCGCCCTCCGGGACCAGCGTCGACAGAGGCGTCCGGGTCACGGCCGAGAGGTCCCGGAGATCGTCCTTCACCGCCGACAGCAGCGGATTCAAATCAGTGGTCCCCGACTCCCACAACTCGACACCCTCAGGCAACTGCCACAGATGCCCAGCCCCCGGCTGAAACAGCGGGCCGTAGTCGATGACATTCCCGGACTCGTCCGTCTCCGGCAGATCGCCCTTGAGCGCCCGCTGCCGGTACGCCTGCATCGCCATGATGACCAGGCGCTGCAAGATGCCCAAGTCGATCCGGTCGAGGATGTCCGTGTGCCGCTCGAACTCGGCGACACCCTGCGTTTCCGCGTCATAGCTGCCCGCGTTGAAGAACGGGACGATCGTCACCCACGGCACAAGGCCCGTCAGGTAATCCACCGGCTGCCAGCCGCCCGACGCCCGGATCGGCGCGGACGGCGCATACGGCGACGTCAAAAACTGCCGCGTCCACCGGTACATCGCCCCCGGCAGCGACAACACCGCATAATCAGCGCCCGCCACACGGTCACGCCAAATCTTCAAACCTGCCCGCGTCTCCCACGGGTCAAGCGGATCCTGCTCGGTGATGACCTGCTCAGGCCGCTCGTAGGTGAGCTTCGCCGCGCCCGGGCCTCCCGTCACCGACACGTAGCCGCAGGACAGGCCCAGCATGTCGTTGTAGACGTCCGGGAAAATCAGCTGCGCTTTGTTGCGTTTGAGCACCGCCCGGGCCGCGTCGTCGTCCGAGGAGTCGTCGCCGACCCGCACACCCGAATGCACCATGCGCTCGGCGACAGCCTGCACCACCAGCTCGGCGAAGTTCGTCCGCGCCTTCCGCTGAAACGCCCGGTACGCCTCATGGACACCCTCAGCGCCCTCAGGCAGCGGAGCCCGGCCCTCAACCCGGTCACGCAGCCCGGACAGCCGCGACGCCCGGGCGTCCATGCGGGCCGCGAGCCACGAAAGCCACTGGTCCGGAGACAGGTCAGCCACACTGCCCCCTTACCTGAGTCGTCGCACGGTCCGTTTCTGCGGTTTGCCCAAGCCCAGCGCCAGCGCGGCGACGCGCATCTTCCAGACCATCGCCAGCGCATACGCGCCGTCGATCTTGTTCGGTGAATCCGGATATTCCTTGTAGATCAGGTAGCCGGTGCGCACGTTGCGCTTGCGGGCGTTGAGCACATGCTTGGTCAGCATGTGGCTGCCGTCGTGCGTCAGCTCCCCGTTCACGATGGCGTCGTGGGCGTCCTTCACGGCCTGCACCGCGCCCGATCCCTTGCCGCCCGGCCACGCCTCGATCGGGCCCTTGCCCGACGCCTTCACCTTCAAATGCCGGCCGTGCTTCGTCGTCCAGCCCGCCACCTGAGTCGCCCACTTCGACGGGTCAGCGGCGAAACCCACCACCGTGTACATCGCGAACGCCGCGTCCACGGCGGCGTCTACCTCGACGACCGGCGGCTCCCAATCCTGGCCGGCCGGCCCGTCGGGCTGCTCCCAGACGCGGAGCTCGAAAACGTGGCCGTCCGACACCCGGCAGCCGATCAACGCCGTCGCGTCCGCTTTGCCCTTCGCCCGGCCCGCCGAGCCGTCGAAACCCAGCACCACCACATCGCGGTCAGCGATGCTCTTCGTGCCGTCGAACCGGGCATCCCAATCCGGCTTCGACACCCACGCGTCCGAGGCGTGAGTGATCTGATTCAAATAGTCCGAACGGGCCATCTGCTCATCGGTCGCCGGATCCCAGATGCGCGTGACCTGCGCCTCCAAGTCCACATGCCCCGGCGGGCACGGCGGATCATGGATCACACAGCCGCCCGGATGCCCAGACGAATCGCCGTAAGCTACCCGCAGGCCGGCGATCAGCGAATCGTGGTCGGCGAGATCAGTCTCAGGCGGCGCTTCCCGATGGTCGTACAGGATCGACTCCGACTTGGCGCGGCCCTCGCGGACCTTCGCCCAAAACTCGGCCGACTGCTCAGCCACCGACTGCTCGCCCGGCATGTAGGCGTTCGGCGACTCCACCGTCCGGCCGCCGTTCTTCGACACGTTCGTGCGGATCGTCTGAGCGAACCGCGGGCCGCCATTCGACGGCACCCATTCCTCCGTCTGATCCAGAAAGGCCGCCGTCGCCGGCTTCCCCTTCTGCGTCCGAGCCGACGACGCGATCTGCCTAATCTGCCCCCGCGGCAAATTGACGAACGTCTCCAACGGCTCCAAGCCTGGGAACTCGTCGCACGCCGGGCCGTCCCGCAGCATCTCCAACAGCGGCTGCCACGTGTTGGACGTCTGCTCCTCCGACACCGCGGCGATCTGCACCAGCGGCGTCTTGAAATCCGACCACGGACGGCCCACCGGCTGCCCGCTCGCATCCCAACCCGCCGGCACCACATCGGCCAAACCCTCGACAGCCGACAGGGCAGCCAAGATCGGCGACTTCCCCCAACCACGGGGGCGGCCGATGACAGCCCGGTCATAGCGGAACCGGCACGTCAACGGATCCAGCTCATACCAGTCAAGGACGAACTGAGCCTGCTCCCGATACGGAACAAACGGCTCGTAATAGCCCAACGCCGGGCGCGCAAGGTAGGCGTTCATCCAATCCAGGACATACCAGCCCAGGGTCGGCCGCTCGCCCGGAAACGACGGCTTCCACGGCATCTACGAGCCCGCAGCGCGAAGACCCTTATAGCGGTCACGAGACGAAGCCGCAGGCTTGCCCTTGTGGCTCTCAGCCTCATCCGCCTGCACCAAAGTGATCCGCAGACGAGCACGGTCAGCCGGGGTCGCCCCGAACTGAGCCTCCCGCAACCTGATCTCGCCAGCCACCTTGTGATCGCCATGCCAATACCGCGCGTGCAGCAAGGCCGTGTCCATCAGATACGACCAGTCGATGTCCGTGAAGTCAGCCGACAACGGAGACTCAGCCCAAATCCGCCACCAGTCCTGCGTCGCCGCCGGCCACGTGAAATCCACCAACTCGCCATCGGACTCGATCTGAAACGTCGGGAGCTCAGGCTGCGCAGTCCGCTCAGCCGTGATCACACGAAGCGCCACCGGATCGACATTGCGCCGAGCGCGCTTGCTCGGATCCTTCGGCGCGGGGCCGCGACCGGCCATGACTTACCTCCCATGTCGGGATAGGCGGCGACCCATGCCGGGAGCCGCTGAGACGAACGTAGAACAACGAACGAGGGGCGATCAGGGAGGAGTTGCGGGCAGCGTCAGAACGTCCGCTCAGCGACTTCCCAGAGTCGTACGCAACCCGAGCCGCAGCACCTTCCAGGTGTCGGGCGGGGTGGGGGGAGGGGTGCCCCCCACCCAAGTCACCATTTGAGGCCAGGATGCGGCTTGCGTGTTGCTTGTCGACGTGCGTCTGCGCGCGCCCTGCGTCCGTCTGCGGCTTCTTTCAATGTCTTTTGTCGGTGGCACCGGGCACAGAGGGCGCGGAGGTTGGGGGGGTTGTCGTCGCCGCCCCGGGCTATGGAAACGATGTGGTCGACTTCGGTTGCGGTCGCCCCGCAGAGTCGGCAGGTGTTGTGGTCGCGGTCGAGGATGAGTGCGCGTGTGCGTCGCCATTGGCTGGTGCTGCCGCGGCCCCAGGTCACGTCTCACCTGCCGTCCCTCACCTGACTGCCGCCGCCCGTCTGCGGCCTGGTCTGTGGTCCTGCACTGCCAGGAGCCGCTGACGCGGCCAACCTCTGGCGGTCAGGCGATGCGCGTCTTGCCGAGCGCCCGTCGCCTGGTGTCTCTCTCGCACCGGAGCACGTCGACCATTCGGTAAAGCGGCCGGTTGCGTTGGTCGAGGCCGCTGGGCGCAAGCCATCCGCGGTGCTTCCACTGGCGGATCGTCACCGCGGACACGCCGCACGCTGACGCCGCCTCGGCCGTGGTGATCAGTTCCTCTAGCGAGTCGGTGACGAGCTGCACATGGCCTCCCCGTGACATGCGAAAGCCCCCGATCCGCGCGTGCGAGTCGAGGGCTTGGGCACAGTTGTTCCGCCGGCAACCACGTTACACGGTTACGGCAGAGCGCTGTTCGGAGGTTGGCTGTTCGGCGTGTTGCGCCGCGTCGTAGTCGTCCAGCATCTGGTCCAGGATGCGGCCGGTGAGCCATCCGTACAGCTCTTCGCGCACGGTCTTGCCGCAGGCCGCGCAGTCGATCTGGCCGACGTCCCGGACAAGCGCCGCGGTCTCGCACCACGGGCAGCGAAGCGGAAGGCGCTGCACCACCTTGGTCTGCCCGAGCCCGTGGCGGATGGCGCGGTGCAGGTCGCTCAGCTCCTCAGCCGTGTCCGGCGCCGCGCTGTACGTGCACAGCTGGTCGAAGTGCGGCACGAGGTAGGAGTGCGCGCGCCTGACCATCACAGCCTCGGCGGTCTGCGGATGCACCGCCGGCTGATGGCCGAGCTCGTCCCGCAGCCCGTCTTCGATGACGTTGAGCATGCCGGCGAGTTTGCGCATCATGTCCGACGCCCACTCGGCCGGGTGCCCGAACTCCTTCGACCGGGCTGCCTTGCCGAGCCGCTCGTCGTCGGCCCGCGCGAGCGGCGGCAGTTCCCGCAGCGCCACATAGTCCATGGCCAGCCAGTCCAGCATCTTGCGGTACCGACGCTTGCACGGCTGGCAGAACACGCCGTCCTCGACCAACTCAGGCTGGCCGTTGGCCGCCGTGCAGCGCGGGAAGGCGCACTCGTTGAGGAGTTGCGATTGACTCAATTGACTACCCCCGTCGTCCCATCCATTCTAGCCGATCTTCACCGTGTAGCACGGGCTGCCATCACACGGATTGAACCACCATCTGTCATCTTCGAACGTCACCAAATAGACCCCTGCGGGAGCTGGTGGCTTGTCCGTGATCATCAGAAGATGATTCAGAGCGCAGAATTCCTCGTCGACAGCATGCGCCAGTATCCGGAATCCGTGACGGACGAGCACCTGGCCGCGCTCGACCAACTCTACGACCTCGTAGTATTCGCTCATATCCGCCACTCCGTCACCCCCAACGCGCGCATCAGCACGCCTCCCAAAGTGTCCTCTGTATCTGCTCGGTGCCCCGCAATTGCCGCCGCCTCGACGGCCGATCCCAACCCGCATGCGGTGGTCGCTCAGCGATGACGCGCCAACCAGCCGCATGCAGCGACGCGCCAGACTCGCCAGTCTGCGTGTAGGTGATCATGCGCGTGTAGCCGAGTGCTTTCGCGGCGCGCCAGCACGCTCCGTAGAGCATCGAATTCGCGTTCTGCGTCCCATCCGTCACTGTCCGCAACACCTCCACCGTGGCACCGTCATCCAGGAGGCGCGCCACGGGGCGGCCGACCATCGCCACACCAACCAGAACCCCGTCCTCTGCGACGCCAAGCCGAAAAATGTCGCCGGCAGGGGCGCGGTGGTGTCGATGATGCGACTCGACGAACGCTGCGGCGTCGCGGAATTTGACCGGGACCACGGTCAGGCTCACTCCGTCACCCCCAACGCGCGGGCCGTCGGACACGGCCAGAGCTTCATGCATCCGGCGCAGACCAGCCATTCCCCACTGTGCCCGAACTCAGTTTTCGCGTAGTGCAACGCCAGCACCGCGTCACGCTGCGCCCTCAGCCGCTTCACCTCGGCCTCGGCTCTCTCCGCTCGCGCCAGCACATCCCCGAACTCCCGTGTCGCATCCAACGCCTCAACTTCAATGGCACGCAGCCGCTCGACCTCGGCCACCAGAGCCGGCACGTCCTCGCGAGCCGCCGCGATGAACTCGGCATCCGGAATAGCGGCCCCAGTGATCAGAGGCCCGTCAATGCCGCACCCTGACTCATGCCCATAGACCGACCTTGGAACGCCGCATGTGCATTTCTTCACGTCCGCGCCGATGGAGTCTCCGATACGCACCCACGGCCCCGGCGTGGCAGCGTTCGCCCTCGCCTCGATTGACTCGATATCCAGCGCCATCACACATTCTCCCTCGGGTCTGCCCGCTGCTCCAGATACGCGTACGCCGCCTCGTACTCCGCATTCGACGGCCGCGACCGCCCAACGATCTCCTCGGCCTTCGCCGCCACCGACACCCAGTCACACTCACCCAGCTCCGGGAAGTCCTCCCAGGTCACATATTGACCCTCGATGGCCAGGTAAATCAGCTCCCGAGCCACAATGTCAATCGCCTCACGCACACGATCGTCAGCCATCATTCGTCCTCCAATGCGTCCACCGCGGCCTGCAACCGGCGCGCAGGCTCCCGAATCATCTTCGCCACATAAAACGCCCCGGCGTCATCTTCCTGCTCAGCCAGGCACAACACACGCTCCACCGTCTCCGCTAGGTCGTCGGCGTCCACCGTCACCCGACGGGCAGCAGCATCAGCCTTGCGGACAGCGGCGATGGCGTGTCCCGCCAACATCCGCTGACGACCCAACGATTCGTTGGTATGCATGTCTTTCCAATGCGCAGACAACGCCCGCGCCACCTGCTCCACGATGTCAGGCATCCCAGATCACTTCCTTTGGCAACGGCATCCCCGGCTCCGTCTCCCACTCGCCGTTCTGCACCGCAGAGCCGACTATGTGGACGCACATGTC
>Ga0164242_10000764_pt1 | contig 38630 bp, 39 predicted proteins | sample OricomgcompostMG_FD_108783 | JGI IMG/M metagenome (GOLD analysis project Ga0164242, IMG submission 108783) | Miracle-Growth compost microbial communities from Emeryville, California, USA - Original compost - Miracle growth compost (MG) ... | reverse complement strand
GGTGCAGGCGGCCGACGACCTGGAATGGCCCATCCGCAGGGTCTGAGGTGCACACGGGACAGCGCGGCCGGCTTGAGCCGCTTGAACGTGGCGTTCATGGCGATCTTCGGCCGGGGGCGGACGCTCGGATCGGCAATGGCCCGCTGGTGCGGGGTTGCGGCTCGGTCGTGCTTCTTGACCACCTTCGCACCCTGGCACTGCTTGAACACCAGTTTCTGCTATGGCAGGAAGTAGTTCGCGAAAACCGCGTCCAGCTAACAGCTCTCGCTCACCTTGGCCAGCTCCGCCGCGGTGTCCTAGCGGTAGTGGCCGACCAGCTCCCGCACCCGCGACCAGCGCTTCAGCTCCACGTAGCAGCACCTCGGCGGCTTCTTCGACGGTCAGCAGCGCCGGCGTCACCGTGCGGGCGGGTTCCGGTGCCGGTTCGGCGGCCATCGCGGCCAGGTCCTCGGTCAGCCGGTCCAGCTCGGTCTGCAGGCGACGGGCGCGGGCGGCCAGGTCCTCGGCGCGAGTCTTGTCGTTCTCTCTCATGCGTAGTTGTGTGCGGCTACTCGCGAAGGGGCGACGCAACTGCCGTCCCGCGGGGTTCGAAACAGCCCCAGAAGTGTGCCCAAATGTGTGCCCAAGTACCCCAGATCGGGGTTGGGCTACAAGATCATCAGAGAGTTTTCGCTGGTCAGACGTGGTGGCCAGGGCCGGGATCGAACCGGCGACCTTCCGCTTTTCAGGCGGACCGGGCGCCGTTTCAGCAGGTCCTGGACCGTCCCCACCTGGGGCGATCACGCACGAATCATGTCACGGGACGCCCTCGGCCCGCACCCACGCGCACCCAACGCGCACCCAAACCAAGATCGTTTCCGCTCCCGCCGACCGTCAGTTGCACCTCTCTGCCCGCCCCCGAGCGACCGCGTATGTTTCAGAGCTAGACCGGCTCGACCACGGCTGCCCTCCAACCCCGGCCCGCCGCCCAGTCGGGTAGCGCATCGGCCAGCTCCGGATTGGCCCGACCGATGCCGTTATAGGCGGCGATCATGTGCGGATATAGCGGCTCGCAGTCCTTGCTATACGCAGTTCCGGTATGGCCAACAACAACCGCGGGACGCATCAGCAAGTGCGGCAGGGCGGCTAACATGCGGTCGCTTCCTGCGTAGCAGGAACCGAGCACCAGCAGGTCGGTGCCCAGCAGCGGACCGCCATCCATGTCTGGTGTGTGGGCCAAGTCGATGAGGTTCAGCCCGCACACCTCACCGTTGTGCCAGCCGTGGCCCTCCATGATCATTGCGTCACCACGGTGGTCGTTGATGTCCCACCACATGTCCTGCCAGCCGCGCATCACGAGGCGGTGCACCGTGCAGCGCATGCCGCCGTCGTCGGCAGTCCTCTGCACGGCGCTGTACCAGCCACCGGCCTCGCGAGCGTTGCGTGCCGCCGCGGACACCGCGGGGTCAACGATGATCGAGCATATTTTGGTCATCTCATGCTCCCTTCGCCAGGTGCCGCTCGTACAACTCGTTCTCGGTGAGCATGCGCACCGGGCCGAGCGCCGGGGCGTGCAGGAAGCGGCGGCGCACCGAAAGACCCCAGAACTTGCGGACGGCCGGCGCGAGCGAGCCGAGCTTCAACACGTCCGCGTCGCACTTCACCGACGAAATCCGCTCCCCCAGGCCGGTCGCGAGTTCGATCAGCAGGATGCGCGGCCTGCGGGTGCCGGGCTTGCGGGCCAGCAGGTCGGGGCGGCGGATCGTCAGGTAGGTTCCGGCAGCGTTGGTGACGATCGGCACCTCGGACCACAGCAGGTTCCATCCGTTCTCCACCGCGGCGTTCTCCACTACGGTGCCGACCCGTGCGGCCGCCTCGGGAAGCATGCCGAGCACGGCCTCCTCGTCGTCATCGGTGAGCTTCTCCATCTCCGACAGCGGACCGGACCACCATTTGCCGCCGCCGTCGATGATGGCGCTGGCGAGCGAACCGCCGCCGTACGGCGTCAGTTCGCGGCGCAGTCGCCGGGCCACCAGCGGGTCGTTCACCGAGTCGGCGATCACCTGGTCGATGGCGCGGAACTCCCGCTCGTCGGGCCGGGTGAGCGCGGTGACGAGCAAGTCGGCGGCGTGTTCGATGGCGTCGCCGACCTTGATGCGCCGCTTGCCGAACCGCCCATCGCGCAGGTGCTGCGGCTTGGCGAACGGCATCGTCACGGCCCGGTGCACGAGGGTGCCGAGGACGGCCGCGGACTGCTTGCGGCCGTCCAGCGGTGGCACGGTCATCGGGTTGAGCGCTCCGTTGCTCAGTACGGCGAGAGTCATGGGATCCAGTCCTCCAGGTCCGTCAGGTCGGCGCCGGCGCGGCGGGCGACCTCGGCTTCCATGTCGTCGATCTCCTGGTCTCGCGTGAGCTTCTGGCCGTGCACGGCCGGGTCGTCCAGGGCGGCCTTGCCGACCGGGCCGAGGGCATCCTGGTCGTCCCAGAGCGACCAGTGGACCCCGTCCAGTTCGCGCCACAGCCGGTAGGCGATGAGCTTGGCGTGCAGGTTGGCGTCGCTGAGCCGCTGGAACTTGTGGGTCAGCCCCCGGACGCAGCTGCCGCACCAGTTGATCCGCTGGCCAGGCCTCCCCTGTGAGTCGGGCAGTGCGTTGGGGTGCGGCGCGTAGTGGAAGCCGCTCTCCGGGGTTCCGCTTCGCACCGCGGACGGCAGCGTGACCGGGGCGACGTCTTCCACCCGGGTGCCGCAGAACCCGCACTCCCCTTGCTGGCCCGGCATCTCAGCTGGCCACCGGGCGAACCAGGACGGGGCGGCCGATCGGTGCTAAGACCAGTAGGTTCCCTGCGTCGTCGATTTCGACGTGGTAGTCGCCGACGGCGATGCGCCCACTGACGGCCTGCCGGCGGGTGGCGTTCTGCTCCTCGATGGCGATGCGAACGTCGTCGGTTGGCACGTGGCGGATCGGCCACAGCTCACCGCGACGCCAGCGCAGCAGCTGCGGCGCCGGCATTGAGGTCAACTGCTCCAGTTCGGAGTCGTCGCAGTCGCCGAGTTGGTAGCGGACCCGCTGGTCGCCGACGTCTTCGACGTCGAGGATCTTGTAGACCCTAACGATTCGTCCGCGATGGTTGGCGGCGACGTAGTCGGCGCGCCTGCGGATCCCGTCCACTGTGAGGGGCGGTCGGAACGGCCAGTCTCCCGCTATCGCGTCGCGGCACTCAGCCTCCGACAGTCTCCCGCTCCACGAGCGGCCGACGTTGACGATCTCCATGATCAGATACTGTACATCATCGCTTTGGCATGGTCACTGCTATGACCAATTCCGGCCTCCTATGCCTGCAGATGCCTCCGGAGCGCGAGCGGCCTCGGAACCGGCCGTCAGCGGCCGTCGCGCTCTAGCCGGGCAACCGCGTACCCCTGCGATCGGCTTCAGCCATGGATTCGCGCGCCCCCGCCACCTCACGCCGCGCTTCCAGTTCAGTCACCATCCGGTTCAGACATCGCGGACGAAGCGTTCAGCCATCGAGGTCCCCCTCGTCCCAAATGGCCGGTCCGGTCAGCAGCCGGGCGAGACGCAGTTTCGGCTCCACCGGTCGGTTCAGCCGGGCGTTGAACTCGACCCACTCGGCGTCGTCCAGCCGGAACGTTGTGCGGTCGGCGGGGTCGGGCTCGGTCACACGATCAGTATCCCGCCGGGCCGCCGACGTGCCAGCCAGCCGGGTCGAGCCGATCCGGGATGACCAGTAACTGACCGGGGCGAAGACGCCAGGTGCGCTCCCCCGCCGCGATCGTGCCGACCGGGTGACGGCCGCCCTCCCGTGTCGCCCTCACCCGTGGCCCGCCGGCCGTCATGTTCACCGCCGCCAGCACCCGGTGCACGAACGTCGCCCACCCGGCACGGCTGCCGCCCGAGTCCCACACGATGACGTGCATGCGCCGATGATGCCCGGCCGGTCGGACGTCGGTGCCGGGCAGCGGGCAGCGGGAATCGCCTGGTCTTCCAGGTATGCGCTCGGGTTCATCGTCGCGGTCGTCTCAGCGCGCATCGCCAGTGCCGGTCAGGGCCGTCACGCTCGTGCCGGTCGCCCGCGCGATTCGTAGCAGCTCCGGCGCAGTCGCCTCCAAGCCCCCTGCCGCGATCCGGGCCAGGCGCCGGCGCGGGATACCGGCGCGACGGGCCAGCTCCCGCTGACTGAGCGCGCCCGCTCGGCACGCCGCCCCGACCCGCGAGCCCGCCGTTTGCTGCCCCGTCGCCACTCCCACACCGCAACAGTGCCCCTTCCGATCTGCGCTCGAAGGTTGCACTATGGACCGGTGCGCACATGGACAATTGCCGCATTCCGGAGGCACTGATGTCTGTGCCCGGCGTCCCCTTCCACAGCGACCAATGGTGCGTCGCGCTCTACGAGATGCAGGAGTCATCGGAAGGCCCAGACCCCTACGTCCCGACCGCATATCGCGGCTCGGGCTTTCTGTTCCCCGGCGGCTTGGTCGTGTCCTGCTGGCACTGCCTACACCCGCCACGGGACGGCAAGGTGTTGGCGGCGATCAGGGGCAACGACCTCGATGCGTACCAATTCTGCCTGCTGCGAGACGTGTCGCAGGATCGGTCCGGATTCGATCTGGCGACCGCTGCCGCGCCGGCGTTTCAGGGCTCACCACTGGTTCTCGCACACTCGAACTCCAGCATCGGGCAGCGGGTGATGACCGTCGCGCACGCTGGAACGATCGGCAGGCTTTCGGACGGCGACCGCGGCTCGCTCCGATTCGAGCAGCCAACGCGCACGTTGCAGGGCTATGTGACCCGGACGTTCAAGTTCCAACCACTCGACGGCGGGCGCGTCGTTCCCTCGTGGGAGGTCGACATGCCGTGCCCGGCGGGGAGCAGTGGCGCTCCGCTGATCCTCACCGATTCGCTGGCGAGTGGGCGGCCGCTGGTCATCGGCGTGATCCACGGGCGGCATCTGGCGCTATCGGAGCCAGACCACGAGATGGGGCTACCTAACTACGTGTTCGGCCTGGCGCACTACCTCGACACCGTGAAGAACCTGACTGGCGACGCCCTGGGCGACCAGACGCTGCACGAATACATGCTTGGGCACGGCGCGGTCGGCGTGCACTACATGCTGGACTAGCGACCGAACGTGGACGAGCCGGGAGCGCCGATCACGACGCCGGATCGGCGTGGGTGAATCCGGCACGGAGGTCCGAGCGGAATCGGTCCCAGCCCACTTCGACCATCGGTTCGATGAATGAGCGAGGCTCACGGACGGCGCCCAACGCCCAAACTGCGTGGTACAGACCGGTTTCCCGCATTCGGCTGAGCATGGTCGCCATTCGCTCTAGGTACGACTGTCTAGCAAAGGCCGGGTCGGGATTCCCGTGGGCCCGAACGGCTCGGCGCGGAATCAGACTATTTGCGTTGGCCTCCATGATGAACACGAACGCGCGCTGCATGTTCGCGGGAAGGATCGAGTGCGCCTCGGCCTGCTTGGCGTCCTCGGCAACCCCGAACATCTCGTCGGCGCGGTTGTTCAGGTTGTTGCCCTCGCTGCCCGACATGCTCTTGAACTCGACCGCGAGCACTGGCGAGCCCTGCTCCAGTACGACGAGGTCCCACGCCTTCGAGGGCCGGTAGAACCCCGCAAGCGTCGCACCGCGGTTACGACCGATGGTTGGATTATGTGCACCTGCGGCTCGGATCTCGTCGAGCAGCAGCGCTTCGAAACCGGCGAGATGCAGCCCGCCGGTGACCTGTGATCGCCGCCCTTCCTGAGCACGCCCGGAGGCGGCGGATCGCTCTGCTGCGTCGGCTTTCGCCTGGAACCACAGTTCGATGGCGGTGACGATGCGAGCATGTTCGTCGGGTTGCACGGACGGAACATATCGGACTACCGGGGTCTTGAAAAGTTGGGTGTCCCCCGTCCTCGGGCCGTCTAGTCGGGCAGGCGTTCCATCCCGTATGCCCGAAGTGCGGCGGCGGTCGCGCGAGCCCGATCACGGCTCCGGAACGCAGCCGCCAAGTCCACGGCAACGTTCGCCGGAACCGTCTGCGGCACCGGGAAGCGGCACATCCGGATGTACTGCGCTTGGAATCGCAACGTCCCGCCCCGCATCTTCACGCAGTACGCGGCGACCTGACGCTCGAAGACCTCCGACATGAGGATGCCGCCCAGCACCTCCAAGTCCCACGAGGTCGAGTAGATCGCATACAGGTTGTGATGCGGGTAGTAGCCCGGCGGAACCAGCACCGGGTGGGCGCGACCCTTCATGTCCTCCAAGATCAGGTAGGGCAGCTTCAGGCGGTCGTGGTGCACGGCGTCGATCGTCTTCCACCACTTTCCCTTCTTCGCGGTGTGCCTGCGCGACAGAGCTGCCTTGTGGCGCTCGAAGTACGCAGCGGCGCGGGGGTATTCAGCGAGATTGATCAACTGCCCGCGTTGTTCCCACGGGTCCACCAGGTGCCAGCCGGTCCAGGCGAACTCGCCGCTGGCCATGTCCTCGCTCCTCGCGACGGGCACGAGCCGCCCCGGCTCGATCAGCGGCGTGTTGTCCGGCCCGACGATGAACACGTCGTCGTTCCCCGTCGCGACACCGATCCGCAGCATCGTCTTCTTGTCCGGCAGTTCAAGGGGCAGGAAGTTCTCGCGCAGGTGATCGAGCCACGCGAGGGTCTCTGCCGAACCGGTCGGCCACATCGCCGACGTGTTGAACCAGGAGCGCAGTCGAGCCCCGTCCCACGTGGCGGTCTTCCAGTCCCTCCGTCGCGACTGCGCCCAGCTCACGAACTCCGCCGCGTCGCGCTCGCCAAACGAACCGGCGGTGTTGGCCGTTGTCACCCGGCCCTGCGTGCCGTTGCGGAGGACCACCACCGCCGGGTACGCGCTGACGGAAGCCTCGAACGCGTCGACGTCGTGCATCGTGAGCACCGTGTCGACCGCGAACGACTCGACCACCTTGGCACGAAGCGCCTTGCCGTAGTCGTTGTGCATCCAGCGGTCGGCACAGATATAGACCAGCCGGCCCTCGGGGGCCAGCATGTCCAGCGCTCGCTCGTAGAAGCCGACGAAGATGTCGGCCCTGCCGACCATCGTTGGGCAGGCGGCCCGATACGCATCCTGAAGGTCGCGGGGAACGTCCTCGATCCGGATGTACGGCGGGTTCCCGACAACGAGCGTCGCGCCGTAGTCGTCCGGGCCGTCGACGAGGAAGTCACCCTCCCGCAGCCAGGTGCTCGCCAGCGACTCGGCGGTGGGCAGAGGGCAGCCAGCGTCCGCCAACATGACGCCGACGAGCTTCTGACACACCTCGACCTTGTCCGGCTGGAGGTCCCAGCCGCGCAGGCACTCGGCCAGGTCTTCCCATGCCGTGCTGCCGCGAGCTGCAATCAGCCGCCGAACGATCGGACCGATGAAGGCACCGTCACCGATCGACGGCTCGACGACGCGCTCAGCGGTCAGGTCGCGGTCCGCGGTGTAGCCAGCCAGGTCGAGCATCATCTCGACGACCCACGGGCGGGTGAAGACCGCGCCGTGAGCGACGCGCGCGGGACGGGTTGCCATGCGGGTCAGCCTATGCAGCCGACCGACAGCGGCCCGGTAGGCACCACCGCCAGGGCCAATACCGGCGCAGACATCGCAGGTCACCCCACCTTCAGGTAGCGGTACACGGTGGCCGGCGCGACGCCGAACTGCCGACCGATCTCCCGCACGGTCAGCTCCCGCTGGTCGTACAGCCGCCGCAGCTGCTTCACCTGCGCTTCCGTCAGGCCCGGCTTGCGCCCTCCGGCGCGGCCGCGGGGCCGCCCCTCCCCCAGCCCCTTCGGTCCGACCTTGCCAAGCGCCCGGTACAGGGTGGTGGTAGACGAGCCGACGGCCCGTGCGATCTCGTCGACGGTCATCGACGACGCGGCGTACAGCTCCCGGGCTCGCTCGACGTCCTGCTCGGTGAGCACTCGGCGCCGGCCACCCTTGCGGCCCTTCGCCGCGGCGGCCGCCAGCCCATCCCTGGTGCGTTCGGAGATGAGCGCCCGTTCGAACTCGGCGATGGCGGCCAGCATGTGCAGGAGCATCCGGCCAGCTGCAGTCGTGGTGTCGATGCCCTGGTCCAGGATCTTCAGCCCGACGCCCCGCTCCGCCAGGTCCTCGACCAGCGCCGCGAGGTGCTGGACGCTGCGCCCGAGACGGTCGAGCTTCACCGCTACCAGCACGTCGCCTTCACGCAGGTACTCGCGGCAGCGGTCCCAGCCCGGCCGGGACGCCCGAGCAGCGGACGCGAAGTCGTCGAAGATGCGGTCGCAGCCCTCCGCCCGCAGCCGGTCCAGTTGCGGGTCGAGGGACTGCTCCGGGGTGGAGACCCGGGCGTAGCCAACGGTGGTCACGACGTTGCCTGGTCGTATGCGTCGGCGACCAATAGGGCGAGTGCCGGGTCATCCAGCTCGATGGAGTCGAACAGCAGCATTGCGTCCTTGTCCCGACCAGCTTCCTCCAATTGCTGGATCTTCGCGGCGATTCGCCTGGCTTCAGTGGATAGGGCTCGGGCGGTCCGCGGTGCACGTGCCGACTTCGGTCGGGGCGCCGACATCGCCGCCAGCTTCGACTTTTCGTTGTCCGCGGCCCGGGCGCGCAGAGCGAAGTCGACGATCGCATCGACGACCCAACGCCGCCTCCCGTCGGGCTCCTCTTCGGCGAGCCTCATCTCCACTGCAACACCAGTTGGAAGGAACTCGTCGTCTACTGCCCCGCACTGCGTCAGGCGACCGCGCAGCTCACTAGCGCTCACGCGCCCACCTGTTCGCTGAGCCAGATCCTTAGACCGAAGCTTCCGCCTCTGGTTCATGCCGCCTCCGTGACGCTCGGGCCCCGTGCGGGGTCGCTGATTCGGGTACCGGCCGGTCGCCGGCGGGACCATCTACTCGAATCCCGATGTCGGGTCTGCGGTCCCCTCTCGGGGCGATCTAAGCTTAGCAGATACGTGGCTGTATGCAATGGACTCTCTGCGTTGCGTTTCGGCTACGAAACGAGAGACCAATCCGGTCCCCGCGTGCGATCGTTACGAACTGCGCCACAGACGTCCGTTTGTCGGGGGTGTGTGAGAAGGTGGCGACAGCAGTGGATTGGCTCGGGGGCAACACGACAGATTGGACCTGACCATGGCCGACGGCGAATCCCAGGAGCCTGCGAAGCCCGGCAGCAACCGCATCAGGATCGAAGACATAATCAAGACCGCCGAGGGGAAGCCGCCGGTCAGCCGTGAAGAAGCGCGCGAACAACTAGACCGAGTGATCAAGAGCGCCAAGGATGTTGCGCGCGTCGCCAAGCCAGTCAAGCCGGCGGCTTTCGAGATGCCTAGCGTCGACCGGCTAGAGAGCTTCCGAAGCGGTATGGCAGACATTCGAGATCACATGGCGGAGCTTGGTGAAGAGTCGGCTGCGGAAAACGAACGACGACGAGAGCGCGAAGACCTGCAGATAGACGCAACGATCGAAATCGCCGCCACACTCCGTCAACAAGCCTCGGACACGGCCCAGTTGGTTCGGTCTAGCTGGTACAGCGGCGCAGTGATGCAGTGGACTTTGTACACGACCCTCTTGGCTGCGTTCTTGACCTTCAGCCTGGGCGTCTGGGGGCCCGATGGCCTATCCGTGTGGTTCTGGGTCGTCGCCGGCGTTCTGTTCTGCGGTGCAGCGATCGCACTGGCGCTTTGGCACCTGCGGAGCCGCCCGCCCAAGGTGCCTGGGAAGGACTCGCGCTAAGCCATCTTTGCGCGAGTATCAGGCGCCGTCGACCATCCGATCCCACTCACCCCGCGCCGCGGTCAGCCGGGACTCGGCGATCGCCAGGTCCCGGATCGCGGTCTCGTGGTCGGCGGGCGTCTCGGACAGCCAGCGGACCAGGCGGTCCCGCCGGAGGCGAATCTCGGTGACCCGGCGCATGCGGGGTCTCGGCAGGCCGCGGGCATCCGGGCGCAAATCGCCCGGCGGGCGGAGCGCCGCCTCCGCCTCGCGGAGGTCACGGTCCAGCCACTCGGCCTCCGCTGCCCACACGTCCCGGGTCGAGATGCCGCCCTCCGTGACGGCCACGGACCGGCGGCAGCGGTCCAGCTCGGCCTCCGCCGCAGTCAGGGACGCGAGCACCTGCAGGGGCGTCCGGGTGGCCGAGGTGGGTGTCGACTGCTCGGGGCCGTTGATCGGTGCGTCCGGCTCGGGCGGAAGCATCGCCTCCCGACGGGCGTGCAGCCGATCCAGGCTGCGGCGCACCCACTCCCAGGTCCTCCGCCAGGCCGGCATGCGCCGGGCGACCGCCGCACGGAAGCCGGCCGGGTCGGTGTCACGCTGCCGGTACGCCTCGGCCAGCTCGTCGTCGGGTGGGCCGAATGCGGCGGCCGCGTCGGCGGCACGCTGCTCGGCGGCGGCCTCGGCGCGAGCGAGCGCTCGAACCGTCGCCGGTTGCCGGGAGACGTGGGCGCATCTACGGCCGCCGTCCCGGATTGCGCGGCACACCGGTCAGCCCTCCGGGGTGAGGGTCACGACGACGGAGTCGGCGTAGTGTCCGGTCGGCAGAAGATCGCCACCGCACGTGACGAGGCGCAGCGTGGGTCCGCCGTAGACGGCGGATAGGAACACCGACTGCGGCAGAGCGGTTTTCGAGTACGCCGTGACATCGCGGACGGTCCAGGAGACCCGGTGGCCGTCGATCGACGTGTAGACGCGATCCCCGGTGCGCAGGTAGGCGATGTGGCCGAGCGCTCCGGTGCCCTGCCCAACGTAGTTGACGTGGCCGGTGATGACGGTGACCTGATCCCGCTGCCATCGGCAGGTCTGGGTGACCCTCGCCGGAGGGTCCATGGCACCGTCGTGCACGCGGCAGGCGCCGACGATCGGTGCGGTCACGCCCTGCACGGGGATACGAATTTCGTTGGCGCCCATCGACTTCGGCGCTGCCTGCTGGTCGTGGCGCACCGGCGCGGCCGTCGGGGCCGGGCCCGGTGTCGGCGACCCGCGGTGCGTGGGCGGTGCGGCCGACGTCGTGCTGCGCCGGGTCTTGGTCTGGTGCGTGGTCGTCGGGTGAGCGGGTCGGGTTCTGGCCGGGTTGGCGCTCATGGTCGTGGACGGCTCGGGGGCCGGTGTGGTGCTCGACGGCGCTATAGACGCCGGAGTGGAGCTGCTCGTGGTGCTGCCCGACGTCGATGAGGCGGCGACCACCGGCCCGGGCGGCAGCGGGGCTGCGCCGGAGCCTCGGGAGCCAGCGACCAGGATCACACCCGCGATCAGGACGATCAGCGCGGCCGTCGCCGTCAGCACCGTCCACCACGCAGCCTGATCCCCACGCCGATCCTCCGGCGGCATCTCCTCGAACGCGGTCATATCTCCCCCTTCGCTGTCAGTGGTCTGTGGTAGCGGCGCCTGGCCGGGCGGGTGCACACCTCCCTCCGCCCGCCCGGCCGGCGCATGCCCGTCACGGGGCGATCTCAGCGGCTCGCAGCCGCCCTGCGACGGCGGTACGCGACCGCGCCCGATCCGGCCAGACCCGCTGCGATCAGAGCGATCCCGGCCACCTGACCCGCCGGGCTGGCTGGTGTGCCCGATCCCGCGGTGATCACAACCGGCGGGGCCGGCTGCTCCGGGGCAGGCGGAGCCGGCTCGTGAACCACCGGCGGGGCCGGCTGCTCCGGGGCAGGCGGAGCCGGCTTCTCCACCGGGGCGTTCGGCACGGTGACCGTAGCCGTCGCATATGTCGACGTCTCGGCCTCACCGGCGGCCGGTGTCACCATCTGCTCGGTCACACCCGAAACGGCGCTGCCATCCGGCCCGGAGACCAGCACGATCTTGTCGGCCGTCGTCACCTGCGGCCTCGGAATCGTGACCACCACCGGCTCGCCGACCTTCACATGACCCGCCGGAGCAGCGGTCTCGGTCAGCGTGAGCTGAATCGCGTCGGGGAAAAACCCGCAGGGCACCTGGACCACGACGTGCGCGTCGCCATCCGAGCCGGTGGTAACCGTCGCCGTGCTGGTGCTCTTGATCGGTGCGGCCGCGCGGGCTTTCGCAAGCGCCGCACCCATCGACCGTCCGGCGGTTTCCACCTCGCTGAACAGCTTCTGCGCGGCGGTCTTCTCCGCGTCCGCGGCCTTCTTCGACTTCAGCACGGCCGGGTCCTGCGCCGGGTCCTGCGCCTGCGCCGCGTCGAGGTCGGCCTGCGCCGCCTCGACGGGAGACTCGGTCGGTGTGAGCATCACGGCGGTGAGCCCGCCACCGAACGCGGCAGACGCCGTCCAGCCGAGCAGGTGTTGCGGATCGGCGGGCATGCCGAGTCGGCCGTCGGTGATCCGCATCGCCACGGGCTGCGCGACGGCTGTGCCGGAGTCGTCGGTGCGGGTGGCCGTGACTGTGCCGTCCCACAGGCCCAGGTGCACCCGCCCGCCATCCGCCGGGATCTGCACGGTCTGCGGATCGGTGCCGTCCTCCGGCTCGGTCGTCACGGTGACCGTGCCGGTGGCACCGCCAACCGGGGCGTCGATGACGACGTCGTTGGTCCACGGGTACGCGACCGCGGTGGCCGACACCTGGTCGCCGCTGGTGGAAGAGGTCAGGCCCTGCCATCCCATGGCGGTGTTCAGGTGAGGCATCACGAGCATGCCGCGCTCCACGGTGAGATGGATGGGCTGGCCGTGCTCGCGTACCAGGTCGACTGTGCCGGCCGTGAGCGTCAGCGGGATCGCCGTCGCGGACCCGCCAGCCGGGATGTCCACGCTCTGCGCGGGGCTGCCGTCGGTCGGGTCGGTCGACACGGTCACCCCGTCGACCGGCGCCGGGGTGACCGTCAGCGTTGTGTGGAAATCGCCGGCCGGGACGGTGAAATCGGGGTCGGAGGTGATGGGCGTGGTTGTGATCGGCGCGACGGCCGGCGGGGTCTGTGACCCGGCGGCGGTTTGCGCCTCGGTGGCCGTGTCGAGTGCGGCCTGCGCATCCCTCACTGCGGCGTCGTGCGCGGTCTGCGCGTCCTGCAGCGCCTTGGTGTAGGCGTCGCCCGCCGGGTACGTCAGGTTCAAGATTTGCTTGGAGAGGGCGGTCACGGTGGCGCCGTCCTGCTGCGCCTTGGCGATCGCGTGCCGCCACGCCGTCAGGCCGTCGCCGGTCAGCGGCAGGACCTCCGCGGTGGCGCCGGAGCCTCCGCCCTCGGCGGAAACCGCCACATCGAAGCTCGCCCCCGCCAGGGGCTTTCCCGTTTCGGAGTCGGACTTGTGGACGGTGACGAGGGTGATCGACGTGGAGGCGCAGGATGCGGCTGCAACTCCTGCGCCGCCGATGCCCAGACCGACGACGGTGGCTGCCACCAGGCCGGTCGCCCCCAGGGCGCCGACGAGGCGTCCCACTCGTGTGCCCCGCTTCTCGGGGCCGTGTTCGCGCTTCATGCTGATATGTCTCCTGTCGTGTGCGCGAGGTCAGATTCGTATGTGCGTGCAGGTGTCGGTCACGTCGTGAGGCCCACCTCCACGGCAGCTCCTGCGATGCCCATGGCGGCTCCCCCTGGTCAGTCCGGCGGATCAATCGCCGTGACCATCACGTCGACGTACCGGATCGGATCGTCGACCGTCGGCTCGCCCTGCCACGGAGCCGTCGTCACGCGCCAGGACGGGGTGGAGGCGAGAGTGGACGGCTGGCCGTCCCAGCCGAGATGGATCCTGAAATCCGGCGCGCCGGCCCGGGACAGAATCACGGTGCCGCCGTACAGGTCCGGGCCCAGGTAGACGGGCAGGCCCTGCCATGGCGTCTCGCCCTGTGCAACCGTGAAGCCGATCCGCGACGACGTCGACGATCCGGTGTCCGGGGCGTACGCCACGTCCACGGGGTGCCCGTCGGCGACGAGGTTCAGCCGCACGATGTAGCGGGGTGCGATCCGCCACCCGTGCGGCAGGACGGTGTCCACCGCCGTCTCCCGCGTCTGCGTGACCGTCGGGGTGACGCTGACCGGCGATGCAGCCGAGCCGGCGGCATCGCCTGCCGCGCACGCGGCCGCCATCGGCGCGATCACCGCGATCGCGCACCCAGTCACCAACACGCGAACCATGTTTCGCTGCATCACTTCTCCCCCTGGGTTGCGTTGCTCTCGACCGGTGACACCGCGATCCCCACCGTGCACGTCGGCGCCGGCGGCGTGCCGCCCGAGCCCGAGCAGTCCGAGTCGTCCTGGAGGATCCGGACGTCCCAGCCCGGTGTCGTCCGCGGCCACGAGACGGTGACCGTCTCGTCGAGGACGGGGTCGTACAGGACGGTCCCGGTCGTCACCCGGTCGTCGATCACCGACGCGGGCGCGGCCCGGTCGACGTCGAGCGTCAGGTCCGGGGCGCCGGATCGGCTCAGCACCACGGCATCCGTGCGTCCACGCCACCGCGCATAGTCGGGCGTGAGCCGGATAGGCGCGCCCCCTGCCCGCGGCGTGACCTCAAATCGGCCGGCGGCCTGGTCGTCCGGATTGATGGACACCGTCACCGGGGCGGTTTTCCCGCCTGGGGCCGGCTCCAGCAGGACGTACGCCGACAAGTAGTCGAGTGCCGGCGGGCGCGCGGTTTTCGTGACGTCGACCGTGGTCGTCGTGGTGGTCGATTCCGCAGCCGGGTTACCCGCTGCGCTGCAGGCGCCGGCGATGGGCAGCACCGCTGCGAGCGCGGCCGCGGCGATCAGCCGGCCGCGCCGGCCGGTGCGGTCAGCAGTGGTAGTCATCGTGGTCACTCCTGTCGTCTCGTAGGTATGCGCGCGGGGGCATGCGTCTCCGGCGGTGTTGTGTGGTCGACCTCACGATCGCGGGGGTCGCGGCGATCGCGACGGCCAGCAGCACCGCCGGCACGAGGACGTCTCCGAGACCCATGCCTCCCGGCAGGATCACCGCGACGGCCAGGAGCACGTACAGGCCGGCGAGGCCGAGCATGATCCACGCCGCCCGCCGGTCCGGGCCGTCCTCCATCTCGCGGATCGCCCGCCGGATCGGCCAGGTGACGCCGAGAAAGGCCCGGTGGAGGACCACGCCGATCAGCGCGCCGATACCGAAAATGGCGGCCAGCAAAAGGAAGGTCATGGCTCACCCCCAGTCCTCGCCGGAGTCTGTCTCCGGGTCGTCGAGGTCCCAGTCGCCCAGGTCAAGGTCGCGCTGGATGGTGACGCCGTCGCCCGAGGGCGAGGCAATCGCGCCGTCACCGTCGAGAGTCGGCGAGGCGCCGCCCGGACGCGGCACGCCGGCCGCCTCCAGCCGGCGAATCCACTCCATCTCCGGCGCGAACACCGTCTGCATCGGACGGGTGCGGGTCGGCGTTTCGAACACCGCGCGGCCGGGCCGCTTCTGCAGCCCCTCGTCGCCGTCCGTCGGGGAGACGCCGTGTGCCAGCGCGTAGGCAGCCTCACCGCGTTCGGGGTTCTGGAACGCCAAACCGGCATCCAGCTTCGACATCGTCCCCAGCGCAAGACGGGCGCCCAGATTCACCTTCAGACTGTTGCCGCCAGCGGCCTTCAGCAGTTCCGCGGTGAACCTCTGCGTCGCGAAAACCAGGTGGATGCCGGCGGCGCGCAGCTCGGCTGCGATCCGACGCACGGAATCACCCGCCAAGGCGACCGCGGTCGCCTCTTCTTCGGCGGCGACGCGGCGAGGGTGGTCCTTGTCCAGCGCGCGTGGGATGACCGGCTCCGTGAACAGCGCGGACGCCTCGTCAACTACGAGCAACAGGGGACGCACACCGATGCGCTCCTGCTCGGCGCGGCTCAGATCGGCCATGCTGCGGGGCTTGTCGTCCCCGTCGCGGGCAGACCGGATCGCGGGCAGGCGACCCTCGCGCAGCGCGTACACGGATTCGATCACCTGGCAGGCGTGCATTTTGGAGTCGCAACCCCAGAAGCCGTTCCTGACGTACGGCCGGAGCGCCTCGAAGTCCTGCCCCGTCTTCGACGTTTCGACGATGGCCAACTCGAATCCGCGGACCAGCGCGGCGGAGATGACCGCCCACAAGCTGATCGTCTTGCCCGACCCGGTTCCACCCACCACGCCGAGGTGCGGGGTGTCCCGCAGATCCCACGCAACCGGATCCCCGCGGCCATCCAGGCCGATCGGAAGCTGCCACTGCCGCGCGGGGTCCAGCACCTGCGGCATAACCTCCAGCGGAACCCGCTGCGGCACAACGATCGGTGCGCCGTGACGAAGCGTGACCCGGCCACTCTGCGGGTCGTCTTCGACTTTCCAGCCGGAGGACCCTCCTGGGAGGATCGAGATTGCCTCCGTGAATGCCGAGATGCGCTTCTCCGCGGTCTGGAACGCCGGGTGCCGGAGCACCTCGACGCTGTCGAGCCGGCCCTCGCCGGTCTCGGCGTCCACGGTCCAGCGCGGCTGGATCTCCACCGCCCAGGGATCGCAGTGCAGGTGTGCTGCGATCCGGTCCCGCAGTTGGCGCACGGCCGGCGCCACGGCAGCGACAGTCGCCGTGTGCGCGTACGGGTCCCAGTCGACCATCGTCAGGTGCTGCCGGTCCGCGTGTGCCGCGACCTGCGGGCCGGCCGTGGGCCGGATGCCGGCGTCGAGCTGCCACGTCTGCACCGCCGGACGCGGATCGGAGTGGGGCGTCACCACGGCGGTCAGCACCCCGGTGGCGTCCAGGTAGATGCGCTCGACCTGCACCCCGGGCATCCCGGCCCGCCACAGGTGGGCGATCAGCCGGGACCTCTCGGCGGGCGTGTCCGTGTAGCCGGGCGGCAGTGCGACCAGCGCCGGGTAGTCCCGCTCGACGAGGGAAACCCGCGCGTCGGCGGTGAATCCGCGCTCCGACAGCAGGTCTGCGAGGGCCGGGTCGGCGGGGTCGACGCGCAGCGCACCGAGCGCCGCCCGGGTCTCGGCGAGAGGCCGCGGCGGGTCGAGCACCGCGAGCACGCCGGCCCGCTGCTCAGAGGTGAGCGCCACCGCGGCCACCTCCCCCGGCCAGGTCCTCCGGGCCGACCACGAGCGCGTGCTGCGTCGGCGTCGCCTGCCCGTACATCGGCTGCTGGCCCGGCATCCCCTGCGGCGCTGCGACACCGGCGACGAGCCCACCGGAGGCGGCCACGTGCGCCCGGCGCTGCTGCTCGGCGTCCGTGACGGGCGAAAGCTCGATCAGGTGATGGTCCGCGTACGTGACCTCCCACTCGGGCATGATCTGTGCGACCCGGGAGGCGACGTCACCGAGACGCAGCGCCACCTGCGGCGGCGGCGTCACGGCGATCCGGCCCGGCTCCACCGTCAGCGGAACGGTGTCCATCGCCTGCGGCGGGATGCCGAGGACTGCGGCGATACGACCGGCTACGGCGGCGCGGGCGCCACGGACCTGCTCGACGTCGGCGATGGCGCGGGTCGCGGCGATGGCGCACCAGGCGAAAATTGCGAGAGTCACGGCTCCGGCCGGCTTTCCGATCACCAGCCAGCCGGCAGCACCGGCAAGCAGTGCGCCGCCCAGCGACAGCAGCACCCGGTTGTTGAGGGCGCGCACCAGGCCCATCACCGACAGGCGCACGTCACGCCGGGCCGCCGCGAGTTTGATCATCATCAGCCCGGCCGGCAGGGCCGTGACGGCCGCGCCGACCATGCCGCCCACCGGGTACTGGCCGGGTGCCCACAGCGCCACGAGCAGCGCGGACGGGACCGCGCCGACCAGTGACAGCCGCGTCGGCCAGCCGACGTGCGGGCCCGAGCCTCCGGTGTCGCGGGCGTGGACGGCGAGGGCGGTTTTCACCATGCCGATGAGGGAGAAGGCGATCGACAGCAGGCACAACCACAGCCACCCCGGATTGACCGGCTCCGACCGCTCGATCTGCGGCGTGGTGGTCGCGGCGACCTGCGTGGTGGGCGCGACGGTGGCCGGCGACGCCAGCGCCGACTCCGGGACGCCCGCCAGGTCGGCGACGTCCATCCAGCCGGTCGTCTCACCACCACCGTGGCTGAGCGCGATCACCGGGACGCGCAGCAATGTCTCGGCATCGTCCCCAGTCCCCGGGTTGGCGGGCACGTGCGTCCGGACGGCACGGCCGGTGACGATCACCGGGAATCCTGTCGATCCGGGCGCGCGGAAATTGACTGCGGTGTAGTAATCGTCGCCGTCGGGGCTGCCGTAGATGGAGGCGTCCTCATCGGCAACCCGCACCCCGCCGTACGGGGCCACAGCCTGCGTCAGCGTCGACGACGTCATGTCCGGCGTCGTGGTCGACGCGGCAGACAGCCGCACGGGCAGCCCGTCCAGGTCCGCTGGCCGCATCCACCCGTCACGCTGGATCGGGTCGTCGCCCGGGAAGATCACCGCGTCGACGGTGACTGGGACGAGCAGCTGCCCGCCGCCTGACCCGGCGACGGCGACCGGATCGCCCGTGACCGTGACGGCCTGCCCGGAGGACAGAGGCGCGTACGGCGACGGGTGCTCGCCGGCGGCATCCCAAAAAAGCACCGCGCGGGCCGTGCGCACCGTCACCTGCCCGGCGGCCGGCTTGTCGGCGCGGGGCGAGGTCGTCGCGGTCGCAGCCGGCCCCGACGGGGTCGGCCGCACGTCGTCGGCGGCGGCAGTGCCAGCCAGCGGCAGCAGGGCCAGCGCCACCGCGGCACCGGCGGCCACAGCGGCGCGCACCAGGATCCGGCTACGCGGCATCGCCGCCACCTCCCGGAAGCGGGCGTGGCAGCCGCCACGCCCGCCGAGCGCGGCGATCCGCCAGCGAGACGACGCCCGCGTAGTGGGTGTAGGGCTGCCCGCCGGGGCGGGGGCTGGCGGTCGACATAGCGCCACCACCAGGGGGATCGGAGCGGTGACCTGCCTGGCGGCTGCCCCCGACCCCGACGGGCAGGATCGAAACCCGGCTAGGGGGCCGGGAAAACTCGTGGCGGGCGGTCATGATGCTGCCCTCTTGGGCCACATCACGCCGCCGAACCGCTCGTCGCGGATGTGCACCGGGTAGCCGGCATCCAGGATGAGCGAGGCAACCGGCCGCTGACCGACCGGCAAGCGGATCGCATCACAGCCGGGGGACACAGAGACGTCCGCGTCACCCCATGGCTCACCGTCGACCGGGTTGATCGAATCGGCGAGAACGCCGGCGATTCTGCGGATGACAGCGGGGTCCGGGTGGCCGATTCTGATCTCGTGTGGCCACCAGTGGACGTCGACTGGGATCGTGGTCATCGTCGCTCCTCGTGCGTGCTTGCGGGGTGGTCGGGTTCCTCGCCAGCCAGAATGTGATCGGGCGGGACGTCGGCCCCCCGTTTCAGCCCAGAACCCCGCACCAACGCCGCCAGATCCGTGGACCGCACGTACCGACGTCCGCCTGCTCCCGCCAGCTGCACGACCGGCAGCCCGAGGGCGCCACGGTCGGCCCGGGCGCGCACCGCACCGAGCGTCAGACCGAGAATCTCGGCCGCCGCGCTCAAGGTGACTAGTTGCTGCTTCATACAGCATATCCTAGCACGCTGTTGCTGTTTGTATCAGCACCGGACGCTAAATGTTGTTCGATACAGCGCGTCACCTACGCTTGCCCCATGGCCCGCCCACCCGCAGAACCGCCGCGCGACGACGTCGTCCAGGCGGCCGCGGCCCTCGCAGCAGAGATGCTGGACCGCGCGCGGCCCGCGATCCAGTCGAAGGCCGCGCAGCTTGCCCGACAAGCTCGCGACCTACCCGAGGGCGGTTGGCTCACCGACCCGGACCACCGCCAGCGGGCGTTCCACATGGCGCTGCTGCACCAACTCCGCGAGTTGCTCACGCAACGCGTGGACGAACAGGGCGCGGCGCTACTCCAGCAGACCCTCCGGGAGGCGGAGGAGGGAGGCGTCCGAAACGCAGCCCTCGCCCGCAACCTCCAACCGGTCATGAAGCTGGAGCGGTACGGCTTGCTGAACGCCTTCGGTCGCCGCCCATGGACGCGCCGATCTCAGGCTGCGGACGAATAGCCAAACCTCCCGCGGACGAACCGCACCACTGCCGGGTCAGTCAGTGAACCCACCAGGTGCCCGACGTGCCCGCCCCCGCACCGCGGGTTGCAGCCCGGAATCCATCGCAGGCCCGCGCCCTCGCCGTCGGCGCGGTTGTCGTGGTGGAAGTCGGTGAACCCGATCCGAACCCGGCCTGCATGTTCGGCCGCGTCGAACCACACCCGCACCGGGTGGACGAGCCGCACCGGAGAGCCGTCCAGGATGCGCAGCTGTGCCGCCAGATCCGAACCCCGCGGCGCCGGACTCCGGTCGGCGCCCTTCGCCCACTCCACCATCGCCGACTCACTGACAGGCGGTGTGGTGCCGTGGATCACCGCCACCCGGCGGCCGTCCATCTCGACCGCCGACGCGCGCTCGATCAGCCGGAGCACGTGCTGGCCTCCGCTGGCGCCAGCGAGCAGATCCTCTGGCATCCGCACCAGCAGGCCGACCGTCGACCGGTGGCCCGTTTCCTCGGCGTGGACGCGGCACGTTTCGATCACGTCGATCACCCAACCTCGCCGGATTTCCAGCGATTGGGTGACGCCCCGCACCGTGCTGGTTCCGGGGTGTGCGACGGTCGGATCGGCCCATCCGGTCAGCGTTCCCGGCGGGAGCAAGTCGGTCGCGTCCACGATCCAGACGGTGGAACCCCAGCCGGCGGCGTCGTGGGCGTCCATCCGGCGGCGCACCGTCTCCGGGCGGATGTGCGAATGCTGGAACTCGATCGCGGTGAATACTTCTTTGGTCTTGCGCCGCACCAGCGCGTCGCACCGGGCAGCACCGTCCGGTGTAGGCCGCTCGTGCTCGGCACCGGCGAACAGCGTGTACTGGCACCACAGGTGCCAGGCGCTCATCTCGGCGTGGGACGCCGCGCACTCCTCGCCGCGACCGGGTGGGTGACGGAGATGGTCACGGGCGCGGCTGCCTCCGTATACGTAGCCGACCGGCGCGTCGCAGTGCGGATCGGTGCAGCGGAGGCGACGCTGCTGAGCCAGCAGCGCAGCAGTACCGAGGTCTATCGGCACGGCCCCCGCCGTACTAGCCGGATCCGCGCCCGGTATGGCGTATCGGACCCGGGTTACCTTGTCGATTGCGCCGAACATCGCTACGCCTTCCCCCACCGCTCACCGAGAACGACCGGAGTGCCCGTGATCGGCACGCCATCGAGTTCAGTAGTCATCGCCTGCCGCAGCACGTCGCACGCCTCCTCGGCGCGGTCGGGTGTCACCTGCAGCACCAGCTCGTCGTGCATCGGCATCCACAGGGCATGGCGGCCCATCACCTCGGCAACCTCGACGGTGATGATCTTGAACAGGTCGGCCGCCGTGCCCTGGATGAGCCAATTCACTGCGCGGTACGGCTTCTCGGGTGTACGGGGCAGAAGCCGTCCATAGGCGGTGTGCAGGTCTCGTCCGTGCTCGGCATCGCGCTTCACGCGGGTCATCCACTGAGCCATCCGCGGGTAGGCGCGGCGGATGCCGGCCAGCACCTGCTTCGCCTCGGACACCGGCACGCCGAGATTGAAGGCAAGCGAATGCAACCCCTCCCCATACGCGATGGCGAGGAAGGCGGTCTTGGCAATCTTCCGTAACCTCGGGTTCCCCTCGGCCTCCGCGCCATAGATCGACAGCGCCAGCTCCGTGTACACGTCCTGCTGGACCGCTTCGACCAGCGCTTCGTCCTGGGTGAGTGCTGCGATCACCCGCGGCTCGACCCGGTCCAGATCGCAACCCACCAGCACCATGCCAGGGTCTGCGAGCAGCAGTGGCCGCAGCTTCTCGGGCAGGTTCTGCAGCGCCGGCCGGCTCATTGCCATCCGGCCGGTCTTGGCGCCCAGCCCGCGAATTGACGGGTACACGCGGTCGCTGCGCAGCGCCCCGTCGATTTCGTTGAGCTTGTTGGCGTTCCGCCCGACTTCGCGGGCTGCGACGAACTCCCGCCAATCCTCCTGCGCGGACTCGGGGACCTCCGCGAACGGGAACGCCTTCCACGACAGGGTCGGCTTCCCGTACCGGTCGGTGATCTCGATGCCGCGCTCCGCCACCCAGGCCCGCACCGCGTTCGACGTGCCGGTCAGGTCGACACCCCACCGGGCGACAACCTCGGCGCGTGTGTCATCCAACTTCGCCAGCTCCTGGTCGAGCATCGCGGTGTCCACCACGTATCCCCGCGAGGACGGGATCCGCCACAGGTCCTCGACCTTGACCTCCCGGGCACCGCAGCGCCTCTCGTCTCGATCCGGGACGTCGCGCCGCCACTGGTCCACGAGCCGTGCGCACTCGATCGCGTCGGTCGCCACATAGCGCAGCAGCACCGGGTCGTCCGATGCCAACCCGACCACGGCGTCCGCCAGCCACGAATGCCCATCGTCAGCAGAGACCGGGGTGCCGCCGATCCGGCTCCAATGCGCGGCGAGCTGGTCGAGCGCGGCCTGCGTCGCGGGCCGGAGCACCTTCAGCGACCCTCCGCCCGTTTCGATCAGCCCAGGATCGAACGTGCGAGTGAACGCCAGGCTGCAGCGCAATCCGTTGAGCCGCATCCCGTAGACGGCGCGGATGACGTTCCAGTCGTACGTGGCGTTGTGAGCCCACAGCGGCTTGCCCGAGCGGACGGCGGCCGTCAGCGCGGCACGCGCAAGATCCCTGTCGGCGCCGTCGAGCACCCACGCAGTGCCATCCGACGCGCCGATACACACCTGGCGTACGGCGAAACCGTCGGCGTCGACGTCCAGCCCGGTCGTCTCGGTGTCGACCGCCAGGGTTCCATGGTCTTCGGACAGCCAGCCTGTCATCTCCTCGATACCCGAACCGGCGGCTAGGAAGCGGATTCCGGTGTCTGTTGCTGTCGCGGTCGTCATCACGCCACCTCGATGTCGGTCACGCCGTCGTCCACCGGGACAGGCGCGGCCACGGGTGCCGGCTTCCGCGGGGGCTCGGGCTTCGCGCTGGCCTTCGTCGCCGACTTCTCGGGCTGCGCAGGCTCTGACTGTGCCTCCCCGGTTGGCGCCGACTCAGCACCCGCCAGCTGGACCACATCGGCGTCTTGGGGTGCCTCGCCGGCCCGGGTGACGCGATACTTGTTGCCCCGCTTCTGGTCGACGTCGGCCTCGATTCGGTACTGGACGCCGTCCCACATCACGGACTGGGAGCGCCGCTTGATGAGCACACGGCCCCATGCGCGGGCGCGGGCGGCATCCGACTCGGCTCCGACGGTCTCGACCAACTCGGAAGGCAGGTCGGGCCGGGCGCGGCCAGACGTGGCCGCCTTCATCAGGTCGGGCGTCTTGACCCAGCGAGTACCGAACTGCGCGGCCCACCAGACCAGCATCGGCCCCCACTCGTCGGCGGTCTCGTCGGCGGAGTCCTGCCACTCGGCAAGACCTTCGGCGAACAGCTGGTCGGCGGGGGTGCCGTCGATCGTGACGTGCGTCAGAGCGCCGACCACCACCTCGGCCTGGCGCTCGAAGGAGCCCATGCTGTACTTGCCGGCCGAAATGCTCACAGGGTTTTGCAGTCCGTACAGCAACACCGTCTGCAGCATCCGCAGCAGGCGGGCGCGATTCTGCAGCACCCACGCGGCGATGTTCTCGTGCCGGAACCCGGTGCGGCGATGCGGCATCCCCTCACCCCGGTACTCCAGCCGGACCGGCAGCAGGCGTCTGTTGAAGTCGGCTCCGGGTTCGACGTTGTTGCCGCAGAAACTCCACATCGCCCCGTACAGCGGGATCAATTCGTTCCCGCCCAGCAGCCGCAGGTCCGACGCGCCGTCCGGGGCGGTTATCAGCTCGCTCAGCAGCGTCGAGGTGATGGCGTCGCCGCGTGCGATTTCGTCGCAGTGGAAGTACGTCCGGCCGATGCGCGCGCCCGACACGATCGACTTGCGGGTCTCAGCATCCTCCTTGCGGGCGTAACCGATGCGGACGGCGGCCGACGAACCTGTGGCAATCAGCCGCGTCAGCAACGCCAACAATGTCTTCCCGGACCCGCGGTCCGGTGCCGTCACCAGCAACGCCATGACGTTCGGCAGCAGCCCTCGGGCGGCGGCGGTCAGCAGGTGGGCGGCCGCCCGGGCGCGGTCCGCCGGCGTGGCGAAAACAAAATCCGACAGCACCTCCCGCAGGATGTAGTCGAACGCGCGCTGCGCGTCCCTCTTCGTCGGGCGCTCCGGCATGTCCCGGTAGGCCGCCGCCCACATGCCGCGGTCGCGGCGGGGGATCGCGACCAGGGCCATTTCCCGCGGGTGGTAACCCGGCCGGTGCATGACCTTGCCGCTCGGGACCAGCAGCGGGGTCGTCCCCAGGTACTGCACGGACCGCAATCCCTCACCGCCGAGTGCGGCGCGCATCGCCATCGTCACAACCGATTTGGGCAGGTCGTGGCCATACAAATCTGGACCCTTGGCACGCTTGCGCATCGGCTGGACGACTGTCAGCGCCAGCTCAGCGTGGTCCCGCTCCGGCCACAGCCGGGCCGAGCCATCACGGTCCACCGAGACGGGGATCGGCTGCGCATCCAACGTCGCACCACGCCGGGTCATCACGAACGGCTGGTCCTTGTCGAACGGGTGCTGCGCGTCGGCCAGCGCCTGCGCGACAGAGGCCGCCAGTCGCGGGGTCTCCGTCTCGTCGATTCGAATCTTCTTCCGGGTCGACGGGGTCAGCGGGGCGACCGTCAGCCGCACCACCCCCTTCTCGACGAGTTCGTCGGCCAGCGCCATCGCGTCGCCCTCGTGCTCCAGCGCACACAGCACGTCGAAAGCCGTGTGGTGGCCCTGCCCGATGCGGGAGTCGCTGGCCGAGAACTGGTGCAGCGAACCGGGGGCGAACTTGGCGCCACCGACCTTCATCTGCACGTTCGCCGGGCGGTCCAAGCCCCGCACCCACGCCATCTCGACGCGGCCGTCGCCTCGGGTCCGCATCGCCTTCCAGCCATGCCTCTCCAGCAACTCCACCGTTGCCGCGGTGTCGCCGTGCCTGGCGTTGTAGATGCGCCGCACCTCGGCAGTGCGCGGGTCGAGAGCCGCGGTGGCTGCCGGCTGGTTGGCCTCGTCGGAGAGGTCCGCGAGCACCTCGGCGAACCGGGTCAGTGTGCGGGCGTCGACGGTGGCTGCCGTGTCCGGTCCGCCCCCGTGCAGCACCCACGGCTTCCCAGTCCTGTGCCCATGCTTGGTCGGTGCGATCACCGCGTATCCGGTCGGTCCGGCCAGAATCTCGGCCCAGCATGCGGATGGCTGATTTTCCCAGGCGCGGGAGCATCGCTTCGATGGCAGTGCGTCGTAGATGTCCTGCCACTCAGCGTCATCGTCGACGGGCACCCAGAAGAACCAGCGGAGGCCCCCGCTGGGTGTGCCCTCAAACCATCCCTCGCGCATTTGACCGAGCGTCGCGGTCAGCCCGGCAGCCTCCAGAGCGGACCTCCACTCACGCATGAAGCCGACGTCCGCTGTCGCCTTTCCCTCCAACTCCAGGCCCACTAGCACGAGGGACTCGCCGTTCGGCAGTTCGCGGAGCGAGCGTGCACCGAGCACGGCTGCGATACCCCCGGCTTCGGCAGACCCGATCATGCGAAGTGCCGTGGCAGTCACCGTCCCCGGCGGATCGTTGACGTACCCCTCCCCCAACGCCGGGCGCTTGTCGTACCCGATGGGCACCAGGTGGACGCCCATCTCGGCGTAGCGGGTGGCTGTGCGCTGCAGCTCGGCGTCAGCCTCGTGGGTGCGGGTGCCCCGCGTCTCATCGGCCATCTCGGCGGCCCTCCGTTCGCTTGCTGCTGTTTCATACAGCATTCGTACTGTACCACAAACTGCTGCTAGTAACAGCACACCGGACAGGACCCGATGTCGACTGACCGACACATGCGCGGGGAGGCAACCCAGACAGCACGCAACGCGGAATCGACGAACCGACCGGCAGGGCCCAGGGGTGGGGAAGATGGGGTGAAACGGGGAAGTTTCTACTCCCGTTTTCCAGAAAATTTTTCGAGCAAAAAATTTCTCAGATTTCGGCGATAGAAATCTTCCCCATTTACCCCTATCTTCCCCACCCCTAGAATCGGACATACAGGCGTCCGGCTGCCATTTCGCGCAGTTGAGGGTCTCGGATGGCCTCGCATTTCGCTCCATGCCCCCTCTGTGGCGGGCACCCCGTAGATCGTGTGCACCCCGGCTACCGGCGGACCCGGATGTGCCAGGCCGCAGGCTGGGGACGGGCCTCGCCGAGCAGCACACCCATGCCGGCGCCGACCGCGTCCGGCAGCTCGGGCAGCTGGTCCGGGGTGCAGCCCACGTCGAGGAGTCGTGCCGCCGCCTCCGCGACGTCGCCGGCCCATGCGCCGACCTCCGGGCCGACCCACGTGCTCATCGGGAGCGCGAGCAGCACCAGCGGCAGGGGCAGCGCACGCCCGCTACCGCCGATTGCGGTGACGATCGTCCAGCCGGGCGCGTCCCGGGCCGTGGTGATCGGGACGGTCGGCGCACCCGGCCTGGGCGTGCGGGTGCCGACGGCCCGGGCCAGCCGGCCGGCCGTCTCGGCCTGCGGCGCTGCCACCTCGATCCAGCCGTCGCCACGGCCGACCTCGCCGAGCGCGGTAGCGCACCGCCTGGCGAGGCGGGCGCCGCTCGGGTCGTCCCAGGTGATGCGGGACCGGCCGTGGGGGCGTGGGAGGACGGTGATGATCGGCTCCGCCGACGACGGGAGTGGGCACATACCCACTTGAGTGGCGGGCATGCCCAAGATCGTGTGCGGTCCTACCGGATGTGCAGAGGCAGCCGCTCCTCGACGGTCGCCCTGTCCGCGCCGAGATGCCGAGCCAGCCATAGCCGAGCGAGCAGCGCACCCTGCCGGGCGCGCTGGTACGCCTCGTTCGGGTCGGGCAGCGGGTTATCGGCGTGCTTCACGCCCTTGTAAACCCGGTTGAACGCGGTGGCCCAGTCACGCGCCGAGTCACCGTTGAGCACCTCGTCGAGGTTGCAGTCCGTCGAGTCGCAGACGAGCGTCAGCGACTCGACCAGCGTGAATGACCGGTCTTTGCGTCCCCGCGTGACTCGGCCAGTGCGGGCGGCCAATTCGTAGCCGAGCGCCTCCAGCGCGGTGCCGATCTGCAGCAGCTCCACCTCGACGGTGCCGCCCGTGCGGAACAGTGACGACGCCAGCACCCACATGGCCTGCCCGAGCTGGTCGTACTCGGCGAACCACCGCTCCACACCGGCCGCCCCGATGTCCCCAAACGTGAAAAGCGGTCGGCGGTCCGTCGCAACTGGCCGGAGGGTTCCCGATGCCGGACCGCGACCGGCATCGGGGACTACAGCATCGCGCCACTCCTCACCCGGGTCGTCCCCGTCGCCTGTCACGGTCGGGTCGTCAAATCGCATGGCCTGCTTCACGACCAGATCGCACGGACGCCAGAAAGCGATCGCCACCAGGTCTTGCAGGGTGCGATGGACGTCGATGTGCTCCTTCCACGGACGCGAATCTTCGAATCGGGTCTCGACCTGAGTTGTCTCGGTCATGCTGTGGGTGCCATCAGCCCACTGGTGTGATGCGCGAAAGTGTGGGGCCAGGCTCAGCCCCGGTACGCCTGGAAAGGTTGCCGCGGGTACAGACGTCACCCTGAACTCCACGTCGGTCGTACGCCCCTTGCCGTCCGCGCTGCGCGTGAAGCTGAAGACCTTCGGTTCCAGCCAGCGTGGCAGCCCTGCGATTTCGGATCGCACGGCGTTGACCTCCGTGAAGTCGGGGGCTCTTCGACCGCAGTGGACGAGCTGCGCGACCTCAATCACTCCGCGCCCCATGCCGCTGCCGCACGGCGAATCGTGCTGCCGGATGGCGAGACCACTCAGCGACGCGGTGCCGAAGCGATCTCTGAAGATCAGCGACGGTGGCGGCTGCCAGTCGCGGAACCACCTGGTGAACGGGTCGGTGATTCCGGCGGCAAGCGGAATCTCCAGCAGTGTCTCGCCGTCCTCCACGCGAAGCATCGCAGCCATGTTGGGGGTTGCCTCGTCCCCGTCGAAGAAGAACCCGACCCGGACATTCGGAGCTTTGCCGACCATCGGTCATCTGTATCACGCCGCTACGGTGGCGGCCTCCCCAATATTGCCGAGTCGCGCGCACGACGCCCGCCAGGACGCACGACGGTCCGGCGGTAGCCGACGACACCGGCCGAACCCGTCGATAAGAAGAACCCTCACTCGGGCCCTAGCGGGCCCTCGTTCGGCGAGGTGGACGCTCCGCGTCGTGCCGCTCTGGGTCGCAATGGGCTGACGCTGCCGGGTCGCCTCGTAGGCTGTCCCTGCTGTCCCTGCTGTCCCTGCTGTCCCTGCTGTCCCTGCTGTCTCGTGCCGTGTCGGTGTACGCCGGTGTAGTCGTCGTGCCGGTGTGGTTGCCGTGCCGTTTGCCGTCACGCGGCGTCCCGCGGTGCCCTACCGAGATGTTCGCTGCGACGCCATCCGATCCGCCCCGATACTCCCCGCCCGATCCGTCCCTCCTCCGACCCGCGCAGCCCAGCCGGCCCCCTCCCCCGCGGAGCACTCGACCCCCGGCGATGGCCCGGCCGCGGAGCGGCCCGCACCACCCGTCGACAAACCCCAGCCCAAGCTGCAAGAGGTGAGTGTGGGGGCAGGCGCAGGCGACAGGCGGCGTTTGGGGTGATTCCTGCTCTGGCACTGGGGAACTCGCGAACTCGCAGAGTGTGAATCACCCCAGGCGTCGTTGTTTCGGATGCGTCCCGACGCCGGACACCCCGTGTGTAACTTCCGGGCCCGCGTTCGCTCGCCCGAGGGTCGCCCGTCCGGCTCCTTCTGCCAGCCGGCATCGAACAGGGGTCATGCCCTAGGCCGCGCCCGTCGCCTCGATTCCGCGCAGGCTCGTTCACAGCTTGCACCCGCGCGCGGTATTGGCCTGGCAGCAGCTGACGCCAGCTGAGGCGGCCGTCGGCTGCTGCCAGTACGCTCGGTGCGTCCGACGATCCGACCTCGACCGATGGGCGGTGGGTGATGACGGCGACCAACCGACTACAGCTTCACCTTTCCGGCACGGACCTGCCGGACGGGGAGATCGAACTCGCGGACCTGGCCGAGGTCAGCCGTGCCCTTCAGGATCTGAACACCCGCATCGGACGCCTCGTGGTCGGGCAGGCCAACCCAGGCCGGACGTTCGAAGTGGTGGCCCGGTCCGTGTCGCTGCGGCTTCGCGGCGTCGAGCCAGGCAGCGTCAACCTGATGGTCGTCCGGGGCGCGGAGGACTCTCTCCCGGAAATCGACACGCTGGCCGACGACGTCGACGCCCACTTCTGGGAGGTAGTGGCCGGCATTCGCGATCAGCGGCCGCCTACATGGACGGAGCCCGGAATCGCGGAGAGCACTCTCGCCCTGATCGAGGCACTCAGTCACGCGGCGAGGGGCGCCGAGTTCACCGACACAGCCACCCGGGCGGTTGCGTGGCGGACACGGGAAGTGGATCGGGGTGTTTGGCGGTCCGCTTCCGAACTGGTGCCGACCGAAGCGATCACTGTCGCCGGGCGGCTAGAGGCCGTCGACCTACGCAACGGCAAGTTCCGCATCCGCGACGACGTCGGCAACGCGATCCTGCTCGACGGCGTTCAGGATTCGGAGACCGCCGCCCACCTGATCGGCAGCCGAGCCGTCGCAAACGGCGTGGCGATCCGGACCAGCGCGGGGCGGCTCAGGTTCATCCAGGCTCCCGCGATTGCCGCCGCTCCGCTGCCGGCCGAATGGGTTCCGCCTCGCGTCGCAGACCTGTCAGCCGAGCTTGCCAAGCCCGGCCCGACCTTCGCCGGTGTAGACGGGATCACGGACGCCGACGTTGACGACTTCCTCGCCGCGATCCGCTGATGACCGGGGCCGCCTCGGGAGCACGGATCGTCGTGATCGACACCGACGTGTGGAGTCGTCTGGCGCTACCCAAAGCGAGGGCTCACCCGCTGGCTGCCGCATGGAAATCCGAGCTACTGGGCGCCACCGTCGTCATAGCCGCGCAGACCCGCGCGGAGGTGCTGGCCGGTCTCCTGATCAGGAACTGGGGCGGGAAGCGGGCCGCGGCCGCGAGGGCGGTGCTCGATGGGACACCGACCATCCCGGTGGACGGGTCCGTCATTGACGCGTACGCGCAACTGCAGGCCGACTGCCGGGCGATGGGGCATGCATTGCACGAGAAGATCCACACCGCCGACCGTTGGGTGGCCGCGACCGCGTTGGCGCACGGCTGGGAGTTGCTCGCGGGCGACGGCATCTACAAGCAGGCGCCCGGCCTGCGAGTAATCGACATCGACTAGGACCAGCCGTCCACCTGGGCCTGGGACGGCCCGGGTGGGCCGCCCGTCAGGCGGCGCCGGCGCGCTCCCCGGTCGGCACGAGCACCCGCTCCGCCACCGCCCGAGCCTTGGACTTGTCCCATCCGTCGCGCACGAGTCGGCGCACCAGGAGTGTCCGGAACTCGGCGAGCGCGGCGGGGTCGTGCACCAACTCGGTCTGGCTGAGGGCCGCCCGGACCCGCAGCCACCACGCCTTCTTGACCTCGCCGGGGGCGGCCCCGTCCGGCACTCGTGATTTCTTGGGCGTCCCTCCGCGGCGGTTGCGGGGCGTGACGGCCAGCAGGACCGCGTCGAGCGCGGGCCGGACCCGGGCCCGCAGTTCCTTCACACGCTCCACCTCGCGGACCCGCTCGGCGGCCTGACGGCGGTGTTGCTCGGCTGCATCCCGGGCCCGCTGGTCTGCTCCGGTCTCGGCGGCCGCCCGGTCCAGCACGGCCCCGAGGTCGACGTCGACGTCCCGGGCTACACCCCAGTCGGCGAGCTGCCGGCGAATGCCCGGCACGGCGCGCTTCGGTACGCCGAGACCTACAGGGTCGATGCCGAGCGAGTCTGCCAGTCCGACCGCCCAGAGGCGCACGCCGTCGGGTCCGTAGCTCACCGCCGGATGCCCGGCGTGCAGCATCCACTGCACCGCCAGGTCTGCGTCGGCAGACACCCCGGTGTCCCCGGCGTCGTCGCCGTGCAGCACGCCCAGCACGCCGTCCACCACGGGCGCGTACTCCCACAGCCGGTCGGACTCGCTCGCGGTCAGCCGACCCAGCCTGTACCGGACCCCGCCGCCCGGTCTCGTCGACACGCGTCGCAGCCAGCTGAGCCCCTCCAGGTCGGCCATCAGCCGGCCGGCCGAGGCGACGCTCACGCCGAGCATCGCGGCGACCCGCGGCTTGGTCAGCAACGCGGTGTCGAACCCGGACTGTGGGTGGTCGTCGGCTCCGGCGGTGCGCACCACGTCGACCCCGATGGCAGCGAGTGCGCGGCGGGCCTGCAGCGATCTGTGGGCGGACAGCGGGACGGGGTCGACACCCCCAGACGTGGGGCGGAGAAAAAGTGGCGTGTCCCCGAGGACATGGCCCACCACGCGCCGTGCCACGGCCAGCGCGATCCGCCGCCGCCCCCCAGCACGAGCAAGGGTCGCGAGGCGGCTTCGGCACGACGCGATGGTCCGGTGCCACGTGGCGTTGGTGGCGGCGAGCGTGGCGACGTCGGGGTGGTCGGTGCGGGCGATGCGGGTCGTCCAGGTGCGGATCGTGGCGGGCGGGATCCCGGCGGCGAGGCCGGCTGTGACGACGCGGCGGAGCCGGGTGGCGGGGGTGCTGCCGGGCGGGCAGCGGCGGAGCGCGGGGCCGAGGGCGGCGTTCAGCGTGGCCCAGTCAACCGGTGAGGACGCAATGCTCATATTGCAATACTACTAGTCAACATGGACACGAATGTGTTCATGTTGATCTGTATAGCGATGCAATTTGTGCAGTGACGCCCGCAGACGGGTGGGACGACAGTCCCGGAGCTGAGAAGCAAGACCGTGGGGGCCGGAGCGACGACGCGGACACGGGTCGGAGGCAGCAACGCCAAGCCAACGGGGCGGCAGCCGAAGACGGTCGACGGGACGGGTCGAAGCGACATCGGGGAGACCCGTAACGGGATCGAAACGCCACCGTGGAAACACCCGGCAGGCAGCCCAGCGGGAGACCCAACAACCGGCAGTCGCAGACGGCTAGACAGCAGACCTACGAGGCGTCGGTGGGGATCGGGGCGGGGCGGGACGTGACGGAGACGGCGAGTCGAACCGCAGCGTTGTCGAATCGTATTCGTATCGTTCATTGCCCGTCGGGGTCCGGCTTCGCCTTCACCCGCCGGGACCCGCATCCGACCGGTCGTCCGACCCCTCGCGGGCCTCACGTCTGCCGGCCTCCCTCCCGCCGCTTCGCGGTCGGTCGGGGTCGTCGCTTCGCTCCTCCTGCCCCGCCAAAATCGACACCCCGGCGGCCGGGCCCTCCCCGGTTGCGCAGCGCGGTTGGCTGTCGCGCGCGCTGGTTGTCGGCGCGGGTCGCTACTCTCGGCGCGCGCCCGGCCGGCGCACCCCCGCGCGGGCCGGGCCGCACCAGCTTCCCGCCGTGCGCGTCAGGCCGCGAGCGCGCCGTCGGCCTGCTGTCGCGCCCGGGCGAGCGCTCGCCGTCCCGTGGCGGGGTGCACGCCGAGAGCCTCCGAGACCATCGTCCCCGTGACCCGGTCCAGCCCGCCGCGCTCTGCGGCCAGGTGCGCGATCACCTGCGCACGATCCGTGCGCGCCGGCGCCACCTGCGTGGCCGTCTCGACCGCTACCGGGCGCGCGGCAGCGGGCCCGGCGGTGGCGCGCGTGCGCGCACTCCGTGCGCGCTCACCCTGCGCGCGCTTCGCGGGGGTTGCCCTGCGCGCCGCCCCGGACCGACGGACATCAGCCAGGAGTCCGTGCGCGCACACGAGGAGCACCCCGGGGATCGTCGCCGCGATCACCATGCCGAGCCACGACCCGCCGTCATACACGACCCGGGCGATCTGCACGACCGTGCTGAGCATCAGGAGCCCGGCAGCCGTCCACGTCTCCAACCGGGCGCGACGCCCCGCCGCGGCCGCCGTCCACGCGGTCACGGCCAGAGCGACGACCCCGGCCTCGATGACGCCGGGCACTAGCCAGGCGAGCCCCCGGGGCGCGGCGTGCGTGTGGATGGCGACGGCGGTCGTCGCATCCCACGAGAGGACCGCGGCGATGGCTGCGACGACCCCGGTCGCGACCCGGGCGATCAGTCGGTCCCGGCGCATGGCGTGTTCACCCCCGTCGCATCCCAGATCGCGCCGGCGGCTGCCCGCTGCGCAGTGGTCGGCGCATCCGCCAGATAGCCCGTGTCGGGCGGCACCTCCGCCATCCCGGTGAGGCACAGCGCCATCGTGTCGGCCTCCAGCTCGCGCGTCGGCGGCGGCCCGTCGCCCCAGTGGGCGGCGCTGGAAAACTCCGCCAGGTGCAGCGGCACGCCCTCGGCCCGTGCGCGTAGCTGCGCGACGTGGGCCAGCTCGTGCGCGACGACGAACGCGAACGCGAGCTCGCCCTGGAGGCCGTCCAGTCCGCGGAGGTTGACCGTGTCGGGGTCGGCCGGGTCCACGGAGCCTCCGGGCACGTCGATGCGGTGGTCGATCTCGAATCGCACGCCGGGGACACCCCAGGTCTCGGCGAGCCTCTGCGCCGCCGTGAGGACGGCCGTGTCGCCAGGCGCGCAGTCCGTGGGGATGCCGACCTCGGTGAGGATGCGACCGGCGGCGTCCGCCTGCTCGCCCAGTGCGGCCACCGGCACGTGCTCGTCGGGGTGCAGCACGATGAAGCCGGGGATCATGCACGATCCGATGGCGCTCGCCATCTGCTCGACCGGATCGACGCCACCACGGCCGAACAGCCGGCGCTCGCGGGCCGGCAGCGTCGGGTTGCCGGTCAGCCAGCCGTGCATCAGCTGCGCGACGTGGCCCAGCTCGTGGGCCATCACCGAGTCGAGGTAGCCGTCGGTCCACCGGGTGGCGGCGGCGTCCAGCTCGACCCGGTACGGCGGGCCGGGGACGGTGTCGGTGACGCCGTAGGCATGGTCGAGACGGGCGACCGTGACGTCCACCTCGGGGAATCCCAGCCGGTGGGCCAGTCCCTCGGCGCGCCGCACGACGTCCGCCTCGGCGCGGACGGGGTGCCCGTCGCCGACCGGCCACGCACCGGCAGGGTCTGCGGTCCAGGTGCTGGCCATCGGAGCGAGCGCCGTCGCCGGGCCGCCGGTCGGCGCCTCGTGCGCAGCCCGCGGCTGGACGGCGCCCGGTTTGACCACTGCGTGAGGTCCCGTGGTGACGGCCAGCGCGGCCAGCCCGACAGCCAGGAGACCGGCGACGCTGCGGCGGGCACTGCGGGCCCTCACGACGCCGCCCCCACGGATCCGACCAGCACGTAGGCGTGCGTGCCGATCTGATCCCACACGCTGCCACCGGCCTGCAGCCACGACTGCTGGACGTCGACGGGTGTGCCCGCGGGCAGCGTGCCGACCGGTGTCGAGTCCACGTCGGGTGTGCGGTAGACCGGCGTGCTCTCGGTCAGGGCGCGATCCGAGTCCAGGCTGGAGGAGACGCCGATCTTCTTGGCGGCCGCGACGAGCGGGGCGAGCTTGGCGGCGCGCGCCTTCTCGGCCGTCTCCTCGGCAGCCTTCTTGGCCGCCGCCTCCGCGGCTGCCTGCTCGGCGGCCCGCTTCTGCGCGGCCGTCTGGTAGTCGCGTCCGGCGACGATGGCCGCTGCGACCTGACCGCGCTCCCCGCCGCACCCAGCTGCCGTGGTGTACCCGCCGGGCGAGCCGGTGGCGCCCAGGCGGAGGGCGATGCAGTCGGCGAGCGGCTCCCAGCCGACCTCCTGTGTGGTCTGCCGCCGCTGCGTCGATCCGGCGGCCCAGCGCAGTTCCAGCACGTGGCCGTACTCGTGCAGGACCAGGCTCCGGGCCGTCTCGCTGCGCGGCGAGAGCCCGGACCCCAGCACGATCGTGATCGTGTACCCGGTGGACGTGCCGCCTGTCGTGCAGCCGACCGCTGCATACGCCCCCGGCGCGCCGCGTCCGCACGGGTCGACGGTGCTCACGCGCAGGGTCGCCGGGCCCGGCAGGTAGGAGGCCAAGATCGCCTGTGCGTCGCTGCCGCCCGTGCTCGGGGCGGGCTTCGGACGCGACGGCGACGGGGCTACCGGCTGCTGCACCGGTGCTGGCGCCGGCTTGTGCGTGGAGACCACCGACCCGGCGACGTAGCGACCGTCGCCGATGTGGTACCAGCCGGTGTCGCCGACCAGCCGGCCGGTGACCTGCTGGCCGGCGGTGAGCCCACCGACGACAGCGTGGTCCGTGCCGGTGCCGGAGCGGACGTTCGCGTTGACGGTGGCGTACAGGATCACCTCGGTGCCCAGCTTCTCGGCAGGGGCAGCCGGAGCGTGCGTCGCGGTGACCGGGGTCTTGGCCTTCGGCGCGGGCTTCTTGGCGGGCTTCGGGGTCACAGCCTTCGACGTGGTCGTGGTGGCAGCCGCCTTCGCCTTCTTGGCCTTCTTGGCCTTCTTGGTCGGCTTCGCCGTACTGGTCGTGCTCGGCGTGGCGGCCTCCGCCCGGGTGTGCTCGCCCTCTGCCGCGTGCACCCGGGGCACGGCACTCCCATCCGGCTGGTGGGCTGCCGGTGCGACAACCGGTACCTCGTCGTGGGTCGCGGCGGCGGGGGCGCTCGGCGCCGTAGTCGGCGCGCTGGTGACCGTGTCGGCCTCCGCGGCCACAGGGGCCGACGCAGCATGCTGTGCCGGTCGCGTGTTGCCGCACGCGGCGAGGCCGACAACCAGTCCGGCCACGGCCAGTCCGGCGATGCCCGCCACGAGCGGTGTACGCCGGCGCCGCGGCAGCGGGGTCAGCCCGTCAATCAAGTCGTCGATGTTCTTCGTCTTCATCGTCATCACCTATCGCCCGCTACTTGTCTCATGACAAGCACAGTTGTACCACACTCACTTGACACATGACAAGTGAGTGGGCATGATGACCGCATGAGCAACGACCGTGACGACGCGCGCCTCCCGGGCCCAGGACCCGGCGAGTGCTGGTCCAGCCAGGACCTGGCGTCGCTACTCGGGCTCACCCGGCAGGGCATTCAGTGGGCACACACGCATGGTCAGCTCGGCGATCCAGCCAGGTACTGGCATGGACGCCAGCCGTTGTGGACGGCGGAACAGGCGGCGCAGATCGTCGCGGCACGCGGCGGTGTCGCTGAAGCTCACTACCGGGAGGTGTTTGCGGACCGCTCAGCGGTGTGGCGGACGGCGCCGGAGAGCATGGCCAAGCGCGCCGACTGACGTACGGACGTACGCCAGTACGTTCCTAGGTCCGTAGATCGGCTAGGACCGCTGCCGCACCGCCGCGCGTACCGGCATCGGTCTCGGTCATCGCTCGCCCCTCCCCCACTCGCCGAGCATCTCATCGCGGGAACCGACTGTGCCAGCGAGAATCTGCCGGACCAGGGCCGCCTCCCACGAGCCGAGCCGGCCGGAGAGCAGCTCCTCGGAGCCGCCCACGGCGGCCGCCGCCCGGGCCAACGCGACAGCTACCGCCTCCGCGACGTCGCCGCCGGCGCGAGCGACCCGGGTCAGCCCGACGGCCGCCAGTTCGACTCCCGCGCCGACCGGATCGTCCCGGGCCTCCCCCGGGTCAAGGCTGCTCGTCGCTAGCGAAACCGCCTCTACCAGAAGCATTCCCGGGTCCGCACCGGCTTGCGTGGCTGCGCGAAGGGCCTCGGCGATCGCCTGCACCGCCCGCTCGTGGTCGTATCCCTCGGTCATCCGGCACCCCTCCCTGCCCCCGGCCACAGCGCCGCGCCCATCCGCTCCGCGGCCTGGCGTTTCGCCTCGTCCACCACGTGGGCGTAGCGGGCCACCAGTGCCGGGCTCGACCATCCGAAAATGCCCATCAGCACACGACTATCGGTGCCGGAGACCAGCGCCGTCGTTGCAGCCGTGTGCCGGAGGTCGTGGATGCGGACCCGGCGGGTGATGCCCACCTTCTTCAGCAGCCGCTGCCACTGTCGACTGTCGTTGCGCGGGTCGATGGCCGTGCCGACCTCGGAGGCGAAAATCCACCCACCGCCCGGACCGGTCTGCCACATCTCCCCGGCGTGGAGCCGCTCGGCATTCTGCGCCCGGCGGTGCGCGGTCAGCAGTTCCATCAGTGGTTCGGGCATCACGACGGACCGGCGCCCGGCACGGGTCTTCAGGTCACCGGTGATGAGCCCGCCCCGGATGCCACCCGGGCAGTGCTGGGGCTTACGCCCGCACCGCTCGTTGCGAGGGCAGCCGTGCTGCCACGGCTTACGCGCCAGCGAGCGTCGAACCGCGAGGGTCTTTGCTTCCCAGTCGATGTCGTCCCACTGGAGTCCTAACACCTCACCCTGTCGTAGCCCGGTCGCGAGCGCGAGTGCCCACCGTGCGCCGTTGCGGACCTGTGCCGCCGCAGTGAGTACCTGCTGCACCTCTGTCGTGGTCAGTGGCTCCACCTCGGCTGCCTCGTCGGCCGGAGCTTCCGCCAGCCGAACCGGGTTTCGCGAGATGCGCCCCCGGTCGACGGCGGTGTTCAGGCAGGCGGACAGGGTGCGGCGGACGTGCAGGATGCCGCCGGGTGCGTGCCCGCGTTCCCGCATGTCGGCGTAGAGGGACTCGACCAGCTCCGGCGTCAGCTTGTCCAAGCGCACCGGACCGATCACCCGGTCGATGTGCGCGGCGTCGGATCGGTACCCGACGATGGTCTTGGGTCGAACCTTTCCGGCGGATTCTCTTGCGGCGATCCAGGTTTCGAGCCACGCCGCCACGGTGACCCGCCCGCCGTCGGGTAGGGAACCGGCCCGCAGCTCGGCGCGAACCTTCTCGGCAGCCTCCGCCACTTCGGCCCGTGTGCGGCCGCGGATGTGCCGCCGCTTCACTTGCCCGTGGACGGTGACCTGCACGTAGCAGTGCCAGTCGCCGCGCGCCCGGTCGCGCTCCGGGACGGACATCAGGCCGCCCCGTTCAGGAGACGAGCGACGTACTCGTCGGCGGCGACGGCGGGCACCCGTCGGCGCTTGCCGATCTGAATGCTCTTCAGGGCCCCGTCGGCGATCAGAGCGTAGACGGCCGTGCGCGACAGCCCGAGCCGCTCGGCGGCCTGCTCGACGGTGAGCAGCGTCGGGGTGACAGTCGGCGCCGGTGGTGGCGGAGGTTCGGCTGCGATGGCGTCGAGTGCGTCGCGGACGGCGGCCAGCTCGGCGGTGAGCCGGCCGACGGTGTCGGTCAGGATGGACAGTCGTGTGCCGGTCGTGCCGGCTGTGTTCTCGGTCATGGCGTACTCGTGGCGGGCACGACCGAGTTCGTGTGCACGATCTCGTCCCGGGACGTTCCAGGTTGTCGAAAACGCGCACCCAAACGCGCACCCAAGCCCACTTCAGCAGGCGCACGATTGTTCGAGAAATGGGATTCTATCGGGGTGGCCAGGGCCGGGATCGAACCGGCGACCTTCCGCTTTTCAGGCGGACGCTCGTACCGACTGAGCTACCTGGCCGCAGACGATTCCGGGCCCACCGAATTCGGTGGACCCGGCATCGCTGGCGACCCAGACGGGACTTGAACCCGCGACCTCCGCCGTGACAGGGCGGCGCGCTAACCAACTGCGCCACTGGGCCTTGACAACCGCTTCCTTGCTCCGAACACACGGTACCGGAACGGCGCCGAGCGGTCGTACCCCCAACGGGATTCGAACCCGTGTTGCCGCCGTGAAAGGGCGGAGTCCTAGGCCGCTAGACGATGGGGGCCGGGTGGTCAACCCG
>Ga0164242_10000763_pt1 | contig 38643 bp, 29 predicted proteins | sample OricomgcompostMG_FD_108783 | JGI IMG/M metagenome (GOLD analysis project Ga0164242, IMG submission 108783) | Miracle-Growth compost microbial communities from Emeryville, California, USA - Original compost - Miracle growth compost (MG) ... | reverse complement strand
TGCTCCGCAGACACGACGCGCCGCCGCTACGCGGCGGGAACAGCGGCCTGCTCCGCAGGCCGCCGGCCACTCCGTGGCCCAGTGCTCCACTCCGTGGAGCACTTTGTGAAGCCGGCGTGATGGGAACCCGATCGCTCCGCGATCTGCTTCCCATCACGCCTCACCTTGTCTAACTTCCTTACGCTGATCACCCGATGACGGGTCTTCAAGAAGGTACCCGCTCCGCGGGCACCTTCAGGCTAGCTGCATCCGAGGGGCGGCTCGGCAGCGGTGACAAGCTTTCAGGTAGCTCATCTTGAGAAGCAAAAAACTATCCGAGTTTCCGAGAACCCGTGCTCCTCCTCTCGGCGTCAGGGCTGATCATGTCGGATGGGCTAGGTACCGATCCATGCGCCTGTCGGGTCTTGCGCCTACCGGTCAAGCGTTGAAGCTACCCACAGCCATTCAGGTTGCTTTTCTACAGCGACACTTGACTGGGCATCAGGATGAGCTGATCGATCTGCTGCCAGCTGATGGTGGTTCAGCCACGCACGCCAATGCTCGTCTACGGAGTACCGGTGCTTGGCTCCCAGCCCGTAATTGGGAGCAGCCGCCAGCAGTCCCGAGACAGCACTCGCTCTGGAACGGGCGGCCGGGCAGCAGCAGCGGTTCGTCGACATCGATGCGCTGGCGGCCAGGTTGCTGGCCGCAGGGTTCGCCGGACGGCCGATTGTCACGATCGTCCCCGGCCGAGGTCGTCACACGCCGGACAGCGGCTAGGTGGCGGCCCTGACCGGAGAGGAGAATGCCTTCTGCGCCGGCGTCTTCGCAGTCGAGGAGCAGCAGCGACGCGGTGCGTGGTACCTGCCGGAGAAGGTTTCGGTGAAGGCGGGGCCGTTCTCGTCGGGTGAGACCGTCTGTATCGTGGTGGAGCTCTATCGGCATACGCCTGGTTGGAAGGTTCGTGCCGTCGGACAGGGCTACGACACCGGCCTCGCGGGGCTGGCCTGCGACTACGGCATCGACGTGGAAGCCTGACGGTAGCGGCCTGCCCCCGGTACCGTCCTCCCCCTGTGCCCGCGGCCCCGTCGCAGCCATCGAGGTTCAGGCACTCCACTCCGGCGCCGCATAGGTCGGCCCGTGCCAGACCCAGCGGGCAGCGATTCCGAAGTGGCAATACAGGCGTATCAAGCCTGCTTTCGAAGCCCGCCTAGCACCACAGCGCGGACGCTGTGCCGTGGGTCCTTGCTGAGACGGTCCATAAGTTCCGTGATTGCCGGTTGGGCGTCGGGCACTGAGTGAGTGGTCACTGCTTCGGCCAGGGTGCGGCGCACTCGGACGCTCGGGTCTGCGGCCAGACGCGCCAAGGTGTCAGCGAAGCGTTGAGGGTGCTGCATACACAGCACTGCGCTGAGCTGCCGGGCAGAGATATGGCTGTGGTCGGCCAGAGCACGGGGATCGATGTCCGCCGTGACCTCGCGTGGGAGGCGGTTGAGTGCCAGGGCTGCTTCCTGGACCTCTATGGCCTCGTCGCTGCGCAGGAGTTCAACTGCCTGGTCTTTGACCCATTCCTGCTCGTCGGCTGTTGTCGCTGAGGCAGCGGCAAGGCGTAGGCCATGGCCGCGCAGCGATGCGGATCCCAGGTTGATCTTTAGTGCGCTGAGCGGGTGGGGTTGGCCCGTGAACTCGTCGTCGAGTCGGCTTCCGTCGAGCTCGCCCAGGACGAAGGGCTGACTCGCACGGAAGGTTGTGCGCTTGGCCTCTGGTTCCTGGTCGACGACGAGATTGTGGGCGCCGATCAAAGCGTCCTGCCGGTTGGACGCCAGCTCTCGTCGATCACTTGCCACTGCAAGGAGCTTTGCCAGGCAGGCGTGCTGTTCATCGGAGGCCAGGTGACAGACCATGGCCGAGTCAGGAACCATCGAGCTGCCCAGGGACATGGAGTTGGGATCCGGCTCGGGCCGGGCCAGGAGGCGGTCGCGTGCCGTCCTCGCTCGCTCCTGTACGTCGGGATGGTCAGGGTTGACCGCAGCCTGGATCACGTGGGACAGGTAGTGTCCCCGCCTTGCCAGCTCGTCGGCCCGTGTGCGCAGGGTGTTCTGATCGTCATCGCTCAGCGGGGTCCAGGAGACGGTGCCGACAGCCGCGCTGTCACTCTGCGGCCAAGCACCTAGCAGACGCAGCGTCTGGTCCCTGGCGAGCACTTTCAGAGCCTTGTCTGTGTGGACGTCGGCAAGATCGAACAACCTGGTCAGGGCGCGCATGGCGAGCTCTGGGTGTGCCATGGCGATGGCCACGCAGGCAGCCGCGTGCTCGTCGTCGGTGTGGCGGTACTGATGGGGTTCGCGGGGGACGTCCGGGCCGAGCAGGTCCAGCAGGGCTGCGGCCTGTTCATGTGTGCTGCGCGAGGCAAGCGCGCAGGCGCTCTTCGCAGCCTGAATGGCCAGGGACCGCGTAGGCGAATCGACGAGTTCGCCGGCCCTGGCACGTACGGCCAGGTCCAGCATCTCGTCGAACAGCTCGCGGGCTGCCGCATCCTCGCCCAGGTCGGACTGTGCCGCGACCAGGACCGCACGTGAGCGCAGGGTCCACCACGGCTGGCGCACGCCGGGCACCAGAGGAAGCAGCGCATCTCCCATGTTCTTGGCGAGCTGTTCGAGCTTCTCGGTGCTTCCCGCGCGCTGGTAGTAGGCCGCCGCCAAATCGGGTTCGTTGTTGTCGCGGTAGAGGTCGCCGAGGAACGTCACGGCTTCGTTCTCGTCCGCCCAGCTCCCGGTGACCACGCTGTCTGTCAGCCAGCGGCGGGCCGCCAGGACCGCCTCGGTGGGCTTGCCCCGGACCAGTGCCGACATCGCCTGTGCTCTCGGGTCCCGGATGCGGTCCAGCAAGCGGCCGGAGCCCGTCGTGCGCAGCGCCTGCGCGAGGCGGTGTTCGTCGTCGATCTCGGTAGTCCACGGCCCATAGCGTGCGTTGGCCGCGCGGATGGCGTAGAGCCAGTCGGCGGCCTCTTCGGCAAGTCCTGCGTGGATGCCGTCCTGGACAGCGTCCCTCCAGTTCTCCAGGGCTTCCTCCGCCCGGCCTTCGAGGGCGCAGCGTCGTGCCTCGCGAGCACTGACAAGGGCTGCATACCGGCCCTTCATCCGGTGCCGTCTGGCCTCGCGGAGCAGGTCCTGCCGTGGGGCGCTGTCGTATTCGGCTCGCAGCAGGCGCAGGCGCACCACGGTGTCCTGCATCTGTTCCGTTGCCGGCTGCTCTTTAACCTGTGCGAGGGCGTCGCTGATGAGGCCGTCGAGTTCCACGAGCGTGTGGGGCTCGGTCGCGAGCCGGTACTCGGCGAGCATGAGCACCAGAAGCGGTCGGTAGTCAGGCCCTTCTCCTTTGTCGGCTTCCAAAGCCGATGCCAGGCGGCTCATGGTCAGGGGGTGGGCAATGTCCTGGGCGGCCGCGTTGATAAGGGCTGCGTGACGTGCCGTGGCCGACGCCTGTGGTGTGCGGGAGCCCGCCGCGTCGCGAGCGAACTGTTCGAGCTGGTGGGCCAGGATCCTTGCCTGGTCGCTGTCTCCATGGTGCAGTGCGGCTGCCGCGAGTTCGGCCGCCAAGTCGGCAGCCTCGTCGAACAAACCGCCCTCTTGGAGAGCCTCGAGCTGTTTCTTCCGCAGGACAGTGGCATGCCCGCGGAACCCGGCATCGTGCAGCCGGTTCGCCAGATCGCCGTAGAGCGTGGCTGATTCAGCCGGTGCCTCGGCCCTCCTGCTGTCCGCGGCACGCAGCATCGGTGCCACGTCGTCGGTGTTGAGAGGCCCGACGAGGATCCTCTCGGCCTGCTCCTGCCGGTCGGGCGGCGGTGCCGGCACTCCTGGCAGCGGGGCGCCCGTGCAGAAGTCGGTCGCTGTCTCGCGCGTCCAGAACTGGGCGACGATGTCGCCGCAGTAGCGCAGGTGCTGGTTGATCTGCTCGGCCCCCCACAGATCCACGTCAAGATCAGGATATTGGAGCTGGAGCGCGGCCAGCTCGTTGGCCAGCTGCGTGGCCTCAGTGGAGGCGGAGGTCGCCACGATCAGGCGGCCGGCGTCGAAGGGACGCCGTCCGACGGCGAACTTCGCGACCGCCTTGCGCAAGTCCCCGGCGGTGAACGCCGCGTAGTCCTTGCACTGGACGACGGTGTAGGCACCCGTCGGCTCCCGACCGGCCAGGTCGATGCCGTGCTGTGTCTGCCCCTGAACCCCGTAGCGCCGAAAGCGGATGTCCCGCAGGCCCAGAACGCGGCGTGACAGGGCGAGCATCAGCTTTTCGAAGCGATCCCAGCCGAGATGCAGGTCCAGGTCCTCCCCCGGCGGCGTACGACCCGGGGCACCGGCAGGAGGAGGAGTACGCAGGTTCGGATCTCCCGCACACGGCGCCCAGACGTCCGCGGCCGGACCATCGCCGCCAGCCGTCTCCGGCTGTCGCGGCATGTCGGATTCAGAAGGGTTCGGCTGTGTCACGGCTGCATCATCACACCCCGCACCGACAACGCGCGGGGCACGGCAGAATTCTCGAGGCGGCCCTGCTGGCGGCCGCGGCTCGCACAGGCGGTGCCGCTTCAGCCCGGCCGCATTCGCCCTCGCCTGCAGCCCGGTCAGCGCCGCCACCCAGACACCGGTGCGCTGCCAGCGCGGAAGTCCCCGTAGACCGTCTGCTGTTCCTCCCCGCAGGTGTCAGGGCCAGGGCGCTCGTCGACAGCCGTAGACATGTGTGCGGGCGCCCCGGCCCGCGAGTACCGGCTCCCCGATCCAGGCCGTTCGACACCGCCACCCTCGGCCACGCCGCCGCACGCCACCACATCGAGATCCTCGGCCCGCCCCCGAGCACCACCACCGAGACAGGTGCTGGAACGCCCGACGGAGCAGGCCGGCGCTGATGAGTGCGTTCAACGGCACGCACGGGAACCAAGGCCAAAGCGTCCCACCTGTCTTCCTGCCCGGGGAACCGAGCCCGTTGGCGACCGGCTGTGGCCCCCAGCGACGCACCGATTCCACGTTCCATCGGTCGCTCTGAGGAGCGGCTGGTGGCCGTGTCGTGGTAGCCGGGCGCGTCGGAGACGACGGGGGCGTGCAGCTGAGTAAGGCGCTGACGCTCAAATGGGCGTCGGAGCCGCGGCGGACGCGCAGTTGACGACGATGGGGCCAACTGGCTGATCATGGACGGCGCAGGGTTCCAGCCGCACCTCAGGCATCAGCCGTCGCAGTACGGTGCCCCCTTCTCGCGCACGGTCACCAGCGCCCGGCTGTGCGGGGGCAGGGTGAAGGCGCAGATCGCGCGGACCAGGACCTCCTGCCGTGAGCGGCTCCAGCTGACGTCGATGGTGAGTGTCGCGATCTGCCGCTCGGGCTTGGGGGCGTCGGCAGCCCTGGCTCGGGGCGCGCCCAGCAGACAGAGGACGAGCGATAACAGCAGCAGGCTCGTGCTCGCTCTGAGGAACGCTGCTACCGGCACGCGGCCGCCTGCCGAAGGCCCCATGGGCCCACCCCCACCCCTGCGTTGCGCTTCCCTCGCCCGGCGTCCGGAGTCCCCCGTCTGGCGGTGATCGGACTCGACGATGATGGCCCTGCTCGTCCCCGTCCGGGGGGTCTTCAGCGGAAGACGCGCAGAAGACGATCGCGAAGCGCTATCGGCAGGATGGGACGGCGGGCCTCCGGGGTTCGGGCCCTGGACGTCAGCGGGTCCGGGACTCGGTGTCGCTGGGCCCGTCGAGGAGCGAGAAGTCTAGGCCTACGATCACGTCTTCCAAGCTGGCGTCGGTGCGGTGGGCCATGTGGTCGCGCAGGTCCTCCCAGAACGTGGACCAGTCCGTGAACAGTTCTTGTCCGGCTCCGTCGGTGCGCCACCTCGTCAACAACCGTAGCGGGTACGGCCACTCGTCCTCGTAGATGTCGGCGAGGTCGAATTCCGACAACTGGTGGACGAGTTGCCCGATGCGTTCCTGGGGCTGGCCCATGCGGTCGGCGACCTCGGCAAGTCCCACGACGCGCTTCTGGGCGACAAGCCAGGCGAGCAGTTGGCGGCCCGGCAGAGTGAGTCCGCGGACGGTCTCGGCCAGCGCGTTGACCCTCGGAACGAAGAAGTCGTCGTCTTCCTGGGTCCACCCCTCCTGTTTCCAGTCGGCCGGGGCGAGGGCCTCGACGGTGGTGCACGGGATGAGGACGTTCGCCGCGGTGAGGTCCCTGACGGGCAGCTCGGCATGTGCGGGGCCGGCTTCCAGGCGCAGATCCTTGATCGCTTTTTGGATGTCCGCCAAGGAGAACCAGCGGTGCCCGGCGATTACCTGACAGGCCACCCAGTCGGCTCCGACGTGGATCGCCTTCTCGTTGGACTGCAGCCCCGCTGCCAGCATCAGCGTCTGTAGGTGCACTCGGAGGTGTGCCACGTCCCGCGCCAGGTCGAAGCGCAGCACCTGCAACAGTTCCAGCAGTTGCTCTTCGCTCAGCCCTGCTCCTTTCGCCCAGCGCTTGCGTGCCTGACCCCTTTTCGAGTTCGGGCCCTGCTGTGCGGCCTTCGGCAGGAGCAGCTGGGTCTCGGATCTGCGTAGTTGGACCAGTGGGTCCGCTGCGTCTGGGGACCGGTTGGTCAGCAGTGCGAGATCGACCGGAGCCCCGTCCTTGGTGAGCTGCTGCCATGCCGACGCCAGCTTGTGCAGGATCGACGGGCCTCCCCGATGGCTGGGTTTGAGCAGGCATTCCTCGTTGACCGGTGTGGAGCTGTCCGTTGCGTACTTGACCTGCATGTAGGTGTGGGGCGGTTCCTTGCGGTACAGGACGACGTCGTCCACGTTGCCCACCCCGGTCACCTCAACCCCGACCGCCATCACGGGGTTCGGCGCATCCTGGGCTGCGTTCAGCACGGCGGTGACACAGCCCTGCCAGGCGACCAGCCATTGGTAGCGGTCGCCGGCGATACGGACACCCGTCGGACCCGGGGCAGGCAGTTCAGACACAGAGCACGGTCTCCCGTTAACGGCCGCCATGTCGCAGCCACCGGACAGATCATCCTATGTGCGCGCTCCCCCGTCGCCCAACGAGCAAGAGATCGCAGGTCTTGGAACAGCAGGCACGGGGCTTGGAGGTCAGGGTTCGATGAAGGGCAGAACCTGGCGTGCAGTTTGGTCTGCAGGTTGATGTCGCTGGTGGCGATGTACCACGCGGAGCCGGGGTGGCGGGACCGCAGGAGCAGGGTCGAGGCGATGAACCGGTCGTCCGGAACGTCCAGGTCGAGCCAGTCGGGCAGCGCGTCGGACTTGGGTTCGATGTACTCGAAGACCGCGTGGACGTCACCGGCGACCCGGACTCCGCGGGTGACGTCGCCGTTGGTGCGCAGTCCTTTCAGGCGGCGGTCGGCTTTTGGCCGCCTCGCGCAGGACGTCGGTCCGGCCGGCGCGCTTTTTGTCGTCGAGTTCGCGCAGCACGACCGGCAGCAGGTGTGCCATGTAGCGGGGACCGATCTGGTCGGTGCAGGCGGCGAGGTCGGGGTTGTCGATCAGCGCGTTGGTGTCGACGGTCAAGCGCACCGGCCACGGGTCCGTCGGCAGCAGGTCGGTCAGGCTCCGCAGCTGTGGATGGATGCCTGTAGGAGGTTCACCGCCTCCGGCATGTGCTGCGGGATGGTCCAGTCGTCCCAGGTGCCTTCGCGGACCAGCCAGCGCTCCAGATGCTCCAGGCTCTCCTGGAGCATCTCTGCCGTTTCGGGAGTCGGGTGCAGGAACAGCAGCCGGAACCGAGGCTCCCAGCTTCGCAGGCGCTGCAGCAGGTCCATCCGCTGGGTCTCCAGCGCTGGCCCGCTCGGTGCCCAACCCCAGTCTGCTGCGGTCATGATGATGACTTCATAGCTGCCGGGCCGGTTGGGGTTCACATACTGGATCTCGGAGGCATCCAGCACGGCAAGGTAGTCCCGCTCGATCGCGTCGAGCTGCTCCAGCAGGCGCTCTCGGTAGGTCGGCGGGAGAGACTTCTTCTGCGGCATCCACCGATGATGGCCCATCCCCCTGACATCCCTCGCCCTGCCCTGTCCTGCCACCGGGAAAGCCCTGCACCAGGGCCCCGTTAGGGACCGGGCGCCCGCCGTCATGTACGGCTCGCGCCCGTCGTCCGGAGGCCTTTTGGATCGGGAGCTTCGACACCTGTGTTCTCGCATCGGGCATCACTGTCGCGCTGCAACGCGGCCGGCCGTCTTCGATCCTCGGCCTCCGTGGTTTGACCTGGATCAACGATCACGCCAGCGTGTGAGGCGCTCGCTTCGTCTCCTCCGCCGCCTCGCGGGCGAAGCGGCCGTTGCCTGCCCGATGTGCTGTGCGCCGTCCGGGCGCTGTTACCCGGATGCGGGGGACGTCCAGTCCGCCTGGAGGATCTGCGCCATCAAGTCGTCCTGCTCCTGGGTGAGTTGGCCTGCGGTGCGCCGGGTGCGGGCCTTGCACAGCCACGGTCCGATCATGATGCGTTCTCCGTCGACGTCGATCCACTCCCGTGCGCCGGGCGGGCGGTCCCAGTGCTCGACGAAGAGGCGCAGGACCTGCGCGCTTTGTTCGAAGGAGCGGCGGGTGCGCTTCGTTGCGGGCCCCGTCGGCTTGGCAGGGGGCAGGGGGGTGGCGGGGGTCAGCCGCAGGGGGGTGAGGAGAGCGCGTTGGGCGGGGGCGAGGCGGTCCCAGGTGGAGAGTTGACGGTGCAGCCAGCTTCCCACTTTCACGTCGTCGATCACGGTGTCACGGTGCAGAGTGTCCGGGCTGTGGCCGGCTTCGATGTGGCGTCGCAGGAGGTGGTACTTGCGGTGCCAGTCCGGGCCGTGCGGGAGGGTCCAGTGGGGGTCGAGGGCATCCAGCCGGGCCAGGCGGCCGGGATCGAGGCGGTTCTCGCGGGCGAGGGCGCGCTGGGCGACGAGGAAGCGGCCGCCGGGCTGGTGCTCAGGGATGGCGAGGTGGCCGTGCTCTGCGTGGAAGGCGGTGACGGTGGTGAGGTTGCCCTGCCAGGCGGCTTCGTGGTCGTCCCAGATCATGCCGAGCGCGTCGAGCTCGGCGATCCAGTCCTCGGTGAGGAGGCCCTGCTTGCGGGCGGCGCGCTGGCCGGTGACGAAGGCGCCGAGCCGGTAGCCGTAGGCGTCTTCATAGTCGGTGGGCACGCGCAGGTGGCGGTGTTCGGCGTGGAAGCGGGTCGCGGCCGCCAGGCCCGCCCGGCGTGGAGCGGAGAGGGCGGCGGCGTCGGCGGGCCAGGCGATCAGGTCCATCGCCCGGGCGATGCTGTCGGGGTCGAGGGTGAAGTCGAAACGGAAGCGGCGGGCCAGGAGCGTGCGGGTGCCTTGATCCAGGCGGTGTTTAGCGGTGGTGCGGGGGGCGCGGGCGGCGATGGTCTGGTCGTGGTGGCGTAGGGCTGCGGTGACGAGCCAGAGGGCTTCGTAGGGGGTGCCGAGGAGGTCGGTGGGGTCGGCGCCTTGGGGGATGTAGGCGGGGATGACGAGGCTGGCGCACTTGGTGTCGACAGTGGGGGGTTTACGCAGGGCGCGGCCGAGGGCCTGGACGATGCGGCGGACGCTGGCGGTCCGGTCGGCGAAGACGACGGCGTCGACGGCGGGCAGGTCGACGCCCTCCCCCAGGACCTGGGCGTTGGTCAGCACGGCGCGGTCGGCGGTGGCGAAGTCGGTCAGGATGTCGTGGCGCTGGCCGGGGTGGTGGGTGCCGTTGATCGATTGGACGACCAGGTCGTGTGCCCAGGCGGGGCGTTGGTCGTCGGTGAGGGTGCGCAGGGTGTGGGGGAACTGGCGAGCGAAGTCGGTGGCGTCGGCGACCTGCTGGAAGTAGACGATCACGTGATGGAGGTCGTGTTCGGTCATCGCCTTGAGGACCGCGAGGTGCAGTGCGGTGGTGCGGCGGGCGGCCGGGCCAAAGCCAGAGTGAATGTCGGGGGTGGTGAGCACGGTACGCAAGTGGCTGTCGGTGATCGTGGGGACGACCAGCCGGTAGTCGGCGAGGACGCCGTCGTCGATGGCGTCCGCGTGGGTGTACGTGTGCAGACGGGGACCGAAAGTCTTGGCGTCCGCCATGGAGGCAACGAGGGTGGGGGCGTCCCAGGCGGGAGTCGTGGCTGCGGTGCGTTTGGGCTGGGCGCGGGTGGTGGGTGCTTCCGTCAGGCGCGGCGGGTCCCATTCGTAGGGGGTGGCGGTGAGGTAGAGGCGGCGGTCGGCTCGGATGCGGGAGCGGTCGTGCAGGACGGTCCAGTCCTTGTCCCAGCTTCCCGCGGTGCGGTGTGCCTCGTCCACGATCAGCAGGTCGAAGGTCGGCGCGGGAGCGGAGGTGTGCTGGGTCTGTTCGATCTTCGGGAGGGAGTCGAGGGTGACGAAGACGGTGGCGCGCTCGTGGCGGGCGAGCCAGTCCGCCAGGAACTGCGGGTTGTTGGTGCTGTGGACGGCTGCTCCGGCCAAGACGGGGTGCTTGGCGGCGGCCAGGGAAGAGACGGCCATCATCGGTTCTTGGCGGTGGTCGTTGCGGCCTGCCTGGGCCCACTGTGAGATGAGGTCCAGGGTCGGCACAGCGACCAGCAGGTACCGGGCGTCCAGGGCTTCGGCCGTCCGCAGCGCGGTGAGTGTTTTTCCTGTGCCGCAGGCTGACACCATGTGTCCGCGGGTGTGTGTGCGTGCCAGGTGACGTGCTGCGCTGTCGACCGCCTGCTGCTGGTCCGGGCGTAGTGGGAGCGGGGCGGGGCGGGTGCGGGAGGCGGTGACGGCGGCGATCTCGACGATGGGTTGTTCCTCGGAGGGCATGGCGCAAGATCCTCAGCGCGCGATGGCGCGGTGGCCGGCGAGATCCATCGTGTCGGGTGTCCTTCGTTGCGGGGCCCGGTCGGTGGGCGTGGGTCGTGTCGTGCAACGTTAGGGGATGTCGTGGGGCTGGTATGGAGGCTAGGCGAACAGGGCTTGTACGAGGACTGCTTGGAGTCTTCCTTCTTCTAGGGCGGTCGTGATCTCGGCTGCGGAGGGATCTCCGGTGAGGCCTGTGCACAGGACCGCGCAGGTCTCGTTCTGGACCATCTTCCACATCGCGTCGGACAAAACGGTGGGCGGGACGCGGAAGGTCGGCGTCTCTTCAGGGGTGGGCCCTCGTAGTAGAGGCCCCTGAAGGTGCGGTCGCTCGGGGCGAAGACTGCCTTCCACTTCTGGTGGGCCTCGGGGATGGTGTCTCCCCGCCAGGTCGGCCAGGTGAGGCGGCTTTGATCGAACTCGGTCTCGGCCGGGTCGGTGACGGTGCTCAACACGATCACGATGACGCTGGTGCCCAGAATGACTTCGTTGACGAGTTCGGTCAGGCGGTTGACCTGTACTTGCGAGCTGGGAAGCGTGACATGCGTGAGGCTCATGTTGAGGACGGGCAGTCGGCCGGGTGATTGGGGTGGTGTCGTCATGAGGCCGGAGTACTCCTGATTGAAGACTTTCGGTTTTTCCTGCTCACGGGCTGCGGTGCGTGGTGTGGTCGGCCGGGTACTGGGTTTTCGGGTCAGGCGCGCCGGCCATCTGTCGGTACACACGGCGGTTCAGGGGGTGCTGTGCCGGTGGCGTGAGGTCCAGCGCATGTCGAGGGCTTCGAGAGCGTCCAGTTGTTCTCGGGAGAGGGTTTGCGGGGCGCGGCGTTTCTCGGCGATCCACCTTCCCAGGGCGAAGGCGGGGCCGTCCTCGCAGGTGTAGTTGTGGGGAACGTCCAGGTGATGGTGGCGGCGGCGGTAGGTGTAGGCGGCCCGGAGTCCTCGGGCGAAGGCCCACTGGGAGGCGCCGCGGGGGCGGCGCAGCAGGAGGGCCAGGGGGTGGTCGATGGGGAGGTCGCCCAGGAGGTGGTGCTGGTAGGGCTCGAGTCTGTCGAGGTTTTCGATCTGCTGGGCCAGCCATTGGGTGAGTGGAGGGACGGTACTGGTGAGTTGGTGCGGGCTGGGGAAGGTCAGGGTGTTGTCGCGGGCGGCGGCGCGGGCGCAGGCGTAGGTGCGCTTCCATTCGGCTTTGCCTTTGGCGTTCCACCAGGGGTAGATCTCGTTCAGGGCCCGTTGGTAGCAGTGGGGCAGGCGGCGGGTGTTGGCTTCCTTTCGGCGCTCGGCGAGCCAGCGGCCCAGGTGCAGGCCTTGGTGGTGTTCGGCCCACCGGGGTGCGAGGTGTCCGTGGCGGGTGACGTAGTCGCGGGCGATGAGGAGCTTGCGCTCGATGCTGTGCGGAGGGTGCTCCCAGATCATGTCGAGGGTGTCCAGTGCGGCGATGCGTTCGGGCAGGAGCAGGCCGTTCTTGCGCATGGAGCGCTGCACACCGACCCACCAGCCGAGGTGGAAGAAGCCGTCGTGGAGGTAGAGGCTGGGGACATCGAGGTGGCCGTGTTGGGTGTGGAAGTCTGTGGCGACCTCGAAGGCGGCCTCCCATACGCGGTTGGGGGCCATGACGTCGTTCAGGTCGAGGACGGGGATGATCTCGTCGGCGCGTTCCGGGGGCGGGGCGAGCTGGGGGGCGGTGGCGTCGCTCGGATACCGGAAGTGGTCGACGAGGTGGAAGGTGTGCTCGTCGTAGACGTCGAGGTCGATGAGGACCCGGTAGATCAGGTGGAAGGCGCTTTTCTTGACTGCCTCTTCGAGGGTTTCGCCGGGGGCCATGTAGATCGGGATGACGATGGTGGAGATCTTGTTGTCGCCGGGAGTCTGGCGCAGGGCGCGGCCGATGGACTGGACGATGTCGATAGTGCTGGTCTTGGGGTGCGCGAACAGCAGGGAGTCGATGGCGGGGATGTCGACGCCTTCGGCGCAGCAGCGGCAGTTGGTGAGGACGGCCCGGCGGGGCGGCTGCTGTGAGGCGGGGGTGTTGAGGGGGATGTCGGCGAAGGCGGTGTAGTTCTTGTGGCGTTCGAAGGGGGTCTGTCGGGAGCTGACGGTGCCGACCTGCAGGGGGGTGCGGTAGGCCGGGGGCATGAGGGCTGCGGTCTCGTGGAGTGTTTCGGCAAAGACGTCCGCCGCGTCGATGCAGGGGTGGAAGGTCAGGGTGCGGCGCAGGTCGTAGCGGTGCTGCGCGACCAGTAGAGCGACTTGAGCGGCTGCGGCACGGAGGGCTTCGCCGGTCCAGGTGTTCGCGGGAAGCCGGTTCAAAAGACCGCGCAGGTCTTCGTTTCTGATGACGACGCCGGCGATGCGGTAGTCGGCGAGGAGTCCCTCGTCGATCGCTTCCCTCAGGGAGATGCGGTAGACGACGGGGCCGTAGATGCTCTCGTCGTCCATGGAGGCGATGACGGTGTTGGTGTTGATGCCTTTGGCGCGGGCCTTCTTCTCGTCGAAGACACGGGGCGTCGCGGTCATGTAGAGACGGTGGCGGGCGGGCAGCTTGTCGTCGTGGTGGACGCGGGCCCACGGTTTGTCGTAGTCGCCGGCGGTGCGGTGGGCTTCGTCGGCGACCACGACGTCCCAGCGGGGCAGGTGGAAGTCGCGGTGGGCTTCGAGGACCTTGTCCAGGGAGTCGTAGGTGCAGAAGACATTGAGCGGTCCGTGGGTGTCGGCTGCCTGCCCGGCCAGGTCGTCGGCGGTGTCGACCATGGTGAGGATGCCGGCCAGGTACGGGTCAGCCGGATTGTCCGAGGAACAGACGCCGAGGTAGCGGCCGGGACGTCCTTCGCTGTGCCATACCTTCGCGGTCTGCTCGAGTAGTCGCAGTGAGGGCACGAGGACCAGGGAGACGCCTTCGGGCGTTGTCTCTTGGACGATGTGCAGGGCCACCAAGGTCTTGCCGGTGCCGGTGGCCATGATGACGGTGGCGCGGCGGTAGCCCTCGATGAAGCTGCTCACGACGGTGTCTGCGGCACATTGCTGGCGTCCGCGCAGACGGGTCTTCAGGCGAGGGGCTGGAGCGGGAGCGGTCAGGTCCGGGCGGGTGCGCGTCGTCGTGGCCATGATCCTCCCCCGGTGACGGTGTGCACGTGCACCTGGTTCACAGGGTGAAATGGGTGTGCTGGGCCATGGCTGGGCGTTTGCCGGGGTTCACTCGAACGAGTGCTGGCGCTCTTGACCGGCCTCCGGCGGACCGGTCACGGTGGGCGTGGTGGCGGCTTCAGCGGAAGGGCAGCGGTGCTGGACGATCCCGGCCTGTACGGGCCTCACATGCCGCTGCCGCTGCGCGTGCAGCCGGTGCCGGGTGAGTCGACGGGGTCGTTCGTGAACCGGCTCGCGCACGCCAACGGCCTGAGCCTGGCTGCTTTCCTCGACCGGGTCGGACAGGGCGAAGCATCCGCGGACCCCGGACGGGTGGAGAAGTACCCGCAGTCCACCGAGATGTACATGAACGAGGCAGGGCTGCGCTACCTGGCTGTCCTGGCCGGCCGGTCATCCGGTCTTCTGCAGCAGGATCTGCCCAGCCTGAACGCAGACCAGCTGCTGGCAGGCGGCGAGGACGAAGAGGCGGAGTGGAGGTGGCCCTGGGAGCCGCTGACCGGGCACCTCGTGCGGTACTGCCCGCTCTGCGGTGATGACCTGGGGGTGGGCGAGGCGGTGTGGCTGATGTCGCCGGACAGCTGGCAGGTGTGCCTGCGGCACGGCTACTGGTCGGACGACTCACGCGGCCGTGGTCCGGACTGCGTGTCGCTGGCCGAACTGCCCGAGACGGTGACGGCGCACCGCGTGCGGCAGCAGCTGGCCGAACAGTGGGGGCTGGCCGGTGAGGAGCTGTTCGCTGATGCCTTCCAGGTGGCGGTGTACTGGTGGACGCGGATGCCGGACACCATGTGCTGGGTGCGGCGGGCTTGGACGGCTGGGCTGGATGCGCGGGAAATGCGGGCGGCCCCGCTGGTGATTTACCCGGAGGCGGCCGAGCTCGCGCGCGCCATGGTGGACTTCGAACGCGCGGGGCAGCGGGATACTGCGGACCGAACCCGATGGCTTGACGGCGTGGAGCAGTTGATGTCCGGGCGGGGCGTGGACATGGCTGAAGGGCGTCAGGCGCTGCTGGTGTGGCTGGGACGACATCGCATGGGGCCGCCCGAGCTGGCCCGTCCGGCGGGCCCACGTCGCCTCGCGCTGGCTCTGGGGCACAACAAGATCGCGTCCCGGACGGGTTCTGTGAGCCAGCGCTCGTGCCTGCCCTGGCAGTTGGGCATGGCAGCTGCCGACATGTAGGCCACATACGGGTGGAGGGCTTCGAACCGTACGGTTCGAAGCCCTCCACCCGGTAGTAGCGGGGACAGGATTTGAACCTGCGACCTCTGGGTTATGAGCCCAGCGAGCTACCGAGCTGCTCCACCCCGCGTCGGTGCACACCACCGTACGCCATGGCGGCGTGCGCTGGAGACCATTATGGGCCGGGGCCGTGTGTTCTGGATCTTTCTGGCCCTCGAGGTCGGCCTGACCTAGCCGTAGTTGCGGCGTCCGGCACGCTGGCCCCGCTCATCGTCCAATTTCCCGGTCCTGAGCCTGTTGGTCCGGCAATGGGATACTGGCTCGCCATGACACTGGCTCACGCCGCCGGCAGCCGGCCCGTCGTGGATGTAGACAGCCCCGCCACTTGGCCCGGGCCGCTGGCAGATCTCATCTACAAGATTGCCGACGAAGCCGAACTGGACGAGCCGGAGCTGTACGTCGACTTGGAGTTGGAGGACAGGGAGGCGCAGATCCTCGACCTGCTCCGCGGCCACCTTCTGCAGGCGCAGCACTGCACCAGGCTGCTCGACCACGAGGCCGATGCGATGCGTGCCCATGGCCTGCGCCCCCTGAATGCCGCACTGGTTGATGACCGCCTGAACCAGGCCCATGAGCGGGGCTATCTGACCGCCGCTGAGCGGGAGATACTGCGCTCCCACAGCATGGTCGCCCCGGGGAAGCAGAGGATGGGCATTCGAGAGGGTCAGGTCTGCCTGACCCTCTCGGCCGAGGCCACCGCCCACGACATCGACGGGGCATGGCGGCTGCTGTCCTTCTGGGGCGGCGAGGCGATCTACTGGCAGCACTGCGACAACCCTGACGGTGTCGCTCAGAGACTGCGTTGCCTGGGTCGGCCCGCACTGGTCACCGCTTACGTGGACATCGCCAGTCCCGGCAGGCACCTCGTCTTCAAATCGGTGGTGCACACCTTCGTCGGCAAGGCCATCGGCTACACCCCCGCCAACGCCGACGTCCTCTACCGCAATGCGATCCCGCCACAGCACATCGAGTCCATCGCCTTCCCCGGCGATCCCGCCTACGACCGGCTTCCGGGCCTGCCCACCGCGTGATTGACCGCTCTGATCGCCCCGGTGGTACGTCCGGCGTCCGTCCCCTGGGCCGAGAGGGGCGGCTTCTACGCGGCGAAGCCGATGTTTTTGACGTATTCGTACTGGCCCCATTGGGAGCCCAGGTCGGGCAGGACATCGGCGGTCCAGACGTCGTCCAGGCCTTGGTGGTCGCCGGCCGCCCAGGATCCGACGATCTTGTCCCAACGGCGCACGTTCATCGTCCGATGTGCCACCACCCGCTGAAGCTGGCGCGCCACGCCGGACTGGTCGAGGGGGTGGATCTCCACGCGAGTGCCGCGGCCCTCGCGGTTGAGGCGGGCGGTGAGGTGGCGGGCGACGTTGCGGCGCCGCACCGCCCGGTAGGCGGCGTCGATGCGTTCCAGGTTGGCCTTCGACGGATGGCGGGTGCCCTGCATCCACGCCTTCAGCGTCCGGTCGCTCACGGTCAGTCCGGCGTCCTTAGCTGCCTGCCAGGCCCTGTCCGACGTCGTCAGGTAGTGCAGGCGTGCCATCAGGCCGCGCCTGGCGGTCACCGGGGTGACGATGTGAGCGGCGAGCCGGTCGAGCTGGCGGGCGACGGCTTCGCTGCCCTTGATCCCGCTCGCGCCGAACTTCCCGAAGTCGATGTTCTTCTCCGGCATTTACTGCTCCTGCCCCGTGCCGGCTTCTGTGCCGGTCCCGGCGGTGTAGGTGTCTTTGACCTTGACCTCGGTAACCGAGCGGCCTTCGGGGAAGACACGGCGCCAGTCTCCGATGATGTGGAGTTCGTCGGTTCCCATCGCCCGTACGACCGTCAGTCCCGCGTCGTGGGCCTTGAGCGCCTTCATCCAGAGGTTGGCGAAGGCCTGGGAGCGGATGATGTGCATCCAGTCCGGGCGGTAGAGCTCCCGGTTGTAGTTTGACTCCCCCATCGTGGACACGAACTTGGAGTACATCGCCTTCACGTATTCCAGCGTCAGCTCGTCGCCGTCTGCGATCGCGGTGTCGCGGGCGTCCTTGAGGGCGATCCGGAACTTCTCCAGGAGGTTCTCGGTGGCGCCCGAGGCGTACGAATCGTGGATCTCGGGCGGCTCGCACAGACGGTGCTTGGGGCCGGACAGGCGCAGCAGCAGGCGCAGGGTCGGTTCGGTGACCCACAAGGGGCCAGGTTCGTCGCGCTGGCCGATCGGGTTGGGCAGCACCGCATCGTGCTCCCAGGCGGGCGGGGTGATCAGGTGGACTCCGGCGCGGCGGCGGTCGTGTGCGAAGCCCGTGGAGTGTTCCAGCTGGCCGAGCGGGAGGTGGGTCTTGAGTGCGCTCAAATAGGCGCCGTTGATGTCGAGCGCGGTGACGTCGTGCTTCCCGGGCGGCAGTTCGGGCCGCGTCCACTTGGGGCGGGCTTCCCAGATCTGGTCGGCGCCCTTGGACGTCGGCTTCTTGAGGATGTCGGGGATCCAGGGGTGGGCGATCACGTCGTAGCGGGCGCCCTTGCGGGTCTCGTCCAGCAGGCGCATCGCGTCCGGGATGGCCCGCTTCAGCAACGCGGCGCTCGCGGCTTCGACATCGCCCTGGTGCTCGGCGAGCGCGGCGCGAACCGCTTCGTGGATCAAGTCGGCCGGCCCGGACGGCTCCTGGAACGCCCGCCCGCGCGGGGTCGCACGCTTCCCGCCGGCCGGGCGGGGCAGGCGTGCTGTGCGCGGCTCGTGGGCCTGGGCAGACGGCGCGGCGGGCGCGGGTGTCGGGGTTTCGACAGGGGGCGCCTGGCAGTCGGAGGGGTCCAGGTGCTGAGCGAACCCCGCCACGCGTTGTTCGGCGGGATGGCCGCACAGCACACACGGCTCGGGCACGGCGAGCAGTTCCACCTCGTCTTCGTCCTGGCCGACTTCCGGCGAAGACGTGGAGGTGACGGCCGCCGCAGCAGCGCCTGACGCCATGGGCTGCTCGGCCAGCTCCGCCCTGTTCTCCGTATCGGTGGCGAGCTTGGCGTTCAGTCCGTCCAGCAGATATGCGTACTTGACCCGGGCCTCGCCGACAGGGTCCCGGCCGCTCTCCCATCCACTGAGGGTGGACGGGCTCACGCCGAGCGCGCGTGCCACCTGAGCCTTGGACAGCCGGGCCCGTTCCCGCAGCTCGCGGCGCACCTGGCAGGGCGGAAGTTGTGCCTGCGGGCCGACGGCGTCGAGCAGCGAGTCGATCGCGTCGAAGTCGCTCACCGGCTCGTCCCCTTCGCCTCGGCCCGGGCGGAACGGCGCCTGTCGGCGGGCAGCACCTCACACGCTCTGGTCGGACCCGCCAGCAGGTCCAGCGCGCCGATGCCGTAGTGCTCGGCCAGGACATCGACGTCACGCAGGCTCCATGAGACGGCACCCGACTGTCTGCGCGACACCTGTGTCTGCGTCAGTCCCAGCACCCCCGCAACCGACCGCTGCGAGTCACCCGTCACCTGCATCAACGCGGCCACCGTCAGCCGCAACGACTCCTCCAAGGCCAATCCCACACCCCCAATGTACCCGATTCGATGCAACTTTCGCATGAGAATTAGCTAATTGCTATCAGCGATGCATACAAGCTTCACCTGCTCAGAGCCGAGGGCTATGGCGGTCTCTCGCCCGGGCCGACAGGTCAGCGATGAAGACCGCTTTACTCACGCGGAAACCGGCGGGCCGCGCGCCGGGCGCCCCGCCTCGCCTGGCGTGCCTCTTCAACCGCCCGATCGGACAGGCACCGCGGGCACACGAGGTCCAGGACACGGCGGCGCAGGGCCCGGCGCAGCCGGGGTCCGGGAGGTAGCGGCCACCCACGGCAGTGACGGTGCACCGTACGCGCGCGGGTACCCAAGAGCGCAGCGACCACAGAGGCGTTGCCGGCGTAGGCGGTCAGGAGGAATGCCATCTGCGCCTGGTGGCCTGCCGGGAACCGCGCGGCCAACTCGGCCTGCTCTTCCGGGTGGAGGAAGGCGTCGTGGCGCTCGCAGCGCGGCGCCTTCCTGCTGTTCCGGGCGATGCCCGGCGAGCTGATGTTCACAGCTTGAAAGCCTGCCCGGGGCCGTCTGTGGACAGCGGGCGGCCGGTGGGGCCGTTCCGCATGCGGCGGGTGACAGGGCCTCCCGTGCGTCACCCGGGCTGGTGCCGACTGGCTGTCCGCACGGTGCACAGGTTGGCGTCCGGGTTACCTCCTGTGCCGTTGTGGCGCGATGATGAAGTTGCGGTGCGGCAGAGGTGGCCGCGCGTACAGCCCTCTTACGTTTGCGGAGTCACCCGTGTACGAGACTGCGAGAGCCGCTCTGCAGGAGCTCGAGAACGATCAGGTCCTCGAGCGGGTGGCGTTGCATGTGCTGCGGGTTCGTTTTCCGCAACTGCGGATCACCAGTTCCACAGGGGATCTGGGCCGGGATGCGTTCGACCGTCCCTTGTTCGGCGAGAACGACCAAGTCGTGCTGTGGGCGAGTCTGCAGCAGCGGTGGACGGACAAGCTGAAGTCCGAGCTGGTGAAGAACGCCAAGCACAGCAGGCGGGCCAAAGCGATCTACGTGATGAACCGCTCGACCAACGAGATCACCAAAGAGAGGTGGAGACAGAAAGCACGCACAGAGTACGGCGTTGAGATGGAGATCGTCACTCTGGCTGAACTGGTCATCGAACTGGAGACAGACGGCTTGCGGTGGGTGGCCGAGCTCGAGCTCGGTGTGCGTCCGCGGGCTCCGCGCAGGCTGTCGACGTGGGCGCAGTACATCGACGCCCTGTCCGTGTCGGTGCCCGGGATGACCGCGCCCTTGGTGGGACGCGAGGCGGAGATGCAGGCGCTCAGAGCGGCATTGGCTGACAGGAATCCGGCAGCGCGGGTCGTGATGGTGGAGGGTGCGGGCGGGGTCGGAAAGACCCGTCTGACGATCGAGGCGTCGAAGTCGGTGTCGGCGGTGCTCGTCGCCCCCACGGGTGTGTCGTTGGAGGCCGGCGCGTTCACGGAAGCGCCGGTCGATGCTCCCCTGGTTGTTCTCATTGACGATGCCGACCGTGCCCCGGATCTGAGCGGTCTTCCCGCGCTCCTGCACGACGGCCGTTTCGACCGTGTGCGTCTTGTCCTGACAGTGCGGCCCGGCCGTCACCTGGGGGTGCTGCAGCGCTGGAACATCGAACGCTGGGGCGGTGCTGTCGTCCCGCTTCGCTCCCTGGACAGAGGAAGCATCGACGCGCTTGTCACCGGGCGGGGGATCCTGAATCCGGCCTTCCGTGAAACCGTCATCAATCTGGCTCAGGGCAACCCGCTCATCGCTCATGCGGCCTGTGAAGCGGGGCTTTCCGCAAACCGGTTCGACTGGCCGAGCGCGGCCGATCTGCTGCGGGTCACCGTCGGGAGGCGTCTGCCGGCCGACGACCCCGCACAGGAGCACCGGGCCGCGGCGGTGGCGCTGGCGGTGCTGGGCACGGTCACCAGTGGGGAGGATCTCGCCGTGCTGGCTGGTGCGGTGTCGACGCTTCCGCCGGAGCCGCACCGGTTGTCCGTCCTGCTGGATGAGCTGGCCGATGCCGGGCTGGCCGATTCTTCGCCGTACTCGGTGCGCCCTGCCCTGCTCGCCCCGGTTCTCCTCGCCGACGCGCTCGATCCTCACGCCCGGGTCCGGTTGGACGTGGACCGGGTGCTGCAAGCGGTGGTGGGGATGGCCGGGCTCGAGCTGAACGGGCAGCCCGTCATGTCCGCTGACCGGCACCTGGAATTCGGGGCGTCCCGGCTCGGTCCTCAGCTGAACGTCCTGGCCCAGGCAGCACACGACCGGGCAGACCATGTGGTGGGGGCTCGGCTGGCTGCGGCTGTCCGCGCACTGCTGCCGTCCGAGGCGCATCTGGGCGAGTGGGCGGCTGTAGTCGGCCTAGCCTGTGAAGTGGCCGTGGCCGCCCCCACTATCTTCGCGGACCTGCACGAGACGCTGGTGAAGCGGTGGCCGCCGGATCCTGCACCCCGCTTGCTGGACGGCGGAGACCCGGTTGCCCACTACCGGTACGGTCTGCAGCACTTGGGCGAGCGGTTCGCTCAGCTCGCCCACCGCATCGGGCTCGATGCGGTACCCAGTCCGGTCAGCCTGCTGCTCGATGTGGCCTGGTTGATGGAACCGGCCCTCCACGTGGAAAACTCTGACCGGCGCGAGGGGGTTCTGCGTGCCATCGGGCAGTGGTGCTCCGCGCCGGCCCACGCCCTGCCACAGCAAATTGACGCACTGTTCGAGCGGCGTCGCGAGGTCCTGCGGGTCATCGCCCAGTGGCACCGGGACCGGGCTGCCCACCCTCCGCAGGAGCTGGACGCCGGGGAGAGCGCCATCCGTGGCCCCCTCAGCCTCGCACGCGTGCTTGTAGCAGCCCTCCAGCCGCTGCTACGCCTGACCGTGGAAAGCACTAGCGGCACACCCGAGTCAGCGAGCACCATCTCCCTGCACGCCGCTGTGCTGCCCGATCGCCCCGAAACCCTCACCCTGCTGCGCGAGGCGCTCACGCTGCTCGCCCCGCTGCTGGACGAACCCACAATGCGCAGTGGCGAGGGCTTGCCCGTACTGCACACGCTCGTCTCCCTGCCCGGTCAGTTGCGTGGCGAAGGAGCGCGGCCGATGGCGTTCTCCGGCGTGCCCCTGGCCAGCCATGCGGTCGCCGTATTGGACATCGCGGCAGGAGAGTTCACCGAACAGATCGCCGCGCGGTGGGACTCACTTCCTTTGGCGGTGAGGCGCAGCGCAGCCCAGGCTGTGCTGGGACCTGATCCACGGCCTCGTTCCCTCGCAGCAGCGGCCGAAGCCGGAGATGCGGTGGCAGCCGTGGCACTCGCGGACACCCGACTTGGCCGTCTCCTTGTGCTGCAGCCGCTGCGCAGCCGAGCTCCCTGGCGTGAGGCGCTTGAAGACCAGCAGCGCGCAGCACAGCAACTGGGCAGCGAGATGGATTTGCCGGAGGCGCTCCGGCTGCTGGAGGAGACCGGCCCGAATGTCACGGGCGTAGCAGTCAGCGCGCTTCCTGCCTTCACTCGGGCGGTCGGAGCTGCGGCCCCGGATCCCCAGCCGGCGTTCGAGCGGATAGCCCAGGCGCCGATGGCCGGCGAAGATGCTCTGCTGGCGGGACTCGCACAGCGTCACCCCGATGCCGTGTGGTCCTGGATGGAGGAACGGGTGGGCGATCCGCGTCTGGCCGCTGCGGCGCTGTCCTTCGCCCACGAGCACCCAGCGCGCGAGCCCCGCCTGTTCGACTTGATCCTGCAGGCCGCCTCCGCTGCCTCGGCGGCAGGGGGTGAGGGCGCGGCCCGCTTGGCAGGGAACCTGACGTGGCATTTGGTCGCGTGCAATCAGCCGCTCGCCCAACGCATGGCCGTCCTTGCCTTGCTGGCGGAGCAGTGCCCTGCCACGGCTCTTCCCACCACGCTCGAGGTGATCGGTTTCTTGCTCCAGGAGGCGCGCAAAAGCAGCCTTCGCATCGATACCGCCGTCGCCGCGAAGTACGCGGATGGGCTGCGCCGTCGGTTCAGCGAGTCCGATCAGATTGCCGCGACCGTCGACTTCGACGAGGACACGGCCTACGGCGCAGCCGAGATCGCCTCCTCCCTGCCGGAGGAGTTCGCCGCCGTCGCATCCGGGCAGCTGCTGGCCGTCGACGGCAGATCCGGCCTCCCGCTCGCTTGGAAGCGGTCACTCGAGAAGCTCCCTCCCTCGGCGCGCGAACGGCTCGTCATCGCCTTCCAACGGAGGATGGACGAAGCCCGCGCTGCGGCGGGAGTCAGTGCCCGTGTCGATCTGGCGGCCGCTGGGGTTCTGACGGTGCTCGGTAACGGAACGACGGCCTGGGCCGACATCCTGCGGCAGTGGGCGTCCGGGGCTCCAGCTCAGCGTCGGCAGGCCGCGGCCGCCGTCCAGCACTCATGGCAGGATCCGCTGTGGGCAGAGATCATCTCGGTGCTTCTGTCCGCAGGCGTCGACGCAGCCACCAAAGACGCCCTGCTGGCGGGTGTCGTCCTGCCCGGTATGACAACCGACCTTCCTGATGCACTTCAGCCTCGCCGGGAGGCATTGGCCCCGCTGCTCACAGACCCGACCGCTGCTGTCCGCGCTTTCGCCGCCGACGCCCTGCACAGCCTCGACGTCCTCGAAGAGGAAGAGCGTCGGCGGGAAGCCGACTTCGACCGTGGATACCGCACCTGAGACATCCTGGGTCGGTGTGGTCCTGCGTCCCGCCTGTAGCTGTCGCGCACCGACGCTCCGCCCTGCACTCCTCCAGGCAAACCACCGACCGCCGGAGCCCGCAGGGTGTGATCACTGCAGCGAGCGAGAACTGGCCAGGACTCCTTCCGGATGCTCGTCGATCCAGGACAGGCCTCCCAGGTCGAGGCGTCGGCGAGTGCGGGTGACGGCGACGTAGGCGAGACGGGCCTCGGCATCATCGACGGGCTCGGGGACGGGTGCCGGCGTGCTTTCCGTCTGGCCGGTGGTGTCGTTGAGGGAACGGGCGAAGTCCTCGGCGATGAGGACGCTGGGCCATTCGCGTCCCTTGGCCTTGTGGGCGGTGGAGACGGTGACGTGCGCGTGCGGTTCGGGGGCGAGGTGGGCGATGGCGGCGAGGATGGCGTCAGTGCCGTGGGTGTCGACGAGGTTGACCAGGGGCTGCAGGTCCCGGCCCGCGGGATCGTGGGCGGCGTAGTCCTGCAGGTCGCCCCAGCAGGGAAAGAGGAGCAGTTCGGGATGGTGGGTGCGGCGGCCTTCTTTTAGGTCGCGGGCCGCGAGGGCCAGGGCGTGCAGGCTGTCTCCTCCCCCGGCCAGGGCTACCCGGTGTCCGGCTGCCATGTGGGCCATGACCTGGGCCATGGCGCCGACGTTGGTGCGGCACAGGACGGCGTCCGGCTGTGTGACGAGGCCGAGTTCGGTGGGCACGGCGGGGGTGCCGGTGAGGCGGATCGGTGCGTCGGCGAGGTGCAGCCAGCGGTTGGCTTCGGCGGCGAGGTCGGGGCCGAAGCGGAAGGACTGGGACAAGGCCAGTTGGGTGCCGTCGAAGCCGGTCATGATGTCCTTGGCGCCGCGCCAGTGGTAGATGGCCTGGGCGGAGTCGCCGACCATGACCAGCTGGGCGTGGTCGCGCTGGGCGAGGAAGATCTGTTCGACGACGGGGTTGGTGTCCTGGGCTTCGTCCAGCAGCAGGAAGTCGGCGTCGATACGCGGCTGGGTGAGGGCCCAGATTTTCAGGTAGTGGTCGTGGTCGAAGCGGACGGCGCCGTCGTCGGGGTGCTGCAGGTCGGCCCACGCCTTGTGGGCGAACGGCAGGAGATGGGTGGCGAGTTCGCGGTGATGGTCTTTGTCTTCCAGGCCACGCAGGGTGGGCACGTGGTGGCGGGTGATGGTGTCGTCGGCGGTGTGGCAGAAGCGGGCGAGGGTGCGCAGGGTGGCGTTGGAGAGGGCTCGTTGCGTCACCTCGCGGTCGCCGACGCGGACGGCTTTGTTGATGCCGAGCATCTGTCCGGTCTGCCAGGCGGGGCGGCGGGGTGCGTTCAGGCGGCGGGCGTAGCGGTGGCCCACGGCCGCGTAGGCCAGGGCGTGGGCGGTTTTGCACTGGACGGTGTCGGGGAAACGGCTGCCGGCGTCCTGGGCGATGGCCCGGTTGTAGGCGAGGTAGCGGCCGCGGCGTGCGGTGGCGTGGGCGAGCAGGGCCAGGGTGGTGGTCTTGCCCGTGCCGGCGCCGGCCTGCAGGGCGAGGTGCTGGCCGGCGTGGAAGGCGTCGGCCGCTGCCGTCTGTTCGTCGGTCGGGTTCATGCGGGGGCTGCTCCGGGGGTGCGGGTCAGGACGTAGCCGACGGCTGCCAGAAGGTGTGCGGCCGTAGTGTCGGCGAGTAGTTGCTGCACGGCCCGGTCGAGCCGGTGGGCCTCGTCGCTGGCGTGCTGGGCCAGCGCGCGGTGCAGGGCCAGCTTCACGAAGAGTTCCGGGCTCTGCCCCGCTTCATGGGCAGCCTGGCGGATCGTGGCGTGGACGGCGGGCGGGAAGGCGAGGTTGAGCAGGACCTGTCCTGCGGCGTCCGGGTAGTGGGTGGTGATCACATCCACAGGGAGTCGTGCGGCGAGGCGTTGGCGCAGCCGGTGCGCGGCGCGGCCGGGGGTTTTGGCGCGTACGAGGGTCATGAGGCGGGTGGTGTCGTGGTTGGTGGCGAGCGGGAGCACGCGGACGGCTTCGCGGAGTTCGGCTGAGCTCAGAGGGCGGGTCAGGACGACTTCCAGGGCGTGGTGCGGCATCGTCATCGTTCTCTGTTGCCGTGTGCCGATGGATGGGGCAGATCGGTACGCAGGTGCTCGGCGTGCCGAAGGGGATCAAAGACCTGCCATCCGGCCAGTGCCAGATCGGCGGTGCCGTGGGGGACGGCGTGCGCGGAGCAGCGCTGGATGCGCCAGCGCCGTTGCTCGGCGTGAGGCAGCCGGCTGAGGTCGGCCATCGTCTGTTCGGGCAGAGCGGGTTGGCCGCGCCGGGAACCGACAGGCAGCAGGCTCCAGGATCCGGCCGGGCTGTCCGGGGCGAAGACGGGGCGGGGGCAGCGGCGGCGGTGGGTCGTCTGGGCTACGCAGCGGACGGCCTCCACGGGGGCGTCGGCGAGGTAGAGGCACAGCAGCATCCGTACGACCGGGCGGGCGGTGGAGCCTGTGTCGGTGGGCGCTGTTGTGGTGGGGGAAGCCGTGGGCGTGAAGGCGCCGGTGTCGATCAGGCGGCGGGTCCGTACTGCGAGTTGGCGGCGCGCGGACTCAAGAGGTGGGCTGATCCGGCAGACGGGGGTGCGCTGCGGGCAGAGCACGGCGTGCGGAATGCGGCACCAGGTACGGCCGTCGTCGTGCGGGTGGGCGATGCCGGAGCTCAGGTGCCAGCGGCAGGGGGCGGGGACCTGGGCGGTGGTGAGTTCGGCGGGATGCAGGGCGATGGGCCGTCCGTCCGTACGTGGATAGAGGTCGATGCGGTTGCCGCATTGGCGGCAGCGGCGGCTCTGGCCGGCGCGCAGCAGGCGGCTGGGGCTGGTGGCGGCCACCCGCAGGGGACGGCGCACCGGTGCGGTGCGGGGGCTGCCGTCCCAGTGGCAGCCGGTGGGGGCGGGGTTGGGGCGCATGGCGAGGACCGTGCCAGGCGAAGCGTGCCGGGGACGGAGCAGGCGGGCGGGCAGTCCCCCGGCCGGCTCAGTGGTATCGAACGTTGACGCGGTTCTGCGAGTGTGCGTTCTATGCGTGCTCGCCAGTTCGGGTGATTTGTGCCGCGCTGCAGCCTGGCGCGGGCCGGAGTCAGGCGCCCTTGGATCCGGGCGGGGTGTGGTCTTCGCAGAGCGAGCCGAGCAGCTGCTCGATAGGGACGTCGAAGGCGTGCGCGAGAGCATGCCAGGTGGTGACGGTACCGGCGGCTCGGCCGTGTTCGAGGTCGATCAGCGTGCGCCGGGCCAGGCCGCTGCGGTCGGCGAGTTCGTCGAAGGTCCACCCGCGCTCGTTCCTCAACCGTGCCAGCGTCACACGCAGGGCGTCGCGGTCCGGGTCGGGGGGCAAGATCGTCACCCCACCATCCGACGGTGCAGACACCTGCCCTGTCAGTGCGGATTTCTGCACTATCAGTGCAGGTGAGCGCACCGGGCGCCCGCTTCTGCGCGAGTGCAGGAATCTGCACTACGGTGCGGGCGGCTCCCATGCGCGCCCCGGGAGACCACCGCACGACGCCGGCGCAGACCAGAGCGGAGGGACAACGAGCGGATGCGGCTTGCCAGCACACACGCCACGGTGCAGCGCATCTGGACAGTGCACCTGCGCCCGCAGACGGGCGGACCGGCCCTGGCCTGCCCCCACTGCGCGCACAGCCCCGTCCTGCAGGCCGTCTCCGCACGCTCGGCCGCCCTCACTCATCTGGCCCGCCATGCCCGCGCCGACGCGTTGCCCGGGCATCTGCGCACCTGCCAGTGCCGGGCGCTGGGCTGCCGCTGGCACCCCCGCCACCGCGGCTGTGCGGGGCCCGTTCTGCTCGCCCTGACCTGCGACCGCGGCGGCCGTACCTGGCGGCTGGCCGATGCCTGCGCCGCCTGCGCGGCGGCGATGAGCCGCACCGCCGTCGTGCCGCCCACCCTGCTCCGCCCCGGCCGCGCTCAGACGCACACCAGTACATCGCGCTCTGCGCGCATTGCACCGCCATTCGGCCCGGCAGAGCAGCAACGCGTACGCGAAATGCTCACTTACCTCGCCACAGCGCTGCCGCGTTTCTCCTCCCCCTCGGCCCGGCTGCTGGCCCTGCAGTGCGCGCTGCGCGCTGACCGCCAGGGGCAGATCTGCCTGCCCCACGGCTTCCTGCGCGGCATGCGGCTGCACGGCCGCGTAGAGCTGTGGCTGGAGCTGGAACTCGCCGGCTGGCTGCACCGCTTCAGACGCAGATGCTCCCCCGTCCAGGCGCAGTTGCTCGATGCCGCCGTCCTCCACCAGGATCCCGGACGCACCGCGCGCGTCCGCGCCGCCCAATGGGCGCTGCGCCCCACCCCGCTGGCTCTCTCGGCCGCCCTGCCCTCCGCTCTGCGGCTGGCCGCACTGGCGCTGGCTGCCCACAGCACCGCCGGGGTGGGCGAGGGTGAGCTCGATGCTCTCGCCCACCAGTGCGGGCAGCCGCCTCAGCAGTTGGAGGATCTCCTCGACCAGCTGGTCCGCGCCCGGGTCGTGACCGTCTGGCGCCTCCATCACGACGGTGACGAGGTGCGGTGGGAGCTGCCCGGGCACTCCTGATCGGCGCAGAAGCCGTCCAGCGGGCCGAAGCCGGCTGCCTGGCAGCCAAGTTCAGCAGCCGCGCCACCGCGCGGAATGCCGACCGGGCAGTGCCCGGCGTCCCTTCGTTGTCGCCGACTTGTTCACCCTTTCAGGTGTATCCGGCAGGCGGGAAAGTTCTCGCGGCACGGCACGGAGCAGCATGGGCATGCCGGGCTGCGGCAGCAGCCATCACCGAAAGAGGCAGGGGCGGGTGAAGGTGACGGGAACTTGGCTGTCCGGACCCCGCCAACCGCTGCCGGTGAGCAGGCAGTCGACGGCGGACGGTTTCGCGGGCCGGCCGGTGCACGGTCAGGGACGGGGCCCAAAGGGGCTGGCGACCGGCCAGGTACGCGGGACTCTGCGGCACGGCAAGGGGTGGGCGGCGTGAACGCGGCGGAGGGCCCCGGCGGCCTGATGGAAGGCGAGGCCGTGCCGAAGGCGGGGCAGGATGTCGTGGCTCTGTACCGCGAGCCGTACGGGCCGGTGCGCCTGTGCAGCGCGGCCGGGCTTCGGAACGTGGCACTGGAGGAGTTCGGGCCGGTGAGCGAACCGGTGCCCTACCGGGGCCGCAAGGGCATCATCACCTACTGGCCGGTGGCGACCCGGGAGCAGACCGTGGTGTGCGGCAGCCTGCGGCAGTGGCGGCTGGCGGTGGAGCTGGACTTCGAGCCGGCCTGGGCGGCGTTCAGTGCCGGCCCGGTGGAACTGCGGTGGCGGGCGGGAGGCCGCCTTCGCCGCTGGCGCCCCGACTTCGTGGCGCGCACGGCCGAGGGCGAGCGTGAGGTGCTGGTGCTGAAGCCGCCCCGACAGGAGAGCCTGCCCGCGGTGAGACTCGAGGTGCTTCAGGAGGTGGCGCAGGCGGCCGGGTGGCGGGCGCGGCAAGTGCGTGAGCCATCGGGGCTGCGCGGGCGCAATCTCGGTTGGCTGGCCGGCTACCGGTTTCCCGCGGCCGACGAGGAGGACCAGGGGCGGGCGCTGCTGGAGGCGTTCAGGCAGCCGGCGGGCCTGCGGGCAGGGGTGGCGGCGAGCGGGCTGGACGAGCTGACGGGGCTGGACCTCGCCTACCGGCTGCTCTGGCAGCGACGGCTGCTGTTCGACCGCGCACAGCCGCTGCTGCCCGATTCCATGGCCTGGACGGCCTGATGGCGCGGAGGGGGGCGCATGGCGGGATCGGGTGAGGCCCGGCTTGCGGGGTCGCTGTCCATCGGGGCACGGGTGCGCTGGCAGGAGCGCGAGTGGGAGGTGGTGGCGTGGCAGGGGTCGCAGGTCACGCTGCTGCCGCAGGACGGCGAGCAGGCACCGCGGGCAGTGTCGTATCGGTGGCTGGTGGGCGCGGAGGACTTCACGATCCTCAGCGGCAGCGGGGCACCGGCCGTGGACGGCACGGCCGTTGACGGGTGGGGGCGGCAGGAAGGCCGGGAGGAGGAAGCCGCGCTGTGGCAGGCGCGCATGGTGGAGATCGACACCGGTCTGGCGCCGGGCCGAAGCGAGCATGCGCGGGGATTCGGGCCGGAAACGACCCTGGCCCAGCGGTGCGCCGCGATGTCGGCGCGGCTGGCAGCCGACGGCGTCCGCTGCTCCGCCCACACCCTCGCCGACAAGCGGCGCAAGTGGAAAGCGGCCGGGGAGAACCCGGCCGTCCTGCTGCCTCGGCCCCGGGAGGGACGGCCGGGTGGCTTCACCGACCCACGGTGCCTGGCCGCCATGCAGGAGGTGGTGGCCCGGCGTGCACACGCGTCGGACGTGACCATCGACGTGATCCGCGAGGAGGTCGAGGACCTGCTCCACTCGCGGTACGCCGAGGAACTCGGCTCGGATGCCGCGGCGGCCCTGCTGCCCTCCCGTTCCACCTTCTACCTGAGGATGAAGGAGTCCGGCCTGGCCGATGCCCTGGGCCAGCCGACACGGGCCCGGGCCGCCCTGGCCTCCACCCCGCCGCTGCCCCACGGCGGGCGCGAGGTCGTGCTGCGGCCGGGCCAGGTGACCCAGACTGACACCACGCCGCTGCGGATCCTGGCCCGCGGCGACGACGGCCGGCCCACCGCAACGGAGCTGAGCTCGCTCATCGATGTGGCCAACCACAGCGTGTGCGCGCTGATGATCACGCCCAGCCGCCCTCGGGACGCCGAGAGCGGGCAGGCGGGCCAGGCGACCCGGGCGATCGACCTGACCCTGATGCTGGCTCAGGCCTTGGCTCCCTGGCCGGTGATGCCCGGCTGGGACCCGCTCAGTGCGGCCGCCGCCTCCAGCCTGCCGTTCGGGGCGCTGCGGGCGGCGGACAAGCGGTTCACCGAGGCCACCGCCGCCCGCCCGGTCATTCGCCCCGAGCTGATCATCTACGACCAGGGCAGCCCCTATGTGAGCGAGCACTTCACCGAGGTCTGCGACCGGTTGCGCATCGCCCGCCGCCCGGCGCGCAAGAAGACCCCGACCGACAAGCCGCTGCCCGAGCACTTCTTCGTCACCCTCGCGCACCGCTTCAGTCAGCACGTTACGCACGGCTGGCAGGGCCGCAGCCACAAGAAACGCGGCCGCGGCATCGACCGGATGCCGCTGTACACGATCGCCGAACTCCAGCAGATGGCCCAGGAGTGGGTGGCCCTGGAGTACCAGCAGACCCCTGATGCGGGGCTGCGTGACCCGTTTCGGCCGGGCATCGTGCTGTCCCCCAACGACATGTATGCCGTCCAGGTGGCGCGCAGCGGCTACCGGGCCGTGCCGCTCTCCCCCGCCCAGAACCGCCTCTTCCTGCTGCGGCGGTGGGTCGTCCCCGGCAAGGGCGGCTTCATGATCAACTATCGGACCTATCAGCCCGTCGCGCAGGACGCCGCCCACTACCGGGAGATCCTTCTGCGCGGCGGCTCGAAGCTGCCCGGCGCAGAGGACAAGTGGGAATGCCGCTTCAACCCCTACCGCCCCGAGCGGGTATGGCTCTACGACCACACCGCGGGCACCTGGGTGACCTGCGACTTCCGGCTGCGGCACCTGCTCACCGATCCGTGGACCGCGGACATGTGGCAGGAGCACGCCGAGCAGCACCGCGCGGTGGGCGGCAGCGAGCAGGACGAGGAAGCGATCGCCCTGTCCCTGGCCCAGCGTGACCGGCGCCGCCGCAGCCGCAGGCCGCCACCCAAGCGCACCGGGGCCGAACCGCCCTTCCAGGGGCTGGAGTTGGAGACCGAACAGTCCTCCCACGACCCCTACGCGGGTCTGAAGGAGTTCGACCTGTCGACACTGCGGCCCTACCCGGCGCTGCCCATCTCCCCTCTGGCTCCTCCGTCCGCGGCCGCCCCGCCGGCGCTGCCCTCCGGCGCGGGCGGCGCGGAGCAGCTCTCGGACAGCGGGCAGGCTCCGCATCCGCTGGCAGCACTCTTCCCCGACGACGGCGATAGCCCGCCGGATGCCTCCGCTGCCGGAACATCGGCAGCTGCCGACGAGGTCGTCGAGGCGGAACTCCTCGACGACCTCGATCCGGACAGTGATGACGGTGACGAGGGCGAGGGCGACGTATGGGAGATGTAGACGACCGAGGACAGGAGCCGTGACGACGCAGCCCCAGGCCGACCCCCGAGAGCGGACAGGTTTTTGCGGTCCTGCGCCGGTGTGCCGGTGCAGTGCAGGACCGTGACGAGAGAGAAGCGTGATGAAGGCATCCATCGAACTGCGCGACAAACGTGAAGCCCGTCTGCGTCAGCAGCTGAAGGACACCCCGATGCGTCCTCTGCCGCTGTTCCAACTCACGGGCTGGACCCACTTCGTCGACGAGGAAGTGGAGCCGCCCGCACTGGCGGCGGGCAGCAGTCCGGCCGAGGACAGGAAGACGGACGAACAGGCCATCGCCTACCACCGGCATCTGCGGATGGTGCCCACCGACGCGATGACCCACATGCAGGAAATGGTCGTCGAGGCGGTCCACGCCAACAGCGGGCGCCGTGACGGGCTGATGGACCATGTCATCGACGGCCCCGCGGGCACCGGCAAGACCTGTCTGCTGCGGGCGATTGGACGCACCGCCCAGAGGGAGATCGAAGCCTCCATGGGCGGCAGGCGCCAGAACACGATCCCTGTGGTGCACATCACCACCCCCGCGGACCCTGAGCCCAGGGTGAACTGGCTCTGGGAGATCGGCTCCTACCTGGGTCTCAACCCCGAGCCAAAGAGCCTCGTGGAAGTCCTGGAGATGCGCAGGCACCAGGACGTGACCCTGCCGGTCAACTACGTCCTGGAGACCGCGCAGACCCGTCTGCTGCTCATCGACGACATCAACCGTGCCTCGCCGCAGCACCTGGCGAACGTGCTGCCCTACTTCGACTACCTGCGCGACAAGCTGGGCATCTCCATCGTCTTCTGCGGCACCGGAGCCAGCCACCGCCTGCACCAGGCCCGCATCCTGGCCGGAGAGCTGACCCGGGTCAGCGAGGAGAACCGGGTACAGCTCGAACAGGCGGGACGGCCGGCCGAACCCGTCTCGCCCTCCCCCACCGCCCTGCTGCCGGTGACGTGGCTGCACCCCCTGCCCCTGGACACCGAGGACGACGAGACCTTCCGGCGCGTCCTGGCGAGCTTCGAGGCCGACTTGAGCCTGTACCGGCTGGAGGAGAACGCCCTGAGCAAACACGCCGTCACACTGCACCAGCGCACCGGCGGCTACTTCAAAGCCCTCACCTACGTCATCTCCGCCGCCGCCGTCCTCGCGATCCGCAGCGGGAGCGAGAACATCACCGAGAAAGAGATCGACGCCGCGACAGCCCAACTCGGCCCCTGAAACAAACCGCCGGCCGGGCCGGCACTCCTGCCCGTGGCTGCCGGGCGCCAGAGGCCCCCCGCTGCGTGCCGTCCGCCCCGGCGGGGTCCGCTGTCTAGTTGGGACGGGTATCCGGCATAACCGGCATACCGGCGTGTCCAGGACAGGAGCTCGGTTGGGTACCCCCTCCCGACAGCCCCGGGCCGTCCGTGGACTCCGTCCCGACCCGCTACGGCGACACCGCCTTCCGCTCCCGGCTCGAAGCAGGCTGGGCCCCTGAACGGCAAACAACCGTCTCTTCGCGATGCCCGACCTGGGCTGATGCCGTAGCGCGGCGGCGGTCTGGTTGGGGAGGCTGTACCCCGTGGCCGATGACACTGACACCGACGACTGGCCGGGCTACACGCCCGAAGAGATGAACCTGCCGGCCGAACTGGTGGAGAGGATCAGACTGGTCTGCTCCCTTCTGCACCTGCCGGTGGCCGAACGCCACGGCATGCCGGGTGTGGCGCTGGGGCGTGAAGAGGTGTGGAAGCCGGGAGAGCCGGCCGACCACGTCACCGTCAGCTGGAACGTCAGCGACAAGCTGTTCGACATCGCGGAGACACAGGGCAGCGACGGCAGGGCGGAGCACCTGTGTGGCGCCATCGACGCCCTGGAACGCGGACTGGTCGATGCACTGCGCCGGGGAGGCCTGCGGGTAGAACGCGACACCGGCACTCAGGACTGGAAGGTCCTGGGCATCGCTGCCCCCTCCCCGCTGGACTGACCCCAGCACTCCTGCTCACGAGTGCGGCTGGTACGCGGTCTTTACCCGCAGAGCATATGCACTCACCATCGGTGATCAGGGTCTGGGTCAGTCGGGCTGCCGACTGCGTGGGGGACAACGCGTGCAGGGGGTCGGAATGGGCGTCTTGTGGAAGCTGGAGCCAGCTACCGAGGCGAAGCACCGGTTGTACAAGCAGTACCTGGACGCCTGGTGGCCGATCTTTCTGCAGACTTCCGCCCGCACCGGATACTCCCGTCCTCGCGTCACGCTGCTGGACGCCTTCGCCGGCCCTGGCCGCTACCTGGGCGGAGAAGAGGGTTCGCCCGTCTTCATCCTGAGAAGGCTGCTGAATCACACCGCGGTCGACCGCATGAACCTCAGCCGGCAGCGTGTCCGTCTGATCTTCATCGAGAAGGAGCGGCCACGTTACGAGCATCTGTGTGCGGAGCTCGTCCGCTGCTTCGGGCCGCTGGAGGACCTGCCCGTACACGTCGAAGTGCATCACGGCGAGGCCGGACAGGACAGCGGCGAACTGCTGACCAAGCTGGATGCCTGGGGCCACCCGGTCCTGGGGATCTTTGACAGCTGGGGCAACATCAACGTGCCGTTGTCCCTCATGCGCCGCATTGCCCACAACCCCTCCAGCGAGGTCATCACCACCTTCGGCCCCAACTGGTTCAGCCGCGAGCAGGGGCGGCAGATGGCCAGTGAGGAGTTCAACCCCGAGCTCCTCGACATGGTCTTCGGCGGCCGAGAGTTCTGGTCGCCCGCTGATGCAGAACTCCGGCCCGACGAGCGGTGGCGTGTATGGCTGTCGACCTACCGTGACGCGCTGCGCCGGGCGGGATTTCGCTCCCAGTTGCAGTTCCGGCTCGTGCCCCGCACCGGCCAGCCTCTGTACCTCGTCTTCGGCACCGGCCACCCCAAGGGGCTGGAGGCGATGAAAGAGGCCATGTGGAAGGTCGACGTCAGCGACGGTATGAGCTTCAAGGACCCCCGCACTCGCGGCGGGGTCCTCCCCGGACAGTCCACGCTGTTCGCCGGCGCGGACGTGGTCGACCCCGAGCTGCTGGAACTGGTCCACCAACGTCTGTCCCAGGGAGTGGCGACGGTGGAGGACATCGGTCAGTGGCTGCTGACCGAGACCTCCCGCTGGCTGCCCAAGCATGCGCTCGCCGCTGTCCAGGAGCTGCGCAACGACGGCGTCGTGACGGTGCTGAGCAGTGGCAAGCTCACCCGCAAGAGCCGGATCAGCCTGAACTGACCGCCGCGGCCAGCGGAAGCTGGTCCCACTGCTGTCCCTCCAGCAGACGGCCTCCCGCCTTCGGGGTCCGGCCGCCCCACTGCTTGAAGAAGAACGGCACATCGGCCTCCTGGCAGACGTCGCGAATACCGGTCACCCACTCCGGCTCCAGCGGCCTGAAGCGCGGGCCGGACTCCCCGCCGGCGATCACCCAGTCGATGCCGGAAACGTCCAGGCCCTTCAGCGGCCCCAGCAGCGGTTCGCACGACAGGAACCGCACCGCAGCCGGCACCTGGCGCAGGTCGTCGACGCGAGCGAGTTCCTTCTCGCCCTCCACCGACACCCCCATCCACAGGTTCGTCGGCCACTCAAGCCGGTCGGCGACCTGCCGTAGCCGCCGCGCCCGCTTGGTCAGCACCTGATAGGTGTGCTGCGGCGTGTCGGCGATCACCTCAAAAACCTGGCGAACGAAGTCCAGCGGTACGCGAGCGTGGAACAGGTCCGACATCGAGTTGACGAACACCGTCCGCGGACTCTTCCAGCCGTAAGGGATCTGGAGAGCATCCGGATGCACGGTCAGGCCGAACCCCGGCCCGGAGGTCCGTGGATCGCCATCTCTCTGGTACTTCGCCGACCCCATCGCCTTGAGGCGTTTCGCCAGGGTGAGCGCGTAGCAGTTGTCGCAGCCGGCCGACACACGATCGCACCCAGTCGTCGGGTTCCACGTCGCCTCAGTCCATTCGATGGCGCTGCGATCACTCACCGGTTTCCTCCTGCCATGCGCGTCTTCACACCGTCACCAGGGACAAGCGCGGCGTGCTGCCCAACGATGCCCGCATCCGGCAAGTACCGGGGCCCGTGGCTCGGTATTGCTGCGGTTGCCGATTGCTCTACTCGCCTCAATGTTCGAACTTTCGTTCTAAATCTAGTGATCGGAAACCACGCCGTCGACAGGCAGTACGGGCCCATCGCCACGCTTCCGCGGCTCCCGCTCCACCGAAACCCACCTCTCAGGGGCCCTCACGGCCGCGCATCGCAGCACGCGCCCGGGCAGCATCCGCCGCGTACGGGTCCAGCTCACTGCCGGCGGCCGGTACGGCGGCGCGGCATACTTCCTGGCGCGCATCGCGGCCGTACGAGTGGACGGCAGATGCCGAGCGGTGCGCTCACGGGCCTGCTGGGTGACCTGGAGGTGCTGGCATGGATGAGCTCTGCCAGAGGGGCATGAGCAGGCGCATCTTCCCGTACATCGGGGTGCGCATCACAGGCTGGATCTCCGGCTCGCGGAGGACGGCACCGCGTGCTCGTCGCCGGTGCCGGTCCAGAATCCGAGGACCAACCAGAGTTCGTAGTGCAGGAACCATGCCGAGGTCCACGGCAGGATCGTGTCCGCGAGGAGCATGTGTTCCTTCCATTTCCCGGGCAGGTACAGGCACAGGTCGCCGTTGGGGTAGACGTGCGGGAGCTTTGTGGCGTCCGGGTGCAGTGCCAGCGGCGGGCCGGTGACGCTCACGCGTGGCCTGCACCGGTGGCGGTAGACGATCCGCACCGGGTAGTTCCTGCTCACGGGGGTGGGTTGCAGAGTGAGGGTGCAGCGCAGTTCGCCGCCTCGTATGGTTCCCCGGGCGTCGGGGATGGCCGCCTTGATCGCGGCCATCTGGAGGGCGAGATTAACCGCGCGTGCCGGAGTGCTGGCCATAGTAGGTGGTCGGCTTTCTGCGAGGGCCGGTGGCGGTCTCGGAGAGCAGTCCGGTGGCGCCCATCCGCTGGCCGGTAGGGGCCTTCATGCGGGCGCCGTAGCGTGCGAAGGAGTGCTTGACGGGTTCGGGGTCGAAGGACTTGATGAGCTGGGCGTAGACCACGTCCAGGCCCTTGGACTCCGTCAGGGCGAGGTTGTCCATGATCGCGCTGATCTCGTCGTACCAGGCGCGGAAGGCTTGGCGCCGCTCAGGATATTCGTTCCACTTGTCGGCGAAGTTCTCACCCTTGTGGGCGGGGTTGGGCACCACCCACTGGCCGTCGATCTTCTTGGTGAAGTGCGGGATAGCGGCCAGGACGTTGCGTACGGCGGTGAACAGGTCGTCCTCGCCGCGGTAGGCGCGGCCGGCGAGCGTGGTCAGAAGGATGGACGGCGGCCGGTTGTCGGTGTCGTCGCCGAAGAAGAACATGCAGTGCCACTTGAGGATCTGCACGAGGCGCTGCAGGGTGCTGCGGATGTGGTGTTGGGGGACCTGCTGGACGCCGGCGGCGAGCCGCTTTTCGAGGAGGGCGCGGGAGAGTTCCGAGCGCTCACGGAACCAGTCCGCGTAGCCGAGGGGGTTGCCGTGCTGCCACTTGTGGAGCTTCTTGTCCGTCAGAAGGATGCCGGTGGGCTGATGATCCTCGTCGGGGATGGAAGGCAGCACATCGAGATGGAAGCCCGGGTATCCGAGGGTCCAGCAGCGCCGGCGGGCTTCGAGGCTGTCGGGGCCGTCGGTGTGGCCCCGGCGCTGCTTCCAGCGCCGGTAGGCCACCAGTTGATCGCCGACTCGCTGCTTGAGCTCTTCCTTCGTGGTGCTGTCCCGGTGCAGCGGGAGCCGGCAGACGAGGTCGATGTCGTACTCGCCGGTCTCGGTGTGGGGGCGGACCACGGTGCCGAGGAGGAAGGAGCCTTGGGGGTGGATCTCCCATCCGGGGCTGCCGTTCTCGGCGAGCCAGTTCCCGACCTCTTCGTAGCGCCCGACGGCGGTCTCGTAGAGGTCCGGGGAGATGTCGAGGACTTCCACGGCGCCGTCGAGCAGCATGGACAGCATCTGTTCGGGCGTGTCGGTGTTGTCCCGCGTCTGGTGGTACGCGTTCACGTCATTCCTTACGAGCGGGGTGGAGGGGGACGAATGCTGGGGCGAGGTGATCGCAGAAGGTTCGGTGGACGGCAGGGGAGGCGTCGCGGCTGACGTGTCCGGCCCATCCCGAGAGGGTGGTGATGTCGACGTCGTCCAGCGCGAGGGCGCCGGTGGGGAGCGTCGGGTTGAGGCGGAGGACGTTGTCCTTGCCGACGAAGTGGCGTACCTGCTTGGCGGCGCTCTCGCTCTGTGCGCGCACGAGGACCTCGACCGCGTCGCGGGCCCAGGGCAGCAGTCCGCCGCGGTCGAGACGGCGGTGGCGGTGGCGGACGTCGGTCGTGGTCCCGAGGCTGAAGACCCGGATCGCGTCGAGGGGCACGGACAGCGGGCCCACCGCCTCGGTCAGCGCGACCATGGCCGGGTTGTTCGCCCAGACGCCGCCGTCGACGAGCCTGGCTCCGTCCAGAGGCATCCCGGGCAGGTAGGTCGGCGCGGCGGAGGTGGCCAGCGCGACGTTGACGGCCTTCTCACGCCAGTCGCGCTTGAGGCCGGGCAGATGCGGGGTCCGGAAGAGATAGACGTCGTCGGCGGCGATGTTGTACGAGGTGATCACCAGGCGTTTGGTGCTCTCCCCGAAGGTCCGCTCCCCGAAGACTTCGGTCAGGGCCGCGCGCAGCGGCTCCGCGTTGTACTTCGCGCGCGCCAGGTGCCTCAGGCCCCGCATGCGGCTGCGGTCGCGGAAGATGCGCGGGCCGTGCTCGGTGTAGAACTCCAGGATCTGCCGAGGGCTGAGCCCGAGTCCGAGGCCCAGCGCGATGATTCCGCCGGTCGAGGTGCCCGAGATCAGATCGAAGTGGTCAACGATGCGGACGTCGAGGTCCTCTTCGAGGCGGGCCAGGACCGCGGCGGAGAACATGCCGCGGAAGCCGCCGCCGTCGAGCGCGAGTATCTGGAAACGCTGTGTCAGAAGCCGTCCGCAATCCGTATGCGGTGTATGATTTTTCGCTGGTCAGGCATGGAGCGGGTGGTTGGGCGGCAGGGTTTTCGGCGTCGGGTTGTCGAGGTCGGGAACGGAGTGTGTGATGCCGCCGTCACCGCTGGGGTTGCTGGAGGAGCGCCGGG
>Ga0164242_10000762_pt1 | contig 38648 bp, 27 predicted proteins | sample OricomgcompostMG_FD_108783 | JGI IMG/M metagenome (GOLD analysis project Ga0164242, IMG submission 108783) | Miracle-Growth compost microbial communities from Emeryville, California, USA - Original compost - Miracle growth compost (MG) ... | reverse complement strand
GCCGAACTGGCGGATCTCGGCCAGCAGCTCCTGCGGCACCGACGAGGAACCGTGCATCACCAGGTGCGTGTTGGGGATGCGTGCGTGGATTTCCTTGATGCGCTGGATCGACAGGATGTCGCCCGTGGGCTTCTTGGAGAACTTGTACGCGCCGTGCGAAGTGCCGATGGCAATGGCCAGCGCGTCGCACTGCGTGAGCTTCACGAAGTCGGCGGCCTGCTCCGGATCGGTCAGGAGCTGCTCGCGTGTCATGGTGCCTTCGGCGCCGTGACCGTCTTCCTTGTCGCCCTTCATGGTCTCGAGCGAGCCGAGCACGCCCAGTTCCGCTTCCACCGTCACGCCGATCGAGTGCGCCATTTCGACGACCTTGCGCGAGACATCGACGTTGTACTCGTACGAAGCCACCGTCTTGCCGTCGGCTTCGAGCGAGCCGTCCATCATCACGCTGGTGAAACCGCTGCGGATGGCGGCCATGCAGACTGCCGGCGACTGGCCGTGGTCCTGGTGCATCACGACCGGAATATGCGGATACGACTCGACCGCGGCTTCGATCAGGTGGCGCAGGAACGGCTCGCCCGCGTACTTACGCGCGCCGGCCGATGCCTGCATGATCACCGGCGAGCCGACCTGGCTCGCCGCTTCCATGATCGCCTGGACCTGTTCGAGGTTGTTCACGTTGAACGCCGGCAGGCCATAGCCGTGTTCGGCCGCGTGGTCGAGCAGTTGACGCATTGAAACGAGAGGCATTGTTGCTACTCCTTTGATTTGAAACGAATTGCTTCGTGCCGCCGGCCGTCTTGCGCGGCCAGTCGAGGGCGGCCTGACGGCCGCCGCCCGCGTAACAAGCCGCGGGCTCAATTTCGTGATTTTATCGCGAAGCCGCTCCGTTCCCGCCGCCAAAAAAACGAACTGGCATGAATTTGGCGTATCAGGACGTCAAATCGGCGAGAAGATGCAAAAAGAGTTGACAGCCCGCGCGCCGCCTCTCTTGCGCGCAGGCCGCAATTGCAGGGAAATACCGCCTAATTGGCACCGATCTGGCGCCTATCCGATACCAATTTGATACCATTCGATACCCACAACACAAACAGGTATCGGCGACAGGCGCCATGACGCGATTTCGCGAGTCTCGAAAATAAAGCGAAAAAAATCGCCGCGAGTCTAGAAGACGTCGCCGACCCGCACGATTTTCAGCGTGTTGGTGCCGCCGGGCTGGCCCATCGGCTCGCCCACGGTCAGTACGATCATGTCGCCGCGCGACGCGTAGCCCTTGCTCACCACCACTTCGATGGCCTGCTGGAGCGCCGTGTCGCGGTCGCTGCTGGTGTCCAGATGCAGCGGCGTGACATTGCGGTAGAGCGACATCGCGCGCTCGCTGCCGGTGCGCGGCGTGAGCGCGAAGATCGGCACGTGGGTCCAGTGACGCGACATCCAGAGCGCCGTCGAACCCGACTCCGTGAGCGCGACAATCGCCTTCGCGCCCAGGTGGTAGGCCGTGAAGAGCGCGCCCATCGCGATCGACTGGTCGATACGCGTGAAGGTGCGGTCGAGGAAATCCTTGTCGAGCTCGCTCTGCTCCGACTTCTCGGCTTCCACGCAGATCGCGGCCATGGCCTCGATGGTCTGCACCGGGTACTTGCCCGCCGCCGATTCGGCCGAGAGCATCACGGCGTCGGTGCCGTCGAGCACCGCGTTGGCGACGTCCGAGACTTCGGCGCGCGTGGGCACGGGCGCGTGGATCATCGACTCCATCATCTGCGTGGCCGTAATCACGAGCTTGTTCGACTCGCGCGCCATGCGGATCATGCGCTTTTGCAGCGCCGGCACCGCCGCGTTGCCCACTTCCACGGCCAGGTCGCCGCGCGCGACCATGATGCCGTCGGACGAATCGAGGATCTCCTGCAGCGCCGGAATGGCCTCGGCGCGCTCGATCTTCGCGATCATCTTCGGCTTGATGCCGTAAGGCGCGCCCGCGATGTTCGCGAGCTGGCGCGCCATTTCCATGTCGGTGGCGTTCTTCGGGAACGACACGGCGACGAAATCCACGCCGAGCGACATCGCCGTGCGAATGTCCTCCATGTCCTTCGCGGTGAGCGCGGGCGCCGTGAGGCCGCCGCCCTGGCGATTGATGCCCTTGTTGTTCGACAGATCGCCACCCACGCGCACCGTGGTGTGAATCTCGCTGCCGATCACGCGCACGACGTCGAGCACGATCAGGCCGTCGTTGAGCAGCAGCACGTCGGCGGGCTTCAGGTCGCGCGGCAGATCCTTGTAGTCGAGGCCGACACGCTCGTCGTTGCCGAGCTCGCAATCGGCGTCGAGGATGAAGGGCTGACCCGGCTCCAGCGTCGTCTTGCCGTTCTCGAACTTGCCCACGCGGATCTTCGGACCTTGCAGGTCGGCCATGATCGCGACTTCGCGGCCGGCCTTGCGGGCGCACTCCCGCACCATTTCGGCGCGCTGACGATGGTCGTCGGCGGTGCCGTGCGAGAAGTTGAGGCGCACCACGTCCAACCCTGCGTGGATCATTTTCTGCAGGATGTCCGGCGTGCTGGAAGCCGGACCGATGGTGGCGACAATCTTGGTGGCGCGATGCATGAGTCTCCTCGTCTGGAAAGGATCGCTGGAAAAACCGTTGCTGCGAGATGTGCTGGCCGGCTCGAGCGCCGATGCGGCGTGGCCGGAACGCGCACCGGTCATACCCGGCGTCGCTTTCTTGGAGGGCGCGGCGCCGGTCGGCGAGACCGGCGCGGCGTTTCTGATCCTTGCGTCTGGGTCCGCGCCGGACGTGGCTGTGCGCCCGGTTCGCGGTTGCGGCGCGGCGGGCGTCGCGTTCGCCCGCGCGGTGCCTGCGCGGGGCGCGGCGCGCCCCTGCGCTTTTACGTCTTGTGCGTCATTTGCGGCCCCGGCCGCGCCGCGCGATCTGGCCGCGCCGGCGCGAGGAGACTTGGCGGCGGCGGTTTTTGCCGCCGCCTTGGCCACCGCCTTTACCGCTTTGGCGGCCGGGGCGCGCGGCGCCACTTAACCAGCCGCCCGAGTTTCGAGCACTTCGACCGCCGGCAGCTTCTTGCCCTCGAGGAATTCGAGGAAGGCACCGCCGCCCGTCGAGATATAGCTGACCTTGTCGGCGATGTGGTACTTCGCGATGGCCGCGAGCGTGTCGCCGCCGCCGGCGATCGAGAACGCACCCGAATTCGCGATGGCGCTCGCGAGCGTCTTCGTGCCGTTGCCGAACTGGTCGAATTCGAACACGCCGACCGGGCCGTTCCACACGATGGTGCCGGCCTGCGCGAGCTGCGCGGCGAGCGCGTTGGCCGTGACCGGGCCGATGTCGAGGATCATGTCGTCGTCGGCCACGTCGGCGACGTTCTTCGTCTCGGCCTTGGCCGTCGGCGAAAATTCCTTCGCGGTCACGACGTCGGTCGGGATCGGCACCGAGGCGCCGCGCGCACGCGCCGCTTCGATGATGGCCTTGGCTTCGTCGACGAGATCGGCTTCGGCAAGCGACTTGCCGATCTTCAGGCCCGCGGCCAGCATGAACGTGTTGGCGATGCCGCCGCCGACGATCAGTTGGTCGACTTTCTCGGCCAGCGACTTGAGGATGGTGAGCTTGGTCGAGACCTTCGAGCCCGCGACGATCGCCACGAGCGGGCGCTTGGGCGCGCCGAGCGCCTTGCCGAGCGCGTCGAGCTCGGCCGCCAGCAGCGGGCCCGCGCACGCGATGGGCGCGTATTTGGCGATACCGTGGGTGGTGGCTTCGGCGCGGTGCGCGGTGCCGAACGCATCGTTCACGTAGATATCGCAGAGCTTCGCCATCTTTTGCGCGAGCTCGTCCGAGTTCTTCTTCTCGCCCTTATTCACGCGGCAGTTCTCGAGCAGCACCACGTTGCCCGGCGCGACGTTCACGCCGTTTTCGACCCAGTTGGCGACGAGCGGCACGTCGCGGCCGAGCAGCTCGGACAGGCGCCTGGCGACGGGTGCGAGCGAGTCTTCGGGCTTGAATTCGCCTTCGGTCGGGCGACCCAGGTGCGAGGTGACCATGACGGCCGCGCCGGCGTCGAGCGCCGCCTTGATGGCCGGCACGGAGGCGCGCACGCGGGTGTCTTCGGTGATATTGCCCTGGTCGTCCTGCGGCACGTTCAGGTCGGCGCGGATGAACACCCGCTTGCCCTTGAGCTTGCCTTCGGAGATCAGATCGGAGAGACGCAGAACCTTGTTCATGGACATGTCATCTTGATGGTGGGAAGGCGGTGGCAAGACGATACGGGCGCCGCATATCACGAGCGCAACGAAGGCACGTGCGGCAAAGGCGCGATGGGCGCGGCGCGGGATCCGCGCGGCTGCCTGGGTCCGGGTCCTGCCTCGACCGTCTGGCGCCGCTGCGGGTCGCTTGCTCGGCGCCGGGCGCGCGGCCAGCATCGAATTGCGAGATCGGTATTTTAGCCGATAGCCAGGATGATCTGAGGCGTGCTCAGCGAATGTCGCATATTTACGCGCATGCCGCGTGGACCTTACGAGCCCTTACAGGGCCGACATCCCCACTGTATGCGCCCGCGAGCGCGCTTGCAGCGCACAAATGACGCTAAAATGCCTCTCTTTGCCCGGCGCGCGCCCCGAAGGTTCGCGCAGGGTCCGGTGTGGCGCGATCACTGGCCAGCTTGCGCACGCGCGGCCGGCCAGGCCGCGCGAAGCCCGGATTGGCCCTGAAGGCCCGAAGGTCCGACGACCCGCCGCCTGCCGCGCCCCATTGATACGAAGAGAATCATCTACATGAGCGAACTCAAGGAAATGCCGCTGGTCGAGTTGACGGCCAAGGACCTGCCCGCGTATTGCCCGAATCCGTCGATGCCGCGCTGGAGCAACCATCCGCGCGTCTTTCTCGACGTGACGCACGGCGAAGCGAAGTGCCCGTACTGCAGCACTCGCTACAAGCTGCGCGACGGCGAGGTCGTGCACGGCCATTGACGCCGCGGCTGGCATGAACCGGCGCGGTTCGCGCATCCGGCAGTACCTGAGAACAAGCAGCACAAGGCGTCACGCCGCCCCCCTGAGCGCTCCGGTAACTTGAAGGCGCACCGGGCTTGCGGCAGCGGCATCCGCTCCTCGAGCGTTCGCAACGCTTTCGGCACCCGGGGGCCTCGACTGGGATCAGTCACGGGCACAACGTTTGGGATTCCTCGCGTTTTTGCCGGCGCCCAGCGGCGCGGCACGCGGCGTGCTCCCCGAGCCGGCTGTGCGTTTGTGTCGTGCTTGCCTTGCGCTTTGTCCTGCCCTTGCTGCCTGCCGGCCCTGCCGCCAAAGCCACCGTCACGGCGTACGTCCACTGCGCCGGCCGCCTCGAGCGGCCCGCAGTCCGCCGGCGCGCTTGCCGCGCCGATCCCCTAACCGCGTTTCGCGCGCACGCTCTGGCCCAACGTTGCCAGGCCGCACACGAAATCCTTGCCCTTTTTCCGGACCCTGACTCCCGATGCGCCGCGCGCTGGTAATTGCACCGAACTGGATCGGTGACGCACTGATGGCGCAGCCGCTTCTTTCGCGGCTCGTAAAACTGCATCCGCGCATCGATATCGATGCGCTTGCGCCCACCTGGGTCGCGCCCGTGCTCGAGCGCATGCCCGAGATACGCGACGTCTACGCCACCGACCTCGCCCACGGCAAGCTGCAACTGCTGCGCCGCTGGCAACTGGCCGGCGACCTGCGCGCCGAGCGCTACGACGCCGTCTATGTGCTGCCGAATTCGCTCAAGTCCGCGCTCATTCCATGGCTCGCGAACATTCCGCTGCGCATCGGCTATACGGGCGAGAGCCGCTACGGCTTCCTCAACGTACGCCACGCGAATCCGCCGAAGGACGCGCGTCCGCCGATGGTCAGGCACTACGCCGCGCTCGCCTGGGCGCCCGGCGCCACCGTGCCCGACGATCTGCCGATGCCGCGCCTCGAATCGGACCCGAACGAGGCCTCGCGCGTTTCGGCGCGCTTCAATCTCGACACGCGCGTGCCGCTGCTGGTGTTCTGCCCCGGCGCCGAATACGGCCCCGCCAAGCGCTGGCCGCCCGAGCATTTCGCGGCGCTCGCGCGCATGATCGGGCAGTCGTTCCCGTACGCGAAGATCGTCGCGCTCGGCTCGCCCAAGGACGCGCCGCTTGCCCAGGCCATCGCCGAACAGGCTCCGAACGTGCGCAACCTGTGCGGCCAGACCGCATTGGGCGAAGCCTGCGCGCTGATCTCGCGCGCGAGCGCCGTGGTCACCAACGATTCGGGCCTCATGCACGTGGCCGCCGCGCTGCGCCGGCCGCTCGTGGCGCTCTACGGATCGACGGATCCGCGCCACACGCCGCCCTTGTCCGAGCTCGCAAAGGTACAATGGCTCCATCTCGATTGCAGCCCCTGCTTTGCGCGCGAATGTCCGCTCGGGCATCTGAACTGCCTGCGCGAGCTGAGCCCGGAACAGGTCTTCGACGATTTGCGCGGCATGCTGGTCGCCCAGCGCTAGCAGCGCCGAAAGGCGTGCCGCGCCGGGTTTCCCTTCGGCCTGCGGGCTGTCGGCATGCCGCCACGCCTTGCACGCTTCGCGCCGCGGATGTGCGGCACGCCACCGACGCGGTGCCTCGAGCGCGCGCCCAATTCAGGTAACGCGCATCGAAGCGGGGCGTCACAGGCCTGTCTCGCGCCTGTCTCATGATGCGGCGGCATGCTCGCGGCTGCCAGCCGCGGCACATGCCGCCGCATCACGAACGAAGCAAACGCCAACCCGCGCATGAAGCGCATCAGATCAACGAGCCATGCCACGTTTTGCCCACATCTTCGAAGCCGCCGCGGACACTCTCAACGCGTACTATCAGGCCGTCGCGGAGGTCAACATCGACGCGCTGATGGGCCTGTGGATCGATGAGGAGTTCGTGAGCTGCATCAGCGCCGCGGGCGCGCATCTGCACGGCCTGCCCGAGATTCGCGCCGGGCTCGCGGCGGAGCTCGAAGCGGCGCCGGTGTCGATCGAACCGCTCGACATCCGCGTCTACGACAGCCTGGGCACGGTGGTCTATGCGATCGTGGAGGCGCATCGCCCCGTGGATCCGGCTGCGATCCCGGCCATGGTCTTCACGACCTATGTGATGGTGCACGAGCGCGGCGAGTGGCGCATCGCGCACATCCACGCGAGCCGCATGCCCGACGACGCCGCGAGCCAGTTCTCCGCGAAACTGCGCCACGGCCAGGGCGCGCTGCACTGAGAGCAACCGGGCAAGGCGCGCCACGAAGCAGGACAGCGGTAGAAGAAGGTGAAAGCGCGGTAGCAAGGGGACGGCCATGAGCACGACAGGCGAAGAAGCGGCGATGAGCCCGGGAAACGACGAAGCGGCAAGGCGCGCCGCAACGTCTGTCCTGAACGGTGCGAGCGGCTACGCGCCAACCGCGCCAACCTATCGCGCCCCCTTCTGGCTGCCGGGCGCCCACGTCCAGACCATCGTTCCCGCACTGTTCTCGCGCTTACCGCTGCCCGCCTACCGGCGCGAACGCTGGGACACGCCCGACGGCGATTTCATCGAGCTCGACTGGGTCGACGCACCCGCCGGCGCCACCGCGAGAGCGGCCGTGCGAACGACCGCGAGCGCCTCATCGAACGCGCCGCTCTTCGTGCTGTTCCACGGCCTCGAAGGCAGTTCCGGCTCGCACTATGCGCGCGCGCTCGCCGCGGCGGCGCATGCGCGCGGCTGGCACGCGGTCATCCCGCATTTTCGCAGCTGCAGCGGGCCGATGAACCTGATGCCGCGCTTCTACCACCTCGCCGACGCCGCCGAAGTCGACTGGGTCCTGCGCCGGCTCGCCGCGCGTCATGCGGGCCCGCTCGTGGCGGCGGGCGTATCGCTTGGCGGCAACGTGCTGCTGCACTGGCTCGCGCAGCAACGCGAGGACGCGAAGATCGTCCGCGCCGCGGCCGCGATCTCCGCGCCGCTCGACGTGCACGCGGGCGGCAGGATGCTCGCGAGCGGCTTCGGCATGATCTACACGCGCAGCTTCCTGAAGACGCTCAAAGTGAAGGCGCTGCAAAAGCTCGAGCAGTATCCGGGGCTGTTCGACGCGCAAGCCGTGCTGGCGACCCGCAACATGTACGAATTCGACGACGTCGTGACCGCGCCGCTCCACGGCTTTCAGAGCGCGCACGATTACTGGACCCAGGCGACGGTCCGCCCGAAGCTCGGCGAGATCGCCGTGCCCACGCTGCTCATCAACGCGCGCAACGACCCGTTCCTGCCCGGCGAGGTGCTGCCCGCGCGTCACGAAGTGAGCGCCGCCGTCGAGCTCGAACAGCCCGCAGGCGGTGGCCACGTCGGCTTCATGACCGGGCCGTTTCCGGGCCGCAGCGACTGGCTCGCGCAGCGTGTGACCCACTATCTCTCGCCTCACCTCCCCTAGATCTGTTCTCATGGACGACATCGTCAAGCAGGCGCTCGCGCGCTGGCCCAACGTTCCTCATTGCACTGGCTGGCTGCTGCTCGACGCGCGCGGCCACTGGCGCCTGCGCGACGAAGCCGATCAGGCACAAGGCGCGCCCGGCACGCCGATCCGGCACGAGGCGCTCATCGGCTTCATCAACCGCAATTACGAACGCGACGCGCAAGGCCAATGGTTCTTCCAGAACGGACCGCAGCGCGTCTATGTCGAGCTCGAATACACGCCGTGGGTCGTGCGCCTCGCCCACGCAAACGACGGCACGCTGACGCTCACCGATCAAACCGGCCAGGCCTTCGATCCGGCGGCCGTGTATGTGGACGAGCACGGCAGCGTGCTGTTCGAACAAGCGCTGCCGGATTCGGCGAGTGACAGCACCGATGCCGCGTCGGCCGCGCACGCGCGCGTGGCGCTGCTGCACGACCACGATCTCGACTGCTTCACCGAGCATGCGACGCTCGCCGAGGACGGCGAGAGCGGCACGTTTCACTGGCGCGCCGCGACCGCGCTGCCATTGCAATCCATCGCGCGCGCGGACGTGCCGGCGCGCTTCGCGTTCGTGCCCAGTCCGGAGCAGGCGGAAAAAGCCGGGGGCTGAAGCGCCGGCCGCGGCTCATGCATGCCGTGCGCCAGGGCAGCCGCACCGCTCATCCGCTGTCCTTGTCGTCCGCGCGCTCCTCCTTGTAGCGCGCCTCGAATTCGTGCAGGCGCGCGTCGATCGTCGACAAATCGTAGAACCCCACCGACTTCATGTCGCGCGCTTCCTTGAGCTGGCGGATCGCCGAGGGCCATGCGCCATCGAGGGCGAACTTCTCCGCGAGCGCGCGCCGTTGCGTGAGCAAGTCGCCCAGCCCCGCGCTCGACTGCGCGAGATACTGCCACCACGCGCCCTGGCGCGGCTCCGCTTCGGTCTCGCTGCGCGCGAGCGTCTGCGCCTCCTTGAAGCGGCGCGCGGCGATCAGCGCCTGCAGCAGGCTGTCGGTGGCGGCGTGCGATGCGGGCCACGCCGCGTGCGCGGCCTGCGCGAGCCGCACGGCTTCGTCGGTGCGGCCCGCGCGCCGCGCGATCTCGGCGGCCAGCACGTCGAGGCTTGGCGAACTACGCACCTTGCTGCCGTCCGCGGCCTCGAAGCGGGCGAACGCCGCGCGCGCGTTCGCGAGCGACGCCGCCGCATCGTCGTAGCGCTCGACCTGCAGTTGCGCGAACGCGATGCCGTACCAGTTCGCCGCCACATTGAGCGCGACGCGGTCTTCGATCTCGGCGCGCAGGCGCGCGATCTCGTCGAGGTAATCGCCACGCGAGCGGTCCTGCAGCACCCGCACGCGCGCACGCACGAAACCGTATTCGGGCGCCTGGCGCGGCTGCCGGTAAGCCGCGCGGCGGGCGCGATCCTCCATGTCGGCGATGCGCGAAACGGTGAGCGGGTGGGTGCGCGCGTAGGCCGGCACGCCGGCGTCGCCCATCGATGCGCGTTCGAGCCGCTCGAAAAACGCCACCATGCCCCACGGGTCGTAGCCCGCCCCCGCCAGCAACTTGAAGCCGACGCGGTCGGCCTCGTGCTCGGCGGCGCGCGAAAAGCGCAACTGGCTATCCACGGCATAGGCCTGACTGCCGATGGCGATCGCGCTGCCAAGGTCGCCGCTCCTCGCCAGCACGCCCGCGAGTATGCCGAACAGCATGCCCGCGAGCGCCGCATAGCTGTTGCGCTCGTTCTGCGACAGCATGCGCGCGATATGCCGCTGCAGCACGTGGCCCATCTCGTGGCCGAGCACGGAGGCAAGCTCCGACTCGGTCTGCGTGGCCACGATCAACCCCGTATTCACGCCGATGAAACCACCCGGCAGCGAAAACGCATTGATCTGGCCATCGCGGATGGCGAACAAATCGAAGTCCGGCCGATAGCCGCCGATGAACTGCGCCGCCGCCGACGCCGAGAGACGCGCCGCCACCGAATCGAGATAGTCGCGCACGAGCCAGTCGCCGATATAGTCGGGGTCGCGCCGGATCTCGCGCATCACGCGCTCGCCGATGCGGCGCTCGGCCTGCGGCGTGAGCGCGCCGCCCGAGCCGTCGCCGAGATCGGGCAATTGCGGAATCCAGGCCGGCGCGCGCAGACTGGCATTGCCGCGCGCGCCTGACGTACCGGAGGCGCTTGGGGACTGCGCCGAACCGGGCGCGCCGAAGCGGCTCTGCGCGCCGCCGTACGTGCCGAATACGCCCTGCGCGATCGAGGCGGGAATGACGGGATCGGCTTCGTCGTCGAGCGGACCGCTCACGAGCGCGGGCGCATCGGGAGCGAGCGTTGCGACGCCCGGCGTAGCGACACTCGACATGGTGACGCCCGGCGTGGAGACGCTCGACGGCGTGGCACCCGGCGCAGCGGCGCCCGAGATCGCAGCGCCGGGTTTGCCGGGCGGCGGCCGGCTAACGTGTTGTCCAGCCGCGCCGGACGCGGAAGCGTTCGCAGCGCCGAGATCGAGTACGGCCGCACGCGCAGCCGATGCCCCCGCCCCACCGACCGGCGCCTGCGCGTACGCTTGAGGTGGCACGGCGAGCGTTGCGCACAACCAGGCAGCAAGCAGCCGTTTCAGATGCATCGATGACAGGATCGGGAAAAGCGGATTGCCGGCCAGACGGCCGGCCACCGGGCCATTGTAGCCCGCACGGTCCGCCATCCCGCCCCTGCATGGCGGCACGCGGGCGATCGGGCGCAAGCGCACCCGAGCCTCGCGCACGCGTCGCGCTGTTAAGATAGGCGCCCCTCACGGAGAACCCACCATGCCCGAACTCACGCATTTCGACGCCGCAGGCGACGCGCACATGGTCGACGTCGGCGGCAAGGCCGAAACCAGACGCATCGCCGTGGCCAGTGGCACGATCCGCATGCTGCCCGCGACCTTCGCGCTGGTGCGCGACGGCAATGCGAAGAAAGGCGATGTGATCGGCGTCGCGCGCATCGCCGCGATCCAGGGCGCCAAGCGCACCTCGGACCTGATTCCGCTTTGCCATCCGCTCGCCATCACGCGCGTGAAAGTCGACTTCGCGCTCGACGAGACGCTGCCGGGCGTGCGCTGCACGGCGCAGGTCGAGACGCTGGGACGCACGGGCGTGGAGATGGAAGCGCTAACCGCTGTGCAAGTGGGCCTCTTGACGGTCTACGACATGTGCAAGGCCGTCGATCGCGGCATGACCATCACCGATGTGCGGGTGCTGGAGAAGCACGGCGGGAAATCGGGGGATTGGGTGGCAAAGGCGAGCTAACGCACTGCGGGCACTGTGCGGGCATTGCGGCCACCGCGCGGCGGGCGACAAGCGCTCGTCGACGCCGCCGCGGCAAGTGAGGCTCAGCCGCGGCGCCCGATCGTCAATCGTCCGAATCGTCCTCGTCTTCTTCGACTTTCGTCGCAGGCAGTCCGTACTTCTTGACCAGCGCAGCCTTGAAGCCCGCGAGGGTCGGCTCGTCGTCGCAGAGGCTATAGAGCGCGGCCAATTGCGCAGGCCAGTCATGCAGCTCTTGCGCGAAGATCTTCAGGCGCTCGACCGTATCGAACGCACCATCCGTATTCCCGTCGAGCACCTGCAGCACCGCGTAGCGACGCAGCACGGTCTCGCCCGGCAGCAGCGCAATCGCGCGTTTGTGGGCCGCAAGCTTGGTCGCGAGGTTCGCAGTATTGATCGGCATGAGCGTCGCCATGCCGTAATCGCCCCACGCACTGAACAGGAACGACGGGGCCTCCGCATACTCCTGCGCGGGGTGAGAGCCGTAGTACAGCACTTCGGCGCGGTTGTAGTCGCGCAGCACCGGCCACAGCGCGGCGATGCCGCCGAACACGATCACCGCATACGCTACGCGCGTGACGCCCGGCGGCACGAAGCGCAGCGGCTTCGTCTCGAGCAGGCCGAACACGAACATTGCGGGCAGCAGGAAAAACATGTACTGCTGCGGATACTCGACGAGCGCATGCATGACCAGCGCGCCAATCAGCGCGAAGCCGAAAATACGCTCGGCCGTATGCGGCGCGCGCAGCGCGCGCACGAACCAGGCGACGAGCCCGATCACGACAATGGCGCAGCCCACCACGCCCGTCTTGGCGAGCAAGTCGATGAAGATGTCGTGCGAGTTGTTGGCGATCTCGACGCCGCCCAGCTTGCGCGCGAGCTCGAACTGATGGATCGGGAAGTCACCCCAGCCCACGCCCAGCAGCGGATGGGTCTTGAACATCGTCCAGCCGTAGCGCCATAGCGCGATGCGCGGCGCGATCTGGCCGGCGTCCTTGAAACGGTCGGCCGCCGATTGATCGAGCTGCCACTGGTAGTGGACGTTGGCCCAGCGCACCAAGCCATTCACGGCGAAGAAGATCGCGAAGAGCACGACGGGCACGACCCACGCGCGCGCGTTGCCGGCGCGGGCGCCCGTGCCGCCGAGATTGCCGGCTTCGCCTTCGGCGCGCACGCCACGCGTCGCGGAGAGCGCCATCCAGAAACCCGCGACGACGATCACGGCCATCTGCAACCACGGACCGCGCGACACGGTGAGCGCCAGGCCGCCCGAATAGATGGCCGACAGCACGACCCACAGCAGGACGTTCAGACGGCGCGTCTGCACGAGATACAGCGCCGCCGCCGTTGCGAAGGCGATGTAGGTCGCGAGGTGGTTGGCCTGCGCCATGTTGCCGAACGGACGCCGGTCGAACTGCACGTTATAGGCAACGACCAGCGGTGTGACTTTCGTTTCGAGATGCAGGAGCTGGATGACCTGGCAAAACACCGCGAACAGGCCGCCGATCACGAGTGCCCAGGCGCCCCACACCATCGCCGCGCGCGTGAGGTTCACGCGCGTGATGCCGTAGCCCGCGTGGACGGCCATGAAGGCGGCCAGCAGATAGCCCGCGCCCAGCCAGTTCATCGAAGGTTGCGCGACCGGCAGCGCGATGGTTTGCACGATGAGCAGCAAGCCAAAGACGAGCGGCACGAGCGCGACCGTGGGCGACCTGAAGTCGTTGGCAGGCCGCGCGGAACGCACCAGCAGCCAGACACCGGCGCCGACCATCAGATAGAGCGCGAGCGCAGTGAATTCGGCGTAGAACGTCGGGATCGGATAAGTGTGTGCGACGACCGCGTAAGGCAGGATCAACGCAACAGCGAGCAAGACGAACGTAAGGTAACGCGCAAAAGAAGAAGGCATGGGGATCGGGGGCGTCAGCAACCGGCGCACTATACAAAACTTTTCCCTCCCTGTGCGGAAGGCAACCTGACGAAATTTGCCCGCACGTGCCATGCCTTCGATCTGCGCGCCGTGCATGACGCACAAGCCCCTCATTGGCACATCGTGCATAGCGCATAACCACACGCGCGAGACGGATCGCGCACCGGGCGCTCGCGTAGCGTCCGGTGCGCGAATGACAACCCGTCACGTGCGCTTCAGGCGCGCCTTTATGCACGTCTTATGCACGCCTGACGCACGTCTTGCGCGATACGTCTTATGCGCGGCACTCCGGCGGCGCCAGGTTCGCGGGCAGCGTAGCCGCCTCGACAGGAACAGGCCCCGCGCCCGGCGCGCCAAGCGACGAAGCCGACTTGCCACCCGCGAAGCACTCCCAGGTAAGCGTGCCGCCCTGCACGCTGCCTTGCGCGAGCGCCACGCGCGCCGTGGGCGACTCGGCGTTATCGGGCACGGATGGCACGAGCACGATCGTGTTGGTGCCATCGGGCGCGATGCGGGTGGTGAACGCCACGGTGATCTGGCCGGTCGTGTCGTCCACCTGCACCGAGGCGACGTTGCGGGTGGCCGGCGGCACCGTGTAGCCCGCGCCGAACGCATTGCCGCTCGCGGCGTTCTCCGCCACCGCGAGCCGCGCCGCGGAAGCCAGCGAAAGCCCCTCGCCTACCCGGCTGCGCGCAAGATAGTCCTGGTACGCAGGAATGGCATACGCGGCGATCACGCCGACGATGGCGAGCACGATCATCAACTCGATGAGCGTGAAACCGGGCGCGGCCCAGCGCCTCGCGAGACGCACGAACGCCCGGCAGGACTGCGCGAGCGAAGCCGCGGCATGGGCGGCAAACATACGGGGGGCAAACATACGAGGGGCAAACGGCTGGGTAGCAAAAGCGCGCGCGGAAAAGCGACGCGTGACACAGGCGCGCGAAGCGCGCGGCCCGGCGGCGCACAGCGCGCCCGGGCTGGAAGTAGCTGGGGATACGGTCATCATCAGGGCTCCTGAAACGAGAAACGCCTGCTCACGAAAAAGTGAACAGGCGCTTCGATCGTATCGGCGGCCCCGTCTGCGCAGCAGTCGGCCAGATGGCTTAGGCGCGGCGCTGTCAGCGCATGAGCATCGATTTGCGCGGTGGCCTTCGCCGTGCTCCGATCAGGACAACCCGCAACGCATGCATCGTGCGTTCAGTGCGAGCCCTGCGCGCGCGTCTCATTGCGCCGCCTGAGCCAATGACCGACGACGACCACGAAGAGCGCACACGCCACGCTCATGCCATATTCGGCGACCGGCGCATCGAGCAGCGGCCAGCGGTCGCCGGCCGGATCGTTGATGATCAGCCCGCCGGCGATCCAGCCAAGCAGCGCGGCGCCCAGCGTCACCACCACCGGATAGCGGTCGAGCAGCCGGAGCACGAGCTGGCTGCCCCACACGATCAGCGGGATGCTGACCATCAGGCCGAAGATCACGAGCGCGATGCGATGGCGCGGATCGGCGGCCTCGGCGGCGCCCGCGATGGCCACGACGTTGTCGAGGCTCATCACCGCGTCCGCGACGATGATGGTCTTGATCGCGCCGATCAGCTTGTCGGAGGGCTTCACATCGGCATGCTCGAGATGCGCAGGCGCCAGCAGCCGCACCCCGATCCACAGCAGCAGCAGACCGCCCGCGAACTTCAGATAGGGCACGTTGAGCAGCGCGACCGCGAAGGCGATCAGCACGACGCGCAGCACGATCGCGCCGACCGTCCCCCAGACGATGCCGCGCAGGCGCTGCTGCGCAGGCAGGTCGCGGCAGGCAAGCGCGATCACCACGGCGTTGTCGCCACCGAGCAGGATGTCGATGACGATGATCTGAATGACAGCGCCCCAATGGAGCGACGTGAAAAACTCGAGCATGAAGGCGGGAGCGTGAATACGGTGGCCAGGCGCGTACGCTCAAAAGCGCAAAAGAGCGCGCCAATAAAAAAGCGAGGCAGCCATGACTGGCTCCCTCGCTCTTGTCCGGAAACCTCGTGAAAGGGTTCCGCAAGCATATCAAAAAACGCTGCCCGCCCGCGCACTACGCAATGCGCCGGATGGCACGAGCGGCAGCGAATGTTGAAGAAATTACAGGATCGACTTCAGCAGACGGCCCATTTCCGACGGATTGCGCGTCACCTTGATGCCGCAGCCGTCCATGATTTCCAGCTTCGCGTCGGCCGTATCCGCACCGCCCGAGATCAGCGCGCCGGCGTGGCCCATGCGCTTGCCCGGAGGCGCCGTGACACCCGCGATGAAGCCGACCACCGGCTTCTTCATGTTGTCCTTGATCCAGTAAGCGGCGTTCGCTTCGTCCGGACCGCCGATCTCGCCGATCATGATCACGGCGTCCGTATCCGGATCGTCGTTGAACATCTTCATGACGTCGATGTGCTTCAGACCGTTGATCGGGTCACCGCCGATACCGACTGCCGACGACTGGCCAAGACCGAGCGCGGTCAGCTGACCCACGGCTTCATACGTCAGCGTGCCCGAACGCGACACGACGCCGATGCGGCCCTTCTTGTGGATGTGACCCGGCATGATGCCGATCTTCAGCTCGTCCGGCGTGATCGTGCCGGGGCAGTTCGGCCCGAGGAGCAGCGTCTTGCGGTTTTCGCGGCGCATGCGGTCGCGCACTTCGAGCATGTCGCGGACGGGGATGCCTTCCGTGATGCAGATCGCGAGATCGAGATCGGCCTCGACGGCTTCCCAGATCGCGGCAGCAGCGCCCGCGGGCGGCACGTAGATGACCGAAACGGTCGCGCCGGTGGCTTCCTTCGCTTCACGCACGTTGGCGTAGATGGGGATGCCCTCGAAGTCCTCGCCGGCCTTCTTCGGGTTCACGCCCGCGACGAATGCTTCGCGGCCGTTGGCATACTCACGGCAGGCGCGGGTGTGGAACTGACCGGTCTTGCCGGTAATGCCCTGCGTGATGACCTTGGTGTCTTTGTTGATCAGAATCGACATGTATTGACCTCTGTTCGCTTGGCGTCATGCGTCGCGCCAGACCGCTTCTTGCGTCGCGGTGTTCGCGCCGGCATTACGCCATTCGTATGCGGTGAAAATTACTTGCCTTCGGCAGCCGCGACGACCTTCTGCGCGGCTTCTTCCATGCTGTCCGCCGAGATGATCGGCAGGCCCGATTCGGCCAGCATCTTCTTGCCGAGATCCTCGTTCGTGCCCTTCATACGCACGACGAGCGGCACGCTCAGATTCACGGCCTTCGAACCGGCGATCACGCCTTCGGCGATCACGTCGCAGCGCATGATGCCGCCGAAGATGTTCACGAGGATCGCCTTCAGGCCCGGGTTCTTCAGCATCAGCTTGAACGCTTCCGTGACCTTCTCGGTCGTCGCGCCGCCGCCGACGTCGAGGAAGTTCGCCGGTTCGCCGCCGAACAGCTTGATGGTGTCCATCGTCGCCATCGCGAGGCCAGCGCCGTTCACGAGACAGCCGATGTTGCCGTCGAGCGAGATGTAGGCGAGGTCGAACTTCGACGCTTCGACTTCAGCCGGATCTTCCTCGTCCAGATCGCGGTAAGCGACGATCTCCGGGTGGCGGAACAGCGCGTTCGAATCGAAGTTGAACTTCGCGTCGAGTGCGATGACCTTGCCGTCGCCGGTCAGGATCAGCGGGTTGATTTCGGCGAGCGATGCATCAGTTTCCCACGTCGCCTTGTACAGGCCTTGCAGGATCGCGCGCGCTTGCGGAATCGATGCTTCCGGCACGCCGATCTTGCGTGCGAGGTCGTCGGCTTCGGCATCCTTCAGACCCGTGACCGGGTCGACGGCGACCTTGTGGATCGCTTCCGGCGTCTTCTCGGCGACTTCTTCGATGTCCATGCCGCCTTCGCTCGACGCCATCACGACGATCTTCTGCGAAACGCGATCGAGCACGAGACCGACATACAGTTCCTTCTTGATGTCGGCGCCTTCTTCGATCAGCAGACGGTTGACCTTCTGGCCTTCCGGACCGGTCTGGTGCGTGACGAGCTGCATGCCGAGGATCTGGCTCGCGTATTCGCGGACTTGCTCCAGCGACTTCGCGACCTTCACGCCGCCGCCCTTACCGCGACCACCGGCGTGGATCTGTGCCTTGACGACCCACACCGGACCGCCCAGCTCTTCAGCGGCCTTGACCGCGTCGTCCACCGAAAACACCGGCTTGCCGCGCGGTACCGCGACTCCGAATTTCCGCAGGATTTCCTTACCCTGGTACTCGTGAATCTTCATGCGTGATTCCTTCAGTCTGAGAGTTGGAGTGAACTTCGATTCCGCTGTTGTTATTCATGCGCGAGAACGTCGGCCTTGCCCTCCTGGCTCGGGCCTCCGCTGTCGCGCACGCTGGCCGCTTCCGCGCCACGTCCTGTCGAACGCGGCGCATGGCCATACCAGCGCGGATAAAACTGCTTCACCGCTTCGCCGTCGAACCGCAGCGCATGGCAGCGGCCCAGCTGGAAAGGCGGCTTTTCGCCGGCGGCATCGCCGTCGGCGGTCTTGCTGAGCTCCGGTCCGGACTCGTCGCCCGGGGTTCCTTTCGATGTATCCCACACCGCTCCAACAAACGCCTGGATAGCGACCGTCGGCAACACGCCCAACATTTCGGTGAGGTGCGTGCAGCCGACCGTGCCGGCAAGGAGCCGGCCCGCTTCGCGGCGGAAATTCTGGAGGAGATTGAGCCCGATAAGGGCCCGATAGGCGGGATTGGCGTTCTGGCACTGACCGTCGTAAGGCACCCAGTCGGACGACGCTTCTGCGTCGACGACGTTGAGCTTGCGATCGATCGTAATGCGGAGCCAGAGTTCATGGATCGGCAAACCGTTGGGCCGGACACCGGCGGCGAGCGGCACGTCGCGTGGCTTGTGGTCGGTCAGGCACGCGTCGATGTCCCACAGACCGTCTTCGCGCTCATAGGCGACCGCCCGGATAGCGCGCTGATGACGCAACTGGCGAGGCGCTGGCGGAGAAAGCGGCATGCTGGAGGTAAGACCGGACAGGAAAACTTTCCAATTTTAGCATACCGGGTATTTGAGACAGCAGCGAACCCACAGTGCCCGGTGGGGCATGGCCATGAGCGTTTTTTGAGCCAGCCGGATCAGTTTTCCGCTCACTCGCCTGCGAAGTCGTCTTCGATACCCTTCAAAATCTTGCCGATAATCGACATCGAGAAGCCGCGCGCAGCCAGGAAACGCGCCTGACGCGCACGCTCGGCGGGCGTTTCGGGCAACTGACCGTACTTCTTCTGCCAGACGGCGCGGGCGCGCGCGAGTTCGGTCTCGCGCAGTTGCGCGTTCACCTCTTCGATGAGCGCGTCGCCCACGGCATGACGTTTGAGTTCGCTGACGATGCGCCCCGCCCCCACGCGCGCGGCGCGGCGATACACGACGCTTTCCGCAAACCGTGCGTCGGAGAGCCAGCCTTCGCGTTCGAGCGCATCGAGCAGCGCTTCGAGTTCGTCGGCGTTTTCGGTGTAGGGCATGAGCTTGCGCGAGAGTTCCGCGCGGCTGTATTCGCGGCGCGAGAGATAGCCAAGCGCACGGCCCTTGAGCGAGCGCTCGGGACGCTGCCTGCCCGGCGTCTCGCTTTTGCGCGCATGGCGCGCCATGCGCGAGGTGGAAGTGCGCTCGAAGTGGTCGGCTGGTGGGGCGGAGGCGTCTTCGCGCGCTGTTCCGGACGCTTTTTCGGACGCTTCGTCGTGCGCTTCGAACCGCTCATCGCGTTGCGCTCCGCGACGGGTTGCGTGCGGCGCTCCAGACGAGCCCTCTGCGGACGCATCGAAAAATGCCTCGAACGGCACTTCGAATACGGCGCCCCCTTCGTCGTCCAGATCGTGGGGCGCTGAATGCGCAAAGCCGCGAGCGCCCACGTGGGCGTCGCGGCTTTGCGTGTTGGTGCGTGGCGCGGCAGCGCGGCGCGTGGGGCGCCGAGCCTCACGCGGGTGTTCCGCCTCGTCCGAAGCCGGCGAAGTTGCCGGAACTGTTGCCGCCGAAGTTGCCACTTCAGGCGGCACCGAGGCGGACCCGCCCTTGCGCATCACGATCGTGCTGACTCTCTAGTGCCGACTTCGAGACTTATTCTTCTTCGCCTGCGACTTCGACTTCGCCGGAATCGTTGACGCCATTCGGCATCACGCTCACGCCAAGCGATTCGCGGATGCGGTTTTCGATCTCGCGGGCGATGTCGGCGTTCTCGCGCAGGAATTCGCGCGCGTTGTCCTTGCCCTGACCGATGCGCTCGCCGTTATAGCTGTACCACGCACCCGCTTTATCCACGATCTTGGCCTGCACGCCGAGGTCGATGATTTCGCCCTGACGCGAGATGCCTTCGCCGTAGAGGATGTCGAACACGGCTTCGCGGAACGGCGGCGACACCTTGTTCTTGACGACCTTCACGCGCGTTTCGCTGCCGATGACTTCGTCGTTCTTCTTGATCGAGCCGATACGGCGAATGTCCAGACGCACCGACGAATAGAACTTGAGCGCGTTGCCGCCCGTGGTGGTTTCCGGGTTGCCGAACATCACGCCGATCTTCATGCGGATCTGGTTGATGAAGATCACCATGCAGTTCGTCTTCTTGATCGTGCCGGTGAGCTTGCGCAGCGCCTGCGACATCAGACGCGCCTGCAGACCCGGCAGCGAGTCGCCCATTTCGCCTTCGATTTCGGCCTTCGGCACAAGCGCCGCGACCGAGTCGATCACGATCATGTCGATCGAACCCGAGCGCACCAGCGCGTCGGTGATTTCGAGCGCCTGCTCGCCCGTGTCGGGCTGCGAGATGAGCAGCTCGGGCACGTTCACGCCGAGCTTGGACGCATACTGCACGTCGAGCGCGTGTTCCGCGTCGATGAACGCCGCCGTGCCGCCAAGCTTCTGCAGTTCGGCGATCACCTGCAGCGTGAGCGTGGTCTTGCCCGACGATTCCGGACCGTAGATCTCGACCACCCGGCCGCGCGGCAGGCCGCCCACGCCGAGCGCGATGTCGAGGCCGAGCGAACCGGTGGAGACCACCTGGATGTCCTCGACCGCCTCGCCGTCGCCGAGCCGCATGATCGACCCTTTGCCGAACTGCTTTTCGATCTGCGCGAGCGCGGCGGCCAGCGCCTTGCTCTTTTCAGCAGTCAGCCCAGCCGAGCCTTTCTTGCTATCTTCCATGAATCGTCCTTTGCTATGATGAACGGCGTCTGGTGACGACGCGCACGTGCCGCTGGAGACAAACCCGGAGCACATACGCATGAACGCAGACACTGTATAAAAAAACAGTAGTTTTGGCAAGCCGTTTTTAGCGCACGCGCATGCCGAAACCGCGAATTTTCGGAGACCGCCGCCCGACGCTGCCCGGGCTCGCCCCCTGCCCCGAGACCGCTCGCGCATCCCGCGAGGCGCGAAACGGCAAAGCGCGGGCCGCACCGCACGGGCTTGAACGCGCTTCGGGAGCGGCGCTGGCGCACCATGCGAATTCTCATTGCCGAAGACGACAGCATACTAGCGGACGGCCTCGTCCGATCACTCCGCCAGTCGGGCTATGCCGTCGATCACGTACGTCATGGCGTGGACGCCGATACGGCCTTGTCGATGCAGTCGTTCGACCTGCTGATCCTCGATCTGGGCCTGCCGAAAATGCCGGGCCTCGAAGTGCTGCGCCGCTTGCGCGCGCGCAACTCCAACCTCCCCGTCCTGATCCTCACCGCCGCCGACAGCGTGGACGAACGCGTGAAAGGCCTCGACCTCGGCGCCGACGACTACATGGCCAAGCCCTTCGCGCTCAACGAACTGGAGGCGCGCGTGCGCGCGCTCACGCGGCGCGGTGCGGGCGGCGGCCCCACGATCGTGCGTCATGGCGCACTCGCGTTCGACCAGGTCGGGCGCGTCGCGCGCATCAACGACCAGGTACTGGACCTTTCCGCCCGCGAGCTCGGCGTGCTCGAAGTGCTGCTGCAGCGGCTGGGGCGGCTCGTCTCGAAGGAGCAGCTCGTCGACCATCTATGCGAATGGGGCGAGGAAGTGAGCAACAACGCGATCGAGGTCTACGTGCACCGGCTGCGTAAAAAGCTCGAAGCCGGCGGCGTACGCATCGTGACGGTGCGCGGGCTCGGATATTGTCTCGAAAAGGAAGCGAAGGACGCCAATCCGGCAAACGCACCGGTCGCTGCGAATCCGCCGGCCGCAGCGCACGCGGCTGCGTCGAGCGTCGATACGTCGGGCGTCGATACGTCGGGCGCCGCTGCGCCCCCCGCCATGCCGGCCAGCCACTACTACAAATAGCCAGGCGCGCCGATGACCGAGCCCGCTCCCGCCGCACGTTCCGCTCCGGCCGCATCCGGCGCCTCGCCGATGGCCGCCGCGCAGGCCGCGGCCGAAGCCGGCGCGCTCGACGACGAAGCGCGCGACGCCCGCTACGCCAACCCCTTCGCGCCGCCCGACGAAGCCGAGGCCGCCGCGACGCGCCCGCGCTCGCTGTTCGGCGAGATCCTGGACTGGATGCTCGCGCCGCTGTTGCTGCTCTGGCCGATGAGCATCGCGGTCACTTATCTCGTCGCCAAGTCGATCGCCAACGGCCCGTTCGACCGCGCGCTCGAAACCGACGCCTACGTGCTCGCGCGCCAGATCCATCCGGTCAACGGCGTGGCGGAGCTCTCGCTGCCCGACTCCACGCGCGACTTCCTGCGCGCCGACAACGTCGACAACGTGTTCTACCAGGTGCTCGGCAGCCGCGGCGAGCTGGTGGGCGGCGACCGCGAGATGCCGCTGCCACGCGACGAAGACCGGCCGCCCGCCGGCCTCGTGGAGTTCCGCGACGACATGCTGCGCGGCATCGACATCCGCGTGGCCTACACGACCGTCGATCTACCGAATCTGTCGGGCTCGCAGCCCGTGCTCGTGCAGGTGGCCGAGACGCTCGACAAACGCCGCCAGCTCGCCAACGACATCATCAAGGGCGTGATCCTGCCGCAGTTCGTGATCTTGCCGCTCGCGATCCTGCTGGTCTGGTTCGGCCTCTCGCGCGGCCTCGCGCCCCTGCACGCGCTGCAGTCGAACATCCGCATGCGCCGCCCCGACGACCTCTCGCCGCTCGAAGCGCGCCGCGCGCCGCCCGAGATCGAGCCGCTCGTCACGTCGTTCAACGACCTGCTCACGCGCCTCGAACAGAACATGCAGTTGCAAAAACGCTTCATCGCCGATGCCGCGCATCAGATGAAGACGCCGCTCGCAGGCCTGCGCACCCAAGCCGAACTCGCGCAGCGCCTGGACGCCCCCGCCGAAGTCCACCGCTCGCTCGAGCAGATCGCGACGAGCTCCGAGCACGCCGCGCGGCTCGTCACGCAACTGCTTGCGCTCGCGCGCGCCGAGAACCGCATGACGGGGCAGATCTTCGTCCCCGTCGACATCGCCGACGTGGCCCGGCACGCGGTGCGCGACTGGGTGCAGCCCGCGCTCGCCAGGCAAATGGACCTGGGCTACGAGGGGCCCGAGCGCAACGCGCACGACCATCGCGACAGACACGATGAGAGCGGCACGGCGCCGGTGCAGGTCGACGGCAACCCGGTGATGCTGCGCGAGATGCTCTCCAACCTGATCGACAACGCGATCCGCTACACGCCCGCCGGCGGCCGCATCACGGTGCGCGTGCGGCCCGAGCCCGCGGCCCGCGTGGTGCATCTGGAGGTGGAGGATACCGGCATCGGCATTCCCGCCGCCGAGCGCGAGCGCGTGCTCGAACGCTTCTATCGCATCCTCGGGCGCGATGGCGAAGGCAGCGGACTCGGACTCGCGATCGTGCGCGAGATCGCGACGATGCATGGCGGAACGCTCGCGATCGACGACAACGTCTATCAGCTCGAACCGCGTCTGGCCGGGACGCTCGTGCGCGTGACGCTGCGCCTGCGTAGCGCCGCAAGCTAACGGCCGTCGGCCGAAGCTGACGGCAATGCGGTCAGCTTCGAGGGGGGATTTACCCTTAGCCGGCGCCGACCCACCCCGCATGAAATCGACCGATAGAGTCAATTGGCGCCGCGTTAATCGATGTTGACCAACGATTGCGGGCAATTAACAAAACAGCGAAAGCCCGAAGCCCCTCGCGAAAAAGCCCCCTTGCCGTCAGAACCCCGTAAGTTTCCATTCCAATAATGCTCCGCAGGACCGCACGAGCCCGGCATCGCCGGCCGGGCGGGCCATACAACACGTCGGCATATCAAAAAATGGAGACACATATGGCAACCGTTGGCGGACAAGTCTCGCACGCGCCGATGACCAGCGACGAAAAACGCGTGATCTTCGCGTCGTCGCTAGGCACGGTGTTCGAGTGGTACGACTTCTACCTGGCCGGCTCGCTCGCGGCCTACATCAGCAAAAGCTTCTTCTCCGGCGTGAACCCCACCGCGGGCTTCATCTTCACGCTGCTCGGCTTTGCGGCGGGCTTCGCGGTGCGGCCGTTCGGCGCGATCGTGTTCGGGCGCCTCGGCGACCTCGTGGGCCGCAAGCACACCTTCCTCGTCACCATCGTCATCATGGGTCTGTCCACCTTCGTGGTGGGCTTCCTGCCGGGCTACGCGTCGATCGGCATTGCCGCGCCGGTGATCTTCATCGGCATGCGCCTGCTGCAGGGTCTCGCGCTCGGCGGCGAATACGGCGGCGCGGCCACCTACGTGGCCGAGCATGCGCCGCCCGGACGCCGCGGCTTCTACACCTCGTGGATCCAGACCACGGCGACGCTCGGCCTGTTCCTCTCGCTGCTCGTGATCCTTGGCGTACGCACGACGGTCGGCGAAGAGCAATTCGCCTCGTGGGCGTGGCGCATTCCGTTCGTCGCGTCGATCCTGCTGCTCGCGGTCTCGGTGTGGATCCGCCTGCAGCTCGACGAATCGCCGGCCTTCAAGCGCATCAAGGCCGAAGGCAAGGTGTCGAAGGCGCCGCTCGCCGAAGCGTTTGGCCAATGGAAGAACCTCAAGGTCGTGATCCTCGCGCTAATTGGCATCACGGCGGGCCAGGCCGTGGTCTGGTACACGGGCCAGTTCTACGCGCTCTTCTTCCTCACGCAGACGCTCAAAGTGGACGGCGCGAGCGCCAATATCCTGATCGCGCTGGCGCTCCTGATCGGCACGCCGTTCTTCCTGTTCTTCGGCGCGCTCTCGGACAAGATCGGCCGCAAGCCCATCATCATGGCCGGCTGCCTGATCGCGGCGCTCACCTACTTCCCGCTCTTCAAGGCGCTCACGCACTTCGCCAACCCGGCGCTCGAAGCCGCAACGGCACGCGCACCGATCGTGGTGATCGCGAACCCGGACGAATGCTCGTTCCAGTTCAACCCCGTGGGCACCTCGAAGTTCACGAGCTCGTGCGACATCGCCAAGAGCGCGCTCTCGAAGGCGGGCCTGAACTACGAGAATGTGGCCGCCCCGGCGGGCACGCTCGCGCAGATCAAGGTGGGCGACACGACCATCGACACCTACGACGGCAAGGCGGCGAGCGCGAAGGAAGCGGGGGCAACGTTCGAGAAAACGCTCTCGGACACGCTGAAGTCCGCAGGCTATCCGGCCAAGGCCGACCCCGCGCAGCTCAACTGGCCGATGACCGTGGTGGTCCTGACCATCCTCGTGATCTTCGTGACGATGGTGTACGGGCCGATCGCGGCGATGCTGGTGGAGATGTTCCCGACACGGATCCGCTATACGTCGATGTCGTTGCCCTATCACATCGGCAATGGCTGGTTCGGCGGTTTCCTGCCTGCGACGGCCTTTGCGATCGTGGCGGCCAAGGGCGATATCTACTCGGGGCTCTGGTATCCGATCATCATTGCGCTCGCGACTTTCGTGATCGGCATGCTGTTCGTGAAGGAGACCAAGGACTCGGATATCTACGCGCAGGATTGACACCGGCAATCGCTGCGTCCAGGCGGTCTCGAAAAAATTGGAGATGGGGGTTGACAGGCCGCTGAGGCATGGCCATAATCTCTCTTCTACGGCGAATTAGCTCAGTCGGTTAGAGCGACGGAATCATAATCCGCAGGTCCGGGGTTCGAATCCCTGATTCGCCACCAAATGCGAAACCCCGGTAGATCTTTGATCTACCGGGGTTTTTCACTAAGGGCTCTGCGGCTTCGCTGCGAGCCCTTTTCTTTTACCGGCCCCTCGCGGTGCAAATTCGGTGCAATACGCGGTGCAGACCTCAAGGAAGGAGCACCATGGCAGCACTGACAAAAACCCCCTCTGGTACCTGGAAAGCAACCATCCGACGCGTTGGTTACGAGACAATGGCGGAGCGCGCCTTCATCTCCTTACCGAGAGCTACGCCTGATGACCTCCGAGCCAGAGCGAACCGTCCGACCGACATGTAACGCACAGAGCCGATCCGGAGCGACCATGATCGAAAGCAGCAACGAAAAGAATTCGAACCTCCATGTCAATATCGAGCCGAGCGACAAGGCGGCGAACGCGACCGGCACGTTCATGAAGAATGCCCTGAGCGAGCAGCATGCCATCGCAAGCGGTAACGACTTGGCTGATAGGCCAGAGCCAATCTTCCTGGACGACGAGGGCCCTCGCCTTGATATTCCTCTGTTCGTTACGAGGACAAATGCCCGGGAACTCTTGGGCCAACGTCCAGGCGAGCCGGTAGCCCAGGCAGCAGCGCGCAAGGCCTCGGAATCCGACTCGGGGGAGGGCAATGAAGGTCGTTGATTGACACTTGAGGGATCGGCTCAGAGCTAATGCCACTCGCGCAGATTGCAGGTCCTGCCTAATGCGGCTCCGCAAGCAGCCAATAGAAGCGCGTATCCCTCATCTGTCAACATCAGATTGACCAAAGACAGGCTGCCTCACTAAGGCTTCAATTCCCTCAGAAACGCTTTGAGCGAACCGACATCATTGCCACGCAGGCCCTCGCGCGCACTCGCGTAGCTATGCTCGGCCCGGATGAAAAACTCCTGCGGACTTGCGAGCGTCGGGATACGCCCAAAAGCAGCAAGCAGCGCGGTGAGCACCGACTTCAGATACGCCTCGAGGTTGGCACACAGCAGCGCGATGTTTACCATGCGGCCACCGCTATGGACGATGTCGCAGCGGGCTCGCCAGATCCGTTGCAAATGCCAGCGCAGCCCTTCCTCACAACGTTCGAGGAACTTGTTCATGTCTTGAGGCGAGGCCAAATAGTTCATGAACTGATCAAGACGCATCTGAGTGAGCGGTAGCGCCTGCAACTTGGCGCTGATCGTCTGGCGATGGGCCGCTTGACCGAGGACATTGTAGAGTTGGGCGAAATCCAACTCTTTGAGCACAATTGGTCGGCCAGTAGCGGCGTCGACGAGTTCAACCGACTGTTCGAGCAGCACCTCGCGATACGCGTTTAGGTGATTAATCACGGACACGCCCATGAGGACCGGCGTAACGCTCCCCTCGACTGCGTCAGCGATCGAGTTTGACCCGCCCATACCTTTGGCGAGGAACTCGAGACCAGTCCACCAGTTGACGAGCTTGTTCTCGAAACTGGTTGTGTCAGCACCCATCCGATACAGCCTGAATGCAGCGAGCACCCGGTCCCGGCCTTCCTGGGAGAAGCGATCACCGCTGACCAGCAAACTGACATTCCTGGCAAACGCGTCAAGCTGCTCGGGGCTCACCGATGACTGTGGATTCGGCACTACCTTCGGGATCGGCAGTATGCGCCAGTTGTTATCGCTCGTCTTTCGAACCGCGAACAACTCAGACACTGCAATGTTGGCCCGGTCGTACTCGAAACGGACCAGGTCGAGCACGCGGTTGATACGTTCGTGGACTCGCTGGCCCGCAGTGCGCGCGTCGAGCGCATCTTCCACAGTGGTCACAAAGAGGCGATACCCCTGCTCCTTCATGCTGCCATCGAGCGCGGCGACCTCGGCTGGAGTAGCTTGGGCGAACGCGATCCCGCCGATGCTCGAGGGAAACGACTTCGGATCAGTGATGCCGTCCACGGCAAACCACACCTCCCAGGGACGCTGCTCCGACGTAATCAGCTTCCTGAGCAGGTCGAAGCGCTGTGCAAAATTATACGGTTTCGTTTGCCGCCTAAACGGAACGAGGACATGGCTATAAAGCTGGAACAGCCCCTCAATGCTCTGGCCCCGCGCGATCAGGTAACTGATGAGGCTACCCGTAAGCGACCGGATCTCGTTGAAGCGCTCGAGCTCGGGCCGGGCGTCCGGTGACAACACGGCGTCGTGAATACCCTGAATGATCTCGCTGACGTAGTAGCGATGCAGCGTGGCCTGGTACTCGCGCAGATGCGACTCTAGCAGCGGCCGTCCCTTGTCGAGCGACGCCTTATCGTATTTCACACCAAAAGACTTGCCTAACAATGTGCAGATCGTCGCCGTCGGGACTCTGAGCGCGGGGCGCTTGAGCGCTGCCTCGGAGTCTAGGATCTTGATCGCCTCGCGCCCCACCATCCAGCGGTCCTCACCGTTCGCATGTGGGTACGCGGTCAGCCGCATTAGCTCCTCAAGGATGTTGACCGCGTGCATGACGCGCACGCGGTGCGAGTCGAGAGAATACGCATACGTCATGTTGTACCAGACGCTCGCGAAGACCGCCTGTTCGCGCGTGAGCGGATACTGCGCCAGTTTCGGATCGTTTTTCATTGCACCTGAGGCTCGTTCGTCTTGCGTACGCAGTTTTTGGCGTACACTTTTTCAACGCCGGCGTTTCGCGGCCAAGTTTTCGGGACATCACGGCGACGCGTTTTTGTTGACTGAGGAACTTCGCGCGCCTATAGTACGTCCTACTTTCGCCAAGCCCGTCGCGCTGTTTTTGACGGCAAGATTATCAAGGGGTCAGGAGTGTGGGTCTGGGCGGTGTCCCGCTGCATTTTCTGTTCCCCAACCCATTCAGAAGGCTCGCCAAACGGCGGGCCTTTTGTTTAGCCCCCGTCTCCGTCCCACCCCGGCAATTGCAGTAGGCCTCGGCACTCCAGGGCCGTCTCGGTCTGGTAACACCCGCCCCCCGGCGTTGACCACTTTTTCGCACCTCGATAGAGCCTCCACGGAGCTCTTTGACCACTACGACTGAATTGTATCCTGTAGCGCTACACAATACACTCAAGCGATCGCTCAGTCACTGTTGGTCAGCTCACGTTAATCGAGGATTTTATGGCTCTGCCTACCGATATCCCCCATCCGGGAACGCGCATCAGGGCCGAGATCATTCCACAGGGGATGTCCGTCACCAAAGCCGCGCAACTTATGGGGGTAGGCCGCCCAGCCCTGTCGAATTTGCTCAATGGCAATGCCGCTTTGTCCGCCGAGATGGCCGCACGCCTGGAGAAGGCGTTTAACTATCCGCTCAAGGACCTCATGGAGATGCAAGCGCAGTACGATGCGGCACAGGCCAAGCGGAAAGACGCGCCCGCCGACATCAAGGCCTATGTGCCGCCCTTCTTGAGAATCAAGGCCAACGATATCGAAGATTGGGTCTCGCATAACATCTTGGCGCGCAGCCGCCTTGCGGTGTTCTTGCGCACACTGGTGCACTCGACCGGCAGTGCGCTCACGAAAGTGGACTTTCCCGGTAACGACGACGCTGAACGCCCGGGATGGGATGGGTTCCTAGAGGCAAACGAAGGAACGCCTTGGGTTCCTGCCGGGCGTTCCGGCTGGGAGTTTGGAACCAACGAGGACCCTAAAGCGAAGGCAGAAGGCGACTTCGAAAAGAGCGTGAGGCCCCTTGGAAGTGAGGAGCGCGCGGAAACGACGTTCATATTCGTTACGCCGCGCCGGTGGGCCGGGAAGGCCTCCTGGGTTGCCACCAAGAAGGCGAAAGGACTTTGGAAGGACGTTCGCGCTTACGATGCGAGTGACCTTGAGCAATGGCTGGAGCAGTCGCTGCCTGCGCAAGCGTGGTTCGCGAACGAGACGCACATCCCTGCGGAGCACGTGCGTTCGCTCGACAAGTGCTGGGCAGACTGGGCCGGCATCTGTACCCCGCCGTTGAGTGGTGCTCTGTTTGACTCTGCCATCCAGTCGACCAAACGGGCCTTGCTCGCTCGCCTCTCCAAACCGTCAGAGGGGCCGATTTTGATTGCGGCTGACTCTACTGACGAGGCGCTTGCCTTCCTTGCCCAGTTGCTTAGCGAGCGTGGTGGTAACGATCTGGCGTCATATCGCGACCGCGTTTTGGTGTTCGATAAGCCAAATGTATTGCCGCGCCTGGTGGCAGGGGCGCAGACGTTCATTCCGGTCGTGTTTTCGCGGGAAGTCGAGCGCGAACTCGCTCCCTATGCGAATTCTATGCACTCGATCGTCATCTACCCTCGCAACGCCGTGACTGCTAGTCCAGACATCGTTTTGGAACCGGCCAGCTTCGAGACCTTCGATAAGGCACTTGGAGAGATGGGCAAGAATCGTGACGACATCGCGCGGCTTGCGAGTGCGTCGGGCCGATCGCTCACCGTCTTACGCCGTCAGTTTTCGTCGGTCCCGGCGGTGCGATCGCCGGAATGGGCGATGGACCGTCAGACGGCGGCCAGCCTCGCGCCGTTCCTTTTTGTGGGTGCATGGAATAGCCAAAATGAAACCGATAGGATCGGACTTTCGCTTTTGGCCGGAGACCGTCCGTATGACGATCTTGAGAAAGATTGCCAAAGCCTTGCTCAATTGAACGACGCACCGATCTGGTCGGTCGGCACTTATAGGGGCGTGATCTCGAAGATTGACTTGCTTTACGCTATCGCTGGCGCAATAACGCAGGCCGACCTGAATCGCTACTTCGCGGTAGCACGCATGGTACTCGGTGAAGACGATCCAGCGCTCGATCTCGACGAGGATCAGCGCTGGGCGGCTGCGATTCATGGAAAAACGCGTGAGTTTTCCAGTACCTTCCGCGAAGGCATTTCGGAAACGCTGGTCTTATTGGCCGTCCACGGCGAGCAACTGTTCAAGAGCCGCCTCGGCATCGATACCGAAATTGAGGCAATACACGTCGTGCGCGAATTGCTTCCGACACCACTGAGCACGCGGATTCTAGAGGCAAACGACCGCGACCTTCCCACCTATGCGGAAGCCGCTCCCGATGAATTCCTCTCAATCCTGGAGCGCGACCTCAAAGCCGAGAAACCCGCCGTTCTCGGACTTCTGCGTCCCGTAGACCCAGGCGTGTTCGGGCGCAGTCCGAGCCGAACTGGGTTGCTTTGGGCGTTGGAGGGTCTTTCCTGGAACCCCAAAACGTTGCCGCGCGCGGCCTCGATCCTCGCCCGGCTCGCGCAGGTCGAAATAGACGACAACTGGGTCAACAAGCCGATCAATTCATTGCTGTCGATCTTCCGCGCCTGGATGCCTCAAACCGCTGCGAACCACGAGCAGCGAGTGGCCCTGATGAAGAAACTCGCCGAGAGATTTCCAAACGTGGCATGGAGAATCTGCGTCGCACAGTTCGGTACCCGTCATCAAGTCGGCGACTATAACCACAAGCCGCGCTGGCGCCCCGACGGGTATGGATTCGGCGAACCGTTTCCCACTTGGGGACCGACCATCGAATTCATGCGAGAGATGGTCGAGATGGCATTGACCTGGCCGAATCATTCGCTTGGAATGTTGTGCGATCTGATTGAGCGTCTGCACGACCTGACAGAGGCCGACCAAAATCGCGTCTGGACGTTGGTTGAGGGTTGGGCAAAAAGTAGCGCCAGCGATGCCGATAAAGCGATAATGCGCGAAAAAATCCGCGTTTCCACTCTGTCTCGACGCGCGGCCCTTCGAACGAAAAAGGGCGGACAAACAACTCGCGTGGCGACCGCAGGCATGGCAGCCTACGCGGCACTCGAACCGAGCGACCTCATCAATAAGCACGCTTGGTTGTTCCGCAACGGATGGGTTGAGGAGTCCGCCGACGAGATTGAGGACATCGAGAAGATCGACTTCCACAAGCGCGAGGAACGCGTCACTCGCCTAAGGATAGCCGCGCTGCGCGAGATAGTTGCGCAGCACGGCCTCGCCGGGATATTGCAGCTTGCCGAACGCGGGAACGCTACGTGGGTGATCGGCGGACTCGTGGCCAGCGCCGTGTTGTCGGAGCACGAACTTGTGGAAGTGCTGCGGCTCGCGCTCGCGCCGATCCTCGCTGGAAAGGAGGAACTTCACGCGCACAAGAATCTCGTTAGCGGAGCCCTGCGAGCTCTGGTCGATGACGACAAACGCGGAGCTGTCCTCAAGAGCATCGCAGCCGACCTCGCCGCAGAGGACGTGGTGCAGCTATTTGTGCTCGCACCGTTCTGCAGAAGCACTTGGAAGCTGGTCGATACCCTCAGCGAGGCCAACCAGACCAAGTATTGGAGCGAGGTCACACCAGACTGGATACGCGACGCGGACGCCGAAAACAACGAGGCAGTCGAGAGATTGTTGAAGGTAGAGCGGCCCCGTGCGGCGTTCTCGTGTATTCAGTTTCATCCGGCCAAACTCGATGCCCAAGTTCTTTTCCGCCTGCTATCGGCGATGGCACAGGGGGGCAAGGATCGGCCCGGCGAGTACAGGCTCGAGCATTACTATGTGGAAGAGGCTTTCAAGCACCTCGACAGCAGTCCGGCACTAACTCTCGATGAGAAGGCTGGTTTGGAATTTGCCTATCTCGATGTCCTAGCGCGCCCGTGGGATCGCCAGGGCCAGTACGGAATCCCGAACCTTGAGCGGTATGTCGAGACTCATCCCGAACTTTTCGTTCAGGCGATATCTTGGGCCTACAAACGCAACGACGGCGGGACCGACCCTGCCGAATTTCACGTCCCATCCGAGCGCATTTCGGACATGGCTGAACGGGGTTACAAACTGCTGGAAGCCATTCAACGCATTCCCGGCCACAACGACCTTGACGAACTTGCCGGGGATCGCCTAGCAAAGTGGATCTCGACCGTTCGACAGTCCTGTGCTCAGTTGGGCCGCTCTGAAATTGCCGACATCTGCATTGGCAAGCTGCTTTCGTTCGCACCGGTCGGTGATGATGGCGTGTGGCCGTGTGAACCGGTGCGTGACGTGATGGAGGACATCCAGTCAGAGCCCCTAATGAAAGGGGCATGCACTGGAGTTTACAATTCCCGCGGAGCCCACTGGCGCGGCGAAGGTGGCGAACAGGAACGGGCGCTGGCAGAAAAGCACCGGAAATGGGGACAAATAACTCAGGTCTCGCACCCGTTCGTTTCTTCCAAGCTTCTAATGACGCTAGCCGAAAGCTACGACCGCGATGCGAGCCGCGAAGACACCGAAGCAGGCATAAGGCGTCGACTGAGGTAAGTGTTCTGACGCCATCGCACTCGTCGCGCCAGGGGCATCGATGTGCGCGTCGGCGGAGGCTTGTGGGAGTTCGCCCCCACATTTTCGGTGCAGTGGAAGTGCGGTGCTCAATTCTGCTGGGGTGGCTAAAGTTACGCTAAACTACTGATGCTAAACAACTTTGGATTATGTTCGTTTACGGCTACATAGTCTTTTTTTTCAGCAACTTACCGCGTCACACACCGAATCATAATCCGCAGGTCCGGGGTTCGAATCCCTGATTCGCCACCAAATATCTTCCCAGCAATTGCTGGGAATGCCCAGAAACCCCGCTAGAGCGTAGCTCGGCGGGGTTTTCTGTTTCCAGCGTTGCCCAGATTCAGCCGGGGGCAACGGGGTCACGTGGTGGCAAGTCTGGGGGTCTGAATTTCACCTGAGGGGGAATGATGGCTTCAAACCGACTGACCGACGTGATCTGCAAATCCGCACGATACGACCCGGAAGGCAACACCAAGCGCAAGCTGTTCGACGGCGGCGGGCTCTACCTACAGTTGATGCCTACCGGCTCGAAGACTTGGTGGCTCAAATACCGCTTCAACGGCAAAGAAAATCGAATCAGCTTCGGCGGCTATCCTCTCGTCTCGCTGGGCGAAGCACGCGAGAAACGCGACGCGGCACGCAAGTTACTGCTTGATGGAATCGACCCATCAAAGCACCGGGCCGAAGCCAAGAGGCAGCAAACCTTGCAGGCCACCAATCTGTTCTCCGTGATCGCAGACGAATGGATCGAGAACAAGCGCGACGGCTGGAGCGAGCATCACGCTGAACGCATCCGCAAGCAGCTTGACCGGGAGGTCTGCCCGCATCTGGGCTCCCGACCGATTGGCGAAATCACCTCCCCTGACCTTCTGGCGATAATCCGTCGCATCGAGGGACGCGGAGCACTGGAAACCGCCCGGAAGACGCTCCAGACGTGCGGCCAAATATTCCGCTATGCCGTGATGACAGGTAGGGCGGAACGCGACCCTTCGGGCGACCTTCGCGGAGCCTTGCGCACTCGCCCAGTAAAGAACATGACGCGCGTTGACGCCTCTGAGCTACCCGGGCTGATGCGGAAGATCGACGCGTATCAGGGGCGGCAGGAGACACGCCTCGCTATCAAATTGCTGGCGCTCACGTTTGTCCGCACCATTGAATTACGCCATGCTGAATGGACGGAAATCGACGTTGAGAAGGCGGAGTGGCGCATCCCTGCCGACAAGATGAAGATGGCGCGCCCCCACATTGTCCCCCTTGCCCAGCAAACTCTGGGGGTCATCGAGGAGCTTCGGGAGCTTACGGGCGGGGGCCGGTGGCTATTTCCGCACGCGTGGCGCGGCCTCCAGCCCATGAGCGAGAACACGGTGCTCTACGCGCTCTACCGCATGGGGTATCACTCACGCATGACGGGCCACGGCTTCCGGGGGCTCGCATCAACCATCCTCAACGAACACGGATTCTCGTCCGACTGGATCGAGCGGCAACTCGCACATATCGACGGCAACGGCGTGCGCGCCGCCTACAATCACGCACAGTATCTGGAGGGGCGACGCACGATGATGCAGTGGTGGGCCGATTATCTTGAGCGAGAGAGCCGACCGAACGTACTGCCGTTTGCAGCACACGGGTAAGGTAACCGGGGGAACGCAAATGCGCGCTCCCCCGCCTGCGTATTTCGAACAGTCGCCTGCCACGACAACGTAAAGATCGCTAATAATCTACGCGAGGCGGATTCAAATCTGCGGCAACAAAGTTGAGGTTACAGCTATGGGGCGCTGCATCTTTTGTGGTGACGAGAAAGATAAGCTCACTGACGAGCACATTATCCCGAAGGCACTGGCGAGTAACGTCTATTTGCCAAAAGCGTCGTGCGAGCAGTGTCAGCAAATCTGCAACCAGTCATTCGAACAACGATTCCTGAAGGGCTCGAATTTCGTGGCGATGGTACGCGCGCAACTCGGTATCCGGGGGCGTCGGAACGAACCGGTCTTCGGTTTCGATCAGCACGGGCATCCGTTGTCGATCGAAGTTCAGCCGGGCTTTCCGCCAATTCGCGTCGGAATGGCCGCGGCAGGATTTTATCGTCCAATGCAGGTCATCCTGGCCGACGGTCAGAGCCAGCCATTGAGCTATACGTTCCTTCCCGACGCCGTTCAGCGCCCGATTACATCCGCGTTCTTTGACGATCTGGTAGGAACCCCACACGCCGAAGCGAGCGTAGCGGCATTCTGGGCCGATGGCGATCTTCTTGTCGCGAATGCCTGGCGGGAGCTACTGGAAGCTTTCGTGGCTTGGGCAAATCGACGCTCATTGATACCAATGGCGTCGTCGATTGCCACCGGAGCAGCGAAGGTGCCGTTCTCGCTGGACTGGAACGCCCCTTACCGTGATCGCGGGCTCGCGAAAATCAGTTTCATGTACATGCTGAGTCTCCTTGATGAGCCCGCTCGTTACGACATATCTTTCAAGCCCATCAGGGATTACCTCCTAACCGGTGAGTACCGCTCCACGGCATGGAGCCACGGTCCGGTGCTGCAGTGGAGCGGCCAGTTCCCGTTGACCGAACCAGAGCTGAAATTCACGTACCTGACGGCGACGGTAACCCGTGGGAGGGATGTCTTCGGTCTGGTGCAACTCCTGAATATGGGATTGTTCTGCGTAAAGCTTTGACCTGCGGCGGGATTTTGTAGCCAGTCAGGCAGTGAGTCGCATGTCGATATTATCGGACTCCAGCCAGGCTCGACGGACCGTGGCCGGAGGTTGGTAACGATGGGCGCTATGTGGCCGCCTCTCGTTGTAGAACTGACGCCATTGCTCGATGAGCATTTTTGCCTCGGCGCGGCTGCGGAACCATTCGCGATTCAGCAGTTCGTCACGCAGTTTGCCGTTGAAGCTTTCGACGAAGCCATTCTGCCAAGGGCTGCCCGGCGTGATGAAGGCCGGGCCAATCGAGGCGTCACGCAGCCAGCGCATGACCCGGGCGGCGGTAAATTCCGCGCCGTTGTCCGACCGGATGAATGCCGGCTTTCCATACAGCCGCATCAGTCTCGACAGCACCAGAATCACGTCCTGCGAACGCAGGCTGGCACCGACCTCGATTGCCAGGCATTCCCGGGTGTACTCGTCGATCACGCACAGCATTTTCAAGACACGGCCGTCGACCAGTTGATCGTGGACGAAGTCGTAACTCCAGACCGAATTGGGCTTTGTCGCGCCAGGCAGGCGAATATCGCTGCCGCAACGCCGCCGGCGCGGCCGCCGCTTCGGAATGTTCAGCTTCAGCGCACGCCACATCCGGCGCACGCGCGATTCGCCCAACGACAGCCAGGCCGAGATCCGGCGGTAGCCAAAGCGCGGCACTTCCTGGGACGCCGCGATCAACCGTTCGCCCAGGCTCCGGTCTTTCTCCGGCTGTCTGGGCGTATAGGCCGGCACCCGGCGACTCAGCCCCAGGTAACGACATGCCTTGCGTTGCGATAATCCCCGCCGGGTCAGGACTTCCAGCGCTTCGCGCCGGCCCGTCGGGGTGCTCATTTTTTTCGGCTGAACTCCTTCAGCCCGTCGATCACCAGCAGTTGCTCGGCAATCAGGCGCTTGAGCCGATCGTTTTCCGATTCAAGCTCTTTGAGACGCCGGGCTTCAGCGACATCCATGCCGCCGAACCTGTTTCGCCAGCGGTAGAACGTCTGCTCTGTGATGTTGTGCCGTTTGCACAGATCCTTCACCGCCTCCTCGCGGCTCTCGGCTTCCCGCAGGATGCGGATGATCTGTTCGTCGGTGTGGCGCTTCTTCATCAAGTTCTCCTTGCCTCTAGGATAAGAGAACTCACTTGCCGTTTGGCTACATGATCCGTCTCAGGTCAGCTTGCCTCGACGGCGGACGCGGCATTAGTGCCTGAAAGCCTAACCACCTATTCGCTCGATAAAGACACGGCGGGTAACTATGTCATGACCTCGCAACCGCACGTGGCGAGTGAGGTTGGCGCATTCGCGGAAGGCGTGCGAAATAGCGGTTTGTTATGCACATAGGCTCGACGGCCATCAAGTCAGATCCCCCGAACTCGCTCGAGCATCTCCCCCTCGCCATTAATACCCATTCCCGATCGGACTCGACTTGGCGTTGTGGGTCTACCGAGAATTTCTGCCCTCTTTGGCCGTCCCGTGAAGTGCCTTGAGCCGCTCGCCCGATGTTGTGGAGGAAGTCGCAAATGATTTCCTCCTATCAACATCGCGCCGAGTCGCGCTTCGCCTTTGGAGGGCCTGATGTCATCGAAACCGTTATCCGATCTGGCGTGTCGGAACGCCAAGCATAATCCGGAAGGTAGCGGAAACAAGCTGTTCGACGGGGGTGGCCTATTCCTCGAATTGATGCCCTCCGGCTCGAAGAAGTGGCGGCTCAAATACCGCTTCAACGGCAAAGAAAACCGGATGAGCTTCGGGAGCTATCCGGTAGTTTCCCTGTCTGTCGCCCGTGAACGCCGAGAGGCCGCGAAGAAGCTGCTGGCAAGCGGGATTGATCCTGCGCGGCATCGGGACGAAGCCCGACGACAAGAGGCCGAGTCGTCCGGCGCGCAGTTGGCCGTCGTCGCTCGCGATTGGATTGAGGCTCGTCGAGCTCGCTGGAGCGACGATCACGCGAAGCGTATACAGAAGCAGTTGGAACGAGACATATACCCTGATCTAGGCAATCGGCCCATCGCCGAGATTCGCCCAGCCGAGTTACTGGCAGTCCTCCGCAAGATCGAGAAACGCGGGGCCGTAGAGGTCGCTAGGAAGAGCCTCCAGACGTGCGGGCAGATTTTCCGCTATGCGGTTGCCACCGGTCGAGCCGAGCGCGATCTGTCGGTCGATCTGCGCGACGCGCTGACAAGTCGTCCAGTCACGCCGATGGCACGGATTGACGAGCGCGACCTGCCACGATTACTCCGCGAAATCGACGCCTATCAGGGCGAGCCAGAGACGCGACTCGCTCTCCGGTTTCTCAACCTGACGTTCGTCCGGACCATCGAGCTACGGCGCGCCGAGTGGGTCGAGATAGACATGGATCGGGCTGAGTGGCGGATTCCTGCCGAGAAGATGAAGAAACGGCGTCCCCATATCGTGCCGCTGTCGAAGCAGGCGTTGGCAGTGCTGGAGGAAATCCGCCCGCTTACCGGTGCTGGCCGTTGTGTGTTCTCCAGCCCGGTGCGCCGGGGACAACCGCTCAGCGAGAATTTCGTCCTCTCTGCCCTGAGCCGTATGGGATTCCGGCACGTCATGACGGGGCACGGATTCCGGGGACTCGCGTCCACCATTCTCAATGAGCGCGGATTCAATTCGGACTGGATCGAACGGCAACTCGCACATATCGACGGCAATGGTGTGCGCGCTGCTTATAACCATGCCCAATACCTCTCGCAGCGCCGGGACATGATGCAGTGGTGGGCAGACTATCTGGACGAGAAGCGGATGCCGAACGTGTTGCAGTTCGCCGCCCGGAAGTGAAATGGCCGGAGCATTAAGCATAGGGTATACACCAAGAAGTGCGACGGACTCCTCGTGCGCTCTCCAATCCGTAGGCAACGACAACCTACGTTCGATTAGAGCGTGTTAGGCACTTCCAGCCAGACCTGGTATCCTGGCGGAATGAAAAAACGCAGGCCTTACCCAACGGATGTATCGGATGAAGAGTGGTACTTCGCGGCTCCGTACCTGACCTTGATG
>Ga0164242_10000761_pt1 | contig 38698 bp, 32 predicted proteins | sample OricomgcompostMG_FD_108783 | JGI IMG/M metagenome (GOLD analysis project Ga0164242, IMG submission 108783) | Miracle-Growth compost microbial communities from Emeryville, California, USA - Original compost - Miracle growth compost (MG) ... | reverse complement strand
ATCAGCAAAAAAGTTTTTGAAGCTTCCTCTCAATTTTTAAAAGATAAAAAAACTACTGAGCAGGATAGCCTGGAGATCAGAGAAATAAAAGGTCTAATACGTAGATGTGAGGCCCGTGCGACTTGCAAATATGTTGGATTAACTGATAATCAAATTCATTTCATGAATCTCCCATTTTATGAAACCGGAACGATTGAGAAAAAGCCAATGGGGAAGGAAGATGTTGATCTTACTGTAAATCTTCTTCGAAAAATAAAACCTCAACAGATTTTTTGTGCCGGCGATCTTGCAGATCCTCATGGTACTCATAAAGTTTGTCTTGACATTATTCTTGCTGCATTGGAAGTTATTAAAAATGAAGAAGGGAGTGAATGGTTAGAGGATTGCTATGTTTGGCTTTATAAAGGTGCCTGGGAAGAATGGGAAATCAGTGAGATTGAAATGGCGGTACCAATGAGCCCTGAACAAGTTAGAAAAAAACGATATGGTATTTTTATTCACCAATCCCAAAAAGATTCTGTTCCCTTCCAGGGAAGTGATGAAAGAGAGTTTTGGCAAAGAGCAGAAGAGAGAAATGCAAATACCGCCAATTTATATGCAAGCCTTGGCTTGACAAAATATGCAGCGATGGAAGCTTTTGTTAGATTGAAGACAGCTTTAATAAACAAGGAAATTTAAGAACTCTTTTTTGTTAAATCCTGCTGGCCTAATTTGCTATGATTTCTACTATATAAGAAGTAAATGAAAAGCCCGATTATTAACCAGATCAAAAAGCGCATCCAATTCGTAAAGCCTAATTCTGTCATCAAATAAAAACAACTGGCTAACCCAAGAACAGGAATGAGTGAAAGCTTTTTTACAAATGAAGCAATTGTCAAAGCGACTGAAAGAATTACAAATAAAAAGAAAGGCAATTTATCTTTAAAAACCTCCCACCCTGCTGTAAAATCAAAAAGCCCCAGGAAGTTTTTCCAAAAAATTATTACACCTACAATAAATAAAACGGGAACAATAAACTGAGAGTTGAAATACGGGATTTTGAATTTTGGAGCCGCCTCTCCTGCCTCCCTTTTTGGTAATAAAAGTACACCACCACAAACCAGAACAAATGCGAATAAAGTTCCGATGCTCGTTAAATCTGTTACTTCTGTAAGATTTAAAAATAAGGCAGGAATTGCTACAAAAAGTCCGGTTACAATTGTTGCAAAGGACGGTGTTTTATATTTTGGATGTATGCGACTGAAAGCTTGTGGCAATAACCCGTCTCTGCTCATGCTCATCCAAATTCTAGGCTGTCCCATTTGGAAAACAAGTAATACACTTGCAGTTGCAATTACAGCACTAAATGAAATAATGTAACTTATTTTATCCAGACCTACTCTTTTAAAAACAAATGCTAAAGGATCCCCAACCTGTAATTCTTTATAAGAAACCATCCCGGTTAATACCAGGGCTATTAAAATGTATAGAACGGTACAAATAATCAGTGAATAAATCATTCCTCTCGGCAAATCTCTTTGCGGATTTTTACATTCTTCCGCCGTTGTAGAAATCGCATCAAAGCCAATGTAGGCAAAGAATACAGCAGAAACGCCTTTCATCATTCCTCCAAAACCGTTAGGTAAAAAAGGACTCCAATTTTCCGGTGCAACAAAAAAACAACCAATTGCTATCACGGCAATTAAAATGATAATTTTTAATCCTACCATCACGTTGGTTGCTCTTCTTGTTTCCCTGATTCCTGTATAAACTAACCAGGTAATGAAAAAAACAATTGCAAGTGCCGGAAGATCAGCAATCAGTTTAATATTGCCAATGTGAGGAGCATTCAACCATGCAGAATAACCGGAACGTACACTTTCAGAAAGACTATCAAGCGAAACTCCTTTTGCTAGTTCAGATGTTGCTTCTTTAAAAGCACGGGAAGCGCTTAAATAATCTGTAGTTAAAAAAGAGGGAACATGAATATGTAAACCTTCTAAAAGATTTACAAAATACTGGCTCCATGAAATAGCAACAGCAATATTACCGATAGCATATTCCATTAATAAATCCCATCCTATAATCCATGCAATCAATTCACCAAAAGAAGCATATGCATATGTATAAGCGCTTCCGCTTACAGGAATCCTGGATGCAAATTCTGCATAACATAAAGCAGAAAACCCACAGCAAATGGCCGTTAATATAAATAAAAGCGACACTCCCGGACCTCCTTCAAACGATGCGTTTCCAATCGTTGAAAATATTCCTGCACCTACTACTGCTGCTATTCCCATTGCTGTCAAATCGCGAACAGTCAGAACCTTTTTTAATCCCGAAGCAGAATGAGTTGCATCGGACAGGCCCGATTTCGCGTCGTCTAAAATTGCTGCAATACTTTTTTTACGAAAAAGAGAATGAGGCATATTTTTTAATGAGATTTAATCTTAAAATGTAAAATAAATTAAAAGCATTTTTGATAAGGTCCGAAAGATAAAAAGACAAAAGCGAAAACCTGAAAAATTTTTTATAAAATAAGAAAAATTAAATTATTTGAAATTCAAATTGAATCCAGATTGCTATAAAAGAGATTTATTTAAAAGATGGTAATCGAAAGTAATATATTGCTTATGAAATGAGTATTATGTTATTGGCAAGAGTATTGTGGAGTTGGACTTAAATATGATCAATTGTATGAATAAAAGGTTGTTATTATCAAAAATATTTTAAACAAAAAAAACAAATTTCATGGATACAAAAACAAAATGGGAAATAGATCACGCTCATAGCGAAATAGCATTTAAAGTAAAACATTTGATGATTGTAAATGTAAAAGGTGTTTTTACAGAATACAATGCAAGCATTTATACAATTGGAGATGATTTTATGACTGCTGAATTTGATTTTTGGATGAACCCTGACTCTTTGAAAACAAATGATGAAAAAAGAGATGCACATTTAAGGAGTGCCGATTTTTTTGACACTGAACATCATAAAGAAATCACTTTCCGGTCCAACACTATTGAAAAAAAGGGTGACGAGAAATATGAATTATGGGGAAATTTAACCATTAAAGGAATCACAAAAAAGATTTGCCTTAATGTTGAATTTGGAGGAGTTCAAAAAGACCCATGGGGAAATGAAGTTGCAGGTTTCAGTATTAATGGCAAAGTAAACCGCAAAGATTGGGATTTAAACTGGAACACAGTTTTGGAAAGCGGCGGCGTTTTAGTGGGTGATATGGTAACAATTGCGTGTGAAGTGGAACTTAAAAAAGCAGGAGAGACAACAAGTTAATATTTTTTTTAAACTTTTAAATTCAACAGCTTTAGCCTACAGATCAAATGGTTAAAGCTGTTTTGTTTTGGTAAGAAGCAGTAATAAAAAAGCTTTCATAAAATCAGTCCTTAAATTAATAAGGTAAATGTGTATTTTTGGCACCCTTTTAAAAAGGTGAACATATTTAACAGGTAATTCAATACAATTTTGGAAAGCAAAGTAACAAAAATTGGAGTACTTACGTCTGGCGGCGATGCTCCAGGAATGAATGCAGCCATTCGAGCTGTGGTCCGGACCGGAATTTACAACAAATTAGAGGTGTATGGAATCATGCGTGGTTATATGGGCATGATTGACAACGATATTTTTAAAATGGAAAGTAAAAGTGTTGCAAATATTATTCAACGCGGAGGAACCATTTTAAAAACCGCCAGGTGTAAAGAATTTTATACAAAAGAAGGACGAAAGAAAGCGTATGAAAATTTAAAAGAACATGGAATCAACGGACTTGTTGTGATAGGAGGCGATGGCTCTTTTCGTGGCGCACAAATTTTTAGTCATGAATTTGATATTCCATGTATCGGCCTGCCAGGAACAATTGATAAAGATATTGCCGGCACAGATTTCACCATTGGTTTTGACACAGCTGTAAATACAGCAGTCGAAGCAATCGATAAAGTAAGAGATACAGCTGATGCGCATGACCGTCTTTTTATTATAGAAGTAATGGGTCGTGATTCAGGTTATATTGCTTTGCATAGTGGTATTGCAACCGGTGCTGAAAATATTTTGATTCCGGAACGAAAGACAGATATTGAAGATGTTATTAATGCACTGGTTGAAAAACATGGGCGTAAAAAATTAGTAAATATTATTGTAGTTGCAGAAGGCGAATCATTCGGAGCGGTTGAATTAGGAAAAGTTATCACCGAAAGAATTCCTGAACAGGAAGTGAGAGTTACGATTCTTGGACATATCCAGCGTGGCGGATCACCAACATGTTTTGATAGATTGATAGCAAGTCGAATGGGATATTCTGCAGTAGAATGTTTGCTGGAAAGAAGGTATAATGTTTTTGTCGGAATCGTTAATAATAAAATGCATTATATACCCCTGGATCAAGCAGTAAAAAAGAAACAAAAATTAAGTGAAGACTGGATGAAAATTGTAAAAATATTATCAAGCTAAAACATAGGATTCGGATGAAGAATTGTGAATGATAAACATAAAATTAAAAAACTAAATGTCAAAAAATATCAGTAAATACCTGCACCAGGGAATGGATAAAAAAGCGGGATTTGATCATTCTATTAAAAGGACAAAAATTGTTGCAACTGTAGGACCGGCATGTGATAATTATGATGCAATGGTAGAATTGGTAAAAGCAGGTGTAAATGTTTTCCGTTTAAATTTTTCTCATGGAACTCATGAAGATAAAGGCAGAATAATTGAGATCATTAAAAACATAAATGACACACTTCCGTTCAACATTGCAATTCTTGCTGATCTACAAGGACCAAAATTAAGGGTCGGTGAAATTGAAAATAATGCGTTGCAAATAAACCCGGGAGAGAAACTTACTTTTACAAATACTAAATGTATTGGAACCAAAGAACACATTTATGTAAGTTATCCGAACCTGCATAAAGATGTAGTTACAGGAAATCTGATCATGATTGATGACGGGAAACTTGAAGTAAAAGTTACTAAAATCCTTCCAAATAATAATGTTGAAGTGGAAGTGATTATTGGAGGAATTCTTTCCTCAAAAAAAGGAATTAATCTTCCTGATACAAAAATTTCTTTGCCTGCACTTACCGAAAAAGACTTGAATGATCTTAATTTTATTATTGATCAAAATGTAGACTGGATCGCTCTTTCGTTTGTTAGGGAAGTAAAAGATATTACCGAACTAAAAGAGATTTTGAAGCAAAGAAAAAGTACTTCTAAAGTAATTGCAAAGATTGAAAAACCAGAAGCTGTTACTAATATCCGTGACATTATTTTAGAAAGTGATGGCATTATGATCGCACGAGGTGATCTTGGTGTTGAACTTCCTATAGAAAAAGTTCCATTGATTCAAAAAGAAATTATCCGGAAATGTATGCATCGCGCCAAACCCGTTATTGTTGCAACACAAATGATGGAAAGTATGATGGATAGAATCAAACCAAACAGAAGCGAGATTACTGATGTTGCGAATGCAGTTTTAGAAGGAGCTGATGCTTTAATGCTAAGCGGTGAAACAGCAACAGGAAATAATCCAACTTTGGTAATAGAAACGATGAGCAAAATAATTATGGAAGTTGAAAGAACTGCTTATGATTACAATCGCGATGACATTCTTGCCCCTCAGCCACATTCTCCTTCCTTTTTAAGTGATGCTATTTGTTATAGTGCCTGCAAACTTGCACAGGATGTAAATGCAGACGCTTTGATAGGAATGACACAAAGCGGATATACTGGATTTATGCTTAGCAGTTACAGACCAAAATCTCTTCTTTATATTTTTAGTAAAAAAAGAAGTTTAATCAACCAGTTAAGTTTGAGCTGGGGAGTTCGTGCAATTTTTTATGATGAAGAAGAAAGTCTTGATGATATTTTCTTTGACCAAATTGGAATTTTAAGAGAAAGAGGATTTTTGAAAAATGGTGATGTGGTTGTGAACACAGGCAGCACGCCCGTATCATTACATTTACCTACTAATGTTTTGAAAATTACAAAAGTTACTCAATAACTTTCTTTCACCTAAATGATTCTTAAATAAAGGCCTTTTGGCCTTTTTTTATTTTAAAAGGACCAAGTAGAAATTTTATTTCGTTTATACCAATGAAGTTATTACTTGCTTTTACAGATTCTTTTTTATTGAATAAATGAAATGATGTTTTTATTTGCCAACTGTTACTAAAATTTTTTATTTTTAACAATCACAATTTTATAATTCTCAACTTCAAATGATGAAAAAAAGCATCTTCCTTATTATTTTACTTTTCATTTCATTTTGTTCATTTGCTCAAAACGAAGACAGTGCCTGGTTTGTAAATAATTACACTAAATTAGAACAATATATTCCGATGCGGGATGGCATTAAATTGTTTACATCCATTTACATTCCAAAAGATCAAACATCGACGCATCCTTTTTTGATGACGAGAACTCCATACTCAGCTGCACCTTATGGACCGGATAAATTTTTACCAGTATGGCATTCTTACCTGATGAAATATGCAAGAGAAAATATTATTCTTGTAAGGCAGGATGTAAGAGGAAGATATATGAGCGAAGGAACTTTTGTTGATGTCAGGCCTTTTAATAAAAATAAGAAAGGCAAAGAAATAGATGAAGCAAGTGATTCTTATGATGCAATCGATTGGTTAGTAAAAAATATTAAAAACAACAATGGAAAAGTCGGTGTATTTGGTACGTCATATCCTGGGTTTTATTCTACAGAAGCCGCTCTCAGCGGTCATCCTGCTCTTGTAGCAGTTAGTCCGCAGGCTCCGGTTACGGATTGGTTTATTGGCGATGATTTTCATCATAAAGGTGCCTTTTTTGTTATGGATGGATTCTCTTTTTATCCATTTTTTGGCACCCCTCATCCTAAACCATCAACAACTTATACTCATGGTTTTTCTTTTATGTCTGATGATAATTACAACGCTTATTTGAAAACCGGTGCTTTGAAAAACTTTGCGAAATTAATGGGCGATTCTATTCCTTTCTGGAACGAATTGTATCAACATCCAAACTATGACGATTGGTGGCAGGCGCGTAATGCACGAAATGGATTGTTCAATGTAAAAGCAGCTATGCTTTGGGTTGGAGGGTTATTTGATGCGGAAGATTGTTTTGGTGCCTGGAATTGTTATAAAGCAACTGAAAAGCAAAGCCCGCAAACCAACAGCAGGATTGTAATGGGCCCCTGGTATCACGGCCAATGGGGAAGCAGGGATGGAAGTTATCTGGGAAATGTAAGGTTTGCAAGCAATACATCGGAATTTTATCAGGATAGTATTGAAATACCATTTTTCAATCATTATTTGTTGGGAAAAGATGATCCGAATTTAGCGGAAGCCACTATCTTTTTTAGCGGAGAGAACGACTGGCATCGTTTTAAAAAATGGCCGCCTGAAAATGTTGAAGAGCAAAATCTTTATTTAGCTTCGTATGGAAATTTATCACTTAATGAAAAGCCGAAAAATCTAAAGGGTTTTGATGAATATATCAGTGATCCTGCTCACCCGGTTCCTTATTCTCAAGACATTCATTTCAGAAGAACGAGGGAGTATATGGACGATGACCAGAGATTTGCTTCACGTAGGCCCGACGTTTTAACTTATCAGACTGATATTTTAAATAATGACGTGACACTTGCTGGTCCCGTTATTGCTGATTTAATGACTTCTATTTCTACGACAGATGCAGATTTTATAGTAAAGCTAATTGATGTTTTTCCGGATGATTTTAAATATCCACAAGATGTAAAAGGGAATGATAAAAATTATCCGATGGGTGGTTATGAAATGTTGGTTCGGGCAGAGATTATGCGTGGAAAATTCAGAAATAGCTTTTCAAAGCCGGAACCCTTTGTTCCGGGAAAAATAACAGAAGTAAAATGGGAACTACCAGATGTAGCCCATACTTTTTTAAAAGGTCATAAAATCATGATACAAATTCAAAGCAGTTGGTTCCCATTGGCAGATCGGGATCCCCAAAAATTCATGGATATTTATAAGGCCGATGACTCTGATTTTCAGAAGGCAACTATCCGCATTTTTCATGATGAAGCAAATACATCGAAAATAATATTACCGGTATTGAAGTAATTTTAAAAAGGCTGATAGATATAATAAACAACTTTAAATGAAAATATTTCTAAGAACGTTTTTACAATTTTTTTTCTTTTTTGTATTCGATTCTTCTTTTAGCCAGAAGACAAATTCAGATTTTGTAAAAGAGAATTATACAAAAATCGATACTACGATAATTATGCGCGATGGGATAAAATTATACACGATTATTTATATCCCCAAAGACCAATCGCAGAAATACCCATTTCTAATCGAGCGAACACCTTATTCTGTAAGACCTTATGGTGAAAATAATTATGCAAAAAGAATCGGCCCAAATGCAGCGCTGATGCATGAAAAATATATATTCGTTTACCAGGATGTACGTGGCCGTTATATGAGCGAGGGACACAATAAGGAAGTAACGCCATATATTCCCAACAAAAAAAGTAACAAGGATGTCGATGAAAGCAGCGATACCTATGATACTATGGATTGGCTTTTGAAAAATATTAAAAACAACAATGGCCGCGCAGGTTTATATGGAATTTCTTATCCTGGTTTTTATGCAACAGCAAGTTTACCAGGAGCTCATCCTTCTATCAAAGCTGTAAGTCCGCAGGCGCCTGTAACAGATGAATTTATTGGCGATGATGCAAATCATAACGGTGCTTTTTTTCTGCTCGATAATTTTATGTTTATGAATTATTATGGCAAAGAAAGAAATGGCCCAACTGAGGATTACGGATCTACTATGTTCAACGTAAACACAAACGATGTTTATCAATTTTTCCTAAATCTTGGGCCCGTAAAAAACACTCAATCTTCTGAATACTTCAATTATCGCAGCTATATCTGGAATGAATATTTAGCACATGATACTTATGATATTTACTGGCAAAAAAGAAACATTCGTCAATATTTGAAAAATATAAAAATTCCTACACTTGTTGTTGGTGGCTGGTTTGATGCTGAAGACCTTTTTGGTTCTTTGCATACTTACCAGGCAATAGAAAAGCAAAGTCCTGAAAATAAAAACTTTTTGGTAATGGGGCCATGGACACACGGAGCATGGGCAAGAAGCGGTTGGAATAAATTTGGAACGTATGATTTTGGAACCAACACCAGTCTGTTTTTTCAGGATAGTTTGCAAACAAAATTCTTCAATTATTTTTTAAAAGATAAAGGTAACTGGAACACTTCGGAAGCAACTGTTTTTGAAACAGGAAGCAATCAATGGCGTCATTTTAAACAGTGGCCTCCTCAAAATATTTCTGACGTTAGTTATTATTTTGATTCAAATAGAAAATTATCAACCGAAAAAAATAATGCGATAAATAGCTTTGATGATTATATCAGCGATCCAGCAAATCCGGTTCCTTACACTGCAAAAGTTCAAGGCAGAAGGAATAACGAATACATGGTGGAAGACCAGTTGTTTGCTGCCTCAAGAAATGATGTGTTGGTTTATGAATCTCCTGTTTTGAATGAAAATCTTACTATTGCCGGGCCTATTCTTGCTGACTTTTTTTCAAGCATTTCAACAACTGATGCTGATTTTATTGTAAAGGTGATAGATGTGGTTCCATCAGAAGAAATTAATGAGAGTAATCCATCAAAAAGTTCTGTAAGTGGAGATTTTCAGCGTCTCGTTCGTGCAGAAGTAATGCGAGGAAAATTCAGAAATGGTTATGTACATCCCGAACCTTTTGTACCGGGCAAAATCAGTGAAGTAAAAATAAATTTGAATGATGTTTGCCACACTTTTAAAAAAGGACATAAAATAATGGTGCAGGTTCAAAGCAGTTGGTTTCCTTTAGTTGATATGAATCCTCAAAAATTTATGCGCATTCCAGATGCAAATGAAAATGACTTTCAAAAATCAACAATTCAGATATATCACGATAAAAACCATCCTTCTAAAATTGTTCTTCCTGTTTTAAAATAAGATATTCCTTCTTCATCTTTAAATTTTTCAATCATGAAAAAACTTTTCTTAATTCCTGTATTATTTTTAATATTAACGGTAAATGCACAAACGAAAATTTCGATTGTGCCTGAACCTGTTTCAATGGAAATGCATTCAGGTAATTTTAACTTTAATTCAGCAACAAATGTTGTAGCAGAAAATGGCGCCGAACATGAAGTGAGAATGTTGAATTTTTATTTAAAAAAATTATATGGATTTACCCTTCCTGCCAGGGCCAAAGTGAATAATGATAATAAAAGTGTTATTATTTTTAAATTGCTTAAGAACAATGAAAGGAAAGATGCTTACGATCTTCAAATAAATTCTAATAAAATAATCATCAGTAGTTCTTCCAATGAAGGCTTGTTTTATGGTATGCAAACATTGTTGCAGCTTTTACCAGAGACTAAGGCTGCATCTGTATCTGCTGGGTTTACAATACCTGAACTTACAATAAAAGATTATCCCCGTTTTCAATATCGTGGAATGCATTTGGATGTGGGAAGGCATTTTTTTGATGTTGATTTTGTAAAAAAATATATTGATTATCTCGCTTATTTTAAATACAACACTTTTCACTGGCACTTGACAGAAGACCAGGGATGGAGAATAGAGATAAAAAGATATCCTCGTCTCACTTCTGTTGGTGGATTTAGAAATGGAACCATCATCGGACATTATCCGGGCACCGGAAATGATAGCATTCATTATGGTGGCTTTTATACGCAGGAACAAATAAAAGACGTAGTTAAATATGCAAAAGACCGTTTTATTACCATCATTCCTGAAATTGAAATGCCGGGGCATGCTTCAGCAGCAATCGCTGCTTATCCTGAATTAAGCTGTTTTGCGGATAAATCAACTGAAATTTCCAGCCGAACTCCATGGGCCGGAAGCCACGAAGGGAAACAGGTTCAACAAACGTGGGGAGTCTTTAATGATATATTTGTTCCTACTGAAAATACGTTTAAATTTCTTGAAAATGTTTTGGATGAAGTAATGGCTTTGTTTCCGTCAAAATATATCCACATTGGCGGCGACGAAGCACCTAAAACTTATTGGAAAGAATCTTCCTTTTGTCAAAAGCTGATTAAAGAAAAGAATTTAAAGGATGAGCATGGATTGCAAAGTTATTTTATTCAGAGAATAGAAAAATATTTGAACAGTAAAGGAAGAAGCATTATCGGCTGGGATGAAATTCTGGAAGGTGGGTTAGCGCCAAACGCAACCGTGATGAGCTGGCGTGGGGAAGAAGGAGGAATTGCTGCCGCTCAACAACATCATAATGTGATCATGACTCCAGGAAAATATGTTTACCTGGATCATGCGCAAATAAAAAACAGCGACAGTCTTACAATTGGTGGTTATGTTCCACTTGATACGGTTTATGATTATCATCCGATTCCACGTGAATTAAATGATTCAGATGCACATTATATTTTAGGTGCTCAGGCAAATGTATGGACAGAATATATGTCAAATCCACAAAAGGTTGAGTACATGATCTTCCCAAGAATGAGTGCTTTAAGTGAAGTGCTTTGGTCACCAAAGGACAGTCATGATTTAAACAGGTTCCGATCTGAATTACCTGATCTTTATAACCGTTATCAATTGTTGGATGCAAATTATTTTAAAGAATAATAATTTCGTTTAAAGATAACCGTTATTCAAAATAAAACTTCATTTTCCCTACTCGAAGTTGCCAACTTTACAAAAGTTGGCATTTTTTTTAAAATAGTTATTGACTTACTACTTTTGCTCCTAAAACCTGTAAAGCCACACTGTCAGTACCTTTTGGAGCAAAATATTTTGTTTTAAAATCTTTAGATTCTCCGGGTTCCAAAATTTCAAAAATTGTTTCTTTATCAGTTTCTAAAAGAGCTCTTGTTTTTGAATAGAATGATAATTTTAGATCTACATCTTTATAAGTAGCTACAGATGCTTTATTGGAAATAGTTCCCTTAACCACCGTTTGACCAACAATATTTTTTTTATTTCTTCCGGTTACAAATAAAAAAGCTGTAGGATCTTTTTGTTCTTTTTTTAATAATTGTTCTTTTGTGATTTGATAACTTTCTTTTTCTGATTTTCCATTGGTGTCACTGTCATTGCAAGAAAAAAAAACTATAGAGAATAAGCACAGCAGGAGTAAATATTTTTTCATTTCAATTTTTTGAAAATGGAAAATAAGGAAAATAAAATTCTCAAAATCTTAAAAAAAAACTTTCTCAGGCTTCAGTTCCCAACCATATAGCACCGCCAATACTATTTTGTGTAGCGCCGGTTACTGAAGATAAAACAGTGTATTGTTCCCGCCAGCGTAATGTGCCGAGCAATGCCATTATCAACGCTTCTTTGTAAATAACCACATCATCCTCAGGAATATGAATTTCAAAATTAATCTCAGATAAATTGGTTTGAATTCTTTGAATCAGAAATTGATTAAAAGCGCCACCACCGGTTATCACCACTTGTTGTAGTTCTGATTTATTAAAAAAAGGAATTAGTGCATTTTTAATTTGCAAGGCAATGTGTTCTGCATAGGTGCATAAAGAATCTTCGGTACTCAGATCGAAATTTTTAATCAAATGATAAATAATGTCGGTTCCAAAACTATTTGCTAAAGATTTGGGATAAGGAAGAGAATAATAATTTAATGAATTTAATTTTTGCAACAGATCTTCATTAATTTTTCCCGCAGAAGCTAATTTTCCACCTTCATCATAACACATTTTTTTTTCTGTAGCAAGCATATTTAAAACCCGGTTCGCTGCGCAAATATCAAATGCAATAATTTCATTTTGGTTAGCTAACGAATTCTCTTTATCATTTCCTTTTTCGATGATAGAAATATTGGCAATGCCGCCAATGTTTAAAAAGTAATGATAATCAGGAAATAATAACTTCTCTCCCAAAGGCACTATTGGTGCACCTTGTCCACTAAACGCAATATCCAAAGAACGAAGATCACTTACAACAGGAAGTTTAGTTTCTGCAGAAATTGCAGCACCATCACCCAATTGATGCGTCATCCTTTTTTCTGGTATATGAAAAGTAGTGTGCCCATGCGATGCAATCAAACTCACTTTGTGATGCAACTGAAATTTATCAATAAATTCATTGATCATCCTGCCCAAAAAATGCCCAAAATCCGTATGTAATAATTGATAATCTTTTGCAGAAAGAAGTATTGCAGATTTTAATTTTTCAAGCCATTCATTAGAGTATTCAATGCAGGCAGCGCATTTTATTTCATAATTCCATTTCCCGGCGGTTTCGGTAAATTCGACAAAAGCAATATCGACGCCATCGAGAGAACTCCCACTCATTAAACCAATAACATTATAAACCATAAAAGAAAAATTACCCTTTTTAATTTTTAGATTTGCCCAAAATTAACTTTAAAATTTCCACTTATCTTAAAGGCACTTAAATTAATAAACAATGGTAATCAATCTAAGCGACGATCATTCTTTAATAAGCAACTGGGTTAGCGAACTCAGAGACATTGAAGTACAAAAGGACCGGCAAAGGTTTAGAAAAAACCTTGAAAAAATTGCGGAAGTCTGCGCTTATGAAATAAGCAAAAAATTACCATGGGTTGAAAAGGAAATCACAACTCCACTTGGAATTTGCAATTGTAAAGTAATAGAAACTCAACCGGTTCTTGCCACGATTATGAGAGCTGGATTAGCGATGCATAATGGCTTTCTGAATTATTTTGACAAAGCTGACAATGCATTTATAAGTGCCTATCGCAAACACAATTCTGATGGAAGTTTTGAAATTAGTTTGGATTATATCAGTTGTCCTGAAATGGAAAATCGAGTTGTTATTATTTCGGATCCAATGCTTGCTACCGGTGCATCTTTGGTGAAAACTTTACAATTTATCCGGGAGGCCGGAAATCCTGCTGAGATTCATATTGCATGCGCTCTTGCTTGCACAGTGGGCCTTGAATATGTATTGCGTGCAGAACCAAAAGCTACGATTTGGTGTGGAGATATTGATGATGAATTAACGGCGAAAGGCTATATTGTTCCAGGTTTGGGGGATGCCGGAGATTTAGCTTATGGAGTAAAAGTTCAGATGTAGGGTTTAAAATGTTCAAATTTGAACCCTTTAAGTTCTAAACAATAAAAATTATTTATTCAATTATTATCATTCCTGAATACAAATAATTCGCATTTCCCTTACCTTTATTTAGAATTTCAAATAAAATGAAAAAGAGTGCTGCTATACTGAGTTTGCTTTTAATTATTCCTTTTTTCAGTAAAGCACAGGATCCTCATTTTTCACAATTTTTCGCTTCTCCCCTTACTTTAAATCCTGCCTTTACAGGAAAGTTTGATGGAACGGTTCGAATCGCTGGAAATTATCGCAATCAATGGCCTGCATTTGATAATGTTTATACTACTTCAACTTTAAGTGTTGATTTTGATATTTTAAAAAACAAACTTGCTGATTATGATACCTGGGGCGTTGGAATTCTTGCGCTAACAGATAAGGCTGGCGGAGGCGTACTAACTAACAATTATTTAGGATTATCTACTTCTTATTCCAAATCTCTTGACGAAGATGGATTCAAGCAAATAGCACTGGGCTTCCAGGGTACTTATGGGCAGAAAACATTAGACAGAAATAAACTTTTTTTTGAAGACCAGCTTACACCTTATGGATTTACCGGGGTAACGCAGGAAACTTTTAATAATGACAATCTTAATATTAATTATCTCGATGTAAATGCCGGATTATTATTTTCAGCCTCAACAGATGAGACAAATAACTTTTATGTTGGAGCTTCCATGTATCATATTAATAAGCCAAAAGAAAGTTTCAAGGGGGCCGAATGGAATATTGCGACCAGAACAACTATCGGTGCAGGCGGATATTTTCCGGTTTCTGATATACTAACTTTCCATACAAGTGGAATTTATCAATACCAGGCAAAGTCGAGCGAAACCGTTATTGGTGGTGCTTTAGCTGCTTCTCTTGATAATGTTAGTGAAAATCCTTCTAATGTTTACGGAGGATTATGGTACAGGCTAAATGATGCGATAATTCCTTATATAGGTTTAGAATTTTCGGGATTAAGAATTGGTGCTACATATGATATAAATGTTTCCAGTTTAAAAGCCGGATCAGAAAGCAGGGGCGGAATGGAAATTTCACTCATTTATGTAAAAAAACCAGCAGGATTTAAAGGAATCCCGTGTCCTAAATTTTAGAATCACTATCACTTTGATTTAATAAAAAAACCTGTAACGCTTTATAGTATTGCATTCCAGGTTTTATTATGTAGCACGTACGGGATTCGAACCCGTGATTCCTCCGTGAAAGGGAGGCGTCTTAACCCCTTGACCAACGCGCCATTCTATTTAAAGGACGGCAAAGATACTCTTCGGTAGTTTTGTTGCCAAATATTTTCTTTTCTTTTGAAAAAATAATACTTAACGTTAAAGAAACAGGACTAATTATTAACCTTTATTTTTTTATTGAAATCAAAGATGATTTTTTTTATAACTTCCCTTTCTGTATATTACAAGTATGGAACCAAAGCTTAAAAATATACTGGTAAATCAACCGTTTATAAAAGCATTTTGTATTTTTTTGGCGATCCTGTTTTTTCTTCCACAATTTTCATTTTCGCAAAAGGTAATTTCTATAAATGTAAATGAAGGTATTAATCCTTCAACTGCTGAATACATTCAGCAGGGAATTGAAAAAGCCGAAAATGAGAAAGCCGAATGTCTTATTATCAATTTGAACACACCTGGTGGTTTGCTTACGTCAACACGCGAAATAGTCACTAATATTATGGAATCAAAAGTTCCGATAATAGTTTATGTCTCTCCTACCGGAGCGCATGCCGGCTCAGCAGGAACATTTATCACTATGTCTGCAAATATTGCTGCAATGGCCCCGGGAACAAATATCGGTGCGGCTCACCCGGTTGATATGAACGGAAAAACAGATGCAGTAATGAATGAAAAAATAGTGAATGATGCAGCTGCATTTATAAGAACAATTGCTGAAAAAAGAAACCGCAATATTCAATGGGCAGAAGTGGCCGTAAGAAACAGCGAGGCAATAACAGAACAGGAAGCGCTTGAAAAAAATGTAATTAATCTTATTGCTATTAATGAAAAAGATTTGTTGAACCAGGTGAATGGGAAAGAGATCAAATTAAACAATGGCAATAAAATTTTACAAACAAGTAATGCAACTGTTGAAACTTTTGAAATGGGATTTTTTCAAAAGGTTTTAAGCAGAATAAGCGATCCGAATATTGCTTACATCCTGATGATGCTTGGATTTTATGGACTCCTGTTTGAATTGTTTAGTCCCGGCGCAATTTTTCCGGGAATTGTTGGAGTTATTTGTTTGATACTTGCATTTTATTCGATGAGTTCTATGCCTGTTAATTACGCCGGTTTAGCCCTTATCATTTTCGGAATCATTCTTTATTTATTAGAAATAAAAGTGATTAGCCATGGATTGTTAGCCATAGGTGGAACGGTTTCAGTTTTATTAGGATCTATGATTTTATTCAGAAGCCGGCCTGAAGAAAACTTTGTCTCCTTATCATGGGCCGTAATTATTTCAGTGACTGTTTTTTCTACATTATTTTTCCTTTTCCTCGTAACAATGGGTTTACGTGCTCAAAGAGCAAAACCAGTCTCCGGTAAAAATGCACTTATCGGGAAATTTGCTGAAACTGTTGCTCCACTTGACTTGCAAGGGCTTGTAAAAATTTCAGGAGAAACATGGAATGCAGTTTCTTTATCAGGAAAAATCTCAGAAAATAAAAAAGTGATCATAAAGGAAATTCAAGGACTTACTTTGTATGTAGAACCTGCCGATCAAAACCTCAATATTTAAGCAAATAGTTATTCAATCAATTTAATTAAAAAAAAACAAGACATGCAACAATTTCCTATTGGCCTTCCATTAATAATTATTATTGTATTTATACTTTATATTCTTGCCAGTTCTATTCGTATTCTAAGGGAATATGAAAGAGGTGTAATCTTCAGGCTGGGAAGAGTTTTAGATGGTGGAGTAAAAGGCCCGGGGCTCATTCTATTGATTCCAATAATTGATAAAATGGTTAAAGTAAGCTTACGAACTGTGGTAATGGATGTTCCGCCACAAGATGTTATTACTCAAGACAACGTTTCAATAAAAGTGAATGCAGTAATTTACTTTAGAGTCATTGATCCACAAAAAGCAATTATTGAAATTGAAAATTATCTGGTGGGTACTTCTCAGCTTTCTCAAACAACTTTAAGAAGTGTATTAGGGCAATCTGAATTGGATGAACTGCTTTCACAAAGAGAAAAAATAAATGTTAAACTGCAACAAATTATTGATTTGCAAACTGAGCCATGGGGCGTAAAAGTGACTCATGTTGAAGTGAAACAAATTGATCTTCCACAGGAAATGCAGCGTGCTATGGCGAAACAAGCAGAAGCTGAAAGAGAAAGAAGAGCCAAAGTAATTTCTGCAGAAGGCGAATTCCAGGCTTCTCAAAGATTGAGTGATGCAGCAAAAATTTTAAGCGAACAACCAAGCGCTTTGACTTTGCGCTATTTGCAAACGCTTAGAGAAATTGCAACAGAAAATAATTCAACTACCATTTTCCCAATACCAATTGACTTCTTAAAACCATTTATGAAAACGCTTGCTGAAAACCAGGAAAAGAAGGATAGTTCAAATATGATCATTCACAATCCGGAAAATCAATAAATAAATTTTATTAAAAGCACCATCATTTTAAAAACTTTTAGAGGTAAAACAACACTTTATTTTTGGCATTAATTATGGACTAAATCTGCGGTTTTAAGGTTGTTACTTTTTGAGTAGTAACAACCTTAAAACCTTTTTAAATATTTAGCATGAAACAGATAGAAATCGGAAGTTTGAATATAGATGATTTTCAGCAACTTTTGCTAGCGATGAAAGCTGCATATCCAAGGTGGAATGGTAATTATTGGAGCCTTGAGACAATAAAAAAATTGATTGATAAATTTCCTGAAGGTCAAATTGTAATCAAAGCTGACGGAGTTGTGGTTGGTTGCGCATTGTCTATTATTGTTGATTATAACAGGTTTGGTGATTCTCATACTTATAAACAGATTACCGGCAATTATACCTTCAACACTCATAATCGAGAGAACGGAGATGTGTTGTATGGGATTGAAATTTTTATTCATCCTGATTACCGCGGACTACGGCTGGGCCGGCGTTTATACGATGCAAGAAAAGAATTATGTGAACATTTGAATCTTCGTGCAATTATTTTTGGAGGAAGGATTCCTGAATATTATAAACATGCCGACAAGCTTTCACCAAAGGAGTATATTCAGAAAGTAAAGCGTAAAGAAATATACGATCCTGTACTTTCTTTTCAGCTTGCAAACGACTTTCATGTAAAGAAAGTTTTGAAAAATTATATGCCGGAAGATTCACAAAGCAAGGAGTTTGCAACTTTATTGCAATGGGATAATGTGTATTATATCAGCGAGGCCAAAACTTTATTTACTGCAAAAACTTATGTACGGCTTGGATTGATTCAATGGCAAATGCGGCCTTACAAAAACATGGATGAAATGTTTACACAAGTAGAATTTTTTATAGATTCTATTTCCGCTTATAAAAGTGATTTTGCTTTATTACCTGAACTTTTTAATGGCCCTTTGCTTGCAGAATTTAATAACATGTCGGAAGCAGAAGCTATGCGTGCACTTGCTCGTTATACTCCCGATTTTAGGAAACGATTTCGTGAACTGGCGATAAAATACAACGTGAATATTATCACCGGAAGCGTACCAAGTATTGAAGGCGATGTTTTAAAAAATGTCGGGTATTTGTGTCACAGAAATGGCAACATAGATCAGTATGAAAAAATTCACATCACTCCTGACGAATCAAAATTCTGGGGAATTCGGGGAGGTGAAACCTTAAAAGTTTATGAAACTGATGCAGGTAAAATTGGAATATTAATTTGTTATGATGTTGAGTTCCCTGAATTACCGCGATTACTTGCTTCTCAGGGAATGCAGGTTTTATTCGTACCATTTTTAACCGACACACAAAATGCTTATAACCGTGTCCGTTATTGTGCGCAGGCTCGTGCAATAGAGAATGAATGTTTTGTTGCGATTACCGGTTGCATTGGGAATCTTCCTAAGGTAGAAAATATGGATATTCAATATTCACAATCAGCAGTTTTTACTCCCTGTGACTTTGCTTTTCCATCCAATGGAATAAAAAGTGAAGCAACTGCAAATACTGAGATGATTCTAATAGCAGACGTTGACCTATCACTTTTAGATGAATTACATTCGTATGGAAGCGTTAGAAATTTGAAAGACCGCCGAACAGATTTTTATGAATTATTATTAAAAAATCAGTCTTCAATTTAAAATGGGAATCTGCTTTATTTAATTAATGCGTCTCTAAACGTTTTAAAATTCCCTTTAGCAACCAAAACGCAAGGAAGGCTCCTAATGAATCAGCAGCCCAATCCAGCAATTCAAAATCACGACCTACTACAAAATATTTTTGAAGGAACTCAACGGTTATTCCCCAAATGATAACGGCAAACGTGATCCGAAGAAATTGATTTATTTTTTGTTTGTAAGGTAATTCAGATTTTAAAAAAGGAAGTGAAAAAAGGAAAACCAATCCTCCAAATAAACCTCCATGCACTACTTTATCAACGCCTATAATTCTATCTAACCAGCCAACTTCAGGAACGTCCCTACCGGGCATTAAGGTTAAGACCCCAACAATAAAAAACCAGGCTATGCCTGGCAAAAACTTTTTAAAAGGAATTTTCTGCTCTTCCATTTTTGAAATATCTATGAAACCAGCTTCTGGTAAGCTTCCGCATCCAATAAATTATTAACATCTTCCGGATTATCGACTTTCATTTTTACCATCCATCCATCACCATAAGGATCAGTATTTACTTTTTCCGGTTCGCTTTCTAATAATTTATTTACTTCGGTAACTGTACCCGAAACCGGCATAAAAAGATCACTTACTGTTTTTACTGCTTCTACAGTGCCGAAAACAGTTTCTGCTGTCAGCTTTTTATCTTTTGTGTCTATTTCCACATATACGATATCACCCAATTCATGTTGTGCAAAATCCGTAATGCCAATCGTTGCAATATCTCCATCAATGGAAAGCCATTCATGGTCTTTTGTATATTTTAAATTCGGAGGAAAATTCATGTGCATAAATTATTTAAGTCTTAGAAATAGAATCGCAAATTAATATTTTATTCATACTTTTTAGCATCCTTCTTTTTCAATAAAGTGATCTTCATTTTAATATCATGCAGTGGCCTGTTATTTTTGTCTGTCTCCATATGAGCGATTTTATCAATGGCATCAAGTCCATCTACTATCTGTCCAAATACGGTATAATTCATATCAAGGAAAGGCGTTCCTCCAATAGTTTTATAAATCTTTCGATGATTTTCGGGAATTTTTATTTTAAATTTCTTTTCTATCTGGTCCATCTCGGCATCGCTGAAAGTTCGTCCCTCAACAATATAGAATTGGGTTGAACTACTTGCCTTTTTCGGATTTACATCATCCCCTTCTCTCGCCATCGCTAAGGCGCCTTTACGATGAAAAAGAGAAGTATCAAATTCTGCGGGAACAGTATATTTCAAACCACCATCACCTAAAAATTGTCCGGGTTTTGCATTTTTGCTGTCAGGATCGCCTCCTTGAATCATAAAATCTTTTATCACCCGGTGAAACAAAAGACCGTTATAAAAATCCTTTTTAACCAGCTTAATAAAATTCGCGGTTGTCAATGGCGTTTTGTTAGAAAGCCTTGCGATCATCGTTCCTGAATCTGTTTCTATTTTCACGAAGTGATTTTGAGTAGAATTCTTTTGAACATTTTTTGTTGCGGTACAAGAAATAAAAAAAACAAAAAAAGCCAGGTATAATAATCTCTTCATTTTACAAATGTTTAAAAGGTTCGCCAATGTTTTCAAAATAAAGTAAGATGTGATCTTTTAAAAAATTTTCCTGCTCCACCATATTATAATGAGGCAGTTCTTTCATTTGTTTAAAATGTGGCCATTTTTCCTTATCAAAATTTTCCAATTGATAATAACCGCTTTGGCTGAGAAGCGTACACACAGCTACATGCATCAGATCCTGCTTTTGTTCCTTGTTGAATTTTTTCTTTGGATTAAAGTTTCCAACTTCCTGGATGCCTATTAAAAATAAAATCGCTTCAACGTCCGGTTTCTTTCCAAATTTTTCAAAAAATTGTTGTTCGAGTTTCCACCAACGTGTTTGTAAATCATCTTGTGCATTCATATTTTGCAAAGATAGTTCAGATCAATGGTTTGAAAGTTGAGAAGGATTTAAGATCACAACTTTTTAGCGCTTTTAAATTATTTATAAGAAAAGTAACAGAATGTTCGCTGCTGCCTCATTTGTTATATTTGCAAATAAATTATTTCAACAGAATGTTACAGGTAAATTTCATAAAAGCAAACAGGGAAGAAGTTTTAAAAGGATTAGCTAAAAAACATTTCAGCGATATCTCTTTGGTTGATAAAATTATTTTAGCCGACGATGAAAGAAAAAAACTGCAGTTTGAGATGGATGAAAGGCAATCAAAAATAAACAGCCTTTCGAAAGAAATCGGACAGTTGATGGCAAAAGGTGAGAAAGGTTTGGCGGAAGAAAGAAAGCTTGAAGTAGCAAGTTTGAAAAGTTTTCTAGAACCTGTGAATGAAAAATTATCTGAAGTAGAAAAAAATTTGCAGGATGATTTAATAAAATTACCGAACCTTCCACACTCTTCAGTTCCCGAAGGAAAAACTCCTGAAGAAAACGAAATTGTCAGAGAAGGGGGACAGAAGCCGATGCTTCCAAATCATTCCTTATCACATTGGGATTTAGCAAAAAAATATGACCTCATTAATTTTGAAACGGGAAATAAAGTAACCGGCGCTGGCTTTCCTTTTTATAAAAATAAAGGCGCAAAACTACAACGGTCTTTAATTCAATATTTCCTCGATTTCAATACAGAAGCTGGTTACATGGAATATGAACCACCATTCATGGTAAATGAAGCTAGTGCTTATGGTACTGGACAATTGCCTGATAAAGAAGGACAGATGTATCATGTAACAGCTGATAATTTATTTTTAATTCCTACTGCGGAGGTTCCACTTACAAATATTTATCGTGATGAAATTGTAAAAGAAAATGAGCTACCGATAAAAATGACAGCATACACTCCATGCTTTCGTCGTGAAGCAGGAAGTTATGGAAAAGATGTTCGTGGATTAAATCGTGTGCATCAATTTGATAAAGTAGAACTGGTACAATTGGTTCGTCCTTCAACAAGTTATGAGGTGTTGGAAGAAATGCTTTTGCATGTAGAAAAACTATTACAATCCTTAAACCTTCCTTATCGCATTTTGCGTTTGTGTGGTGGTGATATGAGTTTTACCTCAGCACTTACTTATGATTTTGAAGTGTACAGTGGCGCTCAGCAAAAATGGCTTGAAGTAAGTTCCGTCAGCAATTTCGAGGCTTTTCAAACCAACAGAATGAAGATCCGTTTTAAAGCAGATGGCAAAACACAACTAGCACATTCATTAAATGGCTCTTCACTTGCTTTACCAAGAATCGTTGCTGCTTTGCTAGAAAATAATCAAACAGAAGATGCCATATTATTGCCGCAAGTATTGCATTCATATTTTGGTAATGACAGGATTGCATAAATTTTCGAACGCAAAAAATATATTTGGTCGAAAAATTAACGGAGAAAAATCTTCTACATTAATTTATTTTCTTGGACATTAAACTTTCACATTCTCATTTCGTCTATCTTTTCGTTGTAAAAAAATTATCCCTTCTTTTTTTCAAACGATAAAATATGCCGCTGTCCAATCAATTAAAAAATCAGCATTTGCTTTGGCGTGCTGCTTTTGGGCCGATGATCGAAAATGTGAATCAACTTTCTGAAGTTTCACAAAAAGAACTTTACAAAATTTTATTAAAAACCTCTTCTAAAAAACCAACTGCATTAAATGTTGCTTCTAACACTTATGATGGGTTGGTAAAAGGAATCCAGGATCTCGGGCAAATGCAAAAACTTACCCAGGAACAAAAGAAACAATTGCGAAAACAATCTGCCGATGATATCAAAAATCTAAACCTAACGTGGCTTAGTGAAATGATCAACAGTGAAGCCCAATTGCGGGAAAAAATGACTTTATTCTGGCATGGCCATTTCGCATGTCGTGTTGTAAATATTTATTTTCAACAACAACTTTTAAATGTTACCAGGGAAAATGCATTGGGAAATTTTGGCGATTTATTGCGTGAAGTAAGCAAGACACCAGCAATGCTTTCTTTTCTAAATAATCAACAAAATCGAAAACAACACCCTAATGAAAATTTTGCACGAGAGGTGATGGAACTATTTACAATGGGCAGGGGAAATTATACAGAAGATGACGTGAAAGAAGGTGCAAGAGCGTTTACTGGATGGGGTTTCAATCTAAGAGGAGAATTTATACAACGACCTTTCCAACATGATAATGGCAATAAAACTTTTCTTGGAAAAACCGGGAATTTCGATGGCGACGATATCATTGATATTATTTTGGAACAAAAAGCAACGGCGAAATTTATCACACAAAAGATCTACAAATTTTTTGTAAACGATGAAGGAGCTGATGTGGATAAAATTGAATCTCTTTCGGAAGGATTTTATCAAAGCAATTATGATTTACAAAAGCTGATGAACAATATTTTTTTAAGTGATTGGTTTTACCTGGAAAAAAATATAGGCACAAGAATAAAATCGCCGGTAGAATTAATTGTTGGAATTAGAAGATTAATCCCGATGGAATTAGAAAAACCGGAAGCGCAATTATTATTTCAAAAAGTTCTTGGGCAGATTTTATTTTATCCACCAAATGTTGCAGGCTGGCCAGGTGGGAAAAATTGGATTGATAGCAGCGCACTTATGTTTAGAATGCGGCTTCCTCAAATTCTAACCAATTCAGAAGAATTTTTAATTACTCCAAAAGATGATGATGATGTAATGATGGGAAAAGAAGGAGTGGATAAAATGAGCAAACCTCATCAACTTAATGTGAACGTTGATTGGAATTCAGTTGTGGATACTTTCAACACAATCAAAAAAGAAAATCTGCAACAAAAAGTGAATGATTTCGTATTGCAAACAAAAAATTCGATCAATCCAAATGTTCTTAAAAGGTACACTGACAATACCTCACGTGAAGGTTTTATAAAGTCATCAATAATCGAATTAATGAGTACACCGGAATATCAGTTATGCTAGATGTTCATCCTGAATGTTAAACAAAAAAATATTTTATGCTGATTAAACGCAAAGAATTTTTACAAATTGGCACATTAGCTTCAGCGTCTTTAATGATGCCGAAATTTTTAAAAGCTTTTGAAAAAAAGGATTTGGTTACTCCTGGAAATAAGGTCCTGATCGTATTGCAATTCAGTGGTGGAAATGATGGATTGAATACCGTAATTCCAATCAGGAACGATATTTATTATAGATCGCGTCCAAAATTAGGAATACAGAAAGAAAAGGCGTTACAAATTACCGATGAAGCTGGCCTAAATCCTGCCTTGCCCTTTTTTAAAGAATTGTTTGATGAAGGAAGTTTGGGAATTATGAATAATGTTGGTTATCCAAATCCTGATCGTTCTCATTTTCGTAGTATGGATATCTGGCAAAGCGCAAGTGACAGCAATCAATATATTTCCACAGGCTGGCTCGGTAGATATTTGGATGCACAATGCAGCGGTTGCGATAAACCAACACAAGCTCTGGAGATTGATGATGTATTAAGTCTTGCCTTAAAAGGCGAAAACCTGAAAGGGCTTGCATTAAGAGATCCAAAAAAATTGTACAGCAGCAGCAATGAAAGATATTTCAAAGAAATAAACGCAGCTCATAATCATGAAGAAGCAGCAGTAGATTATTTGTATAAAACTTTAAGTGAAACACTAAACAGTGCCGATTATATTTACGAACAAAGCAGGCGTCATCCATCTTCTGAAAGCTACCCTGCCACTCAATTAGGGAAAAATTTGAAAACAATTTCCTCGCTTATTTTTAGTGATATAAATACCAAAGTTTATTATGTAAGTCTCGGCAGTTTTGATACACATGTAAACCAGGAAAATCAGCAGAAAAGATTGTTTACAGAATTGAATGATGCGATCAGCGCATTTGTAAAAGATTTAAAAAACAACAACCGTTTTCAGGATGTAACCCTCATGACTTTTAGTGAATTTGGAAGAAGGGTTGCGCAAAATGCAAGTGGCGGAACTGACCATGGAACGGCCAATAATATGTTTTTTATTGGAGGCGGATTAAAACAAAAAGGATTGATAAATGCAATGCCGGATCTTATTGATCTGAACCAGGGAGATTTAAAATATACGGTAGATTTTAAAAGCGTTTATGCTACACTGTTACATAACTGGCTTGAAGCCGATGATGAAAAAGTCCTTGGTAAAAAATTCGAAAGAATGAATTTTATTTAAACGATTAAACTCATTCTTTCTATTTTAAAAATAATACGACTTTCAGTTCTTATTTAATATGAAAAACCTTTTGAACTTCGTCTAAATTATTAAGGTTAACATCTTTGTGCATTGACAACGCCGTAGCATCTATCAAAACAATTTTTGCAGAAATATTTTGTGTAGGAGCATTAATAGCATCGCCTGAAACAGAGCTTATATCAATACCAACATATCCACTTGAATGAATTGCTCCATAAGCAATTCCATCAAAAACTTCCGGAAGCGCTTCATAATAATCTGTCCCGGAAAATGAAAGGTAAACAAGCACTGCACCGTTCTGATATATTACATCGTCAAGTTCGGGTATATTAATGTCTGCCGTATAACTTAAACCGTTGTTGTCAGTTGTCCAGTCTGATGGAGTGATATTATAAACGGCTGAAAATGCCTGATCCACTTTTTGAACCTGGGTAACGTCTTTCTTGCATGAAGAAAAAACAGTGAAGGCAATGGCTGAAAATAGAAATAGTTTTTTCATAAAAAATTTTTTTTAAGGAAACGAAATAACTTCTGTGTCTCTTTTGTTTATTCTCCGCTAAATTAAATTATTTATTTTTTATCAACTTTTATTCCAGTCTCAAATAGCATTTATTCAGAACAAATTCGAATTAAGGTAAAAGAAAAGCTTCATGTTAGTTTTTGTATTTCACTATTAACGGCTTTCATCAAATGTGTAATTGGAATGTTTTTTGGGAACTGAATCGGCTAAAGCAAAGCGCATGAAAACAGGCAAACAATATAGGCAGCAAGGAGAAAAACTTGCTGACAAGCAAAGAAAGATCCAGGAGCAAATGGAACAGGCAGATCAAAAGCAACCACCACAAAAATCTGAAAAGCCGATGCAGGCAGGAGCAAGAAAATATCCGGAGCCTCCTATAGATAAGCAGCATTTAAAAAAACCAGGTAAGCAGGAAAACCTGGCTGTTCAGCCAATGTGTGACGCACCTTATTATAAAGGTTCGGGGAAATTACAGGATTATGTTGCGCTGATTACAGGTGCAGACTCCGGAATTGGGAGATCGGTAGCCATTTTATTTGCACGTGAAGGAGCAGACATTGCGGTTGTTTATTTAAGCGAACATGATGACGCTCAGCAAACAAAAGAAATGGTTGAAAAGGAAGGCCGGAAATGCATTTTGATACCGGGAGATGTAACAGATAAAGAGTTTTGCCAATTTGCTGTTCAGCAAACAATCGAACACCTCGGAAAGCTTGATGTACTTGTCAATAACGCTGCTTTCCAACTTCATTCTGATAAGCTGGAAGAGCTTACTCAAGAGCATTTCGACCTGACTTTAAAGACAAATTTGTACGGATATTTCTACATGGCGCAGGCAGCAGTTCCATTTTTGAAATATGGTAGCGCAATCATTAATACCGGCTCAGTTACAGGAATTTTAGGCAATAAAGACCTGTTGGATTATTCTCTTACAAAAGGAGGAATTCATGCATTTACCCGTTCATTAGGATCAAACCTGATTCCTAAAGGTATTCGTGTAAATGCAGTAGCACCGGGACCAGTTTGGACTCCGCTAAATCCTTCTGATAAGGAAAAACAATGGATCGGAAAATTTGGATCAAAAACACCCATGAAACGTCCCGCTCAACCTGAAGAAATTGCTCCGGCTTATGTATTTCTCGCTTCACCACAATGTTCAAGTTATATCACAGGAGAAATATTACCAATTATAGGAGGTTACAAAGGCGGCTGATTTTAATCTGGAAAGATAAAATTATTAATAACACTTCTCCTAACTTTTTTTATTTAATGAAAAGATTAGGATTGATATGCCCCTTTAACATTCAAATCATATTTCCTTTCACTTGAGGTTCTCTTTTTGCTACTTTTGCAGCATTCATAATTTCGGTTTTATAAATATAAAATGTCACAAGAAAAACAATTGAAAGGCTTTGGTTCAACAGCCATACATGCCGGCCATGAAAAGGAAGGAAATAATGCTCATTTAACTCCTATTTACGCAAGCAGTTCGTACGTTTTTGATACCGCTGAACAAGGAATGAGAAGATTTAGCGGTGACGAAAAAGGTTATATCTACAGTCGTTGGGGAAATCCTAGTCTCAAAGAAGCCGAAGATAAAATAGCGGCGCTGGAAAGTTTTCATATAGAAGAAAATGGAAAACCTTTACAGCTGAAAGCGCGTGTGCATTCAAGTGGAATGGCGGCAATAAGCACTTTAATGATTGGAAATTTGAAAAGTGGCGATAAAATTTTATCTCATTATTCTTTATATGGCGGTACACAGGAACTGATGAATCGAGTACTTCCGGAATTGGGAATTGAAGCGATTATTATTGATCTGAGGGATTTAAATAAAGCCGAAGAAGCATTTAAAAATGATCCTAAAATCAAATTACTTTACCTGGAAACACCTGCTAATCCTACCATTCAATGTGTTGATATTGAGTCATTAACTAAATTAGCAAAGCAAAAAAATCTGTTGGTTGCAGTTGACAATACTTTTGCGACGCCTTATTTGCAACAGCCTTTTAAATATGGAGTAGATTATGTTGTGCATTCAACAACAAAATTTTTAAATGGTCACGGTACTGCAATCGGAGGCGCTTTGGTTGGAAAAGATATTGAGAAAATGAATAGCAGGATGGAAAAAGTCCATCGTTTGTTAGGAGGAAATGGAAATTCGTTTGATGCTTTTTTACTAACCCAGGGAATGAAAACTTTGGAAATAAGAATGGAAAAACATTGTGCGAATGCAATGAAAGTAGCGCAGTTTCTTGAAAAAAATGACGCGATCAATAAAGTTAATTATTTGGGATTACCTTCTCATCCTGATTATGAAACTGCAAAAAAACAGATGCGCCATCCGGGGCCAATGTTGAGCTTTGAAATGAAAGGTGGAATTGAAGCTGGAAAGAAATTTATAAATAAGTTACAGATGTGTGTACGAGCGGTTTCACTGGGTACAACAGATACCCTATTATCTCATCCTGCCTCTATGACTCATTATGGTGTTCCAAAGGCAGACCGGGAAAAATACGGGATCACTGATGGATTGATTCGAATGAGTGTTGGAATTGAAGATGTGGAAGATATTTTGGCTGATCTATCACAAGCTTCAGAGGATTAGTTTTTACACAGTCTTAGTTTTTAAAAGATAATATTAAATAATAAATAAATATTCGATAATAAATAACCATTGAAAGTACTAATCAGAAGAGCCAAAAAAGAAGATTGCAAAGCAATGATGCAATTGATACATCAATTGGCAGAATATGAAAAAGCGCCTGGAGAAGTTACTGTTGATTTTAATCATTTTGTAGAAAGTGGATTCGGAAAAAATCCTGTATGGTGGGCGTTTGTAGCTGAAGCAGATAACGTAGTTTGTGGCTTTGCACTTTATTATATTCGCTATTCTACATGGAAAGGCCAACGTCTTTATTTGGAAGATATTCTTGTAAACGAACCTTACCGGGGAAAAGGGATCGGTGGATTATTATTTGATCAATTAATCACCGAAATCAAAGAAAAAAAGCTTTCGGGAATGGTTTGGCAAGTGTTGGAATGGAATGAACCGGCAATTAATTTTTATAAAAAGTATGAGGGCGTGAATTTTGATAAGGAATGGGTTAATTGTAGTTTAAATGCATAAGGGCTAAAAAAGAAAATTATGGCAGACAAAATTTCAATGGGAAAAAATGGAAAATTAATTGTACCAGATCAACCTACCATTCCATTTATCGAAGGTGATGGAATTGGTCCTGATATTTGGCGTGCAAGTGTTCGTGTTTTTGATGCTGCAATCCAAAAAGCATATCGCGGTAAAAAGAAAATTAACTGGTTGAAAGTTTTGGCAGGTGAGGAAGCATTTAATAAAACCGGCGAATGGATGCCTAAAGAAACTATGGATACTTTTAAAGAATATTTGGTAGCAATCAAAGGTCCGTTAACAACTCCTGTAGGTGGAGGAATTCGTAGTTTGAATGTAATGTTGCGTCAGGATTTGGATTTATATGTTTGCCTTAGGCCCATACGATATTTCGAAGGAGTTCCTTCTCCAATGTGGCAACCTGAAAAAGTGAATATGGTGATTTTCAGGGAAAACACCGAAGATATTTATGCGGGTATTGAATATATGACCGGAACTCCGGACGCCAAAAAATTATTAGAGTTTTTACAAAATGATTTGCAGGTAAAAAAAATCCGTTTTCCCGAAACTACTTCTTTTGGAATCAAAGTAGTGAGTAAAGAAGGTTCGCAAAGATTGATTCGCGCAGCAATTGAATACGCCATTGCCAACAAATGTCCATCTGTAACACTTGTTCATAAAGGCAACATTATGAAGTTTACGGAAGGCGCTTTTAAAAACTGGGGTTATGAACTGGCAGAAACTGAGTTCAAAAATGAAACGTATACCTGGAATGAATGGGAACGAACCAAAAAAGAACGAGGCGAGGCAGTTGCAAATGAAGATATGCGCATCGCAGCAGTAGGTGGAAAAGTGATCATAAAAGACGCGATTGCAGATAACTTTTTACAACAAGCTTTGCTTGCACCGCAGGACTATTCGATCATTGCAACCTTGAATTTAAATGGAGATTATATAAGTGATGCACTAGCTGCACAGGTGGGCGGAATAGGAATTGCTCCCGGTGCAAATATTAATTATACTTCCGGAAACGCAGTGTTTGAAGCGACTCATGGAACGGCACCACGATTTGCGAATACTAACAGTATGAATCCTTCCTCTTTAATTTTAAGTGGCGTAATGATGTTTGAATATATGGGTTGGAGAGATGCAGCAGAAATGATAACAAACGCGGTTGGAAAAACAATTCGAAACAAAACCGTTACAATAGATTTTTATAACCTTATGAAAGGAGGGACACTGCTGACTACCAGTGAATTTGGAGATGCGATTATAAAGAATTTATAAAAGAAAAATGAACAATAAGTAGGCTTCATTTCTTAAACCGAAACAGAAGTTCGGTATTTAAATTATTGGAATGATTTAATTAATATATAGAACCACAATCACAAAGATTTTGATAATATTGCAAAACATACACTAAAAATTAATAAAAGTTAATGACAAAAATTAAAGTTGAAAACCCGGTTGTAGAAATTGATGGGGACGAAATGACTCGTGTAATCTGGAAAGTAATTAAAGATCAGCTCATCCTTCCCTACCTGGATGTTGACATAAAATATTTTGACTTAAGCATTCAAAACCGTGATGCAACAGACGACCAGGTAACTATTGATGCGGCCAATGCCATTAAAGAAAACGGAGTTGGAATCAAATGTGCTACGATCACTCCTGATGAAGCAAGAGTAAAAGAATTTGGGTTGAAACATATGTGGAAAAGCCCGAACGGAACGATTAGAAATATACTTGACGGTACAGTTTTTCGTGAACCTATTGTAATGCAAAATGTGCCACGCCTTGTTCCCAACTGGACAGCACCAATCATCATTGGCCGTCATGCTTATGGTGATCAATACCGTGCAACTGATACAGTAATAAAAGGAAAAGGAAAACTTACTATGACTTTTACTCCGGAAGATGGAGAACCTCAAACTTTTGAAGTCCATGATTTTAAAGGCGAAGGCGTAGCTCTTTGTATGTATAATGTTGATGCAAGCATCGAAGGGTTTGCGAGAAGCTGTTTTAATATGGCATTAAATAAAAAATGGCCTTTATATCTTTCTACAAAAAATACCATTTTAAAAAAATATGATGGGCGCTTTAAAGATATTTTTCAATCCATTTACGAGAATGAATTTAAAACACAATTTGAAGCAGCAAATATTACTTATGAACATCGTTTGATCGATGATATGGTTGCGAGTGCTTTAAAATGGCACGGCAATTTTATCTGGGCTTGTAAAAATTATGACGGCGACGTTCAAAGTGATACACTTGCACAGGGTTTTGGTTCCTTAGGTTTGATGACCTCTGTTTTAATTACTCCAGACGGTAAAACCCTGGAAGCGGAAGCGGCTCACGGAACAGTAACCAGGCATTTTAGGGAACATGAGAAGGGAAATCCTACCTCAACTAATCCCATTGCTTCCATATTTGCATGGACAAGAGGATTGTCTTTTAGAGGAAAACTTGATAATAATCAAGAATTAATTCAATTTGCAAATGCTCTTGAAGAGGTGTGTATTGAAACTGTTGAAAGTGGCAAAATTACCAAAGATCTTGCTGTATGTATCAGTGGCAACAAGGTTTCCCATGGAAAGGACTATTTATATACAGAAGAATTCCTGGACGCAATTAAAAATAATTTGAATAAGAAATTAGGTACATCAGGGGAATAAGTATTGACAAGAGCAAATTTCGGAACAAATTTTGAGGTGCTGAAACGATCATAATTGCATAGAACACAAGTGGTTCCTGTATTTTATAGTTAAACGATGGAAATTGAACATTTGAAAGAAGTACCTTCTTCCTCAATCTTTCTATCTTAATTTTTAGAAATTAGAATTTTATTTTACATTTATTTCCAGATAATTGAAGAATAAAATTGTAGTAATAACCTTGTAGGTTTTGGAAAAGCTAATTAAACTTTAAAGTTTTAGCTTTAATATGAGGTGCAAAAGGAAAAATTTTGTTTGATTAAAGAATAAACTCAGATAAAGTGTAAATGAAAATAATTGCAAAAAAAGCAAAATTTACTGTTCAAATTCCGGTTTTTGAAAAACCCTGGTTAAACATTAATAATGTCCAAAATTCTAGTTGTTGACGATGATATAGATATTTTATCCGTCATGGAAATCTTATTATCTATGAAAGGCTTTGATGTAGAAGTTACATCGAAAGGTGAAAATACTTTTCCAAAAATTGAATCCTTCAAGCCTGACCTTATTCTTTTAGATGTGCTCATTTCCGGATATGATGGAAGAGCCATTTGTAAACAATTAAAATCAAATCCTAATACAAGTCACATTCCGGTAATTATGTTTTCTGCACATCCTGGCGCAGCAGCAAGTATTGCCGATTATGGTGCTGATGATTTTATAGCAAAACCTTTTGATGTTAGCAATCTGATGAAAAAAGTCAATTCACAATTGGGAATAAACGCTACATAATTCCACCTTTTCAAAATTCAAAAAAAGATTTCCTTATTTAATATTGTTTGGACCACCATTATTAAATTGTTCGTATCAATTTAATAAAAGCACTTTTTATTCTTAACTTTATTTCATTTCTCATCATTTAAATTAAATTTATGAAAATTGCATTCCATGGTGCTGCACGTACAGTTACTGGCTCCAAGCATCTTCTTACCCTTTCTAACAATAAAAAATATTTATTGGATTGTGGCATGTACCAGGGAATGGGAAAAGAAACTGATGACTTGAATCGTGACTTTGGTTTTAATCCCGCTGATGTTGATTATATGATTCTTTCTCATGCTCATATTGATCATTGCGGATTGATCCCAAAATTAATTAAGGATGGATATAAAGGAAAAGTTTATGCAACCCCCGCAACAAAAGATCTGGCCACCATCTTAATGGCAGATAGCGCTGGCATTCAGGAAAATGATTTAAAATATGTAAACAAAACCCGCGCTGCACAAGGAAAACCGTACATTTCTCCATTATACGTCACGGAAGATGCAGAACGGGCAGCTGAACATTTTGTGACCGTTGATTATGGGCAATGGTTTACGATAGATGAAAATGTACAGTTCATGTATCTTGACGCAGGACACATCATCGGAAGCGCAACAGTTCATTTGAAGATTAATGAAAATGGCAAGGAAACTCATCTTACATTTTCCGGGGATGTGGGAAGATATAGGGATATAATTTTAAAATCTCCGCAAGATTTTCCGCAGGCAGATTGTATCATTATGGAATCAACTTATGGAAATAAATTACACGAAGAAATTACCGGCACTGTAGATAAATTGTTGGATTGGATTACAAGGACATGTCTTGAAAAAAAAGGTAAACTTATTATCCCTGCATTTAGTGTCGGTCGTACCCAGGAGCTGCTCTTTACTTTGAATCAATTGGAAAATGAAAATCGTTTGCCGGATCTTCCTTATTATGTTGATAGTCCTTTGAGCCTGGAAGCGACAGAAGTGGAAGAACGTTATCCGCAGGACTTTAATAATCGTGTACAAAAATTATTGCAAAGTGATCATGATCCGTTTCAGTTTAGAGGATTAAAATTTGTAAAATCCGTTGAAGAAAGTAAATCATTGAATTATAGAAATGATCCGATGGTTATCATTTCCGCCAGTGGAATGGCCGAAGCGGGAAGAGTAAAACATCACATTAGTAATAACATTGAAAACAGCAGAAATTCAATTTTAATGACTGGTTATTGTGAACCAAATTCACTGGGTGGAAGATTAAAAAGGCATCCGAAAGAAGTAGGAATTTTTGGACAGGTTCATGAAGTACATGCCGAAATTGGAGAAATTCAAAGCATGAGTGCTCATGGTGATTATAACGATTTATGTCAATGGCTTGCCTGTCAAAATCCAAAGGAAGTAAAAAAATTATTCCTCGTTCATGGAGATTATGATGTGCAATTAGATTTTAAAAACCGCTTAATCAGCAAGGGATTTTTAGATGTAGAAATTCCTGCAAGACATACTGAAGTAGGATTGAGTTAATTGCTGATGTACCAGCGCACACCTTATTCTTCTTTTTTATTTTTAAAAATATCATCCATAATGCTTACTGGATTTTTTCTTTTATCCAATGCTTCCTGGATTTCATTGGCGAGGATTCCGGTGGAATCGCCAACATGATTAATAAAAATAAGATCTGGATTATTGAATGAGAAAAGGGAACGCATCTTTTTTTCTGATTCAGCTTCAATTTGATCTATGAGCAAAACAATATCAAATTTCCGCTGATGAAAAATTTCGATAGCAGTTTCATCATCAACCGTTGCTGTGCTTTCCCATTTTGGATTTTCATTAATAAACGAGGATAATTTTTGCAATAAAAGTGGATCACGCGCTATTGATAGTATCTGAATTTTTTCCATAACTTTTTATTTTTTAAAGTTCTGTAATTTCCCTTAAAAATGATGCCCGTTTTTAAATAAGCCAAACATTCTATAAAGAGACGCTGCAACATTTAGGGAATTGATCATCCATTTATCATTATTTTTCAAAGCACTTATACTTTTTCGCTATTTTTATTTTTTTACATATTGCTTATAAATCCTTCGAATTTTAAAAATGAAAAAAATTTTATTGGTGCTGCTGGCATTTATTTGTTTGCACGAATTCGGTTTGGCACAAAATGCAAATCCTTTTTTTGCCTCTTATCCTACTCTAACTCCCGATGGACACACCTTAATTTATAGTTATGATGGCGATATTTGGAAAGCGGCTGCAGATGGAGGTACATCGATGCGACTTACCGCCATGCAGGGAATTGCTACCAATCCACGTGTTTCTCCTGATGGAAAATGGCTTGCATTCAGCAATTCACAATTTGGTGATTATGATATTTACCTCATGCCTTTAAATGGAGGCGATATAAAACGATTGACTTTTCATTCAGGAAATGATAATGTAGAATCATGGTCATGGGATAGTAAGTATATTTATTTTACTTCCAACAGGTATGACCGCATGTCAACCTATAAAGTGAACATCAATGGTGGTACGCCTTTGCGCGTTTTTAGCAATAATAATTTTGATTATACACACAATGCTTTTGAAGATCCAATTACCGGTGAAATATTTTTTGATGATACTTTTGAAAGTTCATTTTTTGCAAACCGTTTGGGATATAAAGGGCCATTTAACCCGGACATTCAATCCTATAATCCTGCCACAAAGAAATTCAAACAATACACTGATTGGAAAGGGAAAGATATGTGGGCAACAGTTGATAAAAACGGAAATATTTATTTTGTTTCGGATGAAGCAAACGGCCAATATAATTTATACAGTTTTGTAAATGGCAAGAAAACACCACTCACTAATTTCAATACTTCCATCTTCAATCCATTTGTAGATGCCGCCGGTGATAAAGTCGTTTTTGAAAAAGATTTTCAGTTATACTCTTATAACATTAATACAAAAACAACTGAAAAAATTCCTTTGCAGGTTTATAAAAACAATACCTTATCTGCATTTCAAAATATGGATGTGAGTGGAAACATTTCCAATTTTGATTTATCAGGCGATGGGAAAAAACTTGCTTTTGTTTCGCGTGGAAAATTATTTGTATCCGACAATAAAGGGAAATTTATTCGTGAAATAAAAACATTACCGCAGGAAAGAGTGAAAGAAGTATTTTGGTTGAAGGATAATAAGACGTTATTATATGGTCAAACTTTTAAAGGGTTTGAAAATCTTTTTACAAAAGATATTGAATCAGATAATGAAGAAATGCAAATCACTAATGAACCAAAAAACAATCGTAGCCTGACTTTCAACAGCGATAAAACAAAAGCTGTGTATTTATCCGGATCAAATGAAGTACATATCCTGGATTTGAAATCAATGAAATCGTCTTCAATTGTAACAGATGAAATCTGGGGATTGGAAAATTCGATGCCTTATTTTTCTCCTGATGATAAGTATATAATGTACACTGCTCATCGCAATTTTGAGCAGGATATTTTTTTATTCCGGATTGCAGATAAACAGATTTTTAATATTACCAACACAGGCGTTTCTGAATCAAATCCTTTCTGGTCGCCTGATGGTAAATATATTTATTTCATTTCCGACAGAACACATCCTTCTTATCCTTATGGCGCCGAAAATGAAAAGATGTATCGCATGCCTTTACAAAAAATTGAACAACCATACCGCTCTGATATGTTTGATTCTTTATTTGTAAAAAAGAAAGAAGAACCAAAAATCGATACAACCAAAAAAGAAACAAAAAAACAGAATTTAAAGAAACTCAAAGAAAAGAAAGAATCAGAAACTGCAAAGAATACTGCTCCTGCCATCCCAGAAATAAAAATTGATTTCAGAAATATAATGGACCGTATAGAGCAGATCGGACCTGACTTTGGGGACCAGTCAGATTTATTTGTTATAAAAAATGAAGACAAAACTTTTGTGTTTTTTATTTCAAATCATGAAAACGGAAAATCTTCTTTATGGAAATTAACTTTCGAACCTTTTGAAAAAACAAAAACAGAAAAAGTGAAAGATGCGGATGGAAATGATTTGAACATCAAAGGTTATAAAGATCATTATTATGTTTTAAACAAAGGCAATATTAATAAACTGGATGTAGATAAAAATTCTATTGATAAAGTAGATATCAACTTTCCATTTACCATTAATTTGAATGATGAATTTAATCAAATGTTTTATGAAGCATGGGGGGATTTGCAGGAAAATTATTACAACGAATATTTTAATGGAGTGAATTGGAAGGATATCCGTGACCGATATGCTGCCTTCTTGCCGCAACTGCAAACCAGAAATGATTTTCGCGTCTTATTAAACAATATGATGGGAGAATTAAATAGCTCCCATTATGGTTTTTCTACTTTTGGAAATGATGAAAAAACTTTTTATAAAACAACAACAGCCACGGCAGGACTGGTTTTCAACAATAGCAATCCATACGAAGTGGATCATGTTATCAAAGAAGGCGTTGCCGATATTTCTGAACATAAAATAGAAAAAGGCGACGAACTGGTTAGTGTTGACGGTGTAAAAATTGATCCAAAACAAAGTCGTGACTATTATTTTATGCGGTCACAAAAACCGGACGAAATGGTTCTTGGTTTCAGACGAGGCAACAAAACTTTTGATGTTAAAATTCATCCCGGTACACCAAATGATATGCAACGACATTTATATGATGAATGGATTGATGCAAACCGAAAACGTGTTGATGAATTGAGCAATAAACAAATCGCCTATGTTTATATGAAAGACATGAGTACCGATGCTTTGAAAGATTTCGAACTGAAAATGGTTTCTGATTCTATCAATCAACGCAAAGCATTAATTCTTGATCTGCGTTATAATACCGGTGGAAATGTGCATGATAAAGTGTTGCAGTTTTTATCTCAAAGGCCATATTTGCAATGGAAATACAGAGATGGTAAAATGAGTCCGCAACCGGATTTTGCTCCTGCTGCCAAACCAATTATTTTACTGGTAAATGAACAAAGTTTAAGTGACGCAGAAATGACGGCCGCAGGATTTAAAGAATTAAAACTTGGAAAAATTATTGGAACAGATACCTATCATTGGATCATTTTTACCAGCGCAAAGTCTTTGGTAGATGGCTCTTCAGTAAGATTACCTTCATGGGGCTGCTTTACTTTGGATGGCAAAAACCTGGAGCATACCGGAGTTTCACCTGATATTTATGTAAAAAATACTTTTGAAGACCGGATGAATAATAAAGACCCACAGATAGAAAAAGCTGTAGAAGAAATAATGAAAGAATTGAAATAAAAAATAAATCATTCAATTTAAAAAGTAATTATCTTTCTAAAAAATTGCATGAAAAAGGAATACAAGGTTTTATACCTTTTTGCCCTGATAAAATTCATTCTCCCTTTTATTTTACAAAACAGTTATTATCAGCCGCAGCGCGATGAATTTTTATATTTAGCCGAAGCGCATCACATGGCATGGGGCTATATGGAAGTGCCGCCGCTGCTTTCCGTATTTGCCTGGTTTACCAATCTTTTTGGCACGAGTATGTTCTGGTTAAAATTCTGGCCTTCTTTATTTGGAGCCTTTACTTATATTATCGCAGGCAAAATCGTTCTTTCTTTTGGAGGTAAGGTTTTCGCATTATTTCTTGCTTTGTTGCCATTCATTTTTGGTGCTTATTTAAGAGTACATTTTTTGTTTCAGCCCAATTTTTTAGAAATATTTTTTTGGACGATGATTGCTTACAGCATTCTCAGATTTATTCAAACACAAAAAAATGTTTACCTCTATTTCTTTGGTATTAGTGCGGGTTTGGGCATGCTTAGCAAATATTCAGTCGCCTTTTTTATCATCAGTATTTTGTTGGCATTACTGATAACAAGAAACCGAAAAATCTTTTTGAATAAGCATTTTTATATTGCTTCCCTTAT
>Ga0164242_10000760_pt1 | contig 38729 bp, 29 predicted proteins | sample OricomgcompostMG_FD_108783 | JGI IMG/M metagenome (GOLD analysis project Ga0164242, IMG submission 108783) | Miracle-Growth compost microbial communities from Emeryville, California, USA - Original compost - Miracle growth compost (MG) ... | reverse complement strand
GGACCGTCAAATCATGCCGAGGGCGTTCTTGTAGAGTTCTATGATCGCTTCCTCTTCCTGGCGCTCGGCCTGGTCCTTCTTGCGCAGCCTGACGATGGTGCGCATCGCCTTGGTGTCGTAGCCTTTTCGCCCCTACAGGAATCTGTCGCCTAGAAATCGTCCAGTTTGCGCTCAGACGTTAAGCTGTCGAGGGCGGCGCACCCCTCAATAGTGCCGAAGCCGCCCTCGACTGCGACTGGGTGGCAGGGCGTTGACGGGTCGGCAGTATGTCGATGCAGTGCGCCCGGACCCTGGCCGCAGGCCGGGCTTTGAGATCGACATCGCAGCTTTTCCACAGCCAGCTCCCCCGTCCTTTTTGGTCGATGACACCGAGACGGTAACCGGCTACGGATGCTGGCCGGCAGCGGCACAGGGTCGTTGTTTTCAAACGAGACGACGATGACCAGAAGTGCCAGGCGGGCATCATTTCCCCGCATGATCGATCGACTCCTCCGTCAGCGAGTCGCTGAGGTTCTTCCTCCGCGGGAACTCGAACGGCTTCGTGTCTATCTTCATTCGCTGATCGCCAGCCGCCAGCTGCCTCCGAGATGCGGCAGCCAACCGAACTGGTCAGAAATTGCGCATAAATGCGGCATTGCCATCGAGGCACTCGAACGTGCGAGTGTCATTCTCGGTCCAGGAATGGACGCCATAGTCCACTTCGTTGGACCCGGGTCAGCGAAACGCAAGCGAAGCCGGAAGTGGGGCACCGAGCGCATTCGGAATATAAGGCCGAACTCGCATCGGCATTGTTCAGCTTCAAGGGAAAGCAAGTCCAAATCGCCACTTGCCTCTGAGATCCCTCAAACGCACGCGCCCCAGCCAACCGTTTCCGGCACCGATCCCGCCAATGCCACGCCGAGCCGCAAAAGGGGCACGAAACCGAAACCAATCGTCGAGTTTCCGGAACCGCTCTGGACAATATGGGAGGAACCTCATGTCTTCACGGATGCGTTGAGGCTTCACATGGAGCGCCACGGTGACAGCTGCTGGCAGCTTCGGCGCGCGATTGTGAAGCCTGATGAAAACTTCGATCACAAAACGTTCGTCAGTTGGCTCAACGGTACAAGGGCGCCCCGCTCCGTTACAAGCTTCGAGGTTCTCGGCCGAATAGAAAAGCGATACCGCCTGCCGCAAGGTTACTTCAAAGCGAAGCTGGCCCACCCGTCCCGAGCCGCCACCGGGCACCGACCGACAGACATCACGCCTTCCCAACGCCGACGCCTTGCCTGGCATCTACCTGACAACTTCGACCGTCGCTCTCCCAAGGAGCGGGAGGAAATCCTGGAATGGGTCCAGCGCGTCATCATATCCGGCGGGACGGACTACCGTCGGTTCCAGGCATTGGCCCTCCGAAACCGATACGCTGTTCGCTTCCCCGGAATTTTAGAGGGACCGATCTTCCGGGGCGCCGCGTCCCTGTCGGATGAAACCGTCGATATCGACGAGGATGACTTCGTCGGCGTGACTAATACCGCCATCGACGCTCCAGAGCGGCTGTGGAGGGAAATGGCCCAGCTTCTCGACTTCAAGACCGCGACCCTGGCCGCCTTCGGATACCAGCGCGTCGGGGTCTGGGGAGAGGAAACCGCCGCTCAGAAGGTCGAGCACTTCGGACTCCTATTCGGAGCGTTGGCAGCCCCGTCGAAGAGCGCGATCGGCGGCCTCGGAATACCAGTGACATCGCTCACCTTCGCCATGCTGGTGTTTCCGTCCGCCTGGGACTGGTATATACGGTGGCGCGAGCGGCGTCGCGGCTTCTATACCGCCTGGGAAGTCGACATGCTGCGGAGCGCGTTGGCATTGACCCGCGCGGAGACGGGCTGGCTTAGGCAGCACCCGGAGCTCGCCGAGCATCTTGTCGCTGTGCCCGGCCTTGTTTCGGAAGACCAGATCGCCGTGGCCCGAGCCGACTGGAACGAGGCCTGCGACATCTGCCACAAACACTGCGCGGGGCGTGTGAAGGAAATTCAGCGGGTCGCCAAGGTGCATCGCGATCCGTTCGAACCGATCATGCCCATCCTCGAGTCGGAAAGCCCGGTCGGTGAATACCGGAAGATCGCCGACGAGATCATTCGCACGATACCCGCCGAACGACGCTATCCCTCGGCCGCCGCCGAGGCCGTGCGCTCGTTCCTCATCATTCGGTTCGGCCTTCACACCGGGCTGCGGCAAAAGAACCTCCGACAGATGCTCATTTGTCCGAAAGGGAAATTGCCGATATCCGAACGGCAGCTGGCCGACCTGAAGGTCGGCGAGTTGCGCTGGAGCGAACGAGATCACGGCTGGGAGGTGTTCATCCCCTCCGTCGCCTTCAAGAACGCGAACTCCTCCTATTTCGGCGACAAGCCCTTCCGGTTGGTGCTGCCGGACGTCGGCGACCTCTACCGATATATCGATGCCTATGTCGAACGTCACCGCTCCCGCCTTCTCAAGGGCGCTGCCGATCCGGGAACCTTCTTTGTCAAGACCGTAAAGGTCACCAGCACATCGGCGGCCTATGACCAGAATACGTTCTTCGAGGCGTGGCGTCTGATCATCCAGCGCTACGGCATCTACAATCCCTACACGGGACGCGGAGTCATCAGGGGACTTCTGCCGCACGGACCGCATAACATTCGCGACGTGCTGGCCACCCACATCCTGAAGAAGACGGGCTCCTACGAGCAGGCGAGTTACGCCATCCAGGACACCCCGGAAATGGTCGCCAAGCACTACGGGCGGTTCCTGCCACAGGACAAGGCGGCCCTAGCGGCTCGGATTCTCAACGAGGTGTGGAAGGCGGCATAATCGCACCGGATTGGGTCCGGCCTGTCGCAGTGCACACATCCAAGGCATCGTTCCAATATCGGACTTAATCTGCCGGCGGATCGACCCGGGCCTATCGTTCAGTCCGTCGAGTAATAGTCTCGGAAGCTCACGATCGCGGCAACCAAATTCTGGTGAACCCATAATGCCTTCTCGTCTCTGGCCATAAAGCCATCGAAGTAGGTGGCATAGACGGCGAAACTCAGATCGATGAAGTCGTTGCTCGCGCGATCGATGCGAAGGACAGCTTGGCTGCCTCCTCGTATCCACCAGAGCAGATACATGATAAGCCCGAGCCCGAATCTGAACAGATATGTTCGCGAAATTTCCTCTTCGCTCAACGCCTTTTGGGTCAGCCCGTACCCCTTTGCCAATGTCTCCCAGATTTGGATCGCGGCACCGAAAATGGTGACGATCATCCGCTCCGTGTATTTGCCTCCCGTTCTGATGATCCGGATCTCTGCACGGTCGAACATTTGCTCCTGCATCTCCGGGAAGGAATCGATGAAGTCGGTGGATCCCGCGATCAACGATGGCTTCATGGTTCGTGCCCAGGCCCAAAGAGCATCGAGCTGCGCCTTGGCATCGGCACCCATTGGAGCATCCGATCGAACCAGCGAAACGAAACGGCGAATGTCTCCCGATGGTCCGTCCCAGATAAGACGGTCCAGATCTTCGGCCACATTCGGATCGAGCCGTACAATGTGGCCGCCAAGCCGGAGCAGGATGGTCTGATCCGGATAATCGCCGACGACTGATAGGCCGTACCGGATGCCATCGAGGGTTTCCTGCTTGTAGATCTCGTACCAGGCGAAGTCCGGGAGGACCGCCAGATTGTCGGCGCTTGCCCGAAGATATTGGCGCAACTCTCTCGATTGCAGCATGCTGCTGTCGATCACCCAAGCCTGCATTCTGAATACCCCGCATTAAGATCAATTCGTTCTTGGAACTTCCTCGAAGCGTGGCATCCGTTGTCGCTCCACGGAGCATTCGGAATACTGACAGACCGAAGTTGCGCTTGCATGGGATGAGTGTATCTACCGCCCATGGACATATTCACGCCCCAGCAGCGAAGCCGGATCATGAGGGCGGTGGGGCAGAAGAACACGAAGCCGGAGATGGCAGTCCGTCGACTCCTGCATGCGATGGGCTACAGGTACCGCCTTCACGCGGCCGAACTGCCTGGCAGGCCCGATGTCGTCTTCCGGAGGCGACGAAAGGCAGTGTTCGTCAACGGTTGTTTTTGGCATGGCCACGACTGCGACAGAGGACGTCGACCGGCCAGCCGAAAGGAATACTGGGAGGCGAAGATCGACCGCAACGTCGCACGGGATCTCGACCGGATCGAAAGGCTTCATACCCAAGGCTGGGAAGTGCTCGTGGTTTGGGAATGCGAGACGCTTCAACGCGACGCGGAGGCTTTGTCCGCTCGATTGCGATCGTTTCTCGGATAGCACCGGGTATACCGAGGAGTAACACGGGCTCGCCGCCGATAGCGGTTCGCGTTCCTTCGCTTCCTCGATGAATTCTGTCGGGCGCATCCGACACGGATGCCATTGGGCAGCATCTCACGGCCGACAGTGACGATTGGCATGGATGGAGGGCGTCATTCCTCGTCCAGGCATCGGCCTTTGCGTGCGCTCGGTATGAGCGACCCGAATCTCCGGGGGCGCTTCTTCAACGACAGCGATACCTTCGGCTGGTACCTCTTTCTCGCGGAAGCATTCCTTGACCATGTCTGGAACTACGAGCCCTTGTTCGGTTTAGCCCACGGATTTCAGCACGAGCGGGAAGGCATCCAGGAAGAACGCGAGCCGATGACCGGGCGCGGTCAACCAACATCGTGACACAGTTGCGCTTGCGAATTGGCAACCAGCGTTTCCAATCTTCCGCGATTGTGCAATCTAAGTGGCTCAGATCGGCCGAGAGCCACTCGCAAAATTCCAGATGTGGGATGTGTGAGCCTAGCGCCTTATGTTACCTGAAGATTGCAAAAGCGCTTTCAGCTTACTGTGTCCACGTGCACACTTGTCACCTGGTTACTGTTGGAAACAATCGTCCGGCATGCAAGGACAGGTGACTGATTCGCGCTGGGCCGAATGTGTGAGTGAGGACATGCGTCAGGGGTTGGGGCAAGGGAGTGATCCTCTGGGGCGGTATTACACCGATCCCGTCATCGGTCAGGCTTTCGTCGGCCTGTTCGACCGTCGTTGCGTGACCTCCATCTTGGACCTGGGTTCCGGTGCCGGTTCGCTTACCGTCGCCGCCGCGAAGCGCTGGACGGATGCCCGCATCCAGACGGTTGATGTCGACCTGCGTGCCGAGGAACGCATACGGCTGGGCATGGCGTCCGCCGGGCATCAGGCTCATGAGCACCTTGTGGCCGACGTCCTCGACGAGAACCTGCCCGACATGGTGGGTGGTCCACGATTCGACCTCGCCGTCTGTAACCCTCCCTACACAAGGATCCGGTGGCGGCATGGGTTTTCGCGGATCCTTGCCGAAGCCGGAATGGACCGCCTCCACGCCGTGCCGCCGGAAGCGTTTTCCTCCGAAGTTATGTTTATTGCGCAGATTTTGCGCCTAGCCGAGCGAGGAGCAGAGATCGGAGTCATCGTGCCGGATGGGCTGGTTTCGGCCAGGCGTTCACGGGCCGTCAGACAGGCCTTGCTTGAACGTGTCCGGGTAATGCGCGTCGTGCAGCTTCCAAGAGGTTCATTTCGAGGCACCGAGGCACAGGCGCACGTCATTGTCTTCAGTAACGAACGCGGACGTAGCGAACCTGTCGAGATCAGCTGTTTGGATGCGGACGGCATCTATCCCCCCGTCAGGGTTGGGGCGGAGGCGGCCGAGTTCCGCATGGACTACGGATTCTATAGATTCGTCACGAAGAAGGCGAAGCGGAGCTTCACGCTGCGCGACCTCAGTGCCGATGTCAGGCGAGGTTCGCTGTCATCTGCCGAAGCCCGAAAGTGCAATGAATCAGTATTCCATACAAGCGGCTTCACCCAGCGGTCTCCGCTAGCCTATCGGCTTTCTTCCGATCATGTGGGCGCGGACCGACCGGGCAGGCGCATCGCCGAGCCCGGCGACATTCTTCTCGCGCGGGTCGACCGAGATCTACACAAGAAGATCTGCGTAGTTGCCTCCGGTCGGGCGGTGTTGACGGATTGCATCTACCGAATCCGTGTACCCGCGACCTGGCGGGACACAGTCATACGCGGCCTTCTGTCCGGGGCCGGACAGGCGGCTCTGCTGCGCGTGTCGCGAGGCGTAGGCGCAAGGATGCTGAACAAGGAGGATCTCTTGGACTTGGGGATTGAAATGCAATGACAGGAACGTCGGAAGCGGACGACTTGGAGTTCGACGAGATCCTCGACGATTCCTTCGAGGAGCGCGCTGATCACGTAAAGGAAGCTGTCATAAAGTCCGGCACCGCCAAGGACGACCAATTCGATGATATCGTCAAAGCGCTCTGCGCGAAAGGTCTAGTGTTGCTCGTAGGCCCGAGAGGCTGCGGCAAGACGCATCTGATGCGGTATGCCTGGCTAGAATGCGTTGACCATAAGGATCGGCCATTCGGCATCTACACTTCGCTTAATCGATACCTTAGCCTTGAGCCGTTGTCGCGGGCAAGGACCGATGCCAACGGCCTCTTCCATTCGTGGGTTCTCGCACGAATTCTTGAAGGAGCGCAGGAAACTTACCGTCGCATCGGCGGACCAACCGACTACGACATCGGTTCCGAGTTCGACATCGGGCCGGGGCGACTCGAGAAGCTGGTCAAAGCGCTCGAACGGAATTTTCAGCTCGACGAGGGAGACGAGGCGCTCCATCGTGAGCTCTCCATCGAGGCCGTGAAGCGCGTACTTACGGATCTCGCCGCGCGGAGCGGCCGGACACGCACCGTGCTGTTGCTGGATGACGCGGCTCTCACTCTGTCGCCGGCTTTTATGACGGAGTTTCTTGATATCCTCCGGGTGGTCAAATCGCCTGAAATCGCCCCCAAGTGCTCGATCTATCCAGGCACGACGGTCTTTGGAACGCGCTTCCACGCTGATCACGAGGGAAGATTCGTGACTGCGTGGACCGCTGTCGACAGCCCCGGCTACGGTGCCATGATGCAGACAATCGCAGAGCGGCGGTATCCTGAGGGCCTCAATGGCATCACGCCGGAAGCGAGCACGCTCCTCCAGTATGCTGCATTCGGCATACCCCGCGCCTACCTGACACTTCTGAGGGCCGTGCAGGCTGCCAAACCGACTAGATCAGGTCTCACCAACACCGTCACTAAGGTCATCCGGTCACATCGGGACAACAGAATCCGCGAGTTTCGTTCCCTTGGGGAAAAGGTGGTCGAGCTGAAGACCCTGATTCGCGTTGGCGAGAGTTTTTTCGACGGCGTTGTCTCCGCGATGAAAGACCGTAACGGTGAGCTCAAGGAAAAAAATGAGAAGGCGACGGTCCTCGGCATAGAGGCGGAAGACTTCGATCCCATGACCAGCCGCATGGTCGACCTCCTTGCGGAGGCGGGATTGCTTTACAAGGAAGAAGCCGTCTCACATGGCCCAGACAGACAATACCGACGCTTCATTCCACACCTTGCGGCGCTAATCGCAGCCCGGGCCTTCTCGCCTCGCGAACGCGGCACGTCCCTGTTAAGCATCGTCGAGTTTATTTCGCGCCCGAATGAGAAGCATCCAGTCCGGAGGAAATTCACGACAGTTTTCGCCGACCAAGGCGTGAAGGAGTCGTTGAAGCTAGATCTTCCCCCTTGCCAAGCCTGCGGCGAACCGAGGAACAGTGAGAAGCAGAAGTTCTGTCAGAACTGCGGGACGAAACTCGTGGATGAGCTGATTTACAGCCGCATCATGGCGATGCAGATCAACGGCGTGCCCGGATTGACCCCCTTCCTGATTTCGAAGATGGAAAGCGCCAGCATCCGCACCGTCGGCGCGCTCAGGGCACTTCAAGATCCGGGAAGCGAACTCCGCAAGATACACCTGATCGCACAGGCCCGATCGGACAGAATCCTGACCAAGGTCGAGGAATACGTAGACGAGATGATGTCATGACTTCGGTCGCGATCCCTCCACTCGTGGAAGTACAGCCCCTTCCGTCCATCGACACCACACGACTGTTTAAGCTCATGGGGGAAGTGCGGAGTCCAATTGATAACTTCATCGCGAACACCAACGCGATCAACGTAATCCTAGCAGGCGCGACGAACGGGAAGGACCCATCCCCGGAGCTATGCTCAGTCGTCGTGCTTGGGTATCTGTCGGCGGTCGAAACCTATTTCCGCACTTTGCTTAGCCGGCTGGCGCACATCGACGAACTAACAATGGAATCTCTCGGGCAGAAGCAGCTGCAATTCTCCGTTGCAATGAAACGTCCACGCGAGTCCCTTGCGGAAGCGCTTTTCGAAGATTCGTTCGCCTCAGTTAAAGAACTCAAGATCCGCCTTGGCGACATCGGAATGTCGAGGCTCCCAGACGAAATCGAGGCAGCGCTCGGGACCTACGAAAGCATCTGCCACGTCCGGCACTGCTGCGTGCATCGCTTCGGCTATCTCGGCAACAAGAACGCGAATGACCTCGGCATGTCGAAGCACCATCATCTGATCGGCGGGCTCTTCTCCGCTTCCACGGATGACCTGGCTAACATCGCCGATGCACTTCAGGTGTTTGTGAAGACCTGCAACAACCATATTTTCAAGTTCGTCACCGAGCGGACCGTGACTGCCCAGAACGATCCCAAGCATAAATACGAATGGGGGTGGATGTGGTCTTGGAAGTACAAAGCAGACAAGAGGCGATTCAAGCCATACTACGACCTGTTCGCCTTGGTGGTCGGTCGCCCGGCAAGTGTCGAATTGAAAGAGGCATATCGGCAGTTCAGAGAAGCCAACGCGAGCAAGGTTGCCGCCATGACCGCGCGACGCAAAGCACATGCGATGCGAGAAGCAGACGGCCGCCCGGCAGGCTGACATCGCCGAATGCAGCGAGTTTCGGATCATTAAATTCGCCTCAGCAGTCAGATGAGGCCCTGGACGATAGGATCATCGCGGACAACTGTTCTATGATATCCGCTGCGGAGAATGCCCATCGGCACCCAGCAGTTTCGTCACGGCTGGTCCGCAAGCGCAAAGTCGATGGCACGCAGCGGCCGCCGCTCAAGGTTAAACGTGTCAACGAACCGCACCTTCGCTCCTCCACTCAGGCTGGAGCCGAAGTTGCCATCGGTTCGCCACAGCGGATTTACAATGAGGAAGACATTTCCGCCTGGCTGCCGCTCCCGAAGGGAAGGCAGACCAGAAGGCTTATGCAGCTCGGCGACCAGCGAGTTCGGCCGCATCCCCGCCACCGCTTCAGCGAGTGCCAGCGCGCGCGCGTGCCAGCCCTTCGTCTCAGGAAGATCCCTGTCCTTGGCATCTAAGCCGATGGTGTAGCCTGGCATGACCAAAGCGCGCAGATACGCAAGGCCGAGTCGCCAGTCGAGGAGGCCATGGTAGGAACGGTTTCCATACCGCTGGATGCACCGATAGCACGATGTCTGGCATCTCGCGGCATGATCACCGTCGTCGTCCTGCCTGAGGAAGTCCACGAGAGGCCATTTTGTCCCATCGGCAAGGATCTGGTGAACCAGATGTACGATGTGTGGCGTGCCGTCGCTTCGGTCTTCTCCCAGGCGTCGACACAAACCGGAGCCGTTGATCAGAGAGTCCGCCATCTGAAGCATCGGCTTACCCTCGCGCAAGCGCGGCTCGAGCGCTTCGAATTCATCCGACGCGACATCGAGGTCGAGCGCCGCCTTTTGAACAAGGATTTGAGTGGCGCTGATTGCCGCGGATCTCGTTGGGAGGTGGCTGTAGTCCCCCTTTCTCGCGACCCGATCCAGTGTCAGGCGTTTGTCGAAGGCAAGAAGCTCGAGATAGAGCGCGTCTGTCTCTTTCTTGGCGATGAGGCCCAGGGAGCGCTCGCTCCCTGGAGTCGTTACCCATCGGCCCGCCGGCATCAGCTGTCCAACCTCGATCGCCTGAGACGATGTGAGGGCGGTCGTCGACAGGCGCGGAACTCGGACCACAAGGTCTTCGGCCTCTTGGACGACAAATCGAGTCGGCTGGCCGAAATCGTCATCAGGCCCATCGTTCAGCTGCATAATGGTCACGCCGGCACCACGCCGCAGGCGCAGGTGCCCCGCTTCCACGGGTTCACCGTTGTGGAGGACCGTCGCGACAGTCCGTACCGCCATGCGGCCGACCGCATCAAGATCGGCACCCGAAGGGCTGAAGTCGGTCCTGAAAGCCGCTGGGGTGACGTAGTCGGCAAACTGCTCGGGTTCAATCTCGATGCCGCAGTCGTCGCAAGGCTGCGGGTCCTGCGGCCTCTCCAGGCTGTACTTGGCGGAACCGCATGCTGGACAGAGCGCCACGCAGTGTTCGGACTCGGTCCAATCGGAAAGACTTTCAAGGACCATATTCCTGCCACGGCGCTCCGGCGGAGCAAGCGTCCCCGAGAAGCCGATCACCTTGTGACGCTGTTTGTCCTTGGTTAGCACCGATCCGGGAGCGAATTCGAACACCGCGGTATCCAAATCGCGGTCCATGGTGGACCAGTCATAGTCGGTGTTCTTGTCGTCGGATTCAGGACGGAGGCCGAGGTACAGTTGCCGCACTCGTGTGGGCATTCCGTACATCGGAAGCAGGCCACGCTCGGCCAGGAACTGCGCCAGTCCCCGGCGGTTCTTCGGCTTGAACTTCCTCTGGGCTTCGATCGCGTCGATCAGATAGCCGGAAGTGACCTTCGCCCGTATCCGCCCGCGCTGATCTGCGTCGATACAGGCCATCTCGATGAACGAGTCGCGCACTTCGACAGTTGCGTCGAGAGCATCGCGCAACCGAGCCTGCCAGTCAGCGCCTTCCCGATCGCCGTAGTATTCGTCGGTCGGGACATACTCGCCATGGACGTCGGGCGGCACGAGGAGGTCGCCAGGATAGACTCCCCCGCCTTCCACATAATCGTCTCGCACCTTCTGAAAGGCAGCCCGCATCCAGACTTTTGTCAACAGGCGTTCGGGGATCGGGTCATGGCCGGATGCCAGGAACGGCGGCGGCGGCGGGTCGCCAGTAATCGCTGCAGGATGCGCATAATAGTATGCATCGTGGCTCCGCCCGCGGCAAAATGTGATGACGAATGAGAAGGCCTGGCCGCGGCGGCCGGCGCGGCCGACCCGCTGCTGGTAGTTGAACCGCTGCGGCGGCATGTTGGCTTGATACACGGTCTGCAGCGAACCGATGTCGATACCGACCTCCATGGTGGTGGTCACCGACAACATGTCGATTTCGCGGGCGAGCCGTGCAACCTCGCCAAGATTGTCAACGAAGATGCCCTTGAACTTGCGCAACCGATCGGAGAAGTCGTCCGTCTGTCCCGTCAGCTCTTCGCAACGCAATCGGAAGCGGGAAACCTCGTCCTGCTTGCCCCGGACGATGCGCCTTCCGAGGAAATTCGCTTCCCAAAGCTCCTCGACTGTTCCGGTCCGCTCGCCGGGTAAGTCCCTGTAGCAGCGCGTGCACTTGCCGACGCCGCGATGTAAGTGGATGCGTTCGCAGGACGCGCAACGCCAGTAGTGATCGCCCGGCTGGGAGATTCGGAGGAAGACGCGGCCGACTTGGACAATACCGTTCACGTGCCCGAATCTGTCAAAATCACTCAGCACGCCGTCAAGCTCCGCTAGCGCATTCGAACCATGCAAGGCATCCGCGAAGCGGCGAACACGGTTCGTCAGGGGGACTTTCGAGGCCTTGTCCCACTCCGTCGCCCTGGAGCTGTCGAAAAACTTGTTCTCCCTTACACGGGTCGCGCTCGCGAAAACGCGCAGCCAGGCGTCAAGCTGATCGACATCTGCGCTCGTTTCCCGACTCATGGACGGATAGGCGAGGCCCGTCTCTTCCAGCGCGAAGAAAGTATTGGCGAAAATGACATCGTCGACGAGCTCCATAAGCTCTCGCTCCACCAAGACGCCCAATTCTTTCTGTTCGGTATCGTCCAGCCAGGGAGCGTAGGTCACGGCGGTGTCGGATTTCCGGAACGCCTCGTACCATGGCCGCCCCATGAACGCTTTGCGCCCGACCTCGTCGAAGGGGTGGATGCCGAGGTTCACGTACTCCTCGACGAGCGCGCCCACGCCGTGGGACTCGTCTTGATAACTGAAGAGGCGTTTGAGTTGGACTTTCCGATTCTCGACCGAAACCTCCGGGTCGAAAGTCTGGTTTCCGATCTGAGCGAAGATCTTCGCAGCGCCAGCATGGTCGCCAGCCTGTGTCATCCTCTTCGCGTTCTCTAAGGCGGTGTCCACATCGAGCGTCCCGGCCGCAGCCCGGGCCAAATAGTCGCGCGCCACGGTAACAAGTATTTCACGCCGCAGGTCGCGCAAATGCAGCCGTTCGATCTCGAGAGACTGGTTTGCGGCATCCTGTCGGCTATCCGAAAAGACGATGCTTTTGGCTTCCGCACGCGCCGCATGCAGCAATTCGAACAGTTCGGTGGCGACGAGTTGCGACGCTTTGCTGACGCCTGTGCGAAATGCGCGTATCGGCGAGCGCGAACGCGATGTCGCTAAACGGTTCGAGTAGTCAGTCCCGCACTTTGGGCAGCAGAAGGGCTGCGCGGTGCGCTTCCCGTTTTGTGCCGCGGTGAGGTTCTGATGGTACAACCGTCCTCCGATACGTCCCTCGGGAACATGCTCTCCAAGGGCGACGACGCCCGATGCCGGGTCGAGATGGGCGGCTTCCCAGGAATCCCATCCTCGGCCATCCAGCTCCGCCACCTCGCGGCTGGGCCAGAACACCGCGAATTGGTCGAAAGACATCTTATCGTAGTATTCGGCTGCCGCTCGCTCGGGCAGATTCTCAAGTTCTGCTGTCGACGGCAGCAGTTCTGTGGTGCTACGTGTTCCGACTTGGCGCCCACGCTGGCCGCCGAGTAGTAGGTCGCCGCAGGCCTCGCAATAGAGCAGCTCAAACAGCCGCCGACCGCGGACCTGGCCAAGCTCTGGCTGCCCATGGGACAGGCCCCGTTCGACGCTCAGGTTTACGAACCCAACCTTATCGCCTTTCCCTTCGGGCGCGCCGAAGAGTCCCTCTACGTTCCTGACAAAGGAATGAATCCTAAACGATGGGGTGCCCTGTTTTATATCGGCCTGCCACCTGCCGCTCTCCGGCAGCGCACGAGCCAGCATGAGGCCACGGACGGCATCTTCCCCGATTTGGCCGTCGAATATTCGTGCTCCTACTCGCTCGACACTGGTCGCGCGTACAGTCTCCCCCTCCCTGCAGGCGTTCGTGAGGAGCGCGGCAGCCGCCTCGGATACGCGCGCCACGCGCTGCTCTCGAACCTCTCCGACGCTGAGCGCACGGGCGACTCCGTCGAGCGCGGCTTCGACCTCGGAGGAATCCGATATCCTCGCCACAAAACCCGTTCCATCGGGCCGCGCGGCTTGCAGGAGCCGAATAAACGGCTGGGGATCAATTCGACCCCCGTCCCAAGCTGGTATCTCTGGCTCGCCCTTGATGACGCACTCGGTCCAGAAGCTCTCGTCGCTGGTCCCGGGATCACCGGGACCAGCGCTGGTGCCGAACGGGGCGAACAGGTCGCGCAGGTACCTCCTGGATTGGACACCGGGTTCGCCGTCCATCGGAAGCGATGCCGAGGAGGCGAGAATCCTTAGTTTGTGGCGGTGGTCGGGGTGGTCGAGGCCGAGCCGCTGGATGAGCGACTTGACCAAGAACGCCACCTCCGTTCCGGCCGAGCCGCGGATCAGGTGGAGTTCGTCGAACACGAGGTAAAAATAGGCATCTTCGTTCTCTTGCAGCCAAGCCTTTGTTTTCTCGAAGATGGACTCCTCCACCTCGCGCGACAACATTGCGCCGAGCATCGAGGCGTTAGTGATCAGAAGGTCGGGTGGCGTCGCCTGCATATCCCAGCGAGAGAGCATCTCGCCGCCATCGAGGGAGGGGAAGATGAAACGCGTTTTGTCGCGTGCTCGCCGCCCATCCTGCTCGGCCTTCGCGCGCTCGGCATCGTCGTGGATCCGCGCCGCCGACTGGTCGGCAGCCGCCTTTCTCAGCCTAGCGCGCAGCTCTCGTCCACGGCGGCGTCGGCGCTTCATCTCGGGTTCGTGCGCCGACAGGCGCGGGTGGCTCTCATATCCAGTGACCGGCGTCGAGGACGTGTACTGACCGAAGAAAAAGCGATTGCCACCGAACCGCTCGTCCATCACTTTCCTGGCCTCATCGGAATCGAGCGTGCGGCGCAGTCGCACCATCTGGTCCTCGACGAGGGCATTCATCGGATAGAGCACCAGGGCGCGCATCGCCGTCGGTCGGTTTTCGCCTCCGCGCTGCCGACTCCATGGAGTCCGATCGTGCGCCCACCACGGATCGGACAGGTAGTTCAGGGAAGGTTTGGACCAGCCGACTGCCTCGCGCGTCAGCGCGGCAAGGATAGGCAGCATAAAGCTTTCGGTTTTTCCCGATCCTGTGCCCGAGGTAACTATCCCAGGTTGCCCAGGTTCAATACCGCGCTTAAGCATCTCCATCTGATGTTTGTAAGGCTCATAGAGGCCAGCTCTCCGGACTTCTCCGATAGCGTCTTTACCGTCGAATAGGCCAGAAAGGACGAGCTCGGCGAACGCCACCTGCACCGTGCGGGAAAGAGAGCCGAGCGGACCGTCGGCCACTCCGACCATTTTGTCGATGGTGAGCGCGTGAGTTCGGTATCGCAACACGGGCTCTATGAACGACGCCGTAGCGAAGACGTTCGCCTTTTCAAGCAACCGCCGCCTTTCCTGCGCAACCGATCGGTCGGCGATGCGAAAGCTGGTCTCGATATAGGAAATGAAGAAATCCCTGATGCGGTCGAAACCGCCGATCGGATCAAGCATTTGTCACTCGTCTATGTTGCCTTTAGCCCGCTTGCCCCGAGATCAAGCGGGCCAACTCGATGGCGATCCGGCCCGCGTCTCCGTTTTCTCCAAGCAGCGCCCTGGCCGCCGCGAATATGCGCGCAGCGCGTAACGCCTGGCCGAGGCTTGGCTGGAACCCCAGCCGGGGCATGATCTGGTTCGCAGGTGAGAGGTCATCAGCCGACGCGCCCGGATCCAGCACGGTGAGCTCAAGCGTCTCCGGGCTAAGAACCGTGGAAGCGACAGCGAACGCGCCTTCGACGAACGCGCCTTCCACATTGATCAAGGGGGCCACGCCCGGCAGCGCAGCGATCTCCTCGTGCTCACGGTCAGCGACGGTACAGCAGATAAGCAGCCCGCGCGGCAGGCCGCCGCCACGCATCATGTCGCTCAACGTAGGAAGCCAGAACCTGGCGCCCGAGCGTTCGATGCCCCTTATGACCACCACCACGGCACCCGATGGCGCGGCTGCGGCTGCGGCTGCGACGAGGGTCGGAGCGCCGCCGCCTGGGCGGGACCAAAGGTCGTCCACGGAGATAAACGTCGGGTCGGCATCAACCACGACAAGGCGTCCAGGACACAGCAACGCTTCAGCGATGCGAAGGAAGTCCTCTACATCGGGGCCTGTAAGGAGAGGCACCTCGCCCGCCAGCATCAGCACAGTCAACCGGAGGAGCTGCTCCTTCCCCTTTTCGGAGAGAAGGAGATTCTCCGCGATGGCGCGGCCCTTTTCGTGAGCCGGGACGGTCGGCCGTTCGGGAAATTGGCGCACGATCCCAGCGGCAGGCATCGCCGTCGGTCCAGATATATTGCTCGGCGCGGTCAGCCTGTCGGCGATTTCGAGCAAGCGGTCCACCTCGACTGAAACATCGCGCAGACGAGAACGCGCCTCATCTGTCTCCGCTCGAACTTGCTCCAACTCGCTTGTCGCCGTACGCGTCGCCTCACGCGCCACCTCCAGCGCGTTGGTTTGTTGGCCGATATCGCGTTCCAGATCGGCCTTTCGCTCGTTGAACCGATCGCCGAGTTCCCTCACCTTCGCAGAGAATTTGTCCTCGGCTTCGCGCTCGCGAGCGGCAAGTGCTTGAAGGTGCTGATCGGCAAGCGCCGCTGCCTCGGCTTCCACCCGCCCGAGCGCTTCCTTCTTTTTCCGTTTTATCTCGTCGTTCAGTTCGTCGGTCAGGCGAGTCCGCTCGTCGGCGATCTCGCGCGTCAGCTCGCTTCGCAATCGCTCCGCCTCGACTCCATTGCCTTCGCGGGCCCATTCTGCCACGGCCTCCCGAACGTCTTCGTTCTGCAACGCGGCGTCTAAATAGGACCTCATGAGTTCGCGATCGGCGCGAAGGCGCTCGGCAAGCTCGCCTGACCGGAGCGATGCCTGCGCCGCGTCGTGGTCGATCGTCCCGGCGAAAATGCGGCCGGTCTGCTCCTCGTGGTGCATCTCGAGCCAGGAGATAAGGTCGGTAAGATGAGGATCGTTTACATCTGACAGCGATCGGATGACCTGCGCGACGTAGTCGGTTTCATCCGACCAGTCATACGCGCCCGACGGATCGCCAGAAGTACAAAGATAAATCTCCTCATCCTGGCCATTGATCGGCGGAGCCACGACAAGGTTTTCGTGGTAGTCCCACCAGTTTACCTGGCGCGCCGACTTGCGCGGAATGCCTAGCGCGCCGTCCTCTCTGGACTCGAGTTCGACGACGAGCACGCGATCGTCGGAAATACGCAACGCCCAGAGACCAGGGCGTCTATCGCCTCGCCATCCTTCGACCGTCAACATGGCGCGGTAGTTCGCTTCCGTTCCATCCGGCAGAACGGCATAGCGTGGGATAGGCCTCAGATGGACGGCCTTGTACTCAGGCGCACGAGGTCGCTGATTCCTCGCCACGTCAAACTCGACCCAGTCGCCGATTGCAAGGCCTGCATGGGCCACGCCGTGCGTCTCGACAGTTCCGTCGCGCGGGAAAAGGCGCTTCGGCGCACTAATAACATCGATGCCCCCATCCGCAACGCGGCCCACGACAGACACTGCGCCGTAGCTGCCCTGGCGGCGCGCGAGCCGGCCAACGAATAGCTTTGCATCCTGGATCGAGGATGCCGAACGGAATAGGTCATTGTCGGCCTTCATGCTGCCGCGCTCCCACCGATCCACAGCGGCCGACGCGCACCGCGACCGCGACGGTACGTCAACGCAGTGGCTGCTTCGCTTTCACTGGGTCCCCCTTCGATGATGCCTGGCATCAGCCCGGTCAACCATCGGCATTCTTCGGTCGAGACAGTGTATTCCCAGCCATCGACGGCGATCCCCCCGTTCATTAGGTTCCGCAGTCGCAGCTCCGTGGCGATCTCCAGCGGAAGCGCCCCCTCTACCGGGATGCGCCTGATCTTACCTGCCTCGAAACGGAAGAGCGGGCGACCGACCTGGAGATATGCGTCCAGGATAGCCGCATGACGAGAGGTGAATGCGTGCCGCCTTTCGCCCGTGACACGGTACAAGTCATGGTCCCGGCGACCCGGATGAACAAACCTGACGAGCGATACAGTTGCCGCTGACGCAGCGCCTGCGCGGAAGTGGCCGCGCGTCCAATCCCAAACTCCGGTCGCCAGGTAGTTCTCGCCGACCACGCTTGTCTCAACCAGCCTTATGGCAGCGCTTCCATTAGGCGATGCCGACGCATGCGCGACTGTCCATCCCAGAGCGTCGGCAAGTTTTGTGACATCCGCATGCAGGGCACCAATCAACGCCGGCGCTTGCGATGTCTGCAGCAACCGACGAAAGGGTGAGCCGCCCTGCAGCGCCGCGGTCTCGCGAAAATCCCGTTCGAGACGCGCGGGTAGAGCACCCGAAACCACGACTGCCGACGTGGTGCCGATCCTGATCCCGGTCAGCGTCGGATATCCGAGCGTGAACACGTGTCCGCGCCATCGTTCGCGCGGGCGAGCCTCGAGGAATGTGCTCTCCTGCAGCGTGCGCAGCATTTCCCAAGCCCGTCGGCCTACAGCGCGATCGATGATCGCGATGGCTTCACCCTCGTCGATTCCGGCTCTGGCGGAAGCGTAGAGCGCCTCAAGCATGTCCTGATGACAGTAGGGCCGTTCGTTCCATGCAATGCCTATCGGCTCTTCGATGCGGCAGGTCGGACGGCCCGTTGTTACGCGCCACTCTTGCTGGAGTGGCTGCGAACGCGCCGCGCCCTGCAAACTGACGTGCACGTCGGCCATGGGCATGAAGCTCGACCGACGGGACCAGCGGCCTGCTTTGTCGCCAATCACAAAGTCACCTTCGACCGGGCCGTCAGCCTTGAGCGCGCCATCGACACATGCAAGGTTCGAACCGTTGGCATCGGATCGCGGCGTGACCTCGATGTCCGCTTCCGCACCCTCGACGCGAGGCAGGTAGCGCGGCAACCCGAGCCACGCCTTGCCTACGCGTATGCCGTCGGCCAACTCGATGGTGCGAACGGTCTCCTTCGCGTCACGGATCCCGATCCGGTCCAGGATATCTATCATCGTGCCCTGCTGGACGGGCGCGACAGTGACATGCCATGCGCCCGAGCGTTCGAAGCGCGCGCCCACGGAGGAAGCGCGCTGAATATGACGATCCGCGACCGCGAGGTGAAACCGCCCGATCCCCGTTGGAGGTTCGCCGACCGCAGTCCAACTGGCCAAGCCGCTTGAGCGAAAGAAAAGGACTCCGCGCCTGATTGACGGCCCGAGGTTTTGGCTGCCCTCCAGCGCTGGTATTGCGACGGCATCCCCAATATCCGTTAGAAATAACGGGTTTGATGCGTCGGCGACCTTGGTGCGGTAGTGGCGCTCGCCGTCCTCGTCGAATTCCATTAGCAGCGATGCCAGCACCGTGTCCTTCTGGCCTGCGAGTTGGCGAGCGGAAGCGACAAGCCGCCAGAATCGATGGTCCACCGTCGCCGCGCCCGAACGCAACGCAATCCGGAAGTCGTTGAACGCAACCTTCAGGCCGTGCGACACTCCGTTGCTTCGAACCAGTGGATCGAGACTTGTAACGAGCGTTCTCGGATCAATCGCCGCGCCTGGCTGGTGCTCGACTATCTTGCGGAGCAAGGTGATGTCGCGTTTGGTGGGAAACGATAAGTATCTCGTATATCCAATGTGGGTCCAAGTTTTTGGTATGTCCGGAAGGACGAGCCGACGGAACGGCGCGCCAGCCTCGACCCTGTCGTCGAGCCAGGCCGCGAGCTCCTTCCACATGACGGCTATGCCGCGCAGGTCCATGAGGGAGCGGTCGGTGTTGAGCCACTGTGCGAGCTTCGTCCGGTATTGGCCTTGCCCCTCGTACTCGCCATCGAGCAGACTGTCGACGAGCAGACTGACCGCCAAGATAGCCATGCAATTGGGCACCTCGGGAGTGGGCGGCCAATACCCTCCGTTCTTGAGGCACCAATACAGCCGCGAGTCTCCTACGACAGCACGCCTGAAGGCGTGCTCGGCTTCGTCTGCATGGTCCGCTCCGAAGCCGCAGTGCTTCGCCAAGGTTTCACGCGTGATCTCAAAGGATCGGATGGGGTCTGCGTTGCCGTCGTGAGCATGCAGCAAAGCAAGCGTGAGGGTATGTTCCCAGTCGAGCAGCGTTGCTGGAAAATCAACCGACCTCTGCGCCACCGCAGTCACGCTGATTCCTTCTGATTCGAAGACCGATTGACGAATGCCATCGCATGGGCTGCCAATGGCTCGAGCAGCGTTCCCGCGAGGAATCGAACAACCGATGGAACGACTCCGTCGCCGATCAGGCGGAAGCAGTCGTGATAGGTTCTGGGCAGGACGAAGCTTTCGTCCAAGCCCATCAACGACGCGGCCTCGCGCGCGGAGAGCAGGCGTGTCCGAACCCGTTCGCCCTCAACCACAATGATGCGCGGTCGCGAAGCACCGCCCTTCGGCGTGCGCAGGCAGCCCAGCGTCTCGCCGAACGCGATCTCGGCACGCTGTACGTTGCCGTCCTTGCCGTTGGGGCGCATGCGCAGGTACAGGCTGCCAATTTTCGGTCTGTCGGCAGCCTTTGCCTCTGCGAGTCGAGACAACGTGGCCTCGGTCATCATGCCTAGCAGCCGATTTGTCGCATCTTCGGTATTCCAGCCGACATCGTCGCCAAGTTCGACGATATCTACAAGCGAGGCCTCCCTATTCGCTGGCGGGTCGCCCGGAGTCCACCATACCCAATTCGCGGCGTCGACAGCAGGAAGGCTCGCTCGGGCACGCAGAAGAATTTGCGTATGCCAAGGACTCGCGGGGAACTCACGGTGGAGTTCCACAGGCAGTGGAACCTCGCGCCGTATCGCGATGATGAAGACGCGCGGCCGGGACTGCGGGACGAAATGCGACGCATCCGCCACCACGGCCCCGAAGCGGTAACCGATTTCGCTCAGCGCGGCGCAGATGGCTCGGAAGTCGGCGCCTCCATTGGAATTGAGGAGCCCGACCACGTTTTCGAGCGCGAGCAAGATTGGATGTCGATCTTCCGCAGCGAGATCCCGAACGAGTGTGAGGAACGGCCAGACCGCCCCTGAACGCGTCGCCAAGTCGCCCTCGGCCGCGCCGATGCCGAGCTTAGCTCCGGCTTGAGATAAATCCTGGCAGGGGAATGATGCCCAAGCCAGATCGGCTAACCCTTGGAGGTCCCCGGCCCGGACGAACGCCACGTCGCGTCTGTCTAGATATTCGTCGCCCCAGTTCTGCGCGTATGATTGCTGCTTGAGCTCATCACAATCATTCGCGAACAGACATTGCCAGCTGTCACCGAGTCCAGCGCGGACCATGCCCGCGCCGGCAAAGAATTCATAGTACTTAAATATTGCCCCCAAGAACGTTCCCTCGCCATTGGGAATTGCCATGCTTTCGGCTACTGGCGAAGCCATTTTGGCTAATTTTCAAGAACTTGCTTCAGCCGCCACCTAAGTTGCCCACTCTCTTTCTAAGATCGCGTTACGATCCCTGCAAGCTTCTAAGAGATGAGCGGGGATTCAACCACCGATATTTTGCTTGGTCGACTACACCGCGCTGGCCGACGCGCAACCCCGAGCCTCGCCCATGCGTCGACCAGTTAACCCCGCTCCAATGGGTCATCGCCACGCTGAACTCGACTGAGATGGTTTCGGTGCCGTGGTGGTTCGTGGGGATGTCGATCGACAAGGACAATCCGCTAGAAGGCTGGTTGGCGATGCGGCTCGGACATCTCGAGAAGGCGCTTGCCACACGGAAGTGGCTGGCGGCCGACCGCTTCACCGCTGCCGACATCCTCATGGCAGACGTGCTCCGCTTCCCGGCGGTCCGAAGGTTCGGAACGTTTCCGGCGCTAAGCTCATATGTCGACCGTGCCTGCGCCCGCCCGGCCTTCAAGAAGGCGAAAGACGACCAGATGGCGCATTTCGCCGCCGCGGACACTCAGAGGCCATGAATGGCTCGACGAGATAACCGGGATTCCGGTTAGCTCAGGAGGTCGCTGACAAGGGCCGACCAGCCGACCTCCACCATCGGCGACACCCTATGCAAGACGTGGTCAAAACGCTCATTATGGACTATCGGGTCGGCGAGAGCGACAAGGACAGACTGGTCGCCGTCGCGGCTTGGGATTTGCGTCGTGGCCGGCTGATCACGCCGTCTTCTTCTTCGGCGGCGCTGCGCCTTCTTTGGCCGGGCTTTTCTTGAGCACGTCCATGAGATTGACCACGTTCTCCTTCGGCTTCGGCGCGGCCTTGGGCGGCTTCTTGCCCTTCTTCTTCGCCTCGATCATCGCGGCAAGCGCATCCTCATAGCGGTCCTCGAACTTGCTCGGATCGAACTTGATCCGTTTCTTGTCCATGATCATCGAGGCGATCTCGGCCATGTCCTCGACTACCTTGACCTTCTTCAGCCCCTCGGAGGCCGAGGAAGCCGCGACGACCTCGTTGTGGTTGCGCAGCGTCGTCATCAGCATGCCCTCGCCCTCCGACCCTATCAGAACGTGGTGCGTGCGCTGGTAAAGGACGATGCAAGCAAGCGCCGCGACGTTCTTCGTGGCTAGACGATTAGCTTGTGACTGTCATCGCGCGACAGATGACGCTCTGACGGCATGGCGCATACCAGAAATCCCGCCACACTTGTCACTCCCAGCATGCGCCCGATCGGCCTTAAATCAAGCTGAAGCCCCGGCAGAACCCATCCTGAATGCCGGGCAAAGCTGGATCTTGGAAGGAGACTGATCATGGCCCACCCGATCGTTTTACGCGACGAATGGCTGACTGCCCGCAAGGCGCTTTTCGCCAAGGAGCGCGCTATGACGCATCAACTGGACACGCTGCGTGCCGAGCGCCGGGAGTTGCCCTGGGTCAGGATTGAGAAGCCCTATGTCTTCGAGGGGCCTGATGGCGAATACATGTTGAGTGACCTGTTCGAGGACCGCAGCCAGCTCGCCATCTACCATTTCATGCTGACGCCGGGCTCGGACCATATCTGCCCTGGCTGCTCCTACACCGCCTATCATATCGATTCGTCCCGGCAGCATTTCGAACATGCCGACCTGGCTTTTGCCGCAGTGTCGCGCGCGCCCATCGAGCGGATCGAAGAAGTGAAAGAGCGGATGGGCTGGACGTTTCGGTGGGTTTCGTCAGGGAACAACGACTTCAACTACGATTTCGGCGTATCGTTCACCGAGGAGGATCGCGCGGCCGGGCATGCAGTCTACAATTACGGTCTCACGCCCATCCGCTCCAGCCCGGACATGTTCGGTGTCAGCATCTTCGTGAAGGACGAAACCGGAGAGGTCTTCCACAGCTACTCGACCTATCATCGCGGCACCGAGTTGCTGATGGGCGCATTCAACTGGCTCGACCTCGCGCCCAAGGGCCGGAATGAAGCCAGGGGCACCATGAGCTGGATTCGTCTCCACGACGAATACTAGCTGATGCGGGCGCAATGCGTGGCATGCCCCCCTCAGCCCGGAAAGAACGCGTATAGCAGGGCGACGATACCCGCCGCCCCGAGGAACGCAATTTGCGTCAGGCGATCGACCGTGCGCCGGCGGCATGCGTCCAGAGGGCCTTGGGAAATAGCGAGCGCGATGGCAGCGCCTCCGCTGAGCACGCTGATCGCGAACACCGATCCGAGAACGACGTAGAAAGGAACCATTCTAACCTCCGATTTCATCCGGAGACATTGTGGCGGACATGGCGGAAGCGTGAACTAGGTTCCTGCCAATTCCTGCCATGGCCCAAATCGCGAAGCAGACATTCTCAAGCCGTTCGATGCCGTACCTTCGCGCAACGGCCGCGTGGCGGACGGCCAATCCGGCGCGTGTTCAGCGGCACCGGAATCTTTCGCGCGCTCTCTTGACTCCAAAACGTTTCCGCTAGAACAAATAGCGAACGAAATGTCAGTAGGATGAAGCTGCGGTGTCACGCACGGCGGCCATGGGTGCTTTGCGCGCCCGGATCGAGAGCATCGAAGGTGAGAGAAGAACATCCCGCGCCACCCTTCCCTTCGGTTTGCGGGAGGTCGACACGCGCCTTCCTGGCGGCGGCCTGGTCCTCGGCGCACTGCATGAAGTGGCTGGCGACGGCAATGGAGCACTTGATGGTGCGGCGGCCCTGTTCGTGGCCGGCATTGCGGCCCGCCTCAAAGGCAAGGCACTCTGGTGCATGACGCGAGCGGATTTGTTTGCACCCGCCATTACCCAGGCTGGACTCGATCCCGACCGGATCATCTATGTCGAGACGGGCGACGAGAAGAGCGTGCTGGCTTGCTTCGAGGAAGGGCTTCGCCATGGCGGGCTGGGCTGTGTCGTCGCCGAACTAGCGCAGCTTTCGATGACCGCGTCGAGACGTCTGCAGATCGCTGCGGAAGCATCTGGAACGATGGGGCTGGTATTACGGCGACGGCAGACGGAAGCGACCGACTTCGGGCAGCCGACGGCGGCGTCGACCCGGTGGCGGGTTTCGGTACTGCCGTCCCGCCCTCTCCCCGTTCCAGGCGTTGGCGACATCGCTGGCTGGTGGAACTAATCCGCGCGCTTGCCGGGGAAAGCGCCGATTTCGAACTGGAGGCTTGCGATGACAAGGGTCGTCTCGGTCTTCCTTCCGACATTGTCGACGGACAGGTTCAGAAGGAGATCGCCAGACGCTTCGCCTCCGACTGACCGGCCGCTCGTACTGGCCGGAAGCGACGGCCATCAACGCGTCGTGCTGGCTGCCGACGAGGCGGCGCACCTGACTGGGCTGCGAGTGGGCATGCCGGCGACGAAGGCCCGGGTCCTCGTGCCAGGGCTGACGATCGCGGACGCCGACCCGCAAGGCGATGTCGAAGCATTGGAGCGGCTGGCCTTCTGGGCGCTGCGCTATTCGCCCGTCGCCGCGGCGGATCCGCTCGACGGCATCGTGATCGACGTTGCGGGCGCCTGTCATCTGATCGGCGGGGAGGAAGCGGCTGCTCGACCTCCGCCGACGGATCGAGCAGGCTGGCGTTTCCGCTCGCGTGGCCCTCGCCGACACCTGGGGCGCCGCCCACGCGATCGCCCGCTTCGGTGGAGCGCCGATAGCTATGGTCGAGCCTGGCCAATCCAGGGATGCGATCGCTTCACTCCCGCTGGTATGTCTTCGCCTCTCTCCCGACATCGCGTCTTCGCTTATCGCGCTGGGCTTCGGGACGGTCACCGACCTCCTCGCGCAGCCAAGAGCTCCGCTTGTGCTGCGGTTCGGCCGGGAACTCGGCCGACGGCTTGACCAGGCCGTCGGATCGGCGGCCGAGCCGATCGATCCGGTGCGTCCCGTCGATCTGGTAGAGGTCAGGCGGTCTTTCGCGGAACCCATCGGCGCGGCGGACACGATCAAGCGCTATATCGGCAAGCTGGCAGGCAAACTTTCCCTGGTGTTGGAAGAGCGTAGCTTGGGTGCTCGTCGGCTCGACCTGATCTGCCATCGTGTCGACAGCCATGTCCAGGCGATGCGCGTCGGCACCGCAATGCCTGTACGTGATCCCAAGCGCATTGCTCGACTGCTCGGCGATAAGGTGGAATCCATCGATCCCGGCTTCGGCATCGAGATCATGGCGCTGGCGGCAACGCAGGTCGAGCCGTTCGGAGCAGTGCAGCAACGGTCGTCGCTGATCGATGACGCGCCGCCGGACGTTTCGGACCTGATCGACTTGCTGGCAAACCGCATCGGCGGGGAGCGGCTTTATCGTGCATCCCCGGTGCCGAGCGACGTTCCGGAGCGATCCGTCGCGCGCGTTCCGGCATTGTCCCCGGGTACTGATGCCTCATGGCCGACCATGTGGCCGCGTCCTGCCCGGCTACTTTCCAGACCGGAGCCGATCAAGACGATCGCGCTGTTGCCTGACCACCCGCCGGTATCCTTCACTTGGCGCGGCGTCCGTCGCCGGGTGCGCCGTGCCAACGGACCCGAGCGTGTCTTCGGCGAATGGTGGAAGCGCGACGCGGAGCTCGCGGCCGTCAGGGACTATTTCCGCGTCGAGGACGAAGCGGGCGAGCGCTTCTGGATCTATCGCGCCGGCGACGGCGAGGACGCCGCAACAGGGTCGCAGCGCTGGTTTCTGCACGGCGTCTTCGGATGAATGGAGCAAAATGACACGCTCGCGGGACAACGCTCAAACGCAATCCGGTGTCGAGGCCGAAGCTTGCCTGCGCCAGAAGCCAGTCGCTTTCGGGGTCGCTCACGGACTGGCGTCTGTGGACGCGTTTGGACTCAAGCAGTTTTGACGGTAGCTGCGACCGCCTCGCGGGCTCATCTGACAGTCGCAAGGAAGCTGGTCGGGGTTAGCGCGACGTGGGTGTCCAAGGGTGGATAGAGTTCGAACGCCTTCGGCTCCCGGGAGAAATTCCAAAGCCGCAGGAGGCACCAGTCAGATCGCCGCTCCTTGGACACGGAGAGTTCGTTGGCCGAGATGTGGAAGGGCGTCCGCTCCCAACCATTGGTCGTCTTCACCTCGATCACGCGCTCCCGTCCGTTGGGAAGGAATGAGGCGACGTCGAAACCTGCGCCGTCCCCGTCGAGATCGGACACCCATCTGACGCGCTCGGCCAGGTCGCCGCGTCCGGAACGGATCAAGCTTTGCCGCTCATGCTGGACCACGAGTTCCTCGCCGCGTCGGCCAAGGGCGCGATTGCGCGCGTCTCGCTCCGCGACATCGTATCGCCGGGCGACAGCCATTGTCTCGCGAAGCTCGACCGGATCGGGATTGTTCGAAAGGGTCGGCGCGGGGCCGATCCAAAGCGACGGGGGCTCATGCATCCCGGCGGCGGGAAACGGAGTATCCGACGAGGAACGCGCCAACCACTCCGGATGCGCCTCGAGCCAGGCGACGACGGCGGCTTCAAGGCCTCGCTGATAGTTGAAGGCCGGCTTGTAGCCGTCGATCCAGGCTTCGCCCAAACCCTTCAGAATCGCGCTGATATTTTGATGCTTGTACTCGATCGATCCGCGGCCGCGCCCTGTCAGGCCCTGCAGCGCTCTGTTCCGTTCCGCCTTGATGAACGGCTGCCCAGCAAGCTCCATCGCCAGCATGGCGAAATAGTCGGCGACGACCGCCGCGTTCTCCTCATCCGACCATTCGCTACCCGCCATTTGGAGAGAATAGCGGCGTGGCGGCCAATTGTGAACGATCCAAAGTCATTTGCGGCGGAGTAGGGCGGCGGCACCGTGAAAGACTACCAGCTTTCCGTTTGGCGGTTGACATAGCCGCAGTCTTCATTGCCTGGATGATTGTCGGTTTCCGACCCTCATTGGCACCGTTCAGACTGTTCTGTCGCCGCCCGAAAACCGGCCTTTCGTGAAGTTCCCTCCTTCTGGCAGAGACGGTGTCACAGCGCATCGACGGATTCGGATCATTGAACTCACAGAGCTGGCATCCGGGCATGCACGCCATTGTACTTAACCAGCTGACTCCCGTATCTTACCAAGTGCAGTCGCGCATAGGTTCCTGATAAGATTTTGCACAGGCGTCAGAAGGCGCGATTCGTGTCTAAATTATTCTTCAAATGTCCCTGCTTGCTGCAACCCAGATTCCTAAGCCCGCCGACGAGCAGGCATTCGAGCGCGCCTCTGTCGTCCTATGGCGTGGCCTCCTCGACGATCGGTCGGTACAGCGCAATGGCCGACGAGGTCAGCGCCAGAACGGAGTTGATCTATTCGGTATTCGCGACAGCGATGCGAACTGGCACGTCGGCATCCAGTGCAAGCTGAAGAGCGAGGGAAACGTCCTCTCGGAAGAAGAGGTTCGAGGCGAGGCTAAAAAGGCGCTGACCTTCAAGCCGCCTCTCAAGGAATACTACGTTACCACTACTGCGCCCGACGATGTCGCGATGCAGGAGCTCGCGCGCGAGATAACGAAGGAACTTTCGGCTGACGGCAAGACGATGCGCGTGTTCGTGTGGGGATGGAACACGCTGGAAGAGCGGATCAGCGAGGATGCTGCGGCGCGCAAAGCGTTCGATCCAACATACACGGTGTTCAGCGAGGAAATCCTCGCTGAGGCCAGGTCGATTTCCGACGGCCAGAGGGAGATGCAGGACAATCTCGATGCCGGATTCTCTCGGGTGGAGGCAATGCTGGCCGAGGTGAGCGGTAGGCTTACCAATCCACCCGGCGACAGCACTGTCGAAGTGAACGCCGTCGAGGTGCATCTCGATGCCGAGATCGATGAGTATCGCGAGCTAAACAACAGTGGAAAGACGCAGACGGCGATGCCGCTGTTGGAGCGATTGCTGGCGCGCATCGGCACCTCCGCCTCCGGCCGCATTCTGTTTCGCATCAAGGCGAATATTGGCCACTGTCTTCTGGCGCTTGGCAAGGATGCCGAGGCCGCCGCCATGCTGCTCGCATCATATGACCATGCGCCGAACGAGCCGAAGGCGATCGCGAACAAGGCCTTCGGCCTCCTGCTTAAGGGCGATTGGGAAGAACTACTCGGGTTCGGGAAGGCGCAGCTCGAGGCCGATCCCTCGAACGAATGGCTCGCCGGCTATGTCGTCCAAGCCGCCCGGTTCGACATGTCTGTGACCGATCCGCTCAAACTGGTTCCGGAACCGTTGCATCGAACAGCTGCAGTACAGATCGGCTGGGTCGATTTCGTTAGGGGTCGCGGAAAGCCGGGAGAATGGTGGGGTCCCGCACACGCCGCCTTTGCCATGCATCCGTCCGAGCCCCATGCTGTTCAGTTCTCGGCCGAGGCCGATCTCGATGAGATTTTGACCAGCCAGCACTTCCAACGCATGCGCGTTCTATCTTTGCCCGAACGGCAAAAGTTGGAGGTCGCGACTGCAGCGTTGAGATCCCAGTGGGACCGTGAACGGGGAACGGACGGTCCCTTACGGCCAGAAGACACCGCACTGTGCGGCAATGTCGTAGTGGGCCTGGCGGCGCTCGACGAATTCACTAAAGCTCTCGAGATCGTGCGCCAGGGCCTTGCCCTTGCGCCGGATGATGCCGAGCTTCTCGTCCGGGCGGCAGCCGTCGCCGTCGAGGCGGGTGACGATGCATTTGCAGGCGAACTCCTCCCGAAGCTTCCGGCGACGGCTGACACCGTCGTGCTGAAATTCCGCTTTCACGCGTCGCGGGCGGACTGGCCGGAGGTGGTTGCGCTTTTCGAGAGCAGTGTGCCGCTGATCCCCTCGTCCGAGGAACCGATCGTCTCGACCACCGCCAGACTTGCGGCCATCCGGATCAGCGCAGACGATCCAGAAGAGCGCCGACGGCAGATCGCGATTGTTGCGGAAGACGCCGCGCGCGATCCCCGTGCCAGCATCGTCGTTGCCGACTTCGCCCGTCGGGAGGAAATGGAGGATGTTGCCGATGCTGCCTTCGCTGCGGCGCTGAAGCATATTGATGACGATAGCCATGCGGCCGACCGACTGACGGTGGCCCATCATGCCAACCGTCGTGGAGATGCCGCGATCGTTGTCGATCTTCTTTCAGGTAGAGTGGCGGAGGACCACGACAGCAACGAACTGCGGATGCTGGCCCGAGCCTTCGTGAATGATAGTCCGATCCGCCAACGTGCTCTCTCCTTCTTCGCCCGCCTACCCGAGACAGTGCGGGATCTGCCCTATTACCTTCATGCTGAAGGCCTACTTCACTTCAACCGTGGAGCGCTGTCCGAAGCGGAGAGGGCCTTGCGAAAGGCCGCTACTGCTGAGCCGGATCTCGAGAACTACATCGCCCTATTTTCCGTTTTGCACCGTCTCGACCGCAGTGACGAGGTAAAGGCGATCGTCGATGGCATCGATCTGCGGACGGTCAAAGGAACGCCCGCCCAGAAGATGTTCCTGGCCCAGGTCATGCGAAAGATCGGCCAGGGGCCGGAGGCGCTTCAATACGGCTATACGGTCCTTCAATCGGCCCGTAACGATCAGAAGGCTGTTCTCCGCTATTTCGGGTTGATCATGATGGATCCAGATGAGGGGCTGATCCCAACAGCGGAGATAGTCGCCGTCGACACCTGGGTCAGGCTCGAAAGCGACCGAAATGAGCGTCACGCTTTTCTCGTCGAGGAGGGAATGGATCGCCCGGCGGATGACACTTTGAGCCCAACCCATCCGATGGCGGCGGCCGCTCTGGGCCTCCGGGTCGGCGATGAATTCGAGATGCCCATCGCGCTCGGCGGAGCGCGGCGCTGGCGCGTCGTCGAGATCAAGCACAAATATCTCCATGCCCTTCACGACGTCATGGAGAATTTCGAGAACAGGTTTCCCGACGCGAAGGGCTTCTACACGATCACCATGCAGGAGGGCGACATCCAGCCGGCGCTGGAGCAGGTGCGACGCGTGGCGGAAAGCAACCGCAACCGTGCCGATCTCTATCTGAAGAACAACTGTCCGATCAGCTTTGTGGTTGCCGAAGGTGACCGGGACACGATCCGCTTCGTCGAGTACATCCGCTTTCTGGATTTTGATATTCGCTCTTGTCTAGGCACCGAGTCGGAGCGGTTGGCCGCCCGCAGTCTCCTCGATACCCACCGACGTTCAGGAGCAGTCCTCGACGCCTATACGGCGTGGACCGCGTCTACGATGGATGCACTCGATGTGCTCGAGTCAGTTTTTGGTACGTTGATAATCCCGCAGACCGTCATCGACGAGATCAAGAACCTCAGGGACGAGCAGGAACTGACCGCCGGGAGGTCGTTAACGATGACCTGGCACAATGGTCAGTACATACGGCAAGAGCATACTGCAGAAGATGTTGCCGCGCGGCGTGACTACATTGTCGAGCAGCTCGCCAGGATCGAGGCATCCTGCGAGGTTCGACCCGTTGTGGCACCCGACCGTCCGAGTGAGATCGCCGTTCTGATCAACCAGTCGTTCGGCAGTCATGTTCTAGATGCTGCTAACTTAGCGGCGGAAGATCATCTCCTCGTTTCCGAGGACATGTATTACCGCCAGTTCGCGGAGGCCGCCCGCGGTGCGAAAGGCTTATGGCTGCAGGAAATATTTTCGTTCGCTCAAGAGAACTGCCTAATCGATCATCAACGCTATGCCGATCTAGTTGTTAAGCTCGCCTGGCGGCGGCATGGACACTTAGCTCTAAATTCGCGCACTATGCTCGCGGTTCTTCGTGATCACACCGAGCAAGGGCTGGAGAACTTCAAGTCGGTCGCCAATTCCATCGGAACACGGAACGCTGAGCTTCGATCGCATGTGAAGGTTTCGACCGAGTTCCTGAACCAACTTTGGCACGACTTTGGCCGATTTGATCTACGCTGCATGCAGGCCACAAGCACTCTTCTGGAGCGGATTATTCGCTTTAGAACAGGGGACTGGGCTCTCGTTCTTGCGTTCATCAAACGCGGTTGCTCTCCCGTCGTGCAGGAATATATCGATAAATGGATTGCAGGTCACTTCCTTCCTGCCATTGCAGTTTCTGATGCCGCGGCGAAGATCGAAAATGTCGCGAGAGACTTGAGAAAACATCGGGATGTTCGACGCGTCTCAAATAAGGCGCTCGCCAATAGAGCTAATAAATCGGCGGGTCGGCATCGTCGAAGCTAAATAGGCGAACTGCTGCTGCGGGATGATGGCGTGTTTGGAAAGGAAGTCCGCTCAGGCCTTTGAACGCAAGCTCGAAAAGTCGCCGTAGATGCGACGGGCGCTAACCTCGCCGATCTTCGCGATCTCTTAGAACAGACCGTCAGCAATTTTGGCCGAGGTGTTATCGGCGTCGATCAGGACGACGAGTCTTGGCGAGCGGGTTTCCAAGGGCATTGCATTCTCCGACCAGCGGCAGCATCCGGACGACCGTGCGATGTGTCAATGCCGCATTACGAGCTCAGAATCCTGGACACATACCCGACCGTCCCCCTCCGCCTGATCTCCGCCTTGTCGCAATAGTCGCAGCAGGCGCGGGGTCGCTGGGGTTTCGTCTTGGCACCGAACACCCGATCGAGGATCCGCACGGAAAGGCTGGGCCGCCTGACCGCCTTCGGCCCCTGGAAATATTCGGAGATGGCCGTCCGTACGCAGGATCGGGCTTTCATCAGCTCGGCGACCTGGTCGATCTGGTGATAGCGCTGCTCCAGCATTCGCGGCCGCTCGAACACGGAAACCTTTGCTGACTCGACTGTCTTCTCGGCCATAAAACGGAGACGGGAAATGTCGCGGCCGATGCTTGAACCGTTATGAAACATCACCGCGACCGAGGGTTTTCCGTCTCGTCCGGCGCGCCCGAATTCCTGCAACTGGTCCTCCACCGAGGCCGACTGCTGCCAATGGATCACGAGGCGGACGTTGGGGACATCCAGGCCCATGCCGAAGGCGTTCGTGCATATGATCTGGTCGACGGCCGGCCTGCTTTGGCCCAGGAAGCGCTTGACGAGTTCCTGGCGCTCCCATGCGTTTTCAAGCCTGGAATGATAGAGCGGCACTTCCAACCCGAGATTTCGCAGCGCGGCCTGCAATTCCTCGCCGACTTTCGTCGACGGCACGAAGACCATGGCCTTCTGGCCCCGAAGGTGCGGCAGCCGCAGAAGGGAAGCGATTTCCTCCGGCCTCTTTTCGGGCGCGCATTTTTGTCTGAGCAACGCGATATTCGGTCGGTCGACGTCGCGCACGAAGACTTCGGCGTCTTCGATCCCGAGCGATGCCAGGATGCGCTGCTGCATCTCGCGCCCCGCAGTTGCGGTAAACGCCAGGACAGGCGGCGATCCCAGCTTCTCGCGGACTTCCTTGAGGCGGCCGTATTCCCGACGGAAGTCGCGGCCCCATTGGTCGACGCAATGGGCCTCGTCCACGACGATGAACGACGGCTTCGTCTGTTTCAGGCGCGCCCGCTCATCCTCGCTTCGGACAAAGAAACGTTCGGGAGCGAGATAGAGGAGCTTGATCGCGCCTCTCCCCAGGAGTGAGAACCGGGTCTGCTTCTCTTCGACGCTCAGGTCGGAGTTGACGAACGTGGCCGGGATTTTCTTGGCGAGGAGATCGGACACCTGCTCCGACATCAGCGTTTTGAGGGGGCTGATCACCATGGTCAGGCCACGGCGAAGCACGGCAGGAAGTTGGAAACAAAGGGTCTTCCCCGATCCCGTCGGGCTCACGACCAGGACCGATTTCCCGGACAACGCCGCCAGCACGATCGGCAACTGGCCTTGCCGGAAGCGGTCTGCTCCGAACAGGCGGAGCGCCGGACCGAAATTCCCGACGCCCTCGACGATCTGGCCGTCCGTATCCAGCCACTGCGCCAGCCTTACCGCCCATCTTTCGATAACCCGCCTCGCGAGGCCGCCGGCCAGATTGGGATGATGCGAGGCATGACAGCCGTCGCAAAGAGTGACGAGATTCGAGAGTTCGTCGGTGCCGCCCATCGACCGAGGCAGCAGGTGGTGGATGTCGGCCTCCGCCGATTTCACCGGGGTAGAGCACGAGACACAGCGGTAGCTGTCACGCTGAAGAACTTGCCGTCGTGTTTCCTGCCAAGGATCCGTGGCGATCGGTTGATCCATTTCCTGCCTGCATCCCAGTCCCCGAAAACGACGGGAGTAGCAGAAGAGAATAATGAAAGGCTGACCGTCGCCGCGTTGATCTGAAGACGGAATTTGCTACAGGGATCATGGGCGAAGGGCGTGGGCTATGTGGCGGAATCTATTCTACGCGGCATTTACATTGTTGACGATGGCGACTTCTGCGGGGGCAGCCAATATCGAGTTTCTCGATATTCCCGGCGAGGTCGGGTTTATCAGCGTCAAAGGAGAAATTACCGCAGGCGACGGCGATCGGTTCTACAATCTGATCCAGGGTCACGACCGGGTTTCGGTTATCCTTCAGAGCCCGGGCGGTCTCGTCAAAGACGCCCTGCAAATCGGAGCGGAAATCCGCCTGCATAACTATGCCACCATGGTTCTACCGGGCGGCGAGTGTTTTTCCGCGTGCGGCCTGATCTGGGTAGCGGGTGCGCGGCGCTACATGTCGGCAACTTCAAAGATAGGCTTCCACGCCGCCTATCGGGAGGAGAACGGCGAATACAAGGAATCCGGCGTGGCCAACGCCGAGATCGGGTCGTATTTGACCCATCTTGGTCTGCGTATTGAAGCGATCCGCTTCTTCACGATCGCCGGGCCGAACGATTTCCTGTTGCTGACACCGGGACGGGCTCGAGCACTGGGCATCGATATTTTCGAACAGGAAGGCACGAACGTCACGACGCCTGCGCAGGCGCCGACAGTCGACATTTACGCGGACAGATTCGTTTCCTATGGCGTGCTGCGATCCCGCTGCCAGGGTTTCTTTCAATTCGACAAAGGGATCGTCGAACAGGAGGACATGGAAGCGATCAAGACGGGCCAGCAAGTTGCTGGGAACGACATCTGGATCAACGTCTGGACACCGATGTTAGAAGAAGTGAAAGCGGAGCTAAACAGCAAGGGACCACTCATGGTTTGTTTGGAAACCGAGGCCCATCTCCGCGACCAAGGACTGCCTACGGGCATTGACGGGCCGAGTTTCGACTGCCGGAAGGCGACCACGCCGACGGAAAACGCCTTGTGCCGGGACCCGAGCCTGTGGGCCAAGGACCGCGCCATGAACGCGATCTATTTCTTTATCCGGAGCTACGACAACGTGAAGATACGCAAGGCGCTGTTGGCAAACCAGCGCGGCTGGCTCAAGAGCCGGAATTCCTGTGGCGGCAACACAATTTGCCTGAATCAGTCGTATGACGACCGCTTTCAGCTTATGAAGGCCATCGATGTCGGCCAGCCAGCGAACGGCGGCTAACGGACCGTCGCCGCTGACTAGAGGATGAATTCCGCTCGATTTAGTCGGTTTCCGAGAATGCCTTCGTCAGGTTTCCAGATCCGATGTCGCAATACGCACAGACATAGCTGTCGTACTCACCGACGCCCCTATCCATCCGTTCGGCTCGCAGGAGCGTGTTCGTTACGCCTCCGGCCGGAAACCGGATTTCAGGATTCCGCTGCAGATGTAGGCGGGCGGGTTTTCGGCAGGGGTGTCGTCGTCTCGTGCATAGAGTTCGAGGATGTCCGTCTTCGTCACGCCGTCGGCTTTCATGACCAGATGGACAATGGGATCGTTCAAGAGGTCATAGAGTGAGGGTTCGCGGAAAAGCGTCATAAATGTCTCTCCGAAAATAGGTATGAAAGCGAAAATGGATTGGGCGACGAAAGCATGCCGCTAGCTCCGATATAGGAATTCCAGGCCGGAATTTCATCGGCCGCCGCGTCGGCGACGGCCGCCTCCTGACACCTTCCGCCAGGAGGGCACCGTTGGACTCGGTACGACGTTGGGCTAAGATCGCACTCGCGGAAGGTGGCGGCCATGACCTCGAAAAATCGTCTCTCGCTGGAGGTCCGGAAGGCAATCCTCGGCCATCTGCGCGAGCGCCTGGACGCCAAGGCCGTCTCGATCTCCTCCGCCAAGAAGGCCGTCCACGCGACGGTGCCGCGCTGCACGATGACGGATGCCGAACTCACGGACCTGATTGCCGAAACCGCGATCGAGGCAGGCTTCGGCGTCAATTTCGACGGCAAGGTCAACTAACGGATTTCGCTCCTCAGCCATCCAAGGCGATCCGCGGAGGCAACTGGGCTGCCTTATCAGGATCGAGCCGCCGTCATTACCGGATACCAGCCCTTCCTGTCGGGCGGACCGGGGTCATAGTTAGCTTCCCGCGGAGGGGCTATCTCGCCGGTGCGACTGCGGCATCCGAGCAGACCGCCGATATCGTGACTGAAGGAAAAAAACGCCTAAGATCGGGTCGAGCGAGCCCGGCATCTGGACAAAATGAAATCCATGAAGGTCGACGTACTCGCTCTCGGCATACTGACCTGCATGAAAAGGGGCTGGACCTCCTCGCCGAGCACAAGGGGGTCTGCTACGATGTCGCGACGATCCCAGTGGAGGATCCCCGCACCTACGCCATGATCCGGAAGGCCGACACGCTTGGAACCTTCCAGATCGAGAGCCGGGCGTGATTTCCGATGATCCACATGCACTTCTGCACGTTGTAGAGCGCGGAGAGGTTCCATGAAGATCGCCAGCTACGCCGCCAACGGCGTCAATGGCCGCTTGCCGATGATCGCGCATTTGGGATTGTCGAAACGCCATCGGAGATGCCGTAGCATGATTACCCATCCATGGCGGCATTCCAGGGACGATCCGTTGAAGGACCTATGGGAGGACTGGAAACTTTACGAGCGCTTGGTCGCGCGGTTGATAGCGGACCAGTTGTCGACCGACTTTTGCGTGACACCGAACGCCTCGGTCGTAGGCGTCATCACGGGCGTCAGGCGACAGATCGACGTTTTGATCGAGGCACGGCACGACACCGACAACACTCGGCGGATCATCGTCGACGCGAAGCGGCGGAAGCGCAAGATCGACGTGAAGGACGTGGAAACCTTCCGGGGGATGATGGAAGACGTAGGGGCTACCCATGGCTATCTCGTTTGTCCTTACGGACATACGCCGGCTGCGGAGAGGCGCGCGCAAACGGCAGTGAGCATCCGCTTGTTGCCGCTTCACCATCTCGACGATTTCGATCCGAGAACCTGGCCGCGTTGCTCTCGCTCCACCTGAAAGGGCGGTCACGTCTTCTGGGACGGCTATCCAGAGGTCTCGTTGCGCCTTGTGGGACCTGACGGTGCCAGGAGGCGACACCCGTTCGTCCATAGCGTCGGCAAATGTGATCGCTGCGGAGCCTTCCACGTGTCCTGTGCGACCTGCCATCAGATTCTCTGCGTTCCTGACGACGATAACAACGACACAGGCCATCAATGCGAGTGCCGACTGCCGTGGTTCTGGCTGGCGTCGATCGAAGAAGACGAAAGCGGCGCCCGGTCCGCTGAACTCCATCTCGTCATGGGTCAGGGCGAAGTCCGGACGGTAACCCGACGGTCTCTATCGACGGCATAGCCGGAGGCAGCGGTCAACGGTCGCTTACAGAGACCTACTCACTGCCCGGTTCCTCTTCGAGATCCGGCGCCCTTCGCTGCTGCAGGGCAAGCGCGCAAATATTCGATTTTTCCGATCGGATCGGACGGCCGCCGCGAAGGGTCCGAACCAAGATGTGCGAGAGCTCCAGGATAACCGTTTCTCAGGTTAAGCGTGATAACAGGCTAAGTCTCTTCGACCTACGCAAGGGAAAGGATTTTTCGAAAGGAATCCATCCCTTCCCCCAAGATCCAAAATATACTTCATCAAAGCTGAACACGTTCACCACTCTGAACAGACTGCTTTACGGCAGAGATCACCCGCAGCGTTTCCAGCCCCTCTCGACCGCTCACCAGCGGCTTCTCTTCGCCGCGGATAACTTTGCAGAACTGTCGGATTTGAAGGACCAGCGGGTCTTCGTCATGGACAGCCTCCCGGTCCTTCTTGAATGGTTCCCACCAACTTCTTTTGCCCGGATTGCTCCAGATATCGAGCGAGGGCACTGCGAGAGATCCGTATGTGCCGCCGATGACGTAGCAATTCTCGTCGGTCTTTTCATAGACTGGGTTTTCGCCTGTCGTGTGTTCCCAGCTCCACGGCGCAACGACTGAATCCGATACCGAGCAGGTTGCAAGGGCACCGTTCTTGAATTCGAGAATGATGACGGCAGTCTCCTCTGGCTCATAGCCGCGTACGAGGTGAGACTCTCGAGCCTGTACGCCCACAACGTCACCGAGAAGGTAACGAAGGTTGTCGACGTCATGGATGAGGTTCAGAAACACGGGACCAGCGCCGGCAGCGCGACGCCACGGGATATCGAAATAGTCGTCTGGCTTCATCAGCCAGAACATCGCGTTGGCGACAAGCACTCGACCAATCCGACCAGAATCGATAATCTCTTTCGCTTTCTGGATCATCGGATTGTGGCGGCGATGATGGCCGACAAGGAGCGGCACTCCAGCGGCTTCAGCCGCTGCGATCAGCTTCTCGCCCTCTGCTAGATCGTCTGCAACAGGCTTTTCGATGAGAGCAGGCACGCCTGCCTCTACCGCTTCCAGGCCGTTCTGAACGTGCATTTGGTTCGGAGTCGATATTATCACCCCGTCAGGCCGGCTGACTTTGATCATTTCCGAAAAGTTTGGAAACCACGCGGCACCTTTTTCTTTCGCGATGTCCTGCCCGACCGATGTGGGGTCGACAACAGCGAGCAATGCCGCGCCCGGTTCGTTGACGATATGCTCGATATGCCGCTTTCCGATGAGTCCTGCCCCTAGCACGGCGAGTTTGGTTTTATGCGACATGTATGTCTCCATGAAATAGGTTTCGATGGCGGCTCGTAACGCAGCAGCCGGGTCTTCAAGGTGTCTTCCGCTCAGTGGTGAGAGAGAATTTCGCCGAGGAACGCTCTCGTGCGTGCATGCTGTGGGTTGGTGAAGAAGACTTCGGGCTCCGCTTCTTCGACTATTTCCCCAGCCGCCATGAAGATGACCCGGTCGGCCACCTGACGGGCAAACCCCATTTCATGGGTGACACAGATCATGGTCATGCCGTCCTCAGCGAGACTGACCATGGTGTCCAACACTTCCTTGACCATCTCCGGATCGAGCGCGCTCGTGGGCTCGTCAAAAAGCATCACTTTCGGCTCCATGCAAAGAGCGCGCGCAATCGCTACGCGCTGCTGCTGCCCACCGGAAAGCTGGGCTGGATATTTTTCGGCCTGGTCGAGTATTCGGACCCGCTCAAGATATTTCCGGGCGGTGGCATTGGCCTGTTCCCTCGGCATATTCCTGACGCGCATTGGCGCCAACGTGCAATTCCGAAGAACCGTGAGGTGAGGAAACAGGTTGAAGCTCTGAAAAACCATCCCTACCTCGCGCCGAACAGCATCGATGGTCTTCATACTGTTGTCGAGAGTCGTACCTTCGACCGTTATCTGCCCCTTTTGCACTTCTTCCAGATGGTTAATGCAGCGAATAAGCGTCGATTTGCCTGAACCGGACGGGCCGCACAGAACGATCTTCTCTCCCGTCCGCACATTCAGATTGATGTCCTTCAAGGCATGAAACTTACTGTACCACTTATTCACGCCCTTCATCGAGATGAGTGGATTGACCACGCTTGCTTTATTCTGCATTTGGCTCCTCCTGCCGTGGTTTGTGTGGGCGAATGACGATTGATCGGCTCCCGGCGATGGACTTCATCCCAAACGAAGTCGAACGCTGTTCGCGCGACGCGCGTGAGCACGTGTCCCGCGCACAGGCTAATCGTTGCGCACCCTGGTTTCCGGACCGGCAACAGAGGATCGTCCGCGCGGGTTCTCCTGTGCCGGCACCTACGCGGTCGCCTGGACCTCGACACCGACGATATCTTCAAGAATCTTGATCAGGCACTCGTTGTCATCCTTCGGGAACTTGGTGTTTGCAGCCTGGAAGAACTGCGTTGCCGTGCCGGTCGTCGCCATCGGGACGCCGAACTCCTGAGCGAGCGCCATAGTGATCGTCAGGTCCTTGTAGGTGTT
>Ga0164242_10000759_pt1 | contig 38743 bp, 33 predicted proteins | sample OricomgcompostMG_FD_108783 | JGI IMG/M metagenome (GOLD analysis project Ga0164242, IMG submission 108783) | Miracle-Growth compost microbial communities from Emeryville, California, USA - Original compost - Miracle growth compost (MG) ... | reverse complement strand
GCGACGCCCATGTCCTTCGGCTCGACCGCGTTCTGCCCCGCGAGGACGAGCGGCTGCATGAGCTGACCGAGGCCGAGGCCGATGAGGAACATCGCGGGGGCGACGAACGTCCAGTAGCCCGAGTCCGCCCTCAGGAACGTGAACCAGACGAAGCCGGCGAGCGTGAGCGCGGCGCCGATCATCGGGAAGACGCCGTACTTGCCGGTCTTCGAGATGATCTGGCCCGAGACGATCGAGGCGATCATGAGGCCCACGAGCATCGGCATCGTCGCGAAGCCCGACTGCGTCGGATCCATGCCCATGACGATCTGCAGGTAGAGCGGAAGCGTGAGCATCGCGCCGAACATGCCGAACCCGACGAGCACGCCGAGCCCGATCGACATCGAGAACGGACCGGACTTGAAGAGCCCGAGCGGGATGATCGCCGCCTCCTTCATCGCACGCTCGATGAGGATGAACGCGATGATGCCGAGTGCGGACACGATGTAGCAGGCGATGGCCGCGGGGGACATCCAGCCCCAGTCATTCCCCTCCTCCGCGACGAGGAGCGCCGGCACGAGCGCGACGATGACGGCGGTCGCACCCCACCAGTCGATCCGGGTCGAGTGGCCGTGGAACTTCGGCAGGTGGAGGAATGCGATGACCATGCCGAGCGCGATGAGGCCGACCGGGACGTTGATGAGGAACACCCAGCGCCAGCCGCTGATCCAGAGGATCGAATCGGCACCCGCGAAGAGACCGCCGATGAGCGGGCCGACGAGCGAGGAGACGCCGAAGACCGCGAGGAAGTAGCCCTGGTACTTCGCGCGCTCCCGCGGCGCGAGGATGTCGCCCATGATCGCGAGCGGCAGCGACATGAGGCCGCCGGCGCCGATGCCCTGGACGGCCCGGAAGGCGGCGAGCTCGAGCATGGACCCGCTGAACGTCTCGAGCACCGAGCCGAGGATGAACATGCCGATCGCGAAGATGTACAGCGGTCGCCGGCCGAAGATGTCGGAGAGCTTGCCGTAGATCGGCGTCGCGATCGTGCTGACGATCAGGTATGCGGTGGTGACCCAGGCCTGCTGCTCGAGGCCGTTCAGGTCGTCGCCGATCGTGCGGATCGCGGTGCCGACGACCGTCTGGTCGAGGCTCGACAGGAACATGCCGCACATCAGGCCGACGATGACGAGCGTGATCTGACGCTGCGTCATGACCTTCACGGACCCGCTCGCGGTCCGTTCCACGGTTTCGGCGCTCATCGCACACCCTTCGCTTATAGCTGTAAGAAGTTGACGAATATCAACTATAGCAGAGAAAAGTTGATGTTTATCAACAATGAGACGTCTCGGTGACCGGTTTCTGAGGCGAGGGCCCGAAGCGCCGGACAAGCGTAGGCGCTCGGATCAGGGGACGCACCGGGTGAACGCCCGGCGTCACGTGGGAGAATGGCCTTATGGATCGGCGGGGTCTCGCCCGGGCCCTGCGGGGCACGATCGCCGGATCCGTCACCACGACCCTCGCCCTCGCATTCCATCTCGCCGGCGGCGGCGCGCTCCCGAGCGCGCTCGCGGTCCTCGGCTCCTTCGGCGGGGCGATCTGGGTGTCGATCCTCATCGGACGCCGCCGCCGGTCGCTGCCGCTGCTCATCGCAGGGATCGCTGCGAGTCAGGCGCTGCTCCACACGATCTTCTCGGCGTCCACGGCAGGCGCCGCCATCGACGGCACGGGTCACGCGGGACACGGCGCGGGGCCGCTGCAGCTCGTCGTCGACCACGACGGCAGCGCGATGTGGTGGGCGCACCTCGTCGCCGGCGTCCTCACGGTCGCCGCGCTCCGGCGCGGGGAGCACATCCTCCGGCGCCTCGCCGAGCTCGCACGACTCGTCATCGGCGCGATCCTCCGCATCGCGTTCGTCGTCTCCGTCGCACCCTCGGTCCGGCGTCTGCCGCGGCCGTCCCGACGCGTCGCGATCGTCCGGTCTGCGCATCCCGGCGCCGTGCCGGCGCTGCGCGGCCCGCCCTCCGCATTCGTGACCTGACCGCGCGTCCTGATCGCGCGCCCGCGGCTCGGAATCCCTGAGCCGCGCTTCCTGCTCAGCGCTCACGCCGAGCATCCCTGGTGCTCAGCGCCTCGCTGACACCTTGCTGATCAGCCACCCGCTGATCGGCGTCGTCGCGCGAGCGGACCTCGGTCCCGCCGCGCACCCGACCACGAACGGATCGACTTCTCATGCACGACACTCCCGCTTCCCGCGGCACCCGCCTCGTCGCGATGGCCGCCGCCGCGATCGGCGCGTCCGCCGCCGGACTGCTCCTCACCGGGGCCCCGGCCGATGCGGCCGGCCCTCTCCCCGCTCACGCGCCGCTGCCGGCGCACGTGAAGATCGACGGAAGCGCCACCGCCGGGACGACCTCGACGATCGCCCTCCGCGTCCCCACCGAGTCGGACACCGCCTCGACCGTCTCGCTCAAGGTCGACGTCCCGGCGGACGCCCTCATCACCTCCGTGACGCCGCAGTCCAAGCCGGGCTGGGACGTCGAGATCGTCCGGACGGACCTCAACCCGCCGGTCACGCACGGCGACGTCCAGGTCAAGTCGGACGTGACCGGCATCATCTGGACCGCGACGGCGGGCGGCATCCCACCCGGGCAGTTCGACACGTTCACGGTCCGCATCGGGGTGCCCGACGCGGGGACGCTCACCCTTCCCGCGCATCAGGGCTACAGCGACGGCACGACCGTCGACTGGGCCGACGCGGTGGGCGCGGACGGCGCCGAACCGGCCCATCCGGCCCCCGCGATCGAGGTCGCGGCGGCGGGCGGTGCCGGGGACGGGGCGGGCGACTCGGGAAGCGGGACGCCCGGTGCCGGAAGCGGCACGGCGGGCGACTCCGAGGGAGGGTCGACGAGCGACCTCGGCGGCGACACGACGAACAATCAGGCGGCCGATCCGGCCCTCGCGATCGGCCTCGTCGGACTCGCCGTCGGCGCTCTCGGCCTCGTCGTCGCGGTCGTCGCCCTCGTGCTGACGCGCCGGCCGCGGGCCTGAGGCACCGCGGCCGACTGTCGTCCCCGGTCGACCGGCCGTCGTCCCGGTCGACCGGCCGTCGTCCCGGTCGACCGGCATCGCATCCGAATGGGTGGTTTGCGACTCGCGGGGCGGGTTTTCCCAGCCCTCCAGTCGCAAACCACCCATTGGAGGGGAGCGTCTGCGCGGGCGGTGCCGGAATCGGCGTCCACGCGACCGCGTTAGTGTGAGGCGATGGTCGGCGACCGGTCGCTGGACGAGCGCAGCGGGATGAAGCGGGATCTCGACGAGATCGAGACGATGCTCGGCGCGCGCGGCTCGGCGCTCGCGGCGCTGCTGCGCGAGGCGGCCGCCATCCGCGACGCGGGGCTCGAGGCGGCCGGCCGGCCGGGGATCATCACGTACTCGCGGAAGGTGTTCGTCCCCGTGACGACGCTGTGCCGCGACCGCTGTCACTACTGCACGTTCGTCGACACGCCGGCCCAGCTCCGGAAGCTCGGCAAGCCCGTGTACATGGACGAGGACGAGATCATCCGGCTCGCGCGGGAGGGCGCCGCGCTCGGCTGCAAGGAGGCCCTCTTCACGCTCGGCGACCGGCCCGAGGATCGCTGGCCCGACGCACGCGAGTGGCTCGACTCGCGCGGCTATGCCTCGACGATCGACTACCTCGCGGCGATGGCGCGGCGCGTGACCGCCGAGACCGGAATGCTCGTGCACATGAATCCGGGCGTCATGCGCCCCGACGAGCTCGCCCTGCTGCGCGAGGCCTCGCCCTCGATGGGCATGATGCTCGAGACCACCTCGACCCGCCTCTGGGCGGAGCCCGGCCAGGTGCACTACGGCTCGCCCGACAAGGAGCCGAGCGTCCGCCTGCGAGTGCTGCAGGCCGCGGGCGAGGCGCGCATCCCATTCACCACCGGGCTCCTCATCGGGATCGGCGAGACGCCGCGCGACCGGGCCGAGTCGCTCCTCGCGCTGCATATGCTCGCCGAGGAATACGGTCACATCCAGGAGGTCATCATCCAGAACTTCCGGGCGAAGCCGCGGACCGCGATGCGCGGGGTCCCCGACGCCGAGTTCGAGGAGTACCTCGCCGCGGTCGCGACGGCTCGGATCGTCCTCGGCGCCGGCATGCGCGTGCAGGTCCCGCCGAACCTCTCCGACGCGGCGGAATGCGCGTGGCTGCTCCGCGCCGGGGCGGACGACTGGGGCGGGGTCTCGCCGCTCACCCCCGACCACGTGAATCCCGAGCGACCCTGGCCCGAGATCTCGGCCCTGGCGGCGATCACCGCCGACGCCGGTTTCGAGCTGCGGGAGCGGCTCACCGCGCATCCCGAGTACGTGCGCGGCGACGACTGGATCGAGGCACGCCTGCGGCCCGCCGTCCTCGCGCTGGCCGGTCCCGACGGCCTCGCCGCGACCTCGAGCGCGACCGAGGCCGCCGATACGGGAGTGGAATCGCGCGGGCGGAGTGCGAATTCCGTAGATCCGCACTCCGCCGGCGCATTCGCACTCTCCCCGTCGGCGGCCGGCGACGCGCGCACCGAGACGACCGACGCCGAGTGGGCCGACCTCCTCCGCTCCACCGGCGCGGACCTCGAGGCGCTCGTCGCCCGGGCCGACGAGCATCGCCGCCACCTCGTCGGCGACGTGGTCACGGCGGTCGTCAACCGCAACCTCACGACGAGCGGCTACCGTTCGGGCGCTCGCGCGACGGACGAGCCGGGGACCTTCACCCTCGCCGACGCCGGGCGGATCGCCGCCGACGCCGTCGACCTCGGCGCGACCGAGCTCTGCGTCCAGGGCCTGCTCCCGCAATCCGAGGACCCGAACGCCTACCTCGAGATCGCGCGGGCCGTGAAGGCGGCCGCGCCGCGCATTCATCTCCACGCCTACCGCCCGCAGGACATCGACGACCTCGCGACCCGCGGCGGCCTCGGACTCGACCGCGCCCTCGACGCGCTCATCGAGGCGGGCGTCGACACGTTCCCGGGCACGGGCGTCAAGATCCTCGACGAGCGCGTGCGCCGGCAGGTGGCGCCCGGAGATCTCCCGGTCGAGCGCTGGGAGGAGATCGTGCGGGCGGCGCACGCCCGGGGCCTCCGCTCGACCTCCGTCATCTTCATCGGGCACGTGGAGACCGCGCAGGAGCGGATCGCCCATCTGCGACGGCTGCAGGCGATCCAGCGCGATGCGGCGGCGGGCGGCCACGGCGGCTTCACCGAGCTCGTCCCGATCCCGATGGCCGGGTGGGGGGTCCCCCTCGTCGAGGGCCGATCGCGGCTCGACGGGCGGCGGGCGATGTTCGCAGTCGCGCGTCTCATGCTCGGCTCCGACATCCGCCACATCCAGGTCCCGTGGACCCGTGTCGGACCGGATGCCGCTGCGACCCTGCTCCAGGCCGGTGCCGACGACCTGGGCGGGACGCTGCTCGACGGACGCGTACGGCCCGACGCCGGTGTCGAGCAGGGGCTCGAGCTGCCGCTCGAGCGGGCGGAGGCGCTCGCGGCCCGCCTGATGCGGCCCTTCCGCCAGCGCACCACGACCTATGGGGCCGTCTCGCACGCGGGGGCGGTGCGATGACCGGACGGAGCGCGACGAGGATCCCGGGCTCGGACGCCGGGCATGTGGCGGTCGCCATCATCGGCGCGGGGTTCGCCGGGATCGGGGCCGCGCTCCGTCTCGAGCAGGCCGGGCGCGAGGACTTCCTCGTCTTCGAGCGGGCAGGGGCGATCGGCGGCACCTGGCGCGACAACATCTATCCGGGCATCGCCTGCGACATCCCGAGTCATCTCTACAGCTATTCGTTCATGCCGAATCCGGAATGGACGCGGCGATTCGCGCCCGGCGCCGAGATCCGTGAGTACCTGGAGCGCTGCGTCGACGCCGGAGGGATCCGGAATCAGGTTCGGCTCCGCGACGCGCTCCTCGGCGCGACGCGGGACGAGGCGAATGAGCGCTGGCGGCTCGAGACCACCTCCGGATCGTGGACGGCGGACGTGCTCGTCCTCGGGGCCGGACGACTCACCGAGCCGCGCATTCCCACGATCCCGGGGCTTGAGACCTTCCAGGGGCCCATCATGCACAGTGCTCGATGGGATGAACGCGCCGATCTCGCGGGGAAGCGCGTCGCGGTCGTCGGCACCGGCGCCTCGGCCATCCAGCTCGCGCCGGAGGTGGCCCGGATCGCCGAGGTCACGGTATTCCAGAGGACGGCGCCATGGGTGCTGCCACGCGGAGACCGCGTGTACACGCAGGACGAGCGGACGGCATTCGACGCCGATCCGACGCTCATCGACGATGTCCGGCAGGAGGCGTATCTCGCGGGCGAAGCCCTTGTGCCGCAGCGGCTCGGCGACCTCGACGCCCTCGACTGGGCCCAGGCACGAGCGCTCGCGCACCTCCACGCGCAGGTCCCCGACCCGGCGCTCCGCTCTGCGCTCATGCCCGACTACGAGATCGGGTGCAAGCGCGCGGTCTTCTCCGACGACTACTACCCCGCGATCGCGAGCGGGCGGATCGAGCTCGAGCCGAGCGCGCTCGCCGCGGTGCGGAGCGACGGTCTCGTCGCCGCATCCGGGCGCGAGATCAGCGCGGACGCGATCGTCTTCGCGACGGGCTTCCACTCGACGCGGCAGCCCTATGCCGGGCTCGTTCACGGCATCGGCGGTACGACGCTCGCCGAGCACTGGGCCGACGGGATGACGAGCGTCGCGAGCACGATGGTCGCCGGCTTCCCGGACCTGTTCATCCTCGACGGACCGAACGCATCCCTCGGTCACAACAGCTCCATCCTCATGATCGAGGCGCAGCTCGACTACCTGCTCGACGCGCTCCGGCACCGGGATCGCACCGCGCATTCACTCACCCCGACCGCGGAGGCCGAGGCCACGTACACGCGCATGATCGACGAGGCGGCCGCGGAGACGGTCTGGCTCACCGGCGGATGCCGCAGCTGGTACGTCGACGAGCGCTCCGGACGCCTCACGCTGCTCTGGCCCGACACCGTCACGGCATTCCGCGAGCGCGGAGCCGCCTTCGACCCGGAGGCGTTCGAGGCGCCCCGATACCATCGCGACACGGTATCCGCCCCATCGCACGGCGTTTGAACGGGCCGCATCCGACGCAGATCCCCCGGCACGAAGGAGACTTCCTGATGACTCAGCCCATCCGACTCGGGTACAAGGCGTCCGCCGAGCAGTTCGGTCCCCAGCGGCTCCTCGACTACGGGGTCCTCGCCGAGGAGGTCGGCTTCGACTCCGTGTTCATCTCCGACCACCTGCAGCCCTGGAACCACGAAGGCGGCCACGCCCCCGCCTCGCTGCCATGGCTCGGCGCGCTCGGCGCCCGGACGAAGCGCATCCTCATGGGGACCTCGGTCCTCACCCCGACCATTCGCTACCAGCCGGGCGTCATCGCCCAGGCGTTCGCGACGCTCGGCGAGCTGTATCCGGACCGCGTCATCCTCGGCGTCGGCACCGGCGAGGCCCTGAACGAGGTGACGCTCGGCCTCGAGTGGCCGGAGCAGAAGGAGCGCTTCGCCCGGCTCAAGGAGTCGCTCGAGCTCATCCGGCGGCTGTGGACCGAGGATCGCGTGAACTTCGACGGGCAGTTCTACCGCACGCACAACGCGACGATCTACGACAAGCCCGCGACGCCCGTGCCGATCTACATCGGCGCCGCCGGACCGGCCGCGACCCGCCTCGCCGGACGCGTCGCGGACGGCTTCATCACGACGAGCGGGAAGGGCCGTGAGCTCTACGCCGACACGCTCCTGCCCGCGCTCCACGAGGGGCTCGAGAAGGCGGGGCGGTCGGCGGGCGACGTCGACACGCTCATCGAGGTCAAGGTGTCCTTCGATCACGACCGCGAGCGAGCGATGCAGGACACGCGCTTCTGGGCGCCGCTCGCGCTGACCCCTGAGGAGAAGGTCGCGATCCACGACCCCATCGAGATGCAGAAGGCGGCCGACGCGCTGCCGATCGAGCGCGCCGCCTCGCGATTCATCGTCTCGACCGACCCCGACGAGCACGTGGCGAAGATTCTTGAATACGTCGACCTCGGCTTCCGGCACCTCGTCTTCCACGGTCCGGGCGACGACCAGGAGCGCTTCCTCCGGCTCTACGGCGAGGAGATCCTGCCGCGGCTGCGGGCGAAGCTCGCATAGCGCCGCCGCCGCTTCATGGGGCGGGGCGGCCCGGGCCGCTACTGCGGGTCGACCTCGTCCGCCGAGGCGCCGAACGTGTCGCAGCCGCCGACCCCCTGCTGATAGCCCGACGTGAACCACAGCTGCCGCGCCTTCGACGAGCCGTGCGTCCACTGCTCGGGGGTCACGGTGCCGCTGCCGAGGTTCTTCTCGATGTAGTCGTCGCCGACGACCATCGCGGCATTGAGCGCGTCGTCGAGCTGATCCTGCGTCGGCGGCTGGAGCAACGCCGTGCCGCTCGCATCCTTCGTCGTCGACGCGTCCTTGACCCACGCGCCCGCGTAGCAGTCGGCCTGCAGCTCGAGGCGGACCGAGTCGGAGGTCGGGCCGGTGTCCGAGAGGTCGAGGTCGCTCATCGTGCCGAGCAGGTTCTGAATGTGGTGGCCCCACTCGTGCGCGACCACATACTCCTTCGCGAGCTGGCCGGCGGACGCGCCGAACTGCGTCTTCAGCTCCTGGTAGAACCCGGTGTCGAGGTAGATCGTCCGATCGTTCGGGCAGTAGAACGGGCCCATATCGGTCGTGCCGGTCCCGCAGGCCGTCGAGGTCGAGCCCGAGAAGAGGACGACGGTGTCGACCGACTCGTACGGATAGCCGTTCCCCTGCAGCGTCGCGCTCCAGAACGCGTCGAGTGAATCCGCGGTGCCGGCGACGAGGCACTTGTCGTTCGTGTTCGCGTCCTGACCCGTCGAGCAGCCGCTGAGGCTCGTCCCGCCGCCGCTCGTCGCGCCGCCGTAGGAGCCGGCGAGGCCGCTGAGGTCGGTGCCGGTGAATGCCTGGATGAGCAGCACGACGATGAAGCCGACGACGCCGATGCCGCCGCCGCCGATCGCGATCCTCCCGCCGAGGCTGCCGCCGCCGCCCGCGCGCTGGGTGACGTGCGAGGTGTCGATCCGGGCGTTCGGGTTGAACGTCATGGGACGAGGCTAAGCGGTCGGGCCTGGGTCCACACCGTCAGCCGGGATCGCTCTGCACGCTCAGCGATCGGCGGCGAGCTCCCGGGCCTCCTGCGCCTCCTGCTGTCGGGCCGCCTCGGCACCCGTCGCGATGGGCGCGCCGATGAGCGCATCGGGGATGCCGAACGCCTCGACGAGGTCCACGGCGTGCTCCCGGACGATCGGAAGCAGCTCGCCGTCGATGATCGCGGTGACGGCGCGAGCACGAGCCGCGGAGAGGCGGCGACGCGAGAGGAGCCAGCCAGCGCCCTGCTCGATGAGCGTGAGCCCGAAGAGGTCACGGAGGGCGGTGAGCACGTCCTTCGTCTCGCCGTCCTCGGTCGCATCGACGGCGCGGGTGAACGCCTCCCACTGCAGCAGCTCCCCATGGGAGCGGGCGGCGGCGATGAGCGCGTTCTGGTGGCGGTTGAAGATCGCGGCGCCGTCGGCCGGTGCGCGCTTCGCCGCGGGGCGGAGCGCCGCCGCCACCTCGGCGACCTGCCGCCCCGCCCGATCCGTCAGAAGCGCGCGCTGGAACTCGGTGGACCGGAGCGCGCCGCGAGGACGTGGCATGCGCGACCTCAGGAGCGTGCCGATCGGCGAGGCCTTGAACGCCTTGGCGTAGTCCATGAGGAGCCGCTTGCCGACGAGCTGGAGCAGGACGTTGTTGTCGCCCTCGAACGTGACCCAGATGTCGAGATCGGCGCGGAGCGGGGCGAGGCGATTCTCGGCGAGATAGCCGGCGCCGCCGCACGCCTCGCGGGCCTCCTGGAGGATGTCGAGCGTCGCCCAGGTCGACAGCGGCTTGAGCGCGGCCGCGTGCGTCTCGAGATCCTGCCGCGCCGCGTCGTCGTCATTCCGGCCCGAGAACACCTCGTCGAACTCGAGGAGCAGCTCCTCGTGCGCGAACGACATCGCGTAGACCTGCGCGAGCCGCGGCAGGAGGCGGCGCTGGTGCCGCCCGTAGTCGAGGAGGACCGTCTCCGGCAGGCCCTTGCCGCCGGCGAACTGGCGACGCACATTCGCGTACTTGATCGCGATCGTCAGTCCGAGCTGCGCCGCGTTCGTCGCGGAGCCGTCGAGGGAGACGCGGCCCTGCACGAGGGTGCCGAGCATCGTGAAGAAGCGGCGTCCCTTGCTGGCGATCGGGCTCGAGTAGGTGCCGTCCGGGGCGACGTCGCCGTAGCGGTTGAGCAGATTCATCCGGGGAATGCGGACATGATCGAAGTGGAGGCGGCCGTTGTCGACGCCGTTGAGGCCGCCCTTGACGCCGTCGTCCTCGCCCCCGACGCCGGGGAGGAACGCCTTCGTCTCGTGGTCGCGGATCGGCACGAAGAAGCAGTGGACTCCATGGTTCTCACCGTTCGTGATGAGCTGGGCGAAGACCGTGGCCGCCTCGCCGTGCTCGGCCGCATTCCCGAGGTAGTCCTTCCAGGCGCCGCGGAAGGGCGTGTGGATGACGAACTCCTCCGTCGCCGGGTCGTACGTCGCGGTCGTGCCGATGCTCGCGACGTCGGAGCCATGGCCCGTCTCCGTCATGGCGAAGGCGCCGGGCAGGCGGAAGTCCATGACGTCCTGGAGCCAGCGCTCGTGGTGGGTCTCGGTGCCGAGATGCATGATCGCCGCGCCGAAGAGGCCCCACTGGACTCCGGCCTTGATGCCGATGCTCGGGTCGCCGAGGACCGTCTCCTCGAAGGCCGCGATGTTCCCGCCATGGTCGCCGGAGCCGCCCGCCGAAGTCGGGAAGGCGAGGTAGGAGAGCCGCTCGGCCGCCATCTCCTCGAGGGCGCGGAGGACGCGATCGCGGTGCTCTCGGAGGCTCTCGCCCGGCACCCGCGTGACGACGGGGCGCTGCGCGAATGCGCGGCCCTGACGGCGCCGGTCCGCCCACTTGCCGAGGAGTCGCTCGTTGAGTCCGAGAAGGTCGATGGCCATGGAATCGATCGTAGGAGCCTCACAGAACCTGGCACCAATCGATGTGGATGAACGACAAGCGACGATCGCGGCATGATCCGCCGGCTTGTCGGAGGAGGCGCGCGACCCTGTGGATAGGCTGGATCGGTGCTCACGGTCCTCGTCGGCCTCGTGAGTGCCGTGATCTTCGGCACCGCCGACTTCTTCGGCGGCCTCGCGTCGCGCCGCATCGGCTCGGTCCTCGCGACCCCGGTCGCGGCGCTCTCCGGGCTCGTCCTGTACTTCGGCATCGAGGCGTTCCTCGGCGGACGACTCTCGGCCGAGGCGGTCGGCTATGGCGTGCTCTCCGGCGTCTTCGGCGCGATCGCGATCGGCCTGCTCTACGCCTGTCTCGCGATCGGGCCGATGTCGATCCTCTCCCCGCTGACCGCCGTCGTCTCGGCGATCGTCCCGCTCGTCTGGGCGCTCGTCGGGGGCGAGACCGTGCGCTGGACGGGGTGGATCGGCCTCGTGCTCGGACTGGTCGCGATCGTCTTCGTCGCCTTCGTGCGCGAGCGCGAGGCCGTGCGGCTGACGACGCGCGCCCTGCTCATGGCGCTCGGCTCGGGGACCGCGATCGGAGCATTCCTCATCGTCATCGACCTCGCGCCGGACGACTCCGGGCTCTGGCCGATGATCATGAACCGGTCGGTCAATGCCGCGATCATGCTGCTCGTCTTCGCCGGCGTCGCGATCGTCCGGCGCGCCAGGGGAGGCCCTGGCGCGCGGCGCTCAGGGAGCGACTGGCGCCGCGGCCTCTGGCTGGCGACGATCTGCGGGCTCATCGATGCGACCGCGAACGCCGGGCTGCTGCTCGGTGTCCGGATCGGCGACCTCTCGGTCATGGCGGTGCTGACCGCCCTGTACCCGATCGGGACGGTCATCCTCGCCCGCTTCGTGCTGAAGGAGCGGATCGCCCCCCTGCAGATCGTCGGCCTCGTCCTCGCGATCGCGGCCAGCGTGCTGCTGGCACTCGCCTGAGCTTCCCGGATGACGACAACACGAGAGCCCTGAGGCTAGGCCGCCTCCGCGTGCTCGACGACGAGTGCGATGACGGCATCGCCATACGTCTCGAGCTTCTTCTCGCCGACGCCGGAGATGCCGCCGAGCGCCTCGAGCGAGGCCGGACGCAGCGTCGCGATCCCGCGGAGCGTGGCATCCGGGAACACGACGTACGCCGGCACGCCCTGCTCCCGGGCGACGTCCGCCCGCCAGGCGCGCAGCCGCTCGAAGAGCTCGGACGCGGCAGCAGGCAGATCCGCGCTCGCCTTCGCCTTCCCGGCACGGCCCGCGCCGCGCGCTCGCGCCACCGCGATATCGCTGCGCAGCTCGACCCGCCGCCGTCCCTGGAGCACCTCGCTCGCCGGCTCGGTGATCCGGAACGATCCGTGCGCGTCCGCCGCGAGCAGTCCCAGCGCGAGCAGCTGCCGGGCGACGCCGCGCCACGCCTGCTCGCTCAGCTCCGTCCCGATCCCGTACGTCGCGAGGGAGTCGTGCCCGAGCTGGCGGACGCGCTCGGTGTCGCGGCCGAGGAGGATGTCGATGAGCTGGCCTGCGCCGTAGCGCTGTCGTCGCTCCCGGTCGAGCCGGACGATCGTCGACATGAGCTTCTGCGCGGCGACGGTGCCGTCCCAGGTCTCGGGCGGGGCGAGGCACGTGTCGCAGTTCCCGCAGCCGGTGATCGGGGCATCCCGGAGCGCATTCGCGGGCCGGTACTCCTCGCCGAAGTAGCCGAGGAGCTGAGTGCGGCGGCAGTGAGCGGTCTCGCACAGGGCGAGCATGGCGTCGAGGTGCGCCGTGAGACTCCGCTTGTGCGCCGCATTCCCCTCGGACTCGTCGATCATCCGGCGCTGCTGGACGACGTCCTGGAGCCCGTACGCGAGCCATGCGGTCGACGGCTCTCCGTCGCGACCGGCGCGGCCGGTCTCCTGGTAGTAGCCCTCGATCGACTTCGGCAGGTCGAGATGCGCGACGAAGCGCACGTCGGGCTTGTCGATGCCCATGCCGAAGGCGATCGTCGCGACCATGACGATCCCGTCCTCGCGGAGGAAGCGCGCCTGGTGCCGGCGCCGCGTCACGGCATCGAGGCCCGCGTGATACGGGAGCGCCGGAATGCCGGCGGCGACGAGCGCCTCGGCCGTCTGCTCGACCGATCGCCGCGAGAGGCAGTAGACGATGCCGGCGTCGCCCGAATGCTCGGCACGGATCAGATCGACGAGCTGCTTGACCGGCTGATCCTTCGGGACGATGCGGTACCGGATGTTCGGCCGGTCGAAGCTCGCGACGAACGTCCGTGCGTCCGTGAGCCGGAGGCGCTCCGCGATCTCCTTCCTCGTCGCGACCGTCGCGGTCGCCGTGAGGGCGATGCGCGGGACTCCCGGCCAGCGCTCGGCGATCATCGACAGCCCGAGGTAGTCCGGCCGGAAGTCGTGACCCCACTGCGAGACGCAGTGCGCCTCGTCGATCGCGAAGAGCGCGATGCGGCCGCGGTCGAGGAGCGCCTGCGTGGCGGGGACCGCGAGCCGCTCCGGTGCGAGATAGAGCAGGTCGAGCTCGCCGGCGACGAATGCGCGCTCGACCGCCGAGCGTTCCTCCGGGCCCTGCGTCGAGTTCAGGAATGCGGCCCGCACGCCAAGCGCCGCGAGCGCGTCGACCTGGTCCTGCATGAGCGCGATGAGCGGCGAGACGACGATGCCCGTGCCGTCACGGACGAGCGCCGGCACTTGGTAGCAGAGCGACTTCCCCGCGCCGGTGGGCATGAGGACGATCGCGTCCTCGCCGCGGACGACCGCATCGACGATCTCCCCCTGCCTGCCGCGGAAGCCGGGGTAGCCCCACACACGGTGGAGTACCTCCAGGGCCCCGGCATCGGTCATGCGGCGATGCTAGCCGCGACCGCCGACATGGCCATCCGACGTCGCCGAAGCACCCCGTTTGCCTCGCTCGGCCCGGACTATTCGGGGTGTCTCGACGCAAACGGGGTGCTTCGGCGGAGCCCTGCCCCGTCAGCGGACGGAGTCGACGCGCCAGCCGCGCGCGACGACGAGCACCGCGAGCGCGACGACGAACAGGATGAGCGACATCGCGATCGCGGCGGCCTGCGTCGTGCCGCTGCCGTTGAAGGCCGTGTAGATCGCGAGCGGCATCGTGCGGGTGACGCCCTGCGCGTTGCCGGCGAAGAGCGCCGTCGCGCCGAACTCGCCCATCGCCCGCGCGAACGTGAGCGTGAGCCCCGCCGCGATCGCCGGGCCGGCGAGCGGTGCGGTCACCCAGCGGAACGTCTGCCACGAGCTCGCGCCCATCGTCGCCGCCGCGTCGACCAGCTCACGGTCGAGGCCGCGGATCGCGCTCTCGGCGGCGATCACGAGGAAGGGCAGCGCGACGAACGACTCGGCGACGACGACCGCCCCCGACGTGAACGGGATCTGCCAGCCCCACGCCTCGAACGGCCGGCCGAGCCACCCATTCCTCCCCAGCAGGTAGAGGAGCGCGACACCGCCGACCATCGGCGGGAGGAGGAGCGGGATCGTCGTCACCGCGCGGAGGACGGCGGCCCAGCGGCGGCCGAGCCCCGCGATGAAGACGGCGAGCGGGAGCCCGAGGATCGCGCAGACGACCGTCGCGAGCGTCGCGGTCCAGATCGAGAGCCAGAGCGACTGGAGCGATGCCGCGGACGTGATGTCCGCCCAGAACGTCGTCCAGTCGGCGCGACCCGCGAGCGCGAGGAGCGGGAGGACGAGGAATGCGAGCGCGACGACGGCGGGGACGATCACCCAGATGGGGACGCCGCTCGCCCTTCGGCGCGAAGTGTGCGATCCGCTCGAAGGTCGGCGGCTCGAGTTTGAAGTGATCTGCACAGTTCGCGGGAATGGGGGAGGGTCGGCGTCAGTCGGACGGCTGGCCGAAGCCGAGCCGTTCGAGGATCGCCTGGCCCTGGCTGCCGGTGACGAAGTCGACGAACGCCCGGGCCGCGGCCGCGTTCTTCGCGCCGTCGAGGACGGTGATCGGGTACCGGTTGACGACCTGGTCGGCCTGCTCGGGGACGACGGCGTCGACGTCGGAGGCGTCGCCTGCGGCATCCGTGCCGTAGACCATCCCGGCATCCGCCTCGCCGGAGGCGACCTTGGTGAGGACGGCGGTGACGTTCTGCTCCTCGCTCACGGGCGTGAGGCTCACACCATCGAGATCGAGGAGCTTGTGAGCGGCCGTGCCGCACGGGACCCCGGCGGCGCAGAGGACGACCTTGAGCGACGGGTCCGCGAGGTCCGCGAGGGAGGTGATGCCCTTCGGGTTGCCCTTCGGGACGGCGATGACGAGCGTGTTGGTCGCGAAGAGCGGCGTGTCGCCGGTCGCGAGCTTCGCGTCGACGAGCTTCTGCATGTTCGCCTGGTCGGCGGAGGCGAAGACGTCGACCGCCGCGCCGGCCTGGATCTGCGTGACGAGCGTCGACGAGCCGTCGTAGTCGATCGGGTCGATCGTGACATCCGGGTTCGCCTGCTCGAACGCGGTCGCGATCTCGTCGAACGCCGCCTGCAGGCTTGCCGCCGCATAGATCGTGAGATGGCCCCCGGCCTTCGAGCCGGCATCCGTGGCCGACGGCGTCGTGCCCGCGCCGGGCGTACTCGCGCCGCAGCCGGAGAGCGCGAGCGCCGTGGCGGCGGCGAGGGCGGTGAATGCGAGGGTCGCTCTGCTCCGGATGCGCACGATCGGCTTCCTCGTCAGTCCCTCGGCGTCTCGACGATGACGTTCGTCGCCTTGACGACCGCGACGGCGAGCGAGCCCACCTCGAGGCCGAGCTCGCGGACCGCCTCGGCGGACATGAGCGAGACGACGCGGTGCGGGCCGGCCTGGATGTCGACCTGGGCCATGACCTCGTCGGCGATGACGCGAGTCACGAGGCCGACGAATCGGTTGCGGGCGGAGCTGAGCCGATCGGTGGGGTCAGTGGTCACGCCGGCGCGCTGCCGGGCGAGCTCGGCGAGGGCGTCGCCCGCGATCTCCGACGGGCTCGACCCGGTGGTCGGCAGCGCGCCGTTCTCGATCCAGCGCCGGACGGTGTCGTCGCTCACGCCGAGCAGGCGGGCGGCGTCGGCTATCCGGTACGTATGCATCGGGGCTACGGTATCACCGCATTCACGGATATTTTCCCCTCTTTGATCCGTGAATGCGGATCAGGACGCCCGCGTAGCCTGGAGCCATGCCGCTTCCCCCGCTCGTCGAGCCCGTCGCCGCGCTCAGCGATGCCGAGCGCGCGCGCACGGCCCGGCACGCCGCCCTCGCCGGCTTCGGGCCGAAGGGCCAGAAGCGCCTCCGGGCCGCCCGGATCGGCGTCGTCGGCGCCGGCGGCCTCGGCTCGAGCGCGCTGCTCGCGCTCGCCGCAGCGGGCGTCGGCACCATCGTGCTCATCGAGGACGACACGGTCGACGTCTCGAACCTCCACCGCCAGATCATCCACGGCGTGCCCGATATCGGCCGGTCGAAGCTCGAGTCGGCGACGGCGAAGATCCTCGCCGTCTCGCCCGAGACGATCGTGGAGCCGCACGAGATCCGGCTCGACGAGTCGAATGCGCTCGAGCTGCTGCGCGGCTGCGACATCGTCCTCGACGGCACCGACACGATGGCGACGCGCACGGCCGTGGCGACCACGACCGAGCGGCTCGGCATCCCGCTCGTCTGGGCGACCGTGCAGGAGTGGCACGCGCAGCTCACGGTCTTCTGGTCCGCGCCGCCGGAGGGCGTCGAGCCGATCGTCCTCGCCGACCTGTACGACCCCGCGACCGTCGGAGAGCCGCCGGCGTGCTCGGCGGTCGGCGTGCTCGGCGCGCTCACGATCCAGGTCGGCGCGCTCATGGCGGCCGAGGCGATCAAGCTCGTCACCGGCGCGGGCACGCCCCTGCTCGGCCGAGTCGTGCTCATCGACGGATTGAACGGCCGGCAGCGCGAGGTCGAGATCCGCCCGGCCCGCCGGTCGCCGGACGCGGGCGACGCCGGCGACGAAGCCCACGCCCTCGCATGAGGACGGTCGCAGAGCAGCAGGCGCACGTCCTCGCCGCCGTCCGACGGCTGCCGACGGAGCGCGTCGGCATCCTCGAGGCGCTCGAGCGCACGCTCGCCGAGCCGGTGGTCGCAGCGGTGCCGATCCCGGTGTTCGACAACTCGGGCATGGACGGCTTCGCGGTGCGCACCGCCGATGCCGCGGCCGGCGCCCGGCTGCGCGTCGTCGCGGAGGTCGCCGCGGGGTCCGGCGCCGAGCCCGCCATCCAGGCGGGCGAGGCCGTTCGGATCATGACCGGCGCAGCGATGCCCCGCGACGCCGGCGCGGTCGTGCCCGTCGAGGACACGGCGGAGGGCTTCGCCGCGGGGGTGAACGACCTCGTCACGATCGTCGCGCCGCCCCGGTCGGGTGCGCACATCCGTCGTGCCGGTCAGGATGCCGGAGTCGGCGACGTCGTGCTCGATGCGGGGGTCGAGATCGGGCCGCTGCAGCTCAGCGCGATCGCCGCGGCGGGCGTCGGCGAGGTCGTCGTCGCGCGCCGCCCCCGCGTCGGCATCGTCGCGACCGGTTCGGAGCTTCGCACGCCCGGCGAGACGCTCGAGCGCGGCCAGATCCCGGAGTCGAACTCCTACGTCCTCGCCGCGCTCGCCGCCGAGGCGGGCTGCGACGTCGAATTCGTGACGAGCGTGCCCGACGACCCCGCCGCGCTCCTCGCCGTGCTCGAGGGTGCGTCCGGCTGCGACGCGATCCTCATGTCCGGCGGGGTCAGCGAGGGGGCGCACGAGCCCGTGAAGCAGGCGCTCGGCGGCACGATGTCCTTCGAGAAGGTGTCGATGCAGCCCGGCAAGCCGCAGGGCTTCGGCACGACGAGCGGGGGCGCACTGCTCTTCGGCTTCCCCGGCAATCCGGTATCGGTCGCCGTGTCCTGGGAGGTGTTCGGGCGTCCCGCGCTCCTCGCCATGCAGGGCCGGCGCGACATCCAGCGCGCGCGACTGCTCCTGCCGACGCGCAGCGGCTGGCGATCGTCGCGGCCGCGCACCCAGTACATCCCCGTGTCGATCGACCGGAGCGAGCCGGCGCGGTGGACAGTCGGTCCTGCCACCGCCGGTGGATCCGGTTCGCACCTCGCGGGCGGCCTCGCACGGGCCGAGGCCTATGCGATCGTCCCGCCGGAGGTCGACGAGGTGGCGCCGGGCGACCTCGTCGAGGTGATGCTGCTCGGCTGACCGGCTCAGCCGCCGATCGCGCCCATCGAACGCACCGGGGGGAGGAACTCGGGGAGCTCCATGCCGTGCCCCGACGGCTTGTGCCACATGGCGGCGCGCCAGCGGTTCGCGATGTCCTCGTCGCTCGCGTCCCCGCGGAGGAGGTGCCGGAGGTCCGTCTCGTCATCGCTGAAGAGGCACGAGCGGACGGTGCCCTCGGCCGTGATCCGCGTCCGGTCGCAGTCGGCGCAGAACGACCGCGTGACGGAGGCGATGATCCCGACCGTGCCGGGGCCCCCATTCACCCGCCACTCCTCCGCGGGCGCCGACGGGTCCTCGCGCCCGATCTCCTCGAGATGGAAACGGGCGCCCAGGACCTCGAGCAGTTCGGCGGCCGCGACCATGTGCTCCCGGGCCCAGGCGTGGTCGGCGTCGAGCGGCATCTGCTCGATGAAGCGGAGCTGGGCGCCGTGGTCGAGCGCCCACTCCAGGAGCTGCGGGGCGTCCTCGAGGGTCTCCCGCATCATGACGGCGTTGAGCTTGAGGGGATGAATGCCGGCAGCGGCGGCCGCGCGGATTCCGGCGAGGACGCTGTCGAGACGGTCGCGGCGGGTGAGGCGCGCGAAGTGCTCCGGATTCACCGTGTCGAGCGAGATGTTGACGCGGTCGAGGCCGGCCGCGAGGAGCGCGGGGAGGCGGTGGTCGAGGCCGATGCCGTTCGTCGTCATGGCGAGCGTCGCGGTCGGTGCGGCCGCGCGGCTCAGCCCGATGATCTCGGCGAGGTCGTGCCGCATGAGCGGCTCGCCGCCCGTGAACCGGACATCGCCGACGCCGAGGTCGTGCACGGCGATCCCGACGAGCCGGGCGATCTCGGCGGGCGTGAGGAGGTCCTCCCGCGGGATCGCCGGGAGACCCTCCGCGGGCATGCAGTAGGTGCAGCGGAGCGAGCACTTCTCGGTGACCGAGACGCGCAGGTCGCGGGCGACCCGGCCGAAGCGGTCGACGAGCCCCGGGACGTCGGGCCGCCCCTCGGTGTCCGGCGCCTGGAGCGGCGACGTCCTCAGGCGCGGGAGGCCGAGGGCGATCGTGGTCACCCCGTCACGGTAACAGCGTGAAATGCTGAGTTCATGAGCGAGCGCAGCGCCGAGCGGCCGGCCGCGGCCGGCGCGTTCACCCACCTCGATGCGGCCGGGCACGCCCGGATGGTCGACGTCACCGCGAAGCAGCCGACCGTCCGCTCCGCGACCGCGCGCGCATTCGTCCGCTGCTCCGGCCCGGTCGTCGCCGCGCTCCGCGACGGAGCGGTGCCGAAGGGCGACGTGCTCGCCGTCGCGCGCATCGCCGGGATCGCCGCCGCGAAGCGCACCCCTGAGCTCCTTCCCCTCGCCCACGTGATCGGCGTCCACGGGGTCGTCGTCGACCTGGCCGTCGTCGACGGCGGCGTCGAGATCGAGGCGACCGTGCGCACCGCCGACCGGACCGGCGTCGAGATGGAGGCGCTCACCGCGGTCACGGTCGCCGGGCTCGCCGTCGTCGACATGGTGAAGGGCCTCGACAAGTCGACGTCGATCGAGTCGGCGCGGATCGTCGCGAAGTCGGGCGGCAAGTCGGGCGACTAGGTCCGGCCGGACGAGTGAACGACCGGGCGAGTGAACGACCGGGCTGAGCGGGCGACCCGGCGAGTGAACGACGGAGACGGATGAACGGCCGGGGCGGATGAGCGATACGGGCGAAAGTCTCCCCGATCCGGGCTTCGCGGATGCCGGCAGGCCGAATGCGGGAGCGCGGCGCCCCGATTCGGCGAGCGCCGGCGCCTCGGTCGCCGCCATCGTCCTCGCGGGCGGGGCCGGCTCCCGGATGGGCGGCGTCGACAAGCCCGCGCTCGAGCTCGACGGCTCGACGCTGCTCGCCCGCTGCATGGCCGCGGCGCAGGCTGTCGACTGCTTCCCCGTCGTCGTGGTCGGGCGCGAGGTCGGCGGCGGCCCGGTTGCGGCGCTCGCGGACGGGATCGCGCGCATCCCGACGTCCGTCCCGGAGGCGATCCTGCTCGCCGGGGACCTCGTTCACCCCGACCGCATCGTGACGCGACTCGTGCGCGCCGCGATCGGCGAGCGCGACGGCGTCGTGCTCGTCGATCCCGACGGTCGCGAGCAGTGGCTCGCCGCGCGATACCGGCTCGAGCCGCTCCGGGACGCGCTCGCCGCACTCGGGGACCCCGTCGGCGCATCGCTCCGGCGGCTCGTCCTCGATCTCGCGCGCGTGCCGGCACCGGCCGAGGAGCTCGCGGACGTGGACACGTGGCAGGATTACGAGCGCGCGACGGCGCACGCGAAGGGGCAGACGCATGGCTGACGATCAGGAGGTCCCGCCGGAGCTCGCGGAGTGGGCGGACACGCTCGTCTACGAGTTCGGGCTCGAGTCCGGGCAGGTGCCGATCGGCGCGGTCCTCGGGCTCGCGTCGGTCGCGGCGCACGGGGTGACGCGGCCCGCCGCACCGCTCTCCGCATTCGTCGCCGGGCTCGTCGCGGGGCAGCAGGGCGGGGCGCCGGAGGAGATCGCCGCGGCGATCGCGGAGATCCGCGCGCTCGTCGCGGACCATGAGGCGGAGCCCGAGGGCGACGAGTCCCGGTAGGGAACTGAGGCGGATCGGGCGACGCGCCGCTCAGACGAGCAGCAGCACTCCGGCGACGAGCGCGGCGAGCGCGATGACGAGCGCGACGAGCATCAGGATGAAATGCACGCTCGCGAACCGCGTCCAGCGTCCCGCCGCGTCATGCGCGCGCTCATCGGCCAGGATGCGGCGGAAGAAGCGCGGCCAGGCGATGACATTGAAGACGGCGGCGACGAAGAGCACGACCGCCGCGAAGATGTTCACGCACCCAGGCTAGGCCCTTCCCGAGCGCGGCCATCCTCCCGGTCCGCCCTCGCCGACCCGGTCCGCCCTCGCAGACGCCGCCGCCCTCGCAGACCCGGTCCGCCCTCGCAGACGCCGCCGCCCTCGCCGACCCGGCCCCCCCTCCCAGCCCCCGCCCGCCTTCCATCCCATCCCATCGAGGGCGTCGGTTTCCGACAGTTCCGCGGCCCGATCGGCACGCGGATGTCGGAAACCGGCGCTCTCGGCAGACGGGCAGGGCCGCAGCTCGGCAATTCGCCGAGAAACCCGCCCGGCGCCGCGCCTCCCGCCGCACACTGGGGCCATGAGCACGATCGACGACCTGGCCGGGGCCCGTGAGCCGGAGGTGGCGACGACCCGCAAGGACGGAAGCCCCGGATTCGTCCCGTTCTGGACGGTCCGCGTCGGCGACGACATCTACGCGCGGTCGTACAAGGGCCCGAGCGGCGTCTGGTACACGTCCGCGATCGAGCAGGGGAGGACGAGGCTGCGCGTCGATGGGCGCGAGATCCCGGTCCGCGTCGAGATGGTCGGGCCGGAGCTCCGCAAGGAGATCGACGGCGCCTACGAGGCGAAGTACGGCGCGAGCCCAGCCGACCGCGACTACGTGGCACCGATGCTCCTCGACGGCGCAGTCGCGACGACGGTTCGTCTGGAGCCGGAGGAGTGAGCCGCGTCAGGCACGCGTGACAGGATGGGGGCGATCCGAGGAGGGGATGAACGATGGCCCGCGTCCGGTACTTCGCCGCCGTCGAGGAGGCGGTCGGCTCCGCCGAGGAGCTCCGCGACGAGGTCACCCTCGGCGAGCTGCGCGAAGCGCTGCTCGCCGAGCATGCGGCCCTCGGCGAGATCCTGCCGCGCTGCTCGATCCTCGTCGCCGGATCACGGCAGGACGACGCGGGAACGCCGCTCGGCGCGGACGTCCTCGTCGATGTGCTGCCGCCCTTTGCGGGCGGCTGAGATCACCCGCTAGCCGCCGAGGCCCTTCCACTCCGTCGTGCCGTCGGCCTCGACCTGGCGCTTCCACACGGGCAGGTCGGCCTTGATGGACTCGATGAGCGCGCGGCAGGCGACGAACGCCTCGTCCCGGTGACCGGAGGCGACCGCGATGACGACGGCGTACTCGCCGACGCCGAGACGACCGATCCGGTGCGACACGGCGATCGCGAGGTCCGGCCCGTCCGCTTCGGACGCGAGCCGCTGCAGGGTCGCCTCGGCATCGGGGTGCGCCGTGTACTCGAGTGCGACGACGCTGCCGGCCGCGTCGGGGTCGGCGTCGCGGACCGTCCCCAGGAAGGTCGTCACGGCCCCCTTCGACGGCTCCTCGACGGCGGCGATGTGGGCGGCGAGATCGAGCGGCTCGTCGCTGATCCGGGCGATGCGGACAGTCAATGGTCTCCCCCGTCGAGCTGATCGATCACGTGCTTCGCGAGCCCGAGCACGACCTCCATGCCATCGCGGACGCCGCCGGGCGAACCCGGGAGGTTGACGACGAGCGCGCGTCCGGCGGCCGACTCCGCGATCCCGGCGAGGCCGCGTGAGAGGAGCGCGGTCGGGACCTTCGCCGCACCCCGGCGCCGGATCTCATCCGCGATGCCCGGGAGCTCGGCGAGGAGGAGGGGTGCCGTGCCCTCGGGCGTGAGGTCGTGCGGCGCGACGCCCGTGCCGCCCGAGGTGATGACGAGCCGCGCCCCCGCTGCAAGCGCCGAGCGGATCGCGTCGGCGACCGACTCGGCCCCATCGGGCACGACGCTCGAGCCCGTCTCCCAGCCCGCGTCCTCGAGCGCGGCGAGCGCGACCGGTCCGCTCGTGTCCGGGCGCTCGCCGCGGGCCGAGCGGTCCGAGACGGTGATGACGGCGGCTCTCATGACCCCGCCCGCTCCGCGTGCCGGACGTCCACTTCGACTCGCTTCGCTCGCTCAGTGAACGGGGGCGGGCTCGACGAGCGAGTCGCGCTTCTCGAGCCGCACGACGACGGCCTTCGACGTCGGCGTGTTCGAGACGTCGGCGGTGGAATCGAGGGGGACGAGGACGTTCGTCTCCGGGTAGTACGCCGCCGCATTCCGATACGGGGTGTCGTACTCGACGACGCGGAACGCCTCCGCCCGCCGCTCCTCGACGTGCCCGTCCGGGGCGACCCACTCGGAGACGAGGTCGACATAGTCGCCGTCGGCGAGCCCCTGGTCGAAGATGTCGCGCGGATGCAGCAGGACGACCCGCCGGCCGTTGTAGATGCCGCGGTAGCGGTCGTCCTTGCCGTAGATCGTCGTGTTGTACTGATCATGCGAGCGGAGCGTCTGGAGCAGGACGCGGCCGTGCGGGATCTTCGGATACTCGAGCTCGTTGACCGTGAACCGCGCCTTGCCGGTCGTCGTGGCGAATGTGCGCGAGTCGCGCGGCCCGTTCGGCAGCATGAGGGTGCGGCCCTTGTCGACGCGGGCGTCGAAGTCGTCGAAGCCGGGCACGACGTGCTCGATGTGCTTGCGGATGAGCGCGTAGTCGTGCTCGAGGGCCCGCCAGTCGGCGCGGGGCACGTTGGCACGCACCGGCGTCCCGTCGACGAGCCGCTGCTCGTCGTCCGGGCCATCGCTCGACCGGCCGCTCGTCCCGTCGCCCCAGCCGCCCTGATGCCCGCCGTTCCAGCCCTCGTGCGAGGTGTCGGTGCCACCGGGCGTCACGGCCGGATCGCTGCCGAAGAGCAGCTCCGCGATGCGGGCCACGATGGCGACCTCGCTGAGCAGATCCTCCGCGGGTGGCGCGAGCCGGCCGCGGGAGGTGTGGACGGCGCCCATCGAGTCCTCGACGGTCACCTTCTGCTCCCGGTCGCCGCGCCGGTCGCGATCCGTGCGGCCGAGCACGGGCAGGATGAGCGCCCGCTTGCCCGTGACGACGTGCGAGCGATTGAGCTTCGTGGAGACCTGGACCGTCAGGTCGATCTGCCGCATGGCCGCCTCGACGAGATCCGTGTCGGGCGTCGCCGAGACGAAGTTGCCGCCCATCGCCATGAAGAAGCGGACCTTGCCGTCGCGCATCGCCCGGATCGCCTCGACCGCATCGGCGCCGTGCTCGCGCGGCGCGGTGAACCCGAACTCGCGGTCGAGCGCGGCGAGGAACGACTCGGCCGGCTTCTCGTAGATGCCCATCGTCCGGTCGCCCTGCACGTTCGAGTGGCCGCGGACCGGGCAGACACCGGCGCCGGCCTTCCCCATGTTGCCCTGCAGGAGCAGGACGTTCACCACATCGCGAAGCGTCGCGACCGAGTGCTTGTGCTGCGTGAGGCCCATCGCCCAGCAGACGATCGTCTTCTTCGAGTCCCGGAGCATGTCGCCGATGCGCTCGATCTGCTTGCGCGGGAGGCCCGTCGCCTGCGTCACCTCGGCCCAGTCGACGGCGCGGGCCGCTTGCTCGTACGCCTCGAAGCCGTCGGTGTGCGCGGCGATGAACTCGCGATCGAGCACGTCGCCGTAGCGGTCGTCCTGCTCGAGGAGATGCCGGCCGAGCGCCTGGAAGAGCGCCTGATCGCCTCCGACGCGCACCTGGAGGAACTCGTCGGCGATCTTCTGCCCGCCGAGCGCGAGGCCCTTGACCGTCTGCGGGTTCTGGAAGCGGATGAGGCCCGCCTCCGGGAGCGGATTGATCGCGACGACCTTCGCGCCGCGCTCCTTCGCCTTCTCGAGCGCGGAGAGCATGCGCGGGTGGTTCGTGCCCGGGTTCTGTCCCGCGACGATGATGAGGTCGGCGCCGTGGACGTCCTCGATGGTCACCGTGCCCTTGCCGATGCCGATCGTCTCCGTGAGGGCCGAGCCGGAGGACTCGTGGCACATGTTCGAGCAGTCGGGGAGGTTGTTCGTGCCGAGGCCGCGCACCAGGAGCTGGTACATGAACGCCGCCTCGTTCGACGTCCGGCCGGAGGTGTAGAAGACGGCGTCGTCCGGGTCGTCGAGCGCCTTGAGCGCGTCCGCGACCGTGCGCAGCGCCTCGTCCCAGGAGATCGGCCGGTAGTGGGTCGCGCCCTCGTCGAGGATCATCGGCTCGGTGAGCCGGCCCTGCTGCCCGAGCCAGTACTCGTCGTACTGCGCGAGCGCCTTCGCGGAGTGCTCCTCGAAGAAGCGGCGGTCGACGCGCCGGATCGTCGCCTCCTCGGCGACCGCCTTCGCCCCGTTCTCGCAGAACTCGAAGACGTGCCGGTGATCCGTCTCCGGCCACGCGCAGCCGGGGCAGTCGAAGCCGTCCTTCTGGTTGACGCGGAGCAGCGTCTCGGCGGAGCGGACGACGCCCATCTGCTGATCGGCGATGAGCAGCGACTTCATGACGGCCTTCGCGCCGACCGCGTGGTGCGCTCGATCGCCCGTATGGAGCTTCGTCTCGTCGATGCTCTTGCGCGGTGCCCTCGTGGCCATGCCGTCGCCTCCCAAAATTCAGTGCTTTCATCTTAGGAAGGGAGGCTGACATGCCGATGATCGGGACCCTCACGACGACCGAGCGAGTGCTGAAGGTCCGGCTCCGCGACGGCTCGGCCGCGGCGGAGGCGGGCGACGACGAGCTCGCGGTCGAGGAGCCGCTCGAGATCCGCATCGAGGGGCAGTCGTGGTCGATCACGATGCGGACGCCGGGGGACGATCTCGACCTCGTCGCGGGCTTCCTCGTCGGCGAGGGCGTCATCACCTCGCCATCGCACCTCGTCTCGCTCGGCCTGCCGGCCGGTGCGCTCGACGGGAACTCGGTGAATGCGGTGCTCGCCCCCGGTGCCACGCCGCCGTCCGAGGCGGCCGCCCGGCATTCCGTCACGACGTCGGCCTGCGGGATCTGCGGGACCGAGTCGATCGACGCGATCGAGAAGCAGGCCCATTGGGCGCTCGAGCCGGACGGCTCGGTCGTCGCGGCTGCCGTGCTCGCCGGCCTGCCGGATCGGCTCCGGGCGGCGCAGAGCGTCTTCGACTCGACCGGCGGGGTGCATGCGGCCGGCCTGTTCACGGCGGCGGGTGACCTGCTATGCGTCCGCGAGGACGTCGGCCGGCACAATGCGGTCGACAAGGTCGTCGGCTGGGCGCTCCGGCAGGACCTGCTCCCGCTCCGGGGGACCGTGCTGCAGGTGAGCGGCCGGGCGAGCTTCGAGCTCGTGCAGAAGGCGCGGCTCGCCGGCATCCCGGTGCTCGCCGCGGTCGGCGCACCGTCCTCGCTCTCGCGCGACCTCGCGCATTCCTCCGGGCTCACCCTCGTCGGCTTCTCCCGGGCCGCCGGCTTCAACGTCTACACGCACCGCGAGCGCATCGGCCTCTAGCCTTCCCCGCAGCCGCTCTCTCGACGATGGGCAGCGCGGGGACGCGGGTCAGCCGGCGGCGCGGCGCACGAGCTCGGCGATCCGCTGCTCCTCGGCCGGACCGATCTCGAGCACGGCGAAGGCGACCGGCCACATCGGGCCGTCGTCGAGCTGCGCGTCCTCCTGGAAGCCGAGCGTCCCGTAGCGCGTCTTGAACTTCGCGGCGGACTGATAGAAGACGACGACCTTCCCGGCCTTCTTGTACGAGGGGAAGCCGTACCAGGTCGATGGGTCGAGCTCGGGCGCGACCCGGGTCACGATCTCGTGGATCTTCGCGGCGAGCGAGCGATCCGGCTCGGGCAGCGCCTCGATGGCGGCGAGCGCCGCGGCGATGCCCTGCTCGCGGGCGTCCGCGGCCTTCGCCGCCTTCGCTTGCTCCCGCTTCTCCGCGGCGTACTGCTTGATCGCCGCCTTCTCCTCGGCCGAGAACGTGCCGGTGGTGTCCTTCGCCATCCGTTCCTCCTACCGCGCCTGCTCGATGCGGAGCAGATTACCGGCAGGGTCGCGCACCGCCGCGTCGCGGACGCCCCAGAACTGGTCGACGGGCTCCTGCACCACCGTCGCGCCGGGCGTCGATCGGATCGCCTCGAGCGTCGCATCGAGGTCGTCCGTGCGGAAGTGCACGGGCCCGAGCTCGCCCTTCGCGAGGAGGGCGGCGAGCGCCTCGCCGTTCTCGGGGGAGCGACCGGCCTCCGGCTGCTCGAGCACGATGAGCACATCGGGGTGCCCGGGGGCGACGAGCGAGAGCCAGCGGTAGCCCGCGTTCGCGACGTCGGCGGCGACCTCGAGGCCGAGCGCGTCGCGGTAGAACGGGAGCGCCGCGTCCGGGTCGTCGACGAGGATGTGGGACTGACTGAGCGAAACGGCCATGGCCTCGACGCTAGACGGCGACGGCGCGCGGCGCTTCTCCGAAACTGCTCGCATCCCGCCGGCGACGTCTCGGCCGCGTCACCCGCAGCACCTCGCAGCAGGAGAGCCCGCGCACCTCGCCGCGCCGCCGCGTGCGGTATCGCGAGGGCGTCTCCCCGACGAGCGCCGTGAAGCTCGCCGAGAACGAGCCGAGGCTCGTGCAGCCGACGGCGTGGCACGCCTCGGTCACGCCGGCGCCGGCGCGGAGCAGGGCCTTCGCCCGCTCGATGCGGCGGGTCATGAGGTAGGCGTGCGGCGTCTCGCCGTACGCGGCGCGGAAGCGGCGGCTGAAGTGCGCGGGGGACATGAATGCGCCGCGGGCGAGCTCTGCGACGTCGAGCGGCGACGCGAACTCGCGATCCATCCGGTCGCGCGCCCGCCGCAGTCGGCGCAGCTCCTCCAGATCGGGCATGGTCCCATCCTGCCGTGTCCCGTCAGGGGAGCCTCATAGACTCGCGACCATGGCGCCCAGGACGATCCGGCCCGGCAGCGGCCGGGCGTGGGGGGCCGCCGGCATCGCTGCGCTCCTCCTCGCCGCCGCGGCGACGGTGCCGCTCGCGATCCTCGGCGCGCAGATCCGCGGGGAGGACACCGACGGCTGGGGCGCGCTCGGCCTCGCGATCCTCGCAGTCGTCATCCTCCCGATCGCCGGCCTCTCGCTGCTGCTCGTCGCGCTCGCCATCGCGCTGCTCGTCCCCCGATGGGCCGGGAACGTCCGGTCCCGCGGCGCCGGGATCTGGCTCGCGGCAGGCGTCGCCGCGGCCGCCGCGGGGATCGGAAGCGGCCTCGTCGCGCTCGCCCTGGGACTGCAGCTCGACGCCGACTCGGGCTTCTTCGCATTCGCCGCCGCGATGGGCGGCGCGGCGGTCGTCGTCGCCGCGATCGGCGGTGCGATCGGCTGGGCGATCGCCGGCATCGGCGTCGATCCCGGACGAGCGGCCGACGAGCCTGCGCCGCCTCCCGCGATCCGGTTCCCGCACCTCCTCATCGGCGCCGCCGCGGCGGCGATCGTCGCGGTGCTGCTCCGGCAGGGCTACACGGCCGTCGTCGCCTCGCCGCGCGGATACGGCCTCGGTCCCGGCGGGCTGCTCCTGCTCTCGATCCTCGAGGGGCTCGTGATCGCCTTCGCCGAGTGGCTCGTGCTCGGCGCCCTGCTCACCTGGGCGCTGCGCCGCGCACCGGCATGGGCGCAGGCGGCCGCGTTCCTCGTCGCCGGCGCGATCGTCTCCGCCATCCCGAGTCTCGGGGTCTACGCCGGCCGCGTCGAGATCCTGGCGCTCATCGCGCTCATTCCCGGCATGGTGCTCACCGGCGTCGCGTTCGTCTTCGGCTGGGCGCTCGCCCGCTGGCTCGCGGCGCGAGCGCGACGGATCGCAGCCGCGGCTCCTTGGCCGTCCGAGCCGTCGGCGACGGAGGTCGGGGACGAGACCTTCGCCGAGCATCGCGACCGCGGCCTTCCGCCGCCCTCGTGAGCCGCGGGAGTCACCGGACGAAACATTCCCCCGAGGGCCGCGCACCGGTCGCAGACTGGGCGCGGCAGGTGCAGCCGCACCTGCGCGTCCTCGGAAAGGCAACCGACATGACCGACACCGCGACGGCGTCCCCCGTCGTCTCCGCCGAGTGGCTCGCGGAGCACCTGCACGATGCGAACCTCGTCATCATCGAGGTGAGCGAGGGCCGTGACGACAGCGGCCTCACCAAGTACGCCGAGGGGCACATCCCCGGTGCGATCGAGTTCGTCTGGTACCGCGACTTCGTCCAGCGGTTCACGCGGGACCTCGTGACGAGGGAGCAGTTCACGGAGCTCGCCCAGTCCGCGGGAATCAGCCCGGACTCGACCGTCGTCCTCTACGGCGATGGCAACAACTGGTTCGCCGCATACGGCGCCTGGGTGTTCAAGTACTACGGCTTCCCCGACGTCCGTCTCCTCGACGGCGGCCGGTACAAGTGGGAGAAGGCCGACGGCCGGGAGCTGACGACCGAGGTCCCGGCTCCGAGCCGCGGCACCTGGGTCGCCGAGGCGCCGAACGACGAGATCCGGGCCTACAAGGACGAGGTCCTCGCAGTCGCGCTCGGCGAGCAGGACGGCGTCATCGTCGACATCCGGGGCGTGCCGGAGTTCAACGGCGAGATCGGCGTCGCCCCCGGCTTCGGCGGCGAGGCGGCGGCGAAGTGGGGCCACATCCCCGGCGCGAAGAACTTCCCCTGGGGCGGCAACGTCAAGGTCCCGAACGACGGCGGCGACGGCACCTTCAAGGACGTCGAGGCGATCCGTGCCCGCTACGCCGAGCAGGGCATCGACGGCTCGAAGCCGATCTACGTCTACTGCCGCATCGGCGAGCGCGCCTCGCACACCTGGTACGCGCTGACCCAGCTGCTCGGCTATGACGCGAAGGTCTACGACGGCTCGTGGACCGAGTGGGGCAACTCGGTCGGCACGCCGGTCGAGAACCCGGCGCTCGCCGCGGCCCCCGACAAGTACACGGGGCTCTGGGGCGGTCAGTGACCGCCTCAGCCGGAATGCGCCGGCTCAGATGACCCAGTAGTCGGCGAGATCGGCGCGCTTCCGGACGTCCTTCGCGGGGATGCCGACGAGCACGGAGCCGGGGGCGGCGTCGGACGTGACGACCGCATTCGCGCCGATCACGGTGTCGTCCCCGATCGTGATCGGTCCCACGATCTTCGCGCCCGCGCCGACGGTGATCCGGCTGCCGAGGGTCGGGTGGCGCTTGCCATGGACGGGCTTCGCGTTGCCGAGGGTCACGCCGTGGTAGAGCAGCACATCGTCGCCGACGATCGCCGTCTCGCCGATCACGACGCCCATCCCGTGGTCGATGAAGAACCGCCGCCCGATCACCGCGCCGGGGTGGATCTCGATGCCGGTGAGGAATCGGGTGAGCTGCGAGACGAGCCGGCCGAGGAATCGCGCGCCCCGCGTCCAGAGCCAATGCGCGAAGCGATAGCCCCACACGGCGTGGAGCCCCGAGTAGAGCAGCCAGATCTCGAAGGCGGAGCGCGCTGCGGGGTCACGCAGCTTCACCGCCCGGATGTCCTCGCGCACGCTCACGCGATCAATCCTGCCGGGTCGGGCCGTCCGTGTTACGGACGGCCCGACCGATCGCGCACTTCTGTGCAGCAGTGCGTGCAATTCCTCGGCTTCTGAGCACTGGCGCGCTCAGAAGCCGAGGGCGAGGTCGGTCCCAGGCGGGCGAGTCACTCCGCGGCGGACGCCTGGGCGTCCCTCGCCGCCTTCCATGCCTGGAACTCCGCGAACTCCTCCTCGGACATCCGCGGCTTGCGCTCGGGCCGCGCCGGACGTTCCTCCCTCGACCGGTACGGCCGGTCCTGCTTGAACGTCCGGTCCCGGTCGGGACGCCGGGTCGTCGCCTTGTCCTCCCACTCGGCCTCGATGCCCGCGTTCCGCAGGAGATCCTCCATGCGGCGGCGGCGGCCCGGCGGGATGACGGTGATGACGGTGCCGAGGGCGCCCGCGCGGCCGGTGCGGCCGGAGCGGTGCAGGTACGTCTTGTGGTCGTCGGGCATGTCGGCCTGGACGACGAGGTCGACGTCGTCGACGTGAATGCCGCGGGCCGCGACGTCGGTCGCGACGAGCGCGCGGACGTCGCCGCGGGTGAGGGCCTGGAGGGAGCGGTTGCGCTTCGCCTGATTGAGGTCGCCATGGAGGGAGGCCGCGGGGACGCCGGCGTAGCCGAGCAGCTCGGACAGCTCCTCCGCGAAGGCGCGCGTGCGGGCGAAGACGATGCTCCGCTCCGCGCCACCCGCCAGCTCCTTCACGAAGTCGCGCTTCGCCGACGCGTCGACGATCCAGACCTTGTGGGTGATCGTCGACGAGGCCTGGTCCTCGCCCTCGACCTCGTGCACGGACGGGTCGCGGAGGAACTCGCCGACGAGCTGCTCGACGGCGGCATCGAGCGTCGCCGAGAAGAGGAGCCGCTGCGAGCCGTCCGGCGTCTCCCGGAGGATCTCCTGGACGGGCTCGAGGAAGCCGAGGTCGCACATGTGGTCGGCCTCGTCGAGGACCGACACCGCGATCTCGGAGAGGTCGAGCTCGCCCTTCGCGATGAGGTCCTGGATGCGGCCCGGGGTGCCGATGACGATGTCGGCGCCGCGGCGGAGGCCCATGAGCTGCTTCTGATACGGGACGCCGCCGACGATCGCGATCGTGAAGAGGCCGACGGCGCGAGCGAGCGACTGGACCGTGCGGTCGATCTGCTGCGCGAGCTCGCGGGTCGGGGCGAGGATGATCGCCCGAGGCCGGCGGCCGAACTGACGCTTCGCGCCCGTCTTCTTCTCCGCGTACTGGAGCTGCATGAGGCGCTCGACGACGGGGGCGCCGAATGCGATGGTCTTGCCCGAGCCGGTGCGGCCGCGACCGAGGACGTCGCGACCCGCGAGCACCTCGGGGATCGTCGCCGCCTGGATCGGGAACGGCTCGATCGCGCCGAGCTCGCCGAGCTGCCGGACGAGGTTCTGCCCGAGACCGAGGTCCGCGAAGCCGAGGCCCTCGCCCGCGTCCGCTGCGACCGCCTGCGCCTCGAGCCGCTCGAGGACGACGTCCTCCGTGGGAGCGAACGTCTGGCGCTCCTCCCCATAGGAGCGCTGCGGCCGGTCGGCATGCGGCTCCCGCGGAGCGTGCTCACGCCGCTCGCGGGGCTCGAAGTCGCGATGGGGCCGGTCGCCGGAATCGCGGCGAGGACGGTCGTCGAAGTCGCGGCGGGGACGCTTGGCGCCGAAATCGCGGCGCGGCGGGCGCTCCTCCCGCGGCTCGAACTGCCGGGGCGCGCGGTCCTCCCGCGGCGCCCATTCGCGTCGCTCGCGCGGCTGCCAGTCGGGGCGGCCGCCACCGGTCGCCGGACGGCCGGAGCGAGACGAGGCGCGGCGATCGGTGCCGTCGGCGTTGTAGCCCCGCGGGGTCCAGTCGGGACGGCGATCCGTGCGGTCGCCGCGGTCATTCGCTCCCGCGGCCGGACGGCCGTGGCGGGGGGTGCGGCCAGGGTTCGCGCCCTGTGGGCGGTCCGCCTCCCACGGCTTCGGTCGAGTCTGTCGCGGGTGCTCGCCGCTCTGGCGCGCGGCGCCCGCGGCGCCGTCCTTCGACCAGCGCGGCTTCGCGCCGCCGGTCCGCGGCTTGCCGCCACGGGGCTCGTACTGCTTGGGGTTCATGTCTGCGTCCTCACGCTTGAGCTTGCATGCGTCAGGGCGCGAGAGCGCCCGGTGAACCCGGGCTGTCAGCGATCGGGGCCGTCACATACAGGTGAATAGATCGTCGAGCGATTGCTCGAGACTCGGCCGCCACGACATACACATTCCGATTCCGCTCCCCGCCGACGAACATCGTCAGGGGCGTCGTCGTGAAGCCGACCCGTCCACGATACCGTCCGACGCTGGGAAACGGCCCCCTACGCCTGCCGGTCCTCGGGCGAGGGCGGCGGCTGAGTGCGCCAGTCGGGCAGGACCGGCTCGGTCCAGATGCCGAATCGGGGCTGCGTCGGCGGCGGAGGCACGCCCGGCTCGCTCGGAGCGCTCGGCTCCGGTTCGGTGGGAACGCCTGGCTCCGGTTCGGCGGGAACGACGGGCTCCGGTTCGCTCGGGACCGTCGGCTCCGGGGCGGGTGCCGGGATGATCGGCTCGACGGGCGAAGCCGGGAAGGGGAACTCGGGCGCCGCGGGCGGCGGCGCACTCGGCGTCTCGGGGGCGACGGGCGGCTGCGGGACGCCCGGAGGCTGCGGCGCGCCGGGCGCGGCCGGATCGGGCACGGAGGACCAGACGGACTCGATCGGCTCGTAGTCGAGCGGGGTCGCCGCATCCGCGGGTTCGTCGGGGGTGAACGGCCGTGCCGGCGGAAGCGGCTGGGCCGGCGGCGGCTCGATCGGCGCGACCGGGAACGCCGGTGCGACCGGAACCGCCGGGGCCCCAGGCGGGGCCGACTCCGGGGACACCGGCTCCGCGGTCGTCCCGGGCGCCGCCGGGGGCGACGTGTCCTCGAAGGCGGGGAATGGCGGAAGGGACGACCAGCTCGGGCTCGGCGGGAACGACGATTCGGGCTGCGGCGTCGCCGGGGGCAGCGGCGTCGTCGGCTGGGCGGACCGCGACGGCGGGACGACCGGGGCGGTCGACTCGACCGATTCGTCGGCGAGCGCATACGGCTCGGACGACGGCGGCTCCGCGAGGTCGCCTGGCTCCCCGGCCCCGGGCTCCGCGTCCCCGGGCTCCCCGGCCCTGGGCTCCGCGTCCCCGGGCTCCCCGGCGCCGGGCTCCGCGACCTCGGGCTCCGCGGCTGCGGCAGGCGCAGCCGGCGTGGCGCCGTGCAGCACGAGCGGCGCCGCCGGCACCTCCGGCAACGGCTCGGCGCCGGCCGCCGCTGCCGCCAGCGCGGTCGATTCGGCCTCGATCGCGGCGGGTCCGACGCCGAGCTCCCCGGCCTGTCGCCGCTCGCGTCGCGAGCCCGTCGCCGCAGTCGGCGACTCCTCGGTCCCGCGATGCTCCGCGCGCTTCGCCTGCTTCCGCTCCGCCTTCGCGGCGAGCGCGGGCGCCCGACGCTCGCGGCGTCCCTCGACGAGGTAGTAGAGCGCGGGGAGGACGAGGAGCGTCAGGACCGTCGACGAGATGAGGCCGCCGATGACGATGATCGCGAGCGGCTGCGAGATGAACCCCCCGCCGTGCCCGGTGAGACCGGTCGCGAGCGGGATGAGCGCGAAGATCGTCGCGGCCGCCGTCATGAGGATGGGCCGCAGCCGTCGGGCGGCGCCCTGCTCCACCGCGGTCCGCGCATCCATGCCGGCGGCGCGGTACTGATTCACGAGATCGACGAGGACGATCGCGTTCGTCACGACGATGCCGACCAGCATGAGCACGCCGATGAGGGAGGAGACGCCGAGCGGGATGTTCGTCGCGACCTGGAGCAGGATCGCGCCGGTCGCCGCGAACGGGATCGAGACGAGGAGCAGGAGCGGCTGGCGCAGCGACTTGAAGGTCGCGACCATGACGACGTACACGATGAGGATCGCGGCGAGGAGCGCCCATCCGAGCTGGCCGAACGAGTCGAGCATCTGCGAGGCGACGCCGCCCGTCTCGACGCTCGCGCCCGAGGGCAGGTCGAGGCCGTCGAGCGCGCCCGTCACCGCGAATGTCGTCGCGCCCGTGTCGGCCGAGGCGGGCGTGAGGGACACCGTCGCCGTCCGGACGCCCTGCTCGGACGTGATCGCCGCCGGGCTGAGGCTCCGCTGCACGGTCGCGATCTCGGTCAGGGCGACGGGCCCCGTCGCCGTGGGGACCGTGAACGCCTGGAGCTCGTCGAGCGTCGTCGGCGCGTCGGCGTCCTTGATGTAGACGCTCACGTCGGAGTCGCTGATCGTCACCGAGCCGACGGCGCTCGGGTTCATCGCGCTCATCACGAGCGCGCCGACGGCGGCCTCGCTGAGTCCGTGCTCCGCGGCCTTCGCCCGGTCGACCTGGACGGCGACGTACGGGAGCGATGCCGCGATGTTGTCGCTCACCTTCGACACGGAGGGGAGGTCCTTCACCGCGTCCTCGACGACGCCGACGGCCTGCTGGAGCGTGGCGTCGTCGGGCGCGTGGACGGTCACGTCGACCGTGTCGGAGCCGAAGCCGCTCGACGTCGAGATCTCGAGCTTGCCCGCATCGGGGATGCCGGCGAGGACCGTCTTGATCGTGTCCTGCAGCCCGGCCTGATCCGCATCGGGGTCGGTCGTGAGGGAGAACGTCGCGCCGTTCGACGAGCCGAATGCGGCGGCGAGCCCGCCGCCGCCGGAGCCGACCGAGGTCTGGACGGTGTCGACGCCGGCGACGTCGCGGAGCGCCGACTCGACCTTCTTCGACGCGGTGTTCTGCGTGTCGAGGCTCGTGCCGGCGTCGAACGTCTCGGTGACGGTGACCGTGTTCTGCCCCGAGGAGCCGATGAAGTTGAGCTGGAGCCGGGGGATGAGCGCGAGCGAGCCGCCGAGCACGAAGATCGCGAGCAGGATGATCACGGCCGGGTACTTGAGGGTCCAGCGGATGATCGGCAGGTAGCCGCGCTGCAGGAGCGACGGCTTCTCCTCGACGTGGCCGATCTCGCCGGTGTGCGCTGCGGAGGGCTTCCGCTTGGGTCTGCCGAGGAACCAGTAGGCGAGCACCGGGACGATCGTCAGCGCGACGAGCAGCGAGGAGAGCAGCGCGATGCCGACGGTGACGGCGAACGGCCGGAAGAGCTCGCCGACCTCGTCGCCGACGAGCCCGATCGGGAGGAACACCGCGATCGTCGTGATCGTCGAGGCCGTGACGGCGCCCGCGACCTCCCGGACGGCGGTGAGGATCGCCTGCTTCTTCTCCTCGCCGAACTCGAGGTGCCGCTTGATGTTCTCGACGACGACGATCGAGTCGTCGACGACGCGCCCGATCGCGATCGTGAGGCCGCCGAGCGTGATGATGTTGAGCGTGTAGTTCGACGCCCACATCCCGATGAACGTGAGCAGCACCGACGTCGGGATCGACACGGCGGTGACGAGCGTCGACCGGATCGACAGCAGGAAGATCAGGATCACGATCACCGCGAAGACGAGGCCGAGCAGGCCCTCCTGCGTGAGCGACTCGATCGACTGCGTGATGAACGGCGCCTGGTTGAAGACGACCGTGAACGTCGTGTCGCCCCCGACGCTCGCCGCAAGCTCGTCGAGCCGGTCGAGCACCTCGTCGGAGACGGCGACGGTGTTCCCCGTGCTCGTCTTCGTGACCGAGAGCGTCAGCGCGTCCTCGCCGTTCACGCGCGAGTAGCCGGTGATCGGCTGGTCGACGAGCGCCACGGTCGCGACATCGCCGATCGTCACGACTCCCGCATTCGCCGGATCGCCGCCCGCCGGCCGCGCTCCGACGAGCGGGATCGCCGCGAGCTCGTCCGCCGATCCGATGCGGACGCCGGCCTGGACGTTCAGCGTCTGCCCGTCGGCCGTGATCGAGCCGGCGGGGAGCAGGAGGCCGTTCTGCTGCAGGGCCGTCTGAATGGCCTGCGCCGTGACGCCTGCGGCCGCCATCTTCGCCGCGTCGGGCGTGATGTCGATCTCCTGCCCGCGGTCGCCCTGCAGCGCGACGCTCGCGACCCCGTCGAGCTTCGACAGCTCCGGCACGACGAGGCGGTCGAGCCGGTCGGAGAGCTCGGTCGCGCTGAGGCCGCTCGTCGCGCCGACCTGGATGATCGGGATGTCGGAGAGCGAGAACTGGATCACCTGCGGGTCGACGCCGTCGGGCAGGGTCGACTTGATCCGGTTGATCGCGGTGGTGATCTTCTCCTCGGCCTGCGCGAGGTCCGTCGAGTAGTCGAACGTGGCGTTGATGTTCGAGACGTTCGCGCTCGACGTCGCGGTGGTGTCCTGGAGCCCCGGGATCGTCTGGATCGCGTCCTCGATGGGGGTCGACACGTCGTGCTCGACGACGGCGGGCGAGGCCCCCGGATAGCTCGAGACGATGAAGAGCTGAGGGAGGCTGATCGACGGGATGAGCTCCTGCTTGAGCATCGTCAGCGTGATGCCGCCGAAGACCGCGACGACGATCGTCACGAGGGCGATGAGCGCTCGATTCCGCAGCGAGAACACGGAAAAGCGATGCAAGCGCCCCGCCCCCTTCTCCCCCGGCGGCTCCGGGATCACGGCGATCGTAGTTGACCCTCGGCAACGAACGCCTGGGAGGCGCGTCATGATCCCGGTCCGACGCGCCCTCGCCTGAATTTGACGCGCAGGCGGCCGGGCGTACGCTATCCGCCCGTGACCGATCAGGAGCCCCCTGATTCAACGCTGTTGAACGATTCGCCGAAATCCCCGAAGCGCTGGATCCTCGGCGAGCCGCTCGCTACCTCCGAGATGGAGGGACAGCTCCTCCCGAAGCGCATCGCGCTCCCGATCTTCTCGAGCGATGCGCTGTCCTCCGTGGCGTACGGTCCGCAGGAGCTCCTCCTCGTCCTCACCGCCGGCGGCCTGTCGTTCATCGCCTTCACCCCCTGGGTCGCCGCGGCCGTCGTCGTCCTGATGATCGTCGTCGTGCTGAGCTACCGGCTCGTCATCAAGGCGTACCCCTCGGGCGGCGGCGACTACGAGGTCGCCTCGAAGAACGTCGGGGAATGGGCGGGACTCACGGTCGCAGCGGCGCTGCTCACCGACTACGTGCTGACGGTCGCGGTGTCGATCTCGTCCGGCGTCGACAACATCATCTCGGCGCTCCCCGTCCTCGCCGGCGGCCGGGTCTGGATCGCGCTCGGCTTCCTCGCCCTCATCGTCTTCATGAACCTCCGCGGCGTGACCGAGTCGGGCAAGGCCTTCGCGATCCCCACCTACCTCTTCATCGGCTCGCTCGGCCTCACCGTCGTGGTCGGGCTCGTCCGACTCGCGCTCGGCGACCTGCCCGTCGCCGCGAGCTCGCAGTACCAGGTCGCGCCGCAGGACGTGACGCAGGCCGGACTCGTCCTCCTGCTGCTGCGCGCATTCGCCTCCGGCTGCTCGGCCCTCACCGGCGTCGAGGCGATCTCGAACGGGGTCCAGGCGTTCCGCCTCCCGAAGATCCGGAATGCGCAGCGGACGCTCGTCATGATGGGCTCGATCGCGGTCGTGCTCTTCGCGGGCGTCGCGACGCTCGCGATCGCCACGCGCATCCACTACGTCGAGACGAGCTGCGACCTCGTCGGGCTCGCGAACTGCGCGAACATCCCGGAGCCGACCGTCATCGCGCAGATCGCCGCCGCCGTCTTCGGCGGCGGCTCCATCCCGTTCTTCATCCTCCAGGTAGCCACGGCCGCGGTCCTGCTCCTCGCGGCGAACACCGCATTCAACGGCTTCCCGCTCCTCGGCGCGGTCCTCGCCAAGGAGGAGTACGCGCCGAAGTCGCTGTCCACCCGCGGCGACCGGCTCGTCCTCTCGAACGGCGTCATCGCGCTCGCCGTCGGCGCCGGGATCCTCATCCTCGCGTTCGAGGCGAACGTCTCGGCCCTCATCCAGCTCTATGTCATCGGGGTCTTCACGAGCTTCACCCTCGGCCAGAGCGGCATGATCATCCACTGGCGCCGGGCGCTCAAGCGGATGCGGCAGACGGGACGGCCCCTCGACACGCGGCAGGCGCGACGGGAGCGCCGGGGTCTCATCGGCGGCCTCATCATCAACTCGGTCGGCGCCGTCATGGTCGCGACGGTCCTCATCATCGTGACGATCACGAAGTTCACGCACGGCGCCTACGTGGTCTTCATCCTCATGCCGGTGCTCTGGATCCTGATGCGGTCCATCAACCGCTACTACGCGAGGATCAAGCGCTCGATCACGCCG